>ERZ1740072.18-NODE-18-length-122265-cov-9.693470_pt1 | contig 122265 bp, 137 predicted proteins | sample MGYA00581733_ERZ1740072 | MGnify/ENA primary metagenome ERZ1740072 (study PRJEB43018, sample SAMN04849741) | marine metagenome | isolation source: floating plastic debris | place: Pacific Ocean | collected 2008-08-30 | study: EMG produced TPA metagenomics...
CGGGTTTCTTTTTGTAGCTGTACCGGTTGTTCGTCCATGCACAAGACTGGGCGAGTGGAATCGTAAGGCTGTGCATAGAGGTCAAGCACAACCTCCATGTGAGCCGCAAACTCAGCGTCTGCCTCAGGCGGAATGACCCAATACTCCATCTTGCGATTGCTCATGCCATTTTTTTCAGTGTCTGCCGTACCGTCTCATGGCTAACGGTTTCAGTGATGCCCAGCTCGACCACTTTGCGCGCTAGTAGACGGAGTGACCAAGTGCTATACCCTTTCGGCGGTGGACCTAGCCGAGTCGCAATCACCTGGGCTTCCTGTTCCCCATCCAGCAACTTCTCTATCGGTGGACGACTCCGTGGCTTCCCATTGAGGGCTACCTCAAACCCTTCTTCCACCAAACGACGTCGCAGATTCTCTACGGTCTGTCGGCGACAGTTATAGACGTCCGCGATGCTCTGGTCACTCCAGTTTGCTCGTTCGATGTCGGCTTTGAGCAATATCTGGGCTCGTCGTACTTTCTGACTGCTGCCACTAAAGGTTTTGACTATCTCTTCGAGGTGCTGATGTTCGGACTCGCTTAACCGGACGATATATTTCTTCTGCATGGGACGTTTGCTTGCTCCATACAGATTATCTCAACACTCTCAAAGATCCCAATTCCTAGTTTTGACGCTCCACTAGCCTAATCTTTACGCTTCCGATGCACTGTGCAAAAGCGTCATAGTGAGTAGCGAGTAGGCGTATCAGGATTCTCGTTGAGAAAGCCAGTTGAGGCAACGTTCAAAGGCTGGCTTATGGTTATTTTGTGATACGTTACGCAGTTGGACAAACGTTGCCCTCAGGTCAGGTTCTTCAACAAAATCAAGAAAACTGTCATACATTTGTATATTGGCAATTTCTGCTGCAACCGCCATTTCACAAGCCGCTCGCAGGGTTTCGGGAGCCTCTATATTCCCGGCAAAGATATCTTCGGGAATGGGAAGGCCGTACTGTGTAAATAAGGTATACCAACGCTGGGCATGGCGTTCTTCTGCCTGAACAATATTACTAAATGGTCGAATGACTCCATACTTTTCAATGACTGCAGTGTAAAATGCTCTTGCTTGATACTCATCATTAATGGCATCAATCATAGCTTGTTGAGTTCTCTCATCAAGATTAGACCTAGCAGATATAGGCAATGCTGGTGTCAAGAGCATCATACTGCAAAGTCCGGTAACACCTAATCTTTGCCAATGTTTACGACGGTAACGTTGACGACATCTATGTTTCATGTTTCTTCCTCTGAGATTTGATAGTTTGGTTGCTCAAATTTTAGGATCTATGGTTGTTTATGATTGAGTAAAAAGTTCTTGCCACTCCTGGACAAGGGCCGGTGATACCAGGAGTTCAATGGGCTTACCTTGAGTTGTTGGTAAAGTGAGCTTCAACGGAATGGCGGCTTGGAACTCGGATACAATCGGGGCCAGATCATATTGGCCAACATTGGGTTCAGGTGCAGCAGCGTCTGTGAAAATTTGTTGAGAAGCATCATTTGCAGTTAGAACCTTGCCTAAAGAGTCAGTTAACTCTAGGGGCTGCGATCGATCAATTTCTGTGAAACCTGGAAAACCAACCAGTCGGAGATAGAAGAAGTTGCTGCCATCGGGACGAATGCGTTTAAATGCGATCGCTTGCCAACTACTATCATGCTGATCACGCAGAGTCTGACGCGACTGATACACAAGTTGACCAGGAGCCTCTTCTAATTGGCGAATCGCGGCAGAGGCTGATGGCACTGCGAGATTTTCAACCCCTGCCAGGAGCAGAACTAATAGTGTTCCAAAAACGATCAGCCAACGAATCAGCTGGCGTACAGGCTGCCACATTATAAGAATCTCCTAATGATGTCTATCTACCAAGTTTATTCACTCAGGGCAGCTTGAACCGATTGCTGCACTGAATCAGGAATAAACACCGCATACATCCCCCGCAAATCATCCACCTTAAAGTCGTAGGCCAAATCTTGGAGATAGTTATCCTTTACAAACTGAGGACGATTATCTTTGAGTCCATGGCAGGCTAAACAACTGGCTTCCACATTAATGCGACGATAGTAGCGAGTACCGGTTTGGCCATTCAAAGTCTCTTTCTCCCAGAATCCCATTAATTCTGGGGATTGCTCAAATGTAGACAGAGCGTTAGTGGCTGCAAGATTATCGGGTTTATGGGCTGGATTACGATACTTTTTGGCAATTTGCTTCACCTGCCAACCATTCTCTTTGCTGAGCTGCATGGCTTTCATGCCGACGGGTTTACACACTTGCTTCATGGTTTCCGCTGTCGGTGGTTCTGCAGCATCTTCCAGGTAAGCCGCTAGCCCGCTACGCATGGCGTCTAAATTTTCAATCTCCTGAACAGCTTTGGCAAGTTGAGCTGGTTCCGGCTGAGCCTGAGCCATCGCTGGGTAACCGAGAATAACAAGTCCCATTAGCGAGAAAACCAGTATGGTATTGGATAGAATTCTGAACATGAATATCCTCATAAGCTGAGTATCAACAAAGGCCAAATCTCACTCAATGGAACCCTTAGGGGCTAACCATCGTTTGTTCATAGTTGATGGTGGTTGGCTTCAGCATTTGTAGACCAAAGAGAATGCGTAATCCCAGGTTCTCAAACCAGGGCATGCCAACTCCTGTACGCATTTTGACCATAAAATATTCCTCAAAGGCGGCTTTTACCCAGATAACCCATGGGCCACGAACAGCATAGGAGTGCTTCCGCCTACCGGTTTTTGGATCAGGCAGAACGGGGGCGGCAATATAAGCAATACCAGTATTGCCGAACTCTGCAAAACACAGGGCCTCTAATGTTGGAACTTTGAGAGAATCTTGAATCGCTCCTAGCTCAACAGCAATATTGTGGGCAACTGCGGTGGCCATGGCTTCTGCCATTTGGCCACTTTTGGGCAACCCGATGGGAACACGGGTTTGGTCGGGTTGTGAGAGTTTAATACTGATACCTGCGGCATAAATGTTGGAAAAGTCTGGATGACGCTGGGTGGGTAAAACGGGAATAAACCCTTTAGCATCTCCCAAACCAGGCACTGCTTGAATAAATTCGGCTCCACGAAAGGCGGGCAAGATCATCGAGTATTTGAATGGTAACTGTTGTCCGTTGTCGAGAGTAACAGTCTGTTCATCCACAGCGGTAATAGCTGTATTTTCAATGACCGTAATATCTCGTTCGTGCATTAAGTTGGCGGTCAGTTCTCTCGCATTTTTTACATTAGAGACGCCTAAGTGCCCTACATAGGGCTCTGAGGTGACATAGGTAATGGGTACCTGATCGCGCAGTCCTCGACGACGTAATTCGTGATCGGCCATCAGGGCAAATTCATAGGCGGGGCCAAAACAGCCCGCCCCTGGAGCTGCGCCCACGACCATCGGGCCTGGATGTTTAAGAAAATCAAGCCAGGCTTGATGAGCTACAAGGGCATGGTCAGGGGTACAAACAGACTGGGTGTAGCCTCCGTGGGGGCCTAAGCCGGGAATTTGATCAAACGCCAGGGAAGCACCAGTTGCGATCGCAACATAATCATACTCAATTGTTCTCTCCCCCTCGACTGTAATAGAGCGAGTCTGAGGATCAAGAGCTGTCACCTTACCAGGCACCCAATCTAAACGATGACGCTGCACTAGCCGCGATAGATCCAACTGCACATGCTCCAATGGCTTCAGTCCCAAAGCCACCTGGATCAGCCCTGGAATAAAGGTAAATTTGGATTCGCTGGATATGAGTGTTACCGTATGCTCGCTTGGCAGCAAGTGACGTAACTCATAGGCTGCAGGTAACCCGGCCAGACCGGCCCCAATCACAACAACATTGGCCATAGCGCACTTTTATCCTCCATCTTCCTCATTCGGGCTTGTTCATCAGTCCCGTGGCGACAATAAAGCTCTCTAAACTTCTGAACACCAGCCAATAGGATGATAAGTCAGAAATTTGGGGAAGTTATAAGGCACTTCCTTTGAGAACGACTAGACAACCCTTTTTAACCATACTACTAAATAGTTATATAATGTTATCTATAGAATAAAATCTATACATCCTTCCTGAAGATTGTTTTCTTGTTAGGCAACTAAAAACAAGAGACTATTGAAGTATCATATTACTATCTGGTCATACATTGATGATGAGATGAACTGAATTTAAACTAAATTATGGAAAACGTAATTCCTTATGAGGTACCGTCTTTATCGCGGCGGCAACTACTCAACTTTTTGACAGGAGCAGCAGTTGCTGCAACCGCTGGTTCAGCCCTCTACCCTGTCGCTAAGTTTTTCATCCCGCCTCGGGAGGTATCTGAGGGAGGCGGGATTCTCGCAAAAGATAAACTGGGCAATCCGATTCCAGCCAGTCAAATCCTTGCTAATCCGCCTGGAACTCGTGCCTTGATTGCAGGACTGGCAAGCGAACCGACGTATTTGATAGTCCAAGACGATGGCTCTCTGGGGGCTAGGGGGATTGTTGATAACTGTACTCACCTGGGTTGCACCTTTCCCTGGAATCCCGTGGATCAGCAGTTTCAATGTCCCTGCCATGGATCTCTTTACGATCCGGAAGGTAACGTTGTGCGTGGGCCTGCACCTCTTCCCCTCAAGATAGTTCATGTGGTGGTTAAGGATGATGCCATCTGGATCTACTCCTGGAACGAGACTGATCCACGTACTAATGAACAACCCTGGTGGGTGTGATCAACTTAAGAGGTTTTTACAAATGCGTATTATTTTGATGACTGGAAAAGGGGGAGTGGGTAAGACCTCGGTTGCAGCAGCGACTGCCCTGCGAGCAGCAGAACTGGGATATCGCACGCTGGTATTGAGTACTGACCCAGCCCATTCCTTAGCAGATAGCTTTGCTCTAGACTTGTCCCATGAGCCAACGCTGATTCGGCCCAATCTGTGGGGGGCTGAACTCGATGCCCTCAGAGAAATGGAGCAGAACTGGGGAGCGGTGCGACGCTACATTACAGATGTGCTCCAGGCTCAGGGGATGGATGGAGTACAAGCAGAAGAGCTATCAGTCCTGCCTGGAATGGACGAAATTTTTGCCCTAGTACGGATGAAACGCCATTACGATGCGGGAGATTTTGATGTTCTGATTGTGGACTCAGCCCCGACAGGTACGGCACTGCGTCTGCTTAGCTTGCCAGAAATTTCTGGCTGGTACATGCGTCGCTTTTACAAGCCTTTTCAGGGAATGGCCAATACCCTGAGCCCTGTGTTTGAACCTATTTTTAAGCGTGTGACCGGTTTCTCTCTACCCGATCGAGAGGTAATGGATGCCCCCTACGAATTCTATGAACAAATTGAAGCCCTAGAGCGAGTTCTCACGGATAGCACTCAAACGACGGTGCGATTGGTCACCAACCCTGAAAAAATGGTGATTAGCGAGTCTCTTCGGGCTCACGCTTATCTGAGTTTATACAATGTGGCAACTGATCTAGTGATCGCCAACCGCATTATTCCTGAACAGGTGAGCGATCCATTCTTTGCGCGCTGGAAGGAGATGCAACAACAGTATCGCCAAGAAATTCAAGAAGATTTTCAACCATTACCTATCAAAGAAGTTCCGCTTTACAGTGAAGAACTTTGTGGTTTGGCGACCCTAGAGCGACTGAAAGATACTCTCTATGGCGATGAAGATCCTACTCAAGTTTACTACCGGGAGACCACACTCCGAGTCGTTCAACAGTCTGAAGGATATTGTCTAGACGTTTATCTTCCCAATATTCCCAAAGAGCAAATCCATTTGCATAAGACAGGGGATGAACTCAACATTCGCATTGGCAACCATCGTCGCAATCTAGTTCTCCCACAGGCGTTGGCAGCGTTGCAACCAGCAGGAGCTAAATTAGAAGACGATCATCTGATGATTCGTTTTACGACAAATGCTTCTATTCCCTCTGCTGCATAATCTTGCAAAGCGCGGCGGTGGAAAGAAGGATTGTGCCGTTACGTAATATCAGGCGTATGAGCAAGCAGAGAGGTAATCTGGTGTGGGCTAAAGGCATTTTAAAATCTCCTAATGCTGGAGTTTGGCACACTTACTGGCGTGATCCTTACCATTTATTCTTGCTCATTCCCTGGCTAGGGTTTCTGGGTTTAATCGTAGCGATATATGGTTTGCTCAATGCGGGTTTTGCTCTCATTTACTTAGCTGGGGGAGGGATCGCAAATGCCCAGACCAACTCCTTTTGGGATGCATTCTTCTTTAGTGTACAAACCCTGACCTCCATTGGCTATGGTGTGATGTATCCCCAAACTCCCTTTGCCAATACAGCGGCTGCAGTAGAGGCACTGGTTGGATTGATAGGATTTGCTTTGGTGACAGGGTTGGCCTTTGCGCGCTTTTCCCAACCCACAGCTCGAATGATCTTTAGTCAGTTTGCTGTGATCACCCCCTATAACGGTCTGCCAACCTTGATGTTTCGGGTTGCGAATCAGCGAAGGAATCAGATCGTTGAGGCTCAAATGCGAGCATATCTGTTGCAGGATGAAATTAGTTCGGAAGGGCAATTTATGCGACGGCTTTATCCATTGCGACTTTTACGCAGTCAGACCCCCGCCTTTGCTCTGACATGGACAGCCATTCATCCTATTGATTTCCAAAGCCCTTTGCAGGGGCAGACGGCTCAATCGCTGGCGCAACTTCGAGCCCAAGTTGTGATTTCCTTAAGTGGTATTGACGAAACTGTTTCCCAGGCTGTCCATGCTCAGTATCTGTTTCATGGCGAGGAGATTTTATGGAATTATCGCTTGGTGGATATTATTCATGAAACCCCAGCGGGTAATCGCTACATTGACTTTGCTCACTTTCATGACGTTGTCCCACTACAAGCCTTGGCTTGCTCTGATGTATCACCCTACGAGCACAGCATCAACCCATGATTTGCTTCAGAAAATTAGGAGATTGAAATGTTTACAAAAATTTTGGTCCCCCTGGATCGTTCTCAACAAGCGGATGACGTTTTTGCTAAGGCTATAAAAATGGCTCTAGACAACAACAGCCAGCTGATAGTATTCACTGCTCTGGATTGGGACTTTCATATGGGCTTAGGATCGTTTGAGGCAATTGAAATGGAGACGGATTTATCGGGCGCATTTGCCAACTTTCAACAGAGTCAATTAGATGAGAAGCTCAATGAAATCCGCCATTGGTTAAAGGGCTATGTAGACAAAGCAACCGATCAGAATATTCCGGTTCAGGCTCGATGTGCTATTGGTCATCCTGGTCCCCTGATCCGCAATCTAGCTCAGGAATGGGGAGCCGATTTGATTATCTTAGGGCGGCGAGGTCTGGGAGGTGTTTCCGAAATGCTCCTGGGCAGTGTGAGTAACTATGTTCTACATCATGTTGCCTGCTCAGTATTGGTGGTACAGGGAAATACATAATGCATAATCCAGCTGCCTACCACATGCAACGGCGGAATGGTCAGAGCAAGCCACTCACCATTCTGTTACTGGTAACAATAATGGCAAGAAAAGCAGGGATTGATAGCTTGCTTATATAACTTATTGAGTATGTAGTATGTCTGATCTTCTTAAGTCCAATCAAAATAGATAGCCTTTAGCCTTCGGAGTATAAAACTATGGCCGTAGCTGAACAGCTGCATGGGTTAGTATTCGAAACCTTTACGACTCATGAGATACATGTACGATTTGAACGCCATGAGATTGTTCTGATCGATGTGCGTACTCCTCAAGAATATGCGTTTGAGCATATTCCTGGAGCAATGCTGTTTCCCATGGCCTCCTTTGACCCCAGGAAACTACCAATGCAAGCCGGTAAACCCATTGTCTTGTATTGTGGGTCAGGCAGGCGATCTCGGCTCATTGCTAAAAAATGTCTTCGTGCAGGGATTGATAGAATTGCCCATATGGAAGGGGGAATTAATGCCTGGAAAGCAGCTGGTTTGGCTTATGTCTCTATTGATCCAGCAACGGGTGGCTATGTGCATAATCTTAGCACTAGAGAGAACTAGATGGGAGGGAGCGTTGTTGAGCCATAATTGTTTGCCTGAAGCCTAGCACCACAAAACAGCTTCTGCGCTCCTATGGAAAAAATCAGCAACGGCTTTAACTGTAAAGGCATCTATGATTTGGGGTATAGTCTCCTGCCAAGGCTTGTAGTCGCTGAAAATCAAGAATCCTAATTTTAGGGCCATCGACTATCAACAGACCGTCATGGCCCATTTTTTGTAATGCTCTAGAAAGGGTTTCAGGAATCGTACCCATAAAAGCAGCTAGTTGTCCCTTCGTGATTGCCAACTCCACATCCCTGCTATCAGCTGACTGATGACTGAGCAGTAAAATGTAAGTCGCCAATCTGCCGGATACATCTTTAAGAGATAGAGCTTCGATTAATTGGGAGAACCGGCGCAATTGACGTGAGAAAATGGTCAACAGGTTAAAGGACAGAATGGCATCTTGTTGCAGTAGCCTTAGAAAGGCTTCGCGCGGGAAATACAAGAGTTCAACAAACTCCAAAGCCACAGCAAATGCTGCATAACAATGCCCATCGAAAGCAGGGACGCCAGCCAGACAATCTCCGGCACCTAACAAGCCCATGATCTGCTCCCGACCTGCCCCAGACATCTTAAACATCTTTATTCGTCCTGAGAGAATAAGAAAAATTCCCTGGCACCTTTCCCCCTCAGAGAAGATTAAGCTTCCGTTCTGAAAGGTTTGTATTATTGCAATCTTGGCAATTCGCTCAAGTCTCTCACCTAAAAGGTTTTGCAAAAGCTCGGTTTTCCCAAGTAATTCTCTTAACTCCTGAGATAACTGAATCATATAGCCTCCACAGTCTTCAAAGCGAAAAAACTATCTCTAAATTGACTTATGTCAATGTAGTTTTTCTTAACTCAACTTATAGTTTAAACATAACTCAGTCACACATGAATTGTGGCCAACGTCTAGAATCTCTTGTCCAGTCGACGCTCTTCTGAAACCTCGGCTGCCACAGGAGAACACTCTAATGAAGTAAGTCTGTTGGTTTAAATGTTTCTTAAATTTTGGAGTTTGAGCGATGAGTAATCTCTTTTCAGTCGTTTTTATAATTGCGATCGCGACTATGCTTGTGAGTCTGTTTCGCATAAAACAAAAAAAGCTAGTCCAGACTTTGATGGCGCTATTCGGAGCCGTTATCTTAACGTTTCCGATCATGAGCTCACCTGCAATTGCCTTTCCACAACCCGTATCTTCTATACCGAACACTAGCCATCAACTGCCTAGCCAGGAGACTTTTAGGTTTGAAGAAGATCTCTATATTTCACCCGGAGGAAATCAGTGCAGTGGTCTTTGCATAGCACAAGAACAAACAGGCTTTCAAAGTGACCAGGATCTTATCCAAACTATCAGTTCAAAAGTATCTAATGAAGATAACTTAAGGGTCAACGTAGATAATGGTGCGGTTTTTCTATCTGGCTCTGTCAAGGATGAAGCCACAGTCCACAGCATTATCGAGCAAGTTGAAACTATCCCCGGTGTTTATTGGATTACTGTAGAGCTTGCCTTAACCGATCAGGCTCAGCCAATTGTTGGCTAATTGCAATGTTGATGGAATCTTGGCGTCTCATCGCTGGGATTCCATTGACTCGAATTGCTGCAGGATATTAGGAAACAGACTGGTATAAAAATTTAATCAATTTGTTGATTAAATAACTGATTGGTTGTATAGTGATTAAGTTGCTCAACTTCGTCCTGTCACTTACTTAAGGCTTCTTAGCCATTATCGATGCATCTAAGGCTAAGTGGTTGAGTCAATAAGGCTGAGGTTACTTGACTTGAGATTAGCTTACACGTTGGATAATCAGTGTTTGCCCGAGGCCCGTCAAAGTAATCAGTCAGGTAGCCCCTTCAAACTCTCTTATACATCTTGGAGGTTTAACTGATGAATACACTAATAGGACATAAACGACCATCTGTCTTTGACCATCGTAGCCTATGGGAACAATTTTCTGAGTGGGTTACGAGCACGCAGAACCGTATTTATATTGGTTGGTTTGGTGTGTTAATGATTCCCACCCTTATGGTTGCAACCCTTGTGTTTGCGATCGCACTTGTCTCAGCCCCACCCGTTGACTTAGATGGCATTCGTGAACCCGTCTTGGGATCAATTTTAAGTGGTAACAACCCGATTTCTGCCGCAGTTGTGCCAACTTCGGCGGCTATTGGTCTTCACTTTTACCCTCTATGGCAGGCCAGTTCGGTGGCTGAGTGGCTCTATAATGGCGGCCCCTATCAGCTGATTGTGTTTCACTTTTTAATTGGGATCTGGTGCTATCTCGGTCGGCAATGGGAATTGAGCTATCGGTTAGGAATGAGACCTTGGATTGCCGTGGCCTTTTCTGCTCCTGTTGCAGCTGCAACCGCTGTGTTGTTGGTGTATCCCATGGGTCAGGGTAGTTTCTCAGAGGGTATGCCCCTGGGAGTTTCCGGTACTTTCCACTTCATGCTAGCGCTGCAGGCTCAGCATAACGTCTTGATGCATCCGCTTCACATGCTAGGAGTGACTGGCATCTTTGGTGGTGCTCTTCTCAGTTCTCTCCATGGCTCCCTGGTTACCGCCAGTTTGCTTAGAGAAACATCTGAAACAGAGTCCGCTAATGTTGGCTATCGCTTTGGCCAACAAGAAGCGACCTATAATCTGCTTGCCAGTCATGCTGGATATCTGGGACGATTACTCATTCCTGGCACGGCCATGCGCAACAGCCGCTCAGTTCATTTTCTGTTAGCCGCTTTACCTACCATCGGCATTTGGTTTGCTGCTTTGGGCATTAGCACTATGGCCTTTAACTTAAATGGCTTTAACTTTAATCAGTCCATATTAGACAGCCAGGGGCAAATTATTCCCAGCTACGCCGATCTGATTAACCGGGCAACCCTGGGCATTCAGTCCATGCATGCCCCTAATGCTCACCACTTTCCTCAGTTATTAGCGAATGGGGAGGCAACACCCGTGGCCCTAAAGATAACAGTTTCTCTCACAGCTAACAGCTAATCCAAATTGGCGCGTGCGATTGTCTTGTTCTGACTTGATGTCAAGATAATCGCACATACCTGGAACACTCTTCCTAAGGAAAACCTCTATGGTATCCGCATCATCCCCTAAGTCAACTATCATTGACATGTCCCCAGAAGACTTTGTTCAATCCACTAAAGTCTTGCAATTCATCGATGTTAGAAGTCGGTTTGAATATAATCTTTTTCATGCTCCTGATGCCATTAACCTGAGCCTACCGCGCATTCTGATGGCTCAGATGCCTCTGTTGCGTAATCTGGTAATACCGCAATGGTTTTGGGAACTGCCCAGAGATGAACCTATTGCGGTAATTTGTCTCACCGCTCACCGCAGTCCAATGGCGGCTCAGGCTTTGGTCAAACTGGGCTTTAGCCAAGTGTTTAATATCACAGGCGGCATGATGGCCTGGCAAAAAGCAGGTTTGCCCACCCACCGAGATCGCTTGAAAGAATAATTCACGGATGTACTCGCAAAAACTTGACGAAAAAGGAGACTAATTGTCGTGTGGAAGGTATTGGGGTTCATCCAGAAAAATTTGGTCTGGTCTGTGCCTGTATTTATGATCGCGGGTCTGGTCTTTGGGGCTATTGCTAATCCATCTCCTCTAAAGGCTTTGATCATTCCTCTGACTTTTCTCATGGTGTACCCCATGATGATTAATTTGCAAATTCAGAAGGTGCTATCGGGAGGAGACTCTAAGGTTCAATTGCTCACCCAGCTAATTAATTTTGCGGTAATTCCGTTCTTTGCCTTTGGCATGGGAAAGCTGTTTTTTGCGGACCAACCCTTAATTGCCCTGGGTCTTTTGTTGGCCTCCCTGCTACCCACCAGTGGCATGACCATTTCCTGGACTGGCTTTGCCAAGGGTAATATTAGTGCAGCCATTAAGATGACGGTAATTGGATTAATTCTAGGCTCGGTTGCCACACCATTTTATGCCAAGTGGTTAATGGGAACAGTGGTGGAGATTCCGTTGGCTAGTATTTTTAAGCAAATTGTTATTATCGTTTTCTTACCCATGCTCTTGGGGTTTGTGACTCGGATTACCTTGATTCAACTTGTTGGAGCGGATAAATATAACAAGAACCTCAAGCAGAAATTCCCAGCTTTTTCTACATTGGGTGTCTTAGGGATCGTTTTTGTTGCGATGGCCCTCAAAGCAAAGGATATCGTTGCCAATCCCCTAGTATTGCTTTCATTTTTGATTCCGCTGGCGATCTTGTATGTGGGCAATTTTCTCTTTAGTACATTAGTCGGTAAATTCTTCTTTAACCGGGGAGATGCGATCGCACTGGTTTACGGTACCGTCATGCGTAACCTATCGATTGCACTGGCCATTGCCATGACCGCCTTTGGCAAAGAACAAGGATCCGAAATTGCCCTGATTATTGCCATGGCCTACATTATTCAAGTACAGGCCGCAGCCTGGTACGTTCGCTTTAGCGACAGAATTTTTGGCCCTGTTCCCGATTCTCCACCCACAATGCAACAATCGGCTTAGCACAGCTACATGCTCGCCAATGATCACAGCCCATACGGGACATCACGATTGAGCTGCAGTGCATTGGCCTTTCCCACAATTTGATGGGTCAGGATCTTTTCAAAGGAATTCCGGACCCAAGACCCCCCATAAGTTCGAAATGCTAAGGTATCTGCCTCCCCTTGCCGTGTTATGGAGGCGATATCGATCATCATCTATCGCTGGTTAGATCACAGCAATCCTGCAGATTGATACTTTATAGGGACTACATTAACTACTAGAACTATTATGGGTTACCAACCCATCGAAAATTACGGCATCATTGGCAACATGCGCACCACGGCTCTGGTGGGACGCAATGGGTCGATTGATTGGTTTTGTTTTCCCAATCACGACTCTCCTAGCGTGTTTGCAGCACTGCTGGATCAAGACAAGGGCGGATACTTTAAAATTACGGCAGCCGTTGCCGATATTACCTATAAACAGTTTTACTGGCCTGAAACCAATGTGCTAGTCACCCGCTTTTTGTCAGATTCTAGCGTGGGTGAGGTAATTGACTTTATGCCTCTAGGGACCGATGAACCTGCCCAGTGGATTGTCCGCCAGGTTAGAGCAAGACGCTGTTCGATGCGATTTCAGCTAACCTGTTATCCAGCGTTTGACTATGCCCGCGCTCAGCATAAGACCCAGCTTGTGGATGGAGGTGCTGTCTTCTCATCCGATGATCTCAAACTAGTCCTCACATCTACTGTGGATTTGGAGTCTGATGAGCAGGGCGTTACTGCCGAATTTAGCCTGTCTGAAGGAGAATCAGCAACGTTTGTGTTACGTCACGCTGAAAGCGACCCCAACAGCTGTGGTGAACCGGTACCCTGCTCCTATGCTGAATACCTGTTTGAGCAAACGGTGTGCTACTGGCGCAGCTGGATTTCTCAAAGTGTTTATAAAGGACTGTGGCGCGGTACGGTAGAGCGATCGGCGCTAGCGCTAAAGCTGCTGACCTATGAGCCTACAGGCGCTATTATTGCTGCTCCCACCATGGGACTACCAGAGGTGATTGGCGGAGAGCGCAACTGGGACTATCGCTACACCTGGCTTAGGGATGCGGCCTTTACCGTATATGCCTTTCTCCGTTTGGGATTCACTCAAGAAGCAAACGCTTTTATGCAGTGGATTGAGCAGCGCTGTGGAGAGATCGCCGACGGTGATACCCTGCAGATTATGTACGGCATCGACGGACGCAAACAGCTAGAAGAGAGTTATTTAGACCATTTGGCTGGCTACCGCGATTCTCCCCCAGTACGTTTGGGAAATGGAGCCTATGACCAGCTTCAGCTGGATATCTACGGCGAGCTGATGGATTCTGTTTATCTATACAACAAATATGGTGCTCAAATCTCCTATGATTTTTGGCAGCATCTGCATCGGTTGCTGGACTGGGTGTGTGAAAACTGGCAGCTACCAGACGAAGGGGTTTGGGAATCGCGAGGTGGCAAGAAACAGCATGTATATTCAAAGCTAATGTGCTGGGTAGCGCTCGATCGCGGACTGCGGCTGGCCAATAAACGCTCGTTCCCAGCCAACCGTCAGCGCTGGACTGAAGTTCGTGACACTATCTATCAGGAGATTCTAGAAAAAGGATGGAACTCGGAAGTTGAGTCCTTTGTACAGGTTTATGGAGAAAAAGAGCTGGATGCGGGCTGTTTGATTATGCCGCTGGTATTCTTTATGGCTCCTAACGATCCGCGTATGATCAAAACCCTAGAACAGCTGCAAAAGCCACCCCAGGAAGGAGGACTAACCGCCAACAGCTTGGTCTATCGATATAATCCGGAAACAGAAGACGGACTAGAGGGCTCTGAAGGCACCTTTAACCTCTGTACGTTTTGGCTAGTGGAGGCTCTCACCAGGGCCGGACGCACTAATCCTGAACAGCTGGATAAGGCACGGCTAATTTTTGAAGAGATGCTGAGCTATGCCAACCACTTGGGTCTCTACGCCGAGGAGATTGGCGTTAGTGGTATTGCTTTAGGCAACTTTCCCCAAGCATTTACACACCTTGCTTTGATTAGTGCTGCCTGGAATTTGAATGAAGCGTTAGAGACCTAACGGAGAATACATATAATGAATATCTGGTTTACGGGGGGTGTTGCGATCTCATTTGCCCTGATCCATCTATACAGCTATCGTCTTAAGTTTTTGGATGTTACCCCCCGTAGCGGCTGGCTGTCGCTTAGCAGCGGAATCTCAGTCGCCTATGTGTTTATGCATGTGCTGCCAGATCTCAGCGAAGCCCAAGAGAATCTAAAATCATCGACTACACTGCTTGGTTTTTTAGAACACCATGTGTACATAGCAGCCTTACTCAGTATGGTTACGTTCTACGGATTAGAACGTATGGCCAAAGAGTCCCGTGAAAAGAATCTGTCGGAGGGAGACGGCGATGTCACTGAGCCTGGCGTTTTTTGGCTGCATATGATGCTGTTTACAGTCTACAACTTACTACTTGGCTATCTGTTACTGCATCGAGAAGAGACGGGTATTGTCAACCTGGTTTTGTATGCAGTTGCCATCGGCACCCACCTGTTAGTCAATGACTACGGTCTTCGCAACAATCACAAAGGGGCCTATCGCAAAACAGGTCGTTGGATTTTGGCCGCTGCTATCATTGCCGGCTGGATCTTAGGCACCAATATAGATGTGAGCGAGGCGGTTTTAGCCATAGTCTTTTCACTACTAGCGGGCAGCATTATCCTTAATGTTTTAAAAGAGGAACTCCCCGAAGAACGCCAGAGCCGCTACTGGTTCTTTGCCTTAGGCGCTGCTGGTTATACCCTGGTATTACTACTGATCTAAAAATCGCCATACCTGATACAGACATTGTCTATTGGTGTGCATCTATGATTTGTAGCGTGTAGAATCACTTTTCTATAGTTGTAATGCGTATGTCTAACGGCTCGGTTTACATTGACGGAAAAAAGTATCCTTTACCTGAGCAAGTAATCAAAAACATCGAGACTGTCATTGGGATGCAGACCCAGCAGACCCAAAGCCTGCCAATCCATATTCGACTGTTGCAAAAGGTAGCCACCGTATTTGGCACAGCCAGTTTCTTATACCTTCAGCTGTTGTTTTTTACTATTTGGATCGGCTGGAGCAACTGGATAGGCGCACCTGAACTTCCCTTTGGTTTACCCAGGTATGAGCTAAAAAACCAAATGTTGGATACGGCTGCCCTACTAATCGCTACAGGAGTACTCGTCCACCAAACCCGGCAAGAAAAACTAGCTGAACAGCGTTCTCACTTGATACTGCAGATTAATCTTTTAACTGAGCAAAAAACGGCTAAGCTCATCAGTCTTTTAGAAGAGCTACGGTCTGATTTACCCACGCTCAATGATCGTAAAGACTGGGAGGCCGAACTCATGAAGGAAGCCACCGATCCGCAAGCGGTACTTGATATTTTGCAAGAGAATTTGGAACAGTCTGAAAACCTCGAACCGCCTCTGGCTTAGATTTGTAGTCCCTGCCATTATCTGCTCACGGCGTCGAGTCAGGTCGCGGATAGACAGACACCATGCCAGATGCCGCTAACTGAGTTTGACTTTCCTGAGTCAACAGCAGCTGGGCTACTCCTTTGCCAATGGCAGAGCGCGTGTTATCCAAGGGATACACAAGGGCCAGAGGATAGGCCAGGGGATAGGTGCCAGCGCGAATAGCCTCTGCATGGGGAGAATAGGTGCCTTTGCGATCGCACAAATCACTGGCTGGTGTCACAGCCGTCCCCGCATCAAAGATTAGAGGTGATACCGTTCGACGGTCGTTTTCTACAGCCAAAGGATACACAGAACATTGGCCAAATACCTGACTTAAAGGAGCAATCGCAATACTGCCGACATTATCCGTTTCAAAATCCTGCAAAATACGACGCAACATGGGTAGAATTGCTAAAGTCTCAGCTGAGGATCGTTCGTTGATAGCCAACGGGCTAGCGGACAGATCAGGAAACGTATTGGCAGTCGCCAGCTGTTGAAAAATCTCTTGACTGCTCCCATCATCGGACCAGTAGCGATTGATCGGTAGATCAACAGAACTCAGCCGGTTCCAGTCAGTGATTTTATCGGTGTATATTTTTGTTAGAGCAGCCATGGTTATCTTGCCTTGAAGCGCCGTTGGTAGACTCTTCTCGCGGTTAAAGTAGCTAAAGGCAACCACTGGCACGAGACTGTCGTAGGCAATGATAGTTGCCGTTACATCGGTAGGTAAGGACCCGACAAACGGAACAATGGCAAAGTCTGCTTGACCCGATTGGACGGCTGAGATCGCAGCAGCTACCGATGAATCATCACAGACATCGGTCTCATGTTCAGAAGAACATCGGTTAAAGGACAGATCGGGCTGAAGGTTTACAGCTCGATCTAACAGACCAGGCGTTTGATCAACAATATTGGTGCGATCCGGAGCATCTGGCAAAGGCTGAAAAAGCGGTTGCCAGTAGGCCACATCTGGCATGGCATAGACATAATCTCCCGAGGGAATGCCGTCCACATCTTTGATACAGCAGGGAGACAACGCGGGCTTTGCCTGCAGCGCTTTTTGCGATCGCCATACCCACCATAACAGACTTCCCAGAACTGCTAAAACCAAGGCCGCTACGAGTAAGGGGATGAGCCGCCAGTACGCTCTCTTTTTAGAAGACGCCGTTTCTAACACCCGTACCTCTCTCTGATTGATGACGGGCGGCGGCGGCATTTTAAGTAAGACCCTGCGAGCTGCTTCAGCACTTTCAAAGGTATCTTCAGGGTCCACTAATCGACGAATAAACTGTCGCAGCGCCTTATTAGTTGTTTCAGGCCAGTGGCTATTAAGACGATAATTGAGAGGATAGCCATGGTTATCTACGACAGCGCCATTAAGCATCCAGAAAGCCACCTGTCCCAAGGCACTCAAATCGTTTTGAACACTCAGTTCATCCTGGGCACCCAGATCACCTCGCTCAACAATGGCTGGATCAAAAAGATTAGTCCAGAGGTGAAAGTCAGTAAGATAGACAAAACCGTGGGGAGGGTTGTCGCTAGCGTTGGCTGACCATAACAAACTATTGAGATTCAAGTTACCGTGGATGATACCCTGCTGCACTTGACCAGTAGGCACAGTAAATCGCTGTTGATGCAAGAAAATTAAGGTTTGAAGGGTTTGATTAAGTAGGTCTCGCACCATTGAGTTGGTAAAGGGACCATAGCGAGCGCCGTAGTCATTGAGGGTGGGCGTACAACTCAGGTCAGAAGTAATTAAGTAACATCGATCGCCCGCAGGATCGATGATGGCATCAAGGGGAGCCACAATTCGAATATCTTGAGAGCGACCATCGGCCAAAGCAATTCTCGCCAGACCTATAAACTGTTCTTGGTAACGTCGCTGTTCGTCTGAATTAAAGTATCGTGAAGGTAGAAGATATTCTTGAACGATGATAGGCTCCTCGGGACCCAGATGAATGCCTTTATAAAGTCGGCTAATCCCTCGGCGGCCTAGAGATTGGCCAACTTGGTACTGGCCATGCTTGCCAATAAGTTCTTGTTTGGGAGCAAGCATAGCGGGAAAGTAGCACTGCGCACAGGTAAAGCTGTTGGATTTACCGGGCTGGCTGGTATGCTCTCGGCAGTTGAGGGGATCGCCCTGGGTACAGCGATATTGGCGATAGTAAGGAGGCGGAGGTTGAATAGTATCCTGAATCTTGATCATTTCTAGACCAGAAGAGGAAATTTCTTCTGGCAGTACCTCTGGTTTAATTTGCTGGAGGGATGATTGCAGCCACTCCACATCCATCAGGGATTGATATCGTGATATCCGCTGGGATAACGGCAACCTGAGTAAGTAGCGTCGAAGAATGGTTGTCGTTAAGGGATTTAGGATCATTGAGCCACCTCAGCAAATAACAGTTGTTGATCCAAGTCTCAGCGCGTCCCTAAGAGATATCTGCTTGCCTATGATTTACAAATTTACTGGAAAATCGGGGCTAACACAGTTTGATTACTTAATATCACGAGTACTTAATATCACGATACATCGAGAGATAGACAGAAAAACTACTGCAAAAATCTCAGATAATCTTGCCTGAGATTTTTCATTACATAATGTTTCTGATAACGACAATATTAGTGGATAGTATGTAGGAATTTTGTAGTATTAGGGCATTGAAGGATGTGTGTAAATAAGACCGTTCTAAGAACGACTATTATGAATATACAAAAATGGTGGAGAATTTCTAATTCTATTTCTTTTCTATTTTTGATTATGATTGGAGGTATGTGGATTTATACCGATAAGACCGGTAAGTCAACTAGTTCGGATGATAACTCAGGAATTCATCGATTGAGAAATGGAGAAGACATCAATCAGTATTTATCATCTAAAGAAGATTCGATTCAAAACAAAAACAGAGTACCTACTGGAGTCTTTATTCAATCACTTAGGTTTAATAATTCGACAGAGGTAAATTTTACGGGCTATATTTGGCAAACCTATGACATATCTTATACATCGCAATATGAAAGCTTAGAAGATGTTCCTATCGGTTTCATTTTTCCTGAGGCAGTTGAAAGCGGAAGTAATGTTGAGCCCAAGTATGCATACAGCAAAATTAAAGAAAACAAAGTTGTCATTGGCTGGTACTTTGAAACCACACTCAAACAAAAATTTGAATATTCAAAATATCCTTTCGATCATAAAACTGCTTGGATTCGGATTTGGAGTAATAACTTTGAGAAAGACGAGCTCCTAACACCTGATTTCTCTAGCTATAAAGATCATGAAGAAAGGAATGAATTTGGTCTCGATAGCGATATTGTCTTAGGTCATTGGGAGTTGATAGAGACATTTTTTGGTTACAACGATAAAGACTACACCTCTAACTTTGGCATATTTGAAGATGATGTTCAGACAGGTTATCCTGAGCTTTATTTTAATATCGTTCTCAAGCGGAGATTCTTGAACTCTTTTATTATCCAATTTTTACCAATTACTATTATTGCTAGCCTGACATTTGCAACTTTAGTAATGATTACTAAAGATCCTACTAAAGAATCAAAGTTCGGCATGAATACTAGCGGAGTTATAGGTGTTTGTTCTGGCTTGTTTTTTGTGGTGCTGCTATCGCAGGTGCAGATTCGAGAGCAGTTCGCAGGCACTAGTATTGTTTATATTGAGTATTTTTATCCGCTAATGTATCTGGCCTTGTTAGGAGTGTCTGTTAATTCCTATTTGTTTGCATTGCCGAATGATAGTAATAATCAGATTTTGGACTGGATAAATCAAGATGACAATGTGCATCCAAAGCTGCTGTTTTGGCCATTGTTGTTGGGAAGTGCAACGTTGATTACGGCTCTTGTGTTATTGCCTAAGGAAAATGGGCATTTTCAATCTGAACAGGAGCAGACTGCAGTTGAGCAACAAGAAATGATTGAGGCAGTAGACACTCGTTTTGCATTAAATGAATTCAGACATTTCTTCAATACCTAAATATCTGACTTTAATGTTTCCAATATCTTCTTCGCTAGTTCATCCTCTGGATTCAGCGCTAGCGCTGCTTGCAAATCCACGATTGCATCTTCTAGTTTACCTAGATGAAATCGCGCCATCCCTCGTCCTGTCAACGCATCGACAAATTGTTCATCCAGGGCAAGTACTCGATCATAGCTTTCGATCGCACCCTTATAATCCCCCAACGCTGACTGAGCAGCCCCCTTGTTATACCAAGCCTGAACTGACGACGAGTTGAGGTTAATCGCTTCTTCTGCCGATTTGATTGCTTCCTCATAGTCTTTTAGCACCCATAAAACCAAGCTACGATTCGTCCAAGCCCAATCATTCCAAGGATTTAGTCCCAGTCCCCGATTGTAGGCTATCAATGCTTCGGGATATTGCCCTAGTGCCCGAAAAATCAGCCCACGGGTAAACCAACCATGGCCGTAAGATTCGTCCAATGCCAGGGCGTAACTGTTTGCTTCTAATGCCCGACCGTAGTCTTGCAAATACCAGTAAACAATACTGCGCTGATTGTGAGCTGCTCCATAGCGGGGTTTTATACCCACAGCTCGATTAATTGATGCTAACGCTTCTTCATAGTTGCCCACTCCTGTTAGAGCAATGCTGCGCTCGTGCCAGGCATTAGCGGGAGAATTATCTCCCCAGTTGTTATCTCCTGCCAAGGCCATATCGCAGACAGCTAAAGACTGTCCATACATTTCCTTTCTTTTTTCTGCTGCTTCATGGGCAGCTAAGCGGTTTAAGGTCATACATTGTCCCAACAAGGCTTCAGCAAAGGTCGCATCGATGGCTACTGCCTGCTGATAAGAGATTAATGCCTCTGCATCACGATCGAGCTGTGCCAACACCTGCCCTTGAGCAACCCAGGTTACTGCACTCATTGGATCCAGGTTTAGGGCCTGGTCATAGGCAAAAATGGCCTCATCATATAGTCTCAGCTGAGTGTGGGTTTTGCCGATGGCTGTCCATGCTGTGAGCGGACTTGCTTCGCCCCACTGCTGATTGACCACCAGCGCTGTATTGCAAGACTCTAGTGCCAAAGAAGCCTGTTGCAATGCAACATGAGCCTCACATTTGCGGACCAGGGCAAACGAGTAATCTGGCTCCAACGACAGTGCCCGATCATAGTCTTCTAGTGCCTGATCATATTTTTCTTCCTGAGCCCGAGTCATGCCACGATATAGCAGGGCTAATGCAGGATTTTGGTCTTCTAAGTTTTCATCGTTTTGGTCTTCTAGGTTTTCATCATCTATAGCACTATCACAGCGCTCCAGAGCAGTTTCTGTTTGGTTAAGGGCGCTGTAGGCAATACATTGATAGGTCGTGGCTAATGAGTAATCTGGATCAAAAAGTAAGGCTCGATTAGCCGATGCGATCGCACCCGGATATTGCTTGATCGCCAGTAAAATACCGCTGTGCCGTACCCAAATATGTGCATCTTCTGGCTCTAGGGCAATGGCCTGCTCACAGGCTGCCAGTGCTTTACCATACTCTTCTACTTTTTCTTCTTCCGCAGTCTTATCCTCTGCGGCACTGATGTGAAGTTGACACAATTCCTGCCAATATTCAAAATCTTCGATAGCTTCTCCTAGAGGAGATGTTTGTGCCCACGCCGTTGATGGCACCATCAGGAAAAACGTCATCGGCATGACACATGCAACTGCGCCACGGACCACAGCCATACTCATCGTCAACCTACGCCGCATGAATCCCCTTGCCTCAACGCTTACGGTACTGACTGCGGACCTGTTTTGCATGGTGCAAGGCAGCATCTAATGCATAACGGTCACCGCCTTTAGTCCCATACTGCAGCTTCTCCACCTCCAGCTGCTTGACCTGGTCTGATAAACTTTGTTCGCGGCTGACTACCACTGTTGCCATATCATCAAACACATCCGCCAGGATGCTAAATTCATCCGGCCGCTGCATCACATCAGCCAATGTATCCGGATTAAACTGATGTTGTTTGATGTCATTTGCAGCCTGGTTTAACTTTTCAATAGGACGAATCATGTACATTGCCCCTGCTAAGGCTAGTAGAGATGCAAGAAGAATAATCAAAACCCCAATCAATATCGCCTGTTTGACAATGGCATAGATGGATCCCATGTAATCATTTTGAGGAATGGTGACAACAATCAGCCACGGAATGCCATATTCTCCAAGATAATTGACACGAAATAAATACTTTTGCCCATCACTAGTAAATTCACAATCGGAAAAATTTCGATTGGAGGCTCCATTTAGATCACACTCTTGAAATAAAGAACCATTGTCAATATTCAGAATGTAAGCTGCTGTTCTATTCACCAGCTCATTTTCACTCTCAATGGCCTTTAGACTATTGTTATCACCTGACTGCTCATTCACTAAAATCTCAGCAGCAGGAGTAGCAATGAGTTCACCAGTTGACTTTTGAGATCCCTCCATTTCTAAAATAAATGCCTGGCCTGTGGGACTAACCTTCAAATTTCGGAGGAAATCGCTGAGGGTAGGTAAAAAGATATCAATGCCAAAAATACCCTCAAGGCCTCCGGCCTGATTAAAGATAGGTGTAGCACGGGTCAAAACTAAGCTGGATGTTTTTTGGTCATTATAAACATCTGCCCAGATTGCTGCTTTTGCATTCTTCGCATCTTCATACCAGGGCCGCTTTCGTCGATCATAGTTAGCTGTATCTATTCGACTGGCGGCATGGGCACCTGACTCATTAGCATAGAAAAGATTTTCGATATTCTGGCTTGATCGATCGGTTTTGACGGTTTTGCTGATTTCTGATAGGTGAGATGTGACGGCAGCCATATCCTGAATGTCAAGGATACCGCTATTCACCTCGGAAACGAGCATCTTTGAAACCAGAATGGGTGCTTCAAGATAGCTAACCACCTCTGTTTCAATATTGTTAGCGACTTCCGTACTAATTTTATTTATGGTGTCTTCAACAGCATTTCTGCCGCTCTTGTAGGCCAACCAACTAGTCAGCCCGATCCCAATGATCACAGGTGTAACCACAAACAAGGGCAACGTCCAACGAATTGAAATAATTCGCCTTTGGGTCGGGCGCGTTAATGGAGGCTCTGCGTAGGATTCGAAGAGGACTGGCTCTGACATAACTACAACTCTTATAAAAAGATTAATAAGACAGTAAGCTAATTTCTTGAAACCTTAAGTGTCATACCTCAGGCAGATGCCTTCTGGAGGCTTACTCAAACTGAGGAAGCAGTTCTGCTGGAGAGACTGTTCCTGGCCTGGTGGGTACTGACGGTCCTTCAAATATTTCTGCTTCGCCTGAGGAATTTTCTCCATCTGTCTCACTGTTAGCCCCGGCCTCCTGATCAATGCCTATATTAATAACTGGTTTTTCTGGTGTAGGATCGTAGGGAGTAATGCTTAGGAATCGGGTCTCCATTTCTCCAGCTGAATTTGTAACCTGAAATGACAGGGTGACTTTACCTGAATCTAGCCTGATGGGTATAGATAAAGTGCCCACTGCTTCTACAGGTCCTGGTGTTGGTAGGATCATGACCTGAGTATCTGAATTATCTTCTACTTCCCATGCTAAAGTGACTGTCTTCTCAAAATCTCCCGCTTCAACAGCGACAAAAAAGTCAGCTGAATTGTTCGACTCGTCCAATGGAACTAGCGGCGTCATCCCTTCAGAATCAGTGTATGTAAGAGAACGTATGTTAGGTGAACGAGGACGAATTTGAGCAGGATCGCTCGTCGTAACAATAGCTTCTTCTAAAGGTTTGTCCCGCAGAATGGTCACAACATCAATGGTATACGTACCTGTCTGATACACACCTGTTGGCACATGACGGCACTTTAAAATTTGGGCTTCATCAATAGTGCAGAAATTATCGCTGGCTAGCTTGTCAGGAATAATATCCTGCAGTCTGGTGGGATCTTGAGGGGGCTCCTGCTGATTAAATTCAAATGTCAGAGGTGTGACTGCAATAGAATTTTCGGCATCTCTGACAATTAACTTGATAGCTTGAATTTGCTCAGGATGAGTGATGTCCCAGTTTGCTCGAACCACATGGGGATCTTGAGCAAATGTAGATGAAACAAAATGCTCACTATTATTGGGATCCAAACGTGCTTGTTCAGCTAGAGGTAGTTCTGAAGAAGGAGTCTTTGGAGTTTGAGTCCCGGTCTGGTTGATCGGGTCTTTTGATGTGGCTTTTTCCAGGTAGCTTTTGGCAGAGGGAGCCACCTCAATACTTGGTAGTGGAGCCGGTGGAATTGGCGCGATCGCAACCAGAGGAGCCTGAGCTTGGGTTGCGATCGCATTGCGTCCAGGTTTCGGAATAACGTTGAGAATAAACTGATATTCCCCGGCTCGTTTGGCATCTGTGCGCACGTTGCGACAGGTCAGAGACTGTCGCTGTTCGATACAAAAAGGGGCTAGCTCCGGCGGTAGTTCTTTTTTGCTGAGATCAAAGATTAAGGGACCACTCAACAAATCGCCTTCAGCAGACTGACCAATAATTTCTAGCTGCTGAATACGGCCAGGATTAGTAATCTCAAAGCCAACAGATACCGTATCGTTATTACTAGCCTCATAGGCCGTACTTTCTGGCGCAAATCGTAGCACCCTAGCCGGAGCGGGGGGATGAATAAACAACCACCAGGCCAGCCATATTAGACCGATAAAAGAACCAAGCAGCAGCAAAATAAAAGGCAAAATTTGCCACCAGGGTCGTGCCTCCCACAGCAGCAACCCCTGCATCGGATTCTCGATCAGTGGCTTTTTGGTAGGGTCCGTGGCTAGGACTTCAAACTGAATGACCCGACCTCCACCAAAGAGAGGCCGCTGCCACGGATGCTTAGGCTGAACCGTAACCTCACTCACCAAAGCCTGTTGAGGAGCCAGCGTCAACGATTGAGGATGAATCGTGTATTTACAAAGCTCTCCTCCTTCTAACCCGACAACTTGAAAATCTAAGGTCCTTGACGTATTGCCTTGATTGGTAGCCTGTACACTATAGAGACCCGGCTGTTGCTGAATACGACTGACTAGAGTCCGAAAATGAGTCGCTACCTGATAAAACGGTTCAATCTGCAGATAAAGGACATCTAGCAGCTTAAGTTCAGGGTTGTTTTCTGACTTAACCTGGAGGGTGACCAGCATGGTTTGGGCCAGGGCATTGGCAGGAGGTGTGAGCGTCAGTAAAATCACCCCTTCCATATCTGGATTAAGGTCTAACTGGGATTCAACAACAGCTAGTCCAGGGGTGCGAAACCCTTGGGGATAGTTAATGGTGACCCAGTCCTCTGGCAAATCGGCACAGCGCAGCCGAAAGCGATCGACACGATCCGATCGATTATAAACATACACCTGAAACTGCAGGGGATTTCCTGGCAAAACCTTGAGCGGTTTAATGTGAGTAGTCACCGGCTCCACTGCAAAGGTGGGAGTATTTTCCCGCAGTACCGACTGGGGAGGAGGCAACACCTTTAGACTACATTCACAGCGATGGGGGGGGCTACCGGGATAGTAATCTGGAGCATCCACTACTAAATAATAGTGATAGGTTCCCGCAAGGGCCGTGGCTGGAATATCAAAGCGAAAGGTAATATCTTCTCCCTCACCTGGATCTAGAGCCAGATGGGTCTGGGTTGTGTTACACCAGGGGTGAATAGCTACAGGCAGCTCGTCTAGAAAAACGTCAATAACGGCACTTTTATCCCCTTTATTGTTGACAGTGACATTGATTTCTAAAGAGTCTCTTGGCAAAACTTGATTCTGACTCGATGGCAAAACAATGACACCAATGGGATCAGCGACAGAGCCACGGTTGGTAATTGCGGGCAACGCTTCCATTGGCACAGAATAGCGAGTCATGGCAAGAAAAGAATTAAGTGAACATTTGAGAACGTAAAAAGACCGACATCAAAAAATGACAATAGGGTTAGGGACAGGCCGGGTTATCCGCACGGATGTTGCGCAGTCTAACCTGATGGTTGTCGCCGCTGCTGACTATGGCCAGTTTATTCTCCTTTTGAGCAATATCAACACTGTTGATAGATTTTGAAACCTTAGCGACCTGTCGGTGCTTCATAACCTGACCGGCAACATTAAGAGACCATAGCATCACCCGCCCGTCGTCACCGCCACTGACCAGATAACAACCATCTCTAGTCAAGGCGACTGCGTTAACGGGACGTTCCCCATGGCTATCCAACCGTTGCTCGATGAGTGAACAGTTTTTATTATCAGATTCGGCATCAACACTATTAGACCCGCACTGGCTAATATTCCAGAGACTAATGCGGCCCTGGTTATCGGCAATAGCCAGACGATTAAGGTTATTTTTAGCAATATCTAGACTAGTAATGTAGTCTTCTGATCGACCTTGGGGATAGGGAATGGACCATACTTCGTCTGTCTGGGTATTCCACAGCCTCAGCTGGTTATATCGACCACCAATGACCAGGGTGGTGGCATTATCAGCAGTTTCATCCTGTTCGCTAGGAGCTAACCTAGCCGCAGCCATGGCTTGAATCGCAAAGTCAAACTGTTGTTGCTTGGCGGGTCGATTGGTATCCTCTAGGTCTTGGAGATGCCACTTTAACACCAGGCCGCTGCCGTGAGCACTAAATAAACTAAGAGAATCTAGACTAAACTGCAGGTCAAAGACGCGATCGTCTGGTTGATAGACGAAGGTGTTTGGAGATCGCTGCGACAGAAAATTCCAAATCTGAATTTCACCGTTTTCTAATCCAGCTGCTAGTACATCATTGTTACGAGGACGATAGCGCACTACTCGCACCGCTTTGCCAATATCCTGTTCGCTAATATTCTTTGGCAAAACATCAATTCTTCGCAGCCGCCGCACTATTTGCCAACGGCGAATGGTGTTGTCGCTGGCTCCGCTAATCACCATACTGGCCTGACCATCAAATTGCACACTATTAACAGGGGCTCGATGATTGGTTAGATGTTCGACAAATAATCCTATCCCTAATCCTAATAGAAGCAACGCTAGACACTGTAGCCAGAATGGTATCTTAGGTGGAACGACCAGCTCAAGCTGTTGCTCTGGGGGTTCAATAACCGTTTGCTGCAGCTGAGAACGTAGCTGGAATAGCTGTCGTCGCTGCCACCCCCACCAGGGAGGATTTGGCTTTACAGTCAACGCCATGGTGGCGATCTCTGCGGGCTTTAAATCAATCTGGGATGGGCTTAAATTCAGACAGTGACGAGTCGTATGAACACGGGTCAGAGGCTTGCGCCATGCCCGCAGTCGCCTAAACCAGGGCACATCAATACGATTTAGGATAATTCTGACAGACTGTGCTACGTTACTGGCGTTGTTGAGGGTCAGCGTATAGTAGGTAGGCTCTCGGCCCTTGGCAGTTCTAAATGATTGGGGATGAGTCTCAGATGTGTCCAATGGAGACGGATGCGATCGCATCTCCCGCTGTTTATCGATCTCATAAATTTCATCAACTTCTACATGTGCCTCTGCCAGGTCACAGCCAAACCGCAGGCTACCCACAGGCAGTACATCCAAGGTGGCCGCCTGACTGACGGGCTGGGTTTGAATTTGGCTGACCACCACCTTAAAGGGATAAACCTGACTGAGCGAGTCACTTAAAGGCGGTAGCTGACAAATAAACAAACACTCAGCCTGTCCTCGAGGTGACAGCCGCAGTCGTTTTTTATAGCCATCTATCAGCCAAGTGTGGGGCAGATCCTGGAGTTCAACTTGAATATTGGCCGTATTACGCTGACGGTTTGTGACCACCAAGGGAATTTCGATCAGATCTCCTGGCTCTCCCTGAAAGTCCAGAGTAGACATCGATATCTGGGGCGGTGCCAGTCCCGACCCTTGAGCCACCAGATTGATAATTTGCCGATCTTTTTCTCCTAGCTCTAGACATGTCACACTGACATTCAAATTCATTTTGCCCGTAAAGCTCTTAGCAACCGGAGGCAGCGCCAGCAGGTTTACCATAAAGCTGGCCCGATCTCCCGCTGGAATTTTGGCAGAGATATCCGGGGTTAGGTGATACCAATCTGGTCTAGCATCACGGGCAAGACCGGGCGCAGACAGCTCCAGGGTAAAGGTGGCAAAGCGATCGCTAAGATTATTGACCATCACTTCAAACTGGTCACGACCTGTGCCAACTTGAAGCGAATGGGTAGATAGCTGGGTCAGAATCTGTTTAGCCATGGCTCTAGTTAGACAGACTAGACGGCGGACGCTCAGGCATCAGCCACTGGTGTAGCTGATGATGGCGAGTAGCAAAGGTGAGAAGATTGACTCCCAATTCTTGAGCTGAGCGAATCTCTTCACGGTCAAGATGCAGTTCATCATTGGCTCCCCAGGCCCGTAGTAACGGCCCGACTAATAGCAGCACACCGCCCCAGCGATATAGCCCAATGGGCTGCTGCCGTACTGTGGGCAAATGGCTAAAGTGAAAAGGAGAATGTCGCCCTAGGAAAAACTCCCCCTGGCGCACCTTCTGCGCTGGGGTGGACGCCGCTATCTGCTCCGACAGCCCTTCAGTATCTAGAAATGTGTGAATTGGAGCAGCCAAGGTTGCGATCGCATCGGCAATACAGGACTGGATTTTCTGTAATTCCTCCTGAGCGTTCTCTCGTAATGGCTGAGATTGTTGCTGGGGGTTAGCGGCTATAGCCTGCTGCAGGGCTAGCTCAGCTGCGTACAGGTCTAGCACCCCATCACCATCCGCCTCAATCAGTAGCACACCACCCTGCTGTAAATAGTGAGCCAGGCGATGACGCATGGAACGATCCAAGTCACAAAACTCATCATAGGCTACGTGATTAAGACTGCCTGCCAGGGGAGCAGCCATCATCTGGCCCTGCAGGCGAGGATACAGTCCGGGCAGGGCTGCAAACAACGCCTGAAACTGAGCCATACTTTCGGCAGAGTAATCTAACAAACCCACACCGCAGGTGAGAGCAGACCGGGGCTGTACCGGCTGGCGATAGCGCAGATCGAGCTGATTAACTTGGGGCGCAAAGACATTGTCTGGAACACACAAAGCATTTATACCCGGTGATAATTTCACCCGACACAGCTCCACTTCATCAGCTGCCGCAGGTACATCTTTTTCTATGATTTGGAACGCTTCTTGAACAATCTCTGCTTCCGACTGAGAGCTTTGTTCTGAGTGTTTAAGTACGATATAGATAGTCGTTTCTTCCGTAGGCTGGGCTGACAGATAACAATTTTCAGGTCGAGGTACAACAATAGGATTACCCTGGGGATCGATCGCCACTCCAGGCTGAATTGTGAGCCAGCGAGGATAGCGATATCGGCTAGGAGCTGTCTCTGGAATCTCAGCCACAGAAATCCCTAAGCCATCAACAATCCCCCCCTGGGTTAGGGATTGATAATGAATGGTCTGACGGGTCTGGTGATAGCTATGGGCAATCTGCCAATGGTTTGCCGTAATCAGTAAACCATCGTTAACGTACAGGCGTTGAAGAGGTTGGAGAGTCATGGCTGAGGTTCGATCAACAAATCATAGCTACAGAAGGCGGGTTTTTCTTGATCGATGATGGTGCGAATCAAAGATTCATCTAAAGGATGATCGTTCGGGGGCCGTAGCTGCACTGAAAAATGACAGGGGCGAGCCCCCCCTAACATTGTCGAGGTTCCAAGTACCGTTTGCCCCAGTACGTGCCCCGGACTAAAGTTCTCATAGATGCCAATAGATTTTTGGGATTCGTCTGGGAGATGATCGTCTAGGGGTAGCCCACTGGCTAAATGCAGATAATATCGTAGCCCGCGGCGAGTGCCGCGCCACTGATAAATCTTCATGGCGTAGCGGATCAAGATACGTTGTTGTTCTAGACTCAGGGGGCCCTGGAAGGACCATCCCACCCAGTGGGACAAAAATGGCAGCATGGACTGGGGGGCCGTCAGGGGGTCGAGATAAGCCCAAAGATGATCCAGAATATCAACGGTGGGTTCAAAGGCCGTCTCAAAAATTTTGAGAAATCGACCAACAACGTCAATACGCCGGTAAATATCGGGTAAAAAGTCTAGATATAGACTGGGGGGACGCACCAGCACCTTAAAAGGACTGAGATGTTCTTCGCTATCACCCCGACAGGAGGCTGTTACTTTGAGCTGCCCTTGGTAATCTAGCTGCAGAGGTAGCTGTTCTGGTGCCAGGGACCGTTCAAAAAAATCGGGTGCGATCGCAAAACACAACACCGCCTCCATCTGATGATTAGGCGGTAGTTCGGAGCCCTCCGTGCGCAGCTGCCACCAGTCCGAAGGCACGTCTCCTGTTACCGAAAACTGCAGCTGGAGTTCAGCATTTCCCTGGTGTTTGATCCGCACCACCAATTCACTCAGTTCTCCCGGCTGTAGCTGCAGCTGGGGCACCGGAGGAGATAACGACTGGGGCCCTGCAACCTGAGATAAGTTACCCGATGGGGAAAAGCTGATCGCTGAGCTAGACGAGAGATCTGGTTCCTGCAAAGGCACCAGGGCAATGTCTATCAGTCGTCCGGCTTGGGTTTGTACCATGGTGTGGCCCCTTAACCGATCAAGCTAATGGTGTGACCTGATCGCAGAGGGGCATCGGCCCAAGAGCACACTAAACCCAGAGGAGCAGGCGTCACCACATTGTCCGGGGCCAGTCGTCGTACCCATTCTGTTCCCCGTTGGCGCAGTTCGTAGAGCATAACTGTGCCCAAATATCGGACCCCGGCCATGGTTTGCAACAGGGTAATAATATCGGACGGATACACAGGGGTACCAAAGGGCCAGCCTTCACCATTGGCACCCCCGGTCAAAGGATTTAAAAACCGATAGAGGGCCACTTGAAGATTGTGTTGTATTACCTGTTGTGCTTCTGGTGAACCGTAGCTAGGGTCAATGGCCACTTCAGCCGTCACACTTACCCCCACATAGCTGGGAGATTCTAGCTTAACCTGCAGCCCTAGGGGACGTCGTTCATTTAAATATTGCAGCACGGACCGGCTCAGCTGCGGAGTCAGGCTGAGACTTTGGGGAGCAATGCCCAGACCTGCCTCGATATCGCCCAGGTTGGTTTTAGGTACCACCATCACCGTGATTGTTCCTGGCTGGGTATTGAGCTGAGGCGGACAGAGACTGCGGGCTACGTTTCCCGCTCCCGCTTCTATGGCCAGGGTTTCAAAATCTTCAGCGGTGACGGCGCGATCGCGAGTACGCAACAACTTTGGCACCCGTAATACCGCCGAGTCCAGAGATTCTGCATCGGTACCATATTGGGCGGCTTGATGGTTGGTCACTGAGGCCACGTAGGGCACCGCAGACTTAATGATCCGCAGCGTCTGGGGTTGCACATTGCCCTGCTGGCCGCCGCCTGTACGATAGGCCCGCATCGTTAACACCGCCCCCCGTGGAGGAACAGCCCCATACTGACGCTCTAACAGCTGAGGAGACAGGGTTAAAACGGACGATTCAAGAGAGCCTTGACGGCTAAAAGCGGCGGATTGTTGGCGCGATCTCACCTGGGTCACTGTTTTTAACTGAGCCGGTTCCCGAATCAAGGGACCAAACTGGAGTCGCCCCGTCAGTGCATCCAATGTGTAATGCAGATCCTCTGGCCCTGAGTCAGCAAAGTCTGTCACCTCCTGCCATATCTGCTGCTGACCATTGGGCGATGTCACCATCAATACTTCCGATTCCTGACGCGGCAGAATAGGAGTATTTTGTACTTGAAACGTTTGTCCCATCTGGCCATCACTCTCTCCCAATAGCTCATTGTGAATGGTCAAACACTGACGAGCATCCACCGTCCCCCCAATGGCACGAGCAGACACACTCAGCAACCGAGGAGAGTTGACATACCTCGTTTCGGGAGCAGACTCGGTACATACACAGCGAATCCACCGTCCCCGATAGCTAGCAAATTCGGTTACCGGAAGACTTTGAGGCAAATGTAAGACAACTTCTCCCTGCTGGAGTTCGTCGTTACTGCTAGAGTCATAAAAACTAAACCCGTGGGTGTCATCATCACTCTCCCTCATCAGCACAGTAGGCTCCCAGACCTGACCATTCCAAGCCTGCCACTGTCGAGGCGGCGCTTCTGGACGAATACCAGTGGGTGTCGCTGTTTCTCCTTTAAAATGTACGGCAATGACGTTACCATCCAGGGCCTGCTCCGGATCAAGCACCAGGTAAAAACAATTACCCGGCTGGGGAGTCGGGTTAAAAATATCCTGCTCTGCCCCCTCCCACCGTCCGTCAGACTGACGAGTCCACCGCACCGACAGCCGATCGAGTAGCACATCAGGCTGCTCCTCTGCGGTATCCGCCGTCAAAAGATGGAGAATATGAGGGACACCCACCGTCAGAGCCCGCTCAGTACTAAAAACAATCGCCTCTTCTGTCTCTGTCCGTTCGGTGGCCACCTCCACCGCCGCTGGGATTGTATAGGGTTCGGGCAGACTAGCCGATAGATAAAAAGTAAGTGCCGTCTGCGCTGGGGCTGGCGGCTGCAGCTGAATACCAAGTAATTCTAAAAAGGCAACATAATTACGACGCGGCACCTGATTAAACCGCATCATCATTTGATCGGTGAGCCAGCCAAACAGCTCCACCATAGTAATTCCTGGATCGCTAGGATTATGGTTGGTCCAGTCCGGACAATAGCGAGGAATCCGCAACAAACATTCTTCCACCAGGTCCTTAAACTGGCGGTCGTCTAGATTGGAGTTTGGCAGCTTGGGTAAAAAATCAAATTCCATAGCGTCTGGAGAACAAACAGATGGAGTTTATAAATGAGAATTTAATCGGATTTCAATGCAAGTTTCTTACAGGAACAGTGCCTTTAACGAAGAGGGAGTCTCATCCCCTCCTGGGAGGGGCAACGGGGTGGGTTGACGACCGCTGGCGCTAGTGTTCGAAACCCACCCCGCCTAAAGGCACCCCTCCCAGGAGGGGATTGTACATCGGCTTTTATCCTTAATTACTACATTTTTTGACTATTCTCTTAAACAGAAGGCGTGAGATAAAACGGGTAGACTAAACTACGCCGATGGTGAGTACTGCGCACACGGTAGTGAACAGCAATACTCAAACTAGCAGTATCGAGCAGAGGAGTCGCCGTCACCGATTCAATTATGATGCGTGGCTCCCACTGTTGTAGTGCCTCGCGAGCATAAATCTGAGCCAGCAACAATGTTTCATCATTTAATGGGGCAAAGACAAGCTCATGAAGACGAGAGCCAAAGCCGGGTCGGTATACCCGCTCGCCTAAGCGGGTACCTAAAATGATGACAATAGATTCCTCTAAATTTCGATACTCTTGACTCCGCTGAAATCCTCCTTGCACGGTGATTCGCATAGGAAAACCCCAGCCTTCTTCTAATAGATCCAGCTCCTTTTTTAGCGGGTCTTGGGGTTTAGCCACTGGTTATATATCCGATAACAATTCTGTCTGAAGCTTCGGACAATAAAGAGAAAAGGATAATACAGACAATAATACTGTGCTATGTAAAGGCCATCGCTGTGATGACGCAATTACACACAGATACCATCTGTTCCAGGAACATATTTCCAATAATACGTGTGATTTGAAAAGTTGGCACTCTTCCTCAAATAAATTCTTTTTGATACGTTTTGGTTACATACCGTTTACCTATCGTTAAATTAAGTTGTGATTCAGAGACCGTTTACAGCATTGACTAAGTAATGTTGCGGATAATCTACGCAAATTGTGGGATCACAGATGAGTTCAGATTATTTAGTGAACCAATCAAGAAAAGTTGGTAGTATTGTCCTCATCCATGTAACACAACAGGTTGCATGACAGTCTTTGTTTGATCTTTTTAACCTAAATATTGGCAGGAGCTACCTTAACTATGGCCAAGGAACAGGTAATCAAGCTTTATCGCGAGGCTCAAGCGAATCCTAGCTTACGGGATTCGCTAAATACGGCCCCCACGGTTGAATCGTTTGTGGATATGGCCAATCAACGGGGGTTTGCATTTACTCTTAATGAATGGCGAGAAATGATGCGATTTTCGGTGGAAGAGTTGGAGTGTAAGCTTTCCGAGATTCCTGGGATTTAGATCTGCAGGGTAGTCGGTATGCTACCAAAGCTAGCCGGTCCATTTGGTCCTTGTAGGAACAAACTGACTTGTCTAATTGCTTAGAGTTTGCCCCAAAACCCGAAATTCAGTGGGCTTGGAGTTTGATTTGCTCATGAATTCAGGATTAACGAAACGATGTTAATCCTGTTATTTTGGAGTAGGTTGTGAGAGATCGCGATTGCACCATGGTTATTTATTCTGTCTTGTTATGAGTAACTCGTTAGCGATCGCAGCGGTCACGACCACCCTGCAAAACCTGATCTTTGTAGGGATTCGCGATGAGCTGGGCAGCGGTCGGATTACAACACTGCCGTTGGATAAAGCGCGGGGCAATCAGGAAGGCAACCAGGTTAATCTTTTTCTGTATCATACGTCACCAGATTTGGCCTGGAAGAATATTCCCAAGCCGGTCCATTCGAAGCAGGGGACGACGGAAAAAGCACCCCTGGGTTTAAATCTGCTCTATATGATTACGGCCTATGGAGAAAAAGATAGTGAGATTAAAAGTCATCGCCTGTTGGGTCGGGTGATGAGTGTATTGCACGATCGATCGAAGCTAAATGCGGCGGAGATTGAGGCGGCGACAGCGGTAGAGCTACCGGAGAGCGATCTGCATAAGCAGATTGAACAGCTGACGATTAAGCCATTGGATCTGTCATTTGAGGAGGTCTCGCAGGTCTGGCGGGTGTTTCAGGCACAGTATCGGGCGTCGGTAGCGTTTGAGGTGTCGGTGGTGTTGATTGATAGTAAGCTGCCGCTGAATTTAGCGTTGCCGGTGTTGCCGAACGGGCGCGGCGGTGGGGTGATTGCTCGGGTGGGTATGAAGGGGCCGACATTGGAGGAGATTGTGTTACCGAATCGGCAGCGGGCGGCGCAGTGGGGAGATGTGGTGAAGATTCGAGGGACGAATCTGGATCATCCGGATATTCAGGTGCGGTTGAGGCATCCCCGGTTGGCGGAGCCGATTTTTTTGGAGCCTTTGGCTGAGAGGTCGGTGGGGGAATTGCAGGTGCAGTTGCCGACGCCGGAGGATGAGCCGGGGGTGATGAGTCGGTGGCGGGCTGGGTTTTATTTGTTGTCTTTGGTGATGGAGCGGGAGCAGGGGGTGTGGGCGACGGATGCGTTACCGTTGGCGGTTGCTCCGACGATTGTGAGCGTGGATCCTTTATCGGGTTCTGCTGGTGCTCTGACGCTGACGCTGAGTTGTACGCCGCAGATTCAGTCGGATGAGGAGGTGATGTTGTTGTTTGGGGATCATGGTGTGCCCGTGACGGTGATTGAGCCAGTGGCGAATAAGATACAACCTACGCTTTTGAGGGTGCAGGTGGAGGAGGTTAGTTCGGGTGCTTATGTATTGCGGTTGCGGGTGGATGGGGTGGATAGTATTCCAGTTGATTTCACGGCGCGTCCGCCAAAGTTTGCTGAAAACATAGCAGTTGTTATTGCAGAATAACTTTGAGAGATATGCAGTCAGTGAGCACAGCGCATAATGTTGCGGACCCCCGTGGGCCGCGAAAGAGGGCCCAGACGGAATGAGCGAGTATATGCGAATATCGGATTCGAGGTCACTTCAACCTGGTTGCTCCGCAGCAATCAGTCGATAACACTAGCAAGCGACCAGGACGCTTCGATATGGAAGCAATCAATGTTGAGCTTAATCCCAATGATTCGCTTTTTCAACCCAGTTAAATAATTACGACAGACAAAACGAGATACTGCTAAATGAGAAGACACAAGCAAACCAGGTCAGTAGAAAGAAACGGAGGGGGAAAGAAAAAAGGAAGGTGCATTCGTGAATTAGATAACCCGCCACGGCACGGGACGAGCATGAAGGGAAGGCAGGCAAAACGGACGTTCACACAAAGCTTCGTTGCGTTGCCAGTGAGGGGGGCGTATGTAAGTGGAGAAGTACCGGTAAGGACTGAGAGCCGCAAGCAAGGACAACAGGAACGGACGAGCGGGACGGCATCGGCTCACCAACGCGGAGACAGTGACTTTGCGGTGCCGGAGGCGGAACGCGGAAGATACCGGGGATCGACGCGTAGCAACGAGATACCGGGAGTGATACAGGCTAGTCGCGTCGGGAAAAGTAAGCGGAAGGGCAAACGCGCACGGATCGCTGATTTGCGTAGTGCTCCACCTATGATGTTGGATCCGACGGCAACGATGGAGCAATACGCAAGTCATGTGAACGTGCGGGTAAAATTATTTTTTGTAGTACTAGGACGCGCAATAAAAAAAGTGCTAGAAGCGGGGGGCACAGTGCGACAAAGCTTATTCTTTGACACTGCAGATGCACAGATACAATCAGGAAAAAAAGGGGATAAGCAAAACGAAGTGATACGCGGAGACCAAAACTACGATGCCGCGCATTATGTGAATACGACGCTCAACACCGATGAAATGCAGCATGCAATGGGGAGTAACGTCGACGGCGCGGCCATAAATGAGATCTACGAAATGACCGCAGCAACATCGACCCAGTTCAAAACCGCGAATACGTCCTCGGACAAGGTCATAGACAAGGTAATGACATACCATAAGAACCAGATATGTCAGCAAGTGAAGAGCTCAGGCACGTGGGGGGAGTCGGAGTTAAAAGGAGCAGTAAGTAATTTTTTGAATGAAACATTATTGCAACTTTCAGGCCGCATGTTAAAGGTCGGCAGCGGCCCGCGCGACGCGTTGAAGAGGAAGGCATACCAAACGGCAATCACCACCATAACAGAAATCAACGAAAACGCCATGGTCCGAGACATCATAGCCGACATATAGCTCGCGCGATCAGAAGCAGCCTGGTACTATGCGATGTATCGCATAGCTTCAATCCATTTTACCTCCTGACCAATCTCCTCTTCGCCCTAAAATCAATCACCCTGACCATATTCGTAAAGTGGTGCGTTACGCAAAGATTCGTTAACACACCCTACTGTCTGGGCTAGACTTTCAGGACGATTGGATAGATTCGATTGATACGGGCAAAGGCAACTCGTCATCGGACATCTCGAAGCGAGTAAAATCTCAAAGAGTAATAAAGTTGAATCAGAGATAGCGTTTAGTCGTAAAAAGGGGAATTACCTCATGGGTTTTGACCGCATTACTCCAACATGGCGTCAATCCAAAAGAGCTACATCTCAATGTACTGGCCTCGTTCATCGGACTAATAAGGATGCCTCCTCAGACCCAAAATCAAGTCTTTACCAGCATGTAGCTGTGCATGCAGTTTCAGGGGAAGCCTTAGAAAAACAGACCCAAGCAGAGACTCTCGCTTTCAGCGTTTCTAATTTCCATCAAAGCTTTAGCCAGCTTCCTGACTCTGCGAAAGCAAGTCAGTCAAAGGAATCAAAACCAGGACCGATCCAAAAAAATATCTTAGCGAAGTCAAATATAGAAATAGTAGAAGAGAAGAACAGACAAATAACAAAGCAACCAGAAGTTCAAGAAACCATTCGCAGCAATTTATCCAGTCCTGATCCTTTGGTGCGAGGTGAAAACATTCAGTTCCATCAGAACAAGTCAAATGAAATCCATACAGCAACAGGAAACAATGCTGTTCAAATGATGGAGATGACATTGGACGAAGAGATTCAAGATCCTACTAACTCGTACGCTAACGACCACTTACAACGAGATACAACCAGTGGTGCCGAGAAAATTACCTATACATCTCATTTGGATGAAGCCAAGCAATGGATGAGCTGGTTATGGGATGAACCGCTTCGCCAACAAGCTGACTCAAATACTCAAATTAAGGAAAGCGCATTAGGGGAGAATTTAACAGATGCTGATCGATGGCGACTCAGGGAGCTGATAGGGATTTATGGGGAAGAGGTTTACCAGAGAACTATAAATGCTTGCAGTATTAACGACATTCGAGAAGTTATCTTTAAATTAATTCCAAATAGTATAAAAAAACAATGGAATCAACCGCAGTTCAAAGAGAGATTGCATAAACAAAAGCCTGCATTGTGGTGGGGATTAGATTTGAGATCTAATCCTCGGGATAAAGTATCTAGCTATAATAGTATCGGGGAAAAAGCCAAATGGGAGTATGTGGGAACAGTAGGTGAATTTATGAATGAGGTGCGACTGCGTCATCGAAAGCAAGTAAAGCAGGAGACTACATGGATTATTCCCCATCCTGATGGCTCAGGAAGCGCAGGGATCGACTTAGTCATTTTAAAGTGGGCTGAGGGAACGGGATATAGAATTGTAGCTCACGAAGTCAAAATGCCTGTGAAGACTAGAGAACAAACGAGCTATGGATTTGGAGGAGGTTATGGGGATGACAAAAAAAGTGGGTTACCACAACTGTATAGAAGTAATTACAATGAAGAAGGAGAACAACGTCAAAAACCTAAGCAGTTAAATCAATATCATCAGCCACAAACTCAGGAAGAATACCTCATAGAATTACTAGATAAAGCATCTGAAGTTCCTAGATCCGTCAAGAACCAAGTTATTCCTCTACTAAAAGCACGTAAAATTCCAATCAAATGGAAATATGCTATTATTGGCCATGGTAAAGTTGATAGTAATTTCGAAAGTAAAGTTAAACCAACAGGAAAACTTCAAGGAAAACAGGGAGTTAAAACCTGGATAAGAAGAACGGCAAGTTACAGTCAACCACGCCAAGATATTAGGCAAAAGCAGACTACAAAATTAATGGGGCTTATTCAAAAAGTCCTTGGCAGTAAATACTTTGAAAATTTTAAATCAACCAAGTACTTTCGACTCGCTCGGCAATTTTTAGATGACTGTCAGTATAATAACATCAAATTGGAAGACATCGCCAGATGGGTGATCCAACGATATCGAGAGTCTGATTCATATCATAATGTAGAGTTACTATCTGAGGAAATCGAGGCGGAATATAAGCGTTTAACTGAGGAACTCGTAAGAGAAGACCAATCATTTTCAAACCCTAAATCCACATCTTCTGGTGGATGGATAACGCCACTCAGATTTACTCGTACTCCTCAAGAAATGGCTCAAGCCAACGCTAATCGCAAGAAATTTTGGATAATTAACGAGCAGTTAGCTGCATTAAGGTCCAAAAAAGCAGTATTAGAATCCAAAAAACAAGAGATAGCTGATGATCTTTGGGATTTCTCTTGTAACGTTGATAGCCTAAAAGAACAATTTCAACAGACAGAAGGGACTTCAGACCTAATGGATATTGACGGAGTCGTGTCCCTTGCTCAGGTTAAGCAGAAATTGCTTGATATTGCTGGAAATTGGATGGTAGATTTAAAGAAACAAGTAGCTAGAATAGTGCCTCCAGAGGACAAAGTAACTGCTCCAATATTTGAAAGTGAGTGGAAGAAGCAAAAGAGTTCATTCATCAAATGGTTCCATCAACAATTATCTTCCATCCTGCATTACTACCCTAAGGGGGTTCCTCAAGATACCTACGAAGAGTTCTTAAGTAATTTTTATCAGGCCTGCTGTGATGAAGTAGAATCCATGAAAGTCTTCTGATGAGCAAAAGTATAAAAGATAGGGAGTCTTCAGCCTGATAGAGTGTATTTCAACGCACTGCCTCCAACCCACCCCGCACTCACCGCCTCCACTGGAAAAGACAAAATCAATGCAAACGTCGTCTGCACCTTGCTCATAAAGCCGATTCACCTTCTCTACTATCCGATCCATCGATTTCCACGCGACACTTGACCCATCACCCAAAAACCAACACCTCAAAAAATCAAACCCGCGCGAAACAAGTAGCAAGTAACGAGTGATGGGTGGGGATTTATTGGGGGGAGCAACAAATAAACTGCTACTCTTTTTTCTTTAATTGCTTGACAGCTAAGACAATCGCTACCGCCCATACATTCATCTTGATGCTAATGTCCTTAGGTTTTTCCCACTACCTGACCAATACGTCTCAAAATCTGCAAAATTTCATACAGCTCCTGATTAGACGTTATTGCTGCAAACACTCGCGAGAAATTATACTCTCCACCCATTAAACGAGACAGCTTTACAAACACTGAATTATCACCATTTGTCATCAAAGCAAAACTTGGTTGTTCAGGCTGAGGATTCGCCATCAAATAAGCCAGTGTCTGCGGTAATGCCGACCATACCGACAATGCCGTCTTCTTCGACTCCACCAGCACCACCACCCAAAGCTGTTCCTTCAGTACCAGTACATCTAATCGCCCCTGTAAAACCTCCTCTGGATCCTCCAGCGTAAGTTGCACCGACTCCTCCGCCTTTAGCCTAAAGGGAGGATCATAAAATCCCGCTAATGTCAGCAGTGGTGATGCAAACAGAAGCGTCACGGTATTTTCTAGTAGCTGTCCCTGAGAACACTGATATAGATAACGGCGTCGCAGCTCCGTCAAGCCTGCTTTATCCACATCAGTAAGCCTTGGTAAATCAGTACACCATTCCAGAAAAAACTATCTGATTCTGTTCGGCTCAGTTGAAAACGCTGTTCCGCATTTACCAGGGTAGTAATTGCTTCTGTGATAGCTACTGACATAGTTTGGCCTATCTTTACAGCTCCATTGTAGCCAACACCTCCAAAATAGCGCGTTACGCGAAATCTCGCTAATACATTCTGCCGACTGTATAACCCATACCCCACCACAAAACAATCTCGTAGAGTGTGTAAAATCACATTAAATTCTATCAACGCTCACCCCATAGACTCATGAACTCTATCGCTGATCAGCCATACTAGAAAACAAATTACGGCGTAGGGGCATGAGCGATCTAGCAACCTGGCAAGAAGAAAACGCCCACTATCTCACGGTAGCCATTAACTGGCTGCGGCTACGATTGCAACGGATGATCCCCGATGCCACCGTGACAACAGAAGAAATCGCATCAGCACAGACTGAAATGCTTGCTGCCGAAGCGATGGAGCCTCCCCCGGCCCTGATCACCCTCAGTGCTCGTTTAGGATTATCCGAGTTTGAGCAATCTCTTTTGTTGCTCTGTGCTGCCATGGAACTGGATACTGAAATTACCAGTTTTTGTGCCCAAATCCAGGGAGAGTCTCAGCGATATCCCACCTTTGCCCTGGCGTTAGGACTATTCGACGATCCCGTATGGGATATCGTCTCTCCAGAGCGCCCATTGCGAAACTGGCGGCTAATCGAAATCCATCAGTCCGGTGTGCAACCCTTAACCGTGAGCCCCATCAAAGCGGATGAACGCATTGTTAATTATCTCAAGGGATTAAATTATCTCGATGATCGCCTGAAGGCGCTGGTGGCACCGTTGCCTATCCCCCAAGAGTCATCTGAACCCTGGTTAGCGCCATCACAACAGCAGGTGGTTACAAGCATCATCCGCCAGTTGGATGCCCTACCACATGGGCAAAGACCGCCATTGATACAGCTGTTGGGTAGCGATCGCACCAGTAAACAGGCCATTGCTGTGGCAGTTGCCGATGAATTTTACTTGCCAATCTACCGCATTCGGCTGGAGCTACTGCCCACCCAGTCAAGCGAATTAGAAACCATTATGCGGCTCTGGCAGCGGGAACTGAGGTTGTTTCCAGTGGCGCTGTATTTAGATGGCCAGGGCCTAGAAGCGGGTAATAATGGTGAACGTTCGGCAGCCCTATTGCACACCTTTTTAGACAGTCTCCATGCCGTATTTTTTATTGAAGTCCAAGGGCACAGCTTGCCGCTTGACCAGCCCACCTTGTCCTTTGAGGTGGCAAAACCCACCCCCATAGAGCAGCAACAGGCCTGGCAACAGGTAACAGACGAGCATCAGATTGCGGCCCTATTGTCCGGTCAGTTTAGTTTGAATCTGACAGACATTGAACAGATCGGAGCAACGTTAGAGAACGCACGCGCGCTATCTGAAGCACCTGAGATGGACCTGACCACCCAGCTGTGGGATACCTGCTTGCTGCGGACTCGTCCACAGTTGGATGCATTGGCCCAGCGGTTAGAAACAAAGGCCACCTGGCAGGATTTAGTATTACCCGAGACCGAGACTGCCATGCTCCGCCAGATTGCCGCTCAGGTACAGTATCGTAGCCAGGTTTATGACGACTGGGGATTTCGCGATCGCATGAATCGAGGCTTGGGCGTCAATGCCCTATTTGCTGGCGAAAGCGGTACCGGCAAAACCATGGCCGCCGAAGTGATTGCCAATGAGCTACGGCTGAACCTCTATCGGATTGATCTGTCGTCGGTGGTAAGCAAATATATTGGCGAGACAGAGAAAAATCTACGGCGCTTGTTTGATGCGGCAGAAGACGGTGGCGCAATTTTATTTTTTGATGAGGCCGATGCGTTGTTTGGCAAACGTAGCGCAGTAAAAGATAGCCATGATCGCTACGCCAATATCGAAGTAAACTATCTACTACAGCGGATTGAAACCTATCGAGGGTTAGCCATTTTGGCAACGAATTTGAAAGGTTCAATGGACAGTGCCTTTATGCGACGGCTGCGGTTCGTAATTAATTTTCCGTTTCCATCAGTCGAGTCACGTCAGGAGATGTGGCAAAAGGTGTTTCCGGCACAAACACCAGTGGCTGAGTTGGACTATCAGCATTTAGGAGGCTTCAACTTAACGGGAGGTAGTATTCACAATATTGCTATTAATGCAGCGTTTGAGGCAGCACAGGCAGGTGGTCCCGTTGGGATGCTACATATTTTGAGCGCGACACGTGCAGAGTTTCGAAAGTTGGACTTACCGATTTATGAGGGAGACTTTAAGTAAGAAATAATTTTTTAGCTTAATAAATTGCTTCAGGAGAACATAGTACATGCATAGACAAATCGTATCCGAAAAGCCAAAATTTAAAAGGGAAAACGATACTCTAATCGGATATAACCCTTGGCATACAGCTACTAGTTCTCTACACAATAACGAAATGGAAAGTACACCGAGCAATATTGAAACCATTGATCGGCCTCATCAAAGCTTTAGTCATACCCCAATCTTGAAAGGGAATCATCCTAGTACTAGTAAGCGATATATAAGTGGGCGACCTAGGAAAACGAAACAACTAGAATATAGTATTGAACAGTCTACCTGGTTTCACACGTTACAGAAAGCCAAATGGGAACGGCAAGATTCCACATACCAGAGTTCTTTCCCATCGCCAGATAATCGTGAATCTTTATTTTATGATGCCAGTGATATACAAACAACTCTCAATTATTTAGAAGAGTCGATTGATGAAGTCGCATCCGCATCAAAAAATTCGATTAATCAGGGAAAAGCGGAGATCCATTTCACATGCAGTATTAAAAAAACATCTGTAGTAGATTTTATATTTAGGTGTAAACAGCTAATCGGATATAAATATAAGGACAGCGAATTCACTCAGAGATTAGCCTGGTACGACCCTAATGGCTCGCAAGCAGAATTCAATAAATATGGCCCACATATTACAATTAGATCCCCTGGAAAGACCACGGAATCCGGAAAAACCCCTAATGTTTACCACCATGTCTACTTTAAAAACGGCGAAACGCAAGAAAACAAATAGAGCAGTAGGAGCATAAGCCTCACATTTTTTAATATCATGAGATTCATATATTTATATTTGGTTAGGATAGCAGCGATTTTGTAAGAGGTGGTGCAGGGAAATGGACCGATTGAGCTGACTCGTAGCTCGGTAAAATTTTAAATCGACAAAAATTAATAGTCTCGAAAGACAGCCAGAATAGTAAATATAAAGACTTGAGATAGAGCTATGCAAAGCCGAAAATCAAAACACTCCCAAAGAGCAGCTCATATAAAAATGGACTTGCATAGAGAAAATTTTCACCGATCAGCCATCAAATATTTACGCTTTCAGGAGGATCAGAACAACGTAAGGGGGCCACAGCATGAATCGCCAGAATTAGAGTCTAAAGATCATCTGTCTATGACAAGGATAGAAATTGATAATGCTCCAGCAATACAAAGAACAACGAGTTGGAAGCATGGACAAAACCAGGCATCCCAAATATTGCAGCGGGCGCGCGATAAGCGATACGAAAAGGCCGAACATAACTGGGACAAAGTAGCTTGCAAGTATCGACAAAATACAGCAAATCAAATAGAGCGTGGAGTACTACAAAATATAGAGAACAATCCCAACAAGGTCAGAAGTAAAATACTGACATGGCTAGTCAATAATGGGGGAGGAGATGCTAAATGGGCTCATAGTAAAGGTAAGAAGGGATCAAACGAGAGTAATAAGCTTCAGCAGTACGACCCGATACTGGAAAACATGCTGAATTGGGCAACCAAATAGAAAACATACAAAGATAGGATTCTACTGCTCTAAGACTGTTAGCACCCAGGGCAACAGAAGGATAGGCCATCCTTCTGAAAACTAGAATAGTACTCTTCAAATTTGCCTCTAATGCTAAGATTCTAACTATAATCCAGAGGGACACACCTATGCCCCTAAGCGCTCAGATATTCCGACGTCAACTCCCCACTTCCCTAAATCGCATCCCACTCCAGCGTACTGCTGTTGTTTCCACTCACTCCCAACCCGTTGGTGAACGCACCATACCAACCCCTGTGCGTAACAAAATGGAACGTACCTTCAAAACCAGCTTTGCCAATGTCAAAGTTCATGAAGGCAGTCAGGCCAGCTCAGTTGGGGCTATCGCCTATACCCAAGGCAACAATATCCACTTTGCCCCTGGCCAATTCAAGCCAAACACAACGTCTGGCCAGGCCCTGCTCGGCCATGAACTAGCCCATGTAGTACAGCAGCGTCAGGGTCGGGTTAAACCCACTGGCTCTGTGAAAGGCTTGCCCCTCAATGACAACGCTGCCCTAGAACGTGAGGCTGATGAACTAGGCCGCAAAGCTGCCCAAAGCTAATCCTTAAGTCATGGGATCGTCGCATTCAGGCTATTATTTCTAAAATATTTTTACTAGTGGGTTAAGGTTATGCCGAAATACCAACGTCGCGATCGCACCAAACCCCACTCCCAAGATCAGCCAAACTTCCTGCCACGGACAGCGGTGACCCAGCGCCCAGCGTCCACAGAAAAATCGAACCAGCAGAAATCAGTTCAATTCCACCAAAACCTGAGCCCAATCCCTAATACCGCTCAGCGTCAGCCGAAAACCAACAAAGCTAATATTCAAATCGCCTCACCCAAACCTAGCGAGCATGGCTACCAAAAAATAGCCGCTACTGCAGGCAGCGGTAAGTCCATTGGCAGCGTCCAAATCAAAGGGTCTGCTGCCCAAGGCAAAATGGAAATGGCCTCCCTGTGGGTTAATCCAGAACATCGCCAACAGGGTGTTTCCAAATCCCTAATTTCTGCAGCCACCCAGGTGGGTAAACAGCAAGGCTATCGTAAAGCCGCTCTCGGCGTAGACCCAGAAGCCCCTGGCATGAGTACCTCGACATTAAAAAATATTTACACTCGCCAGGGGTTCAAATCCAGTGGAAAAGATACCCACGGGCGTCCTTTAATGGAAAAAGATTTATAAGAGATAAATACTATATAGACTGTCTAAAGCTCGATCTGTCTTAGCAATGTTTGCAAAAACTGAATCGCAGCAGCAGGTGAAAAGTAGACAAACTCCCCCTGGCGTAGTATTTCATACTGGCTACCTCGATAACCATGAGCTGTGATTAAGTTCTTTTCCACTGCCTCAGTGGCAAGGTCATGGAGTTGGTTGATACTGGCAGCTTCAATCTCTGAGTTCATATCGTTTTTATGAATAGTATTGGCTCATCCTGACTCTAATTGCAGGCTTAGATAACTATAGATCAGAAATTCAGCTTCCAATTATGATCAACAAAAAATAGAATCAACAAATTTTTGTAACCCATCATTAAATTATAAGTTCAGTGGAAATAACAATACGAGCCTAAACGAATACTACACAAAGCCTCTCATAGGTTGATGCTATAAGTTAAGTATTCTAAACAGAAGAATATTTGAGGCTTCGAAATCTCTTCTCTGTAATAAATTATAGGAAAGAGATTTCACTATTACTGAAGACCTTTACTTGCCTAATAAGTTTTTGCTTAGAAAGTAAGGTTGTTAGGTAAGAGTCCAAACTAAATAGAGCAAGAAGGTACAGAACGCATTTTCTCGTACTCGTTTGATGCACTGACTCAAACCAGCGTAAGAGTTTCAGTTAGATATTGATAGCAGCTACAAACTAATCCGCAGGGGGAATTGCCAGCATGGCGTTAGACTACTTTGCACCCGGTGTTTACGTTGAAGAAGTAGACCGAGGCAGTCGTCCTATTGAAGGAGTCAGCTTAAGTGTTGCCGGATTTATTGGATTCACCGAGGATGTTCGAGGCGATGCCAGCCTGTTTGAGCCCATGTTGGTAACAAACTGGGCTCAATATCTCGAATTTTTCTCCAAACGTGGCTCCGATGGATATACCGATTTTGGCGCGTATTTACCTTTTGCGGTACGAGGGTGGTTTGACAATGGTGGCGGGCGTTGTTGGGTAACCAGTATCGGTACTAAGCTGCCCGGATCCCCGCAGCCCGCAGCTGCTGAAAATGCCACTAAGCTGCCGACATCTAGCGGCAAGCCGTCTATATCGTGCTATCTCAAAACAACTGCAGCAAGCGAAGGCGCTCCACGTGCATTATCTTCTAGCAGTGGTCGACTGACGGTTACCGTGGAGAATGGTGAACCCAAACCTTTGCCCGATGATGCAGATGAGAATACAGAACCACCTCTAAATAATGGTGAATATTTCACGATCAAAATTAAAAATGGTGATCAGGTGCTTGAGACCTATGAGCATCTGACCATGAACGATGGAGTGGAAGCGACGCTAGCAAGTTATGCTGTCACGGCGCTTGAAGACTCTGCCTATATTACGCTTGAAAATATATCCCAGTCGGGTCAAGCTCTATCAAGACGTCCAGCCAATGGTGGCTACGAAATTTCTCCACCGCCCTACGTTAGCACCCTTGATCGATTCAATCGTGATCTCTTAGGAAATCAAGATGATCGTACTGGTGTTCAGGGACTCTATGAGATCGACGAAGTTGCCATGGTGGCCTGTCCTGATTTGTTGTTGGTCTACGAGAGAGGGCTGATTAATTTAGAACAGGTCCATGGCGTCATGGAAATGATGCTGAGCATGTGTGAAAACTCATTTCCGGGTCCGGCTTACCGTATGGCAGTGATTGATCCTCCCCCTGTAAAACCGACTAAGAGTCTAGACCCCGTGGACCCGAGTCAACAAAAACCGGCAGATGTACACAAGTGGTTGCAAGACTCCTTTAATCGCCGCTCTATGTTTGGAGCGGTCTACTACCCTTGGATTAAGGTGGCCAATCCCCGTGACAACGGAAAACCAAAGTTAGTTCCACCCTCCGGTCACATGATGGGGATTTGGTGTCGTACCGATCAAGACCGTGGCGTCTTTAAAGCGCCTGCCAATGAAACACCACGCGGTGTGATTGGACTGGCCTATGAGACCAACATGCGAGAGCAAGAGCTGCTCAATCCCAAGGGTATTAATTGTATTCGAAACTTTGCTAGCTACAGTCGAGGACTCAAGGTCTGGGGGGCTCGTACCCTGGTAGAACCCGACAATATCCAGTGGCGCTATATCAGCGTACGAAGACTTTTGAGCTATATTGAAAAGTCCATTGAGATGGGAACCCAATGGGTTGTTTTTGAACCCAACGATCAAGATCTCTGGGCGCGGGTCAGTCGCACAGCCAGTAATTTTCTGGAAAGACTATGGCGCGATGGCGCACTGTTTGGAGCCTCTCCATCAGAGTCGTTTTATGTCAAGTGCGATGCTGAACTCAATACTCATGAGACCATTATGCAGGGACGTCTGTATGTCGAAATAGGCGTATGTCCCGTGAGACCAGCAGAATTTGTCATCTTCCGCATTAGCCAGTGGGCGCCCAATCAGTAATATTCAATCACTACTGTTGTAGCTTTATCTTTCTTTTGGTTAAGGGTAAAGCCCCTTTATCCCTAACCCAGTGAACTTTGGTTCGCCGGTGGCAAAAGAGTAAGGAGTCATACTATGTCTGAATTAAGTAAACCGATTGCCCCGAGTAGTTTTTACCTGGAACTGGCAGGGGTTTGTGAAGGTGAAAAATCTGTTTTCAAGAGTGTTAGTATCCCTGACTATACGCCTAAGGTTCAGGGAGGACAACAGGCCGTGGGGACAACCAAAGGAGGAAAAACAGTTTGGCAGGTAAACTCAGCGGGTTTTGAAGGATTATTTACCTTTGACTGCGTATGTATTGCCAGTGGTGACGGTGATAGCACCAGTAAAAAGCTTTATGAGTGGTTTGAAAAATGTTTGCCTGGTTCAAATGGAGGAAAAAGTAAATGGACTGACAACAAAATAGAGGGTAGTATTACAGCCTATGATACGGATGGCAAAGAAGTTGCCCAATGGCAGTTTGTTGAAGCTTGGCCGTCTAAATATAAGTGTGCCGATCTCGATGTTACTGCTGATGCTTACATCGAGGAGACCTACACAATTACCTGCGAAAAGTTTAACCGTACTAAGTAGTTTAGCAAGAGGAAACGATGGTTCAATATCTTACCAATTCTAAGTTTTACTTTGAGATTGACGGTGTTACGGCTCTGGCAGTTAAAACCTGTAGTGGTCCAGAGATTGAAATGGAGGTCGCTGGAGGAGACTCTGCCATTGGCGTTACTAAAGATGCTAAAACCCAAACCCAGGCGACCATTGGTAACGTGAAATACAACAGCACCGTGAGTTTGACCTATGTGGCCGGAAATGAAGGCGATCAAAAAAAGCTATCGGACTGGTATAACGATTGCCACCCAGACACGTTTTCAGGGGGAGCCTCTAAGGCCATGGATAGTCGTAAAACGGGCTCGTTAGTGGTCTATGATCCCAATGGAAAGGAGGCGATGCGGTTTAACTTTATTGATCTGTTTCCGGGTACTAAAAAACAAATTAGCAGCTTATCAGTGGAGAGTGGCGGTAATTTAGCGGAAGACACTCTGGAGCTTTATTTTACAAAAGTGACTCGCGCTAAATAGTAATAGCAAGGCGCTAATTGGAATCGGCTATGTTTCCTGAGATTTTAACCAAAGCTCGGTTTTATTTAGAACTGAGACTGGATGGTAGCGTTGATTCGACCGATGGTTACTTTATGGAATGTTCTGGCTTTCAGCGATCGCAAGCGGTGATTGAAGTCTGCGAAGTAACACCCCAGGTTTGGGGTCAAGACGGTCGCAGCCATGGCCACGTGGTGCGATCTAAAATTCCAGGCAACAGTTCCTATACAAATATCACCCTCAAGCGCGGTCTTACCCTGTCCACCACATTCTGGAATTGGATGGATACCATCAGTATGGGCAACTGGAGCGATCAGCGACGCAACGGTGCACTGTGTCTCTATGGTCAGTCAGGCCAAGAACAGTTTCGCTTTGAATTTACAGGGGCCTGGCCTGTCAGCTATAAAATCTCTGATTTAGATGTGACAGGAGCAGATCACAATATTGAAGAAGTAGAAATTGCAGTCGAAGACCTCAAACGTCCGAAAGTGTAGTGTCGTAAGTAAATGCTATAAATCATGCCTCCTATCCAGCTCGGCAACAATCTTGGGCTTGCTCCCCCTAAAACCAAACCATCCCTCCAGCCGATCGCTCCACCAGCGACAACAGATCTACACTCCGAGAATCCAACCCGTCAGGAGACTCCGGTCAGCTTTCAGCCAGGGCTACAAACAGAGTTTTCATTTGAGCTACCGATTGGCTACGTAGATGCCATGGGTCAATCTCACCGTCAAGGCATCATGCGTTTGGCTCGCACGGTAGACGAAATTGCCCCCATGTCCGATCCAAGAGTTCAGGCAAATCCAGCTTACGCCACCGTCATTATTCTATCCTTGGTAATCTTATCTCTGGGTACTCTGCCTGATGTGAGTCCAGTAGTAATTGAAAACATGTTTGCGGGAGACTTAAATTACTTACAAAATTTTTATCGCAAGATCAATCGACTTGAAGCATAGAGTATCGGCCCATGAACGATCACACCATAAAAGATCCTATGGCTGGCGCTGAAAATGCAACATTTCAGCCTCCCACTGGCTCTGTCTCTAATCCAGCTGGTTTTGTGGGTCCCGCTATTTTGCAAAGCCATCAGCCGCTAGCGGTGAAGCACATGATGGCAAAGGTGGCGGCCAGGTTAGCCCATGATCCCATGGCAATGCAACAGTTTTGCGATCGCGTCTATCAGCTGCTGTGTGACGATGTGCGATCGCAGCACGAACGCGCCCATAGCTATGGAAAACGCTATTAGCATCCAAGCTAGCCACCATAAGATTTAGTATCAGCGGGAGGTGACTACAGTGGCAAACGACAACAAATCTGCCGTATCTAATGCAGCAGACTACGTTACAACCAATCGCTTCTACGTTGAAATTGAAAGTAAGATCACGGCCTCTTTTACAGAATGTACCGGACTAGGCGTACAGGTAAAAAAAGAAACGATAGACGAAGGAGGGTTAAACGAGCAGCAGCGCGTTTTATTGGGTAAACCAGACTTTTCAGACGTAACCCTAAAACGAGGGCTCAGTGGCAATCAGGTATTTTGGAACTGGCTCAGCGCTCTATTTAACCCCCGAGGGAAAGGCATAGAGATTAAAGAATATCGTCGCAACATTAATATTTTAGTCTTTAACCAGGCCGGACACATTCAACAATGTTGGACATTAATTGGCGCTGTGCCCATCGGCTGGCAGGCTCCATCACTACAGGCGGATGGCAGTACCGTTGCTATTGAGGAACTCACTCTAGCCTATGAAGGATTAAATATAACCTTTGGCAGCGGCGGCGGCGGTGCTAGCATTCTGTCTAAAGGACGCTCTGATACTGGCTATTTTGAGAGCAACTAACCGATGGTAAAGCAGCTGGGGCATTGCTCTCCATTAGGTTCATTACGTCCCCTAGGCGCATCTGGATGGGGACCACGACAAGTTCTGGGCACGCCATCAATATCATTTTTAGATCTCAAGACCTTTTATCCCTACGGATTTCCCTCTAGAGCATTAAGAGAGCCAAGCTCAGTTGGTCAGGTAGATAGTGAGGGCATGGGTGAGCCAACGGCCCAATTAGTACCACGCCAGTCAAGACCAGATATAGCAGCTAAGAGAGTCACTCAACCGGAATCAGCACCCCATAAATCAATCATAGAAGAGAGCCCTAAAACTGATTCTGCAGAACAGATATCCCGTCAGGCCAGATCAGAAAATAGACCAGATGGAAAAGCGATATCATCATCTGCCTTACCCGAATCAGGCTTGGATAAAAAATCAACTCAGGCCAAATCATTTCGGGCTAGCCTGCAGAGTTACTTTATAGGACAGCCCCAACAGCCGCCTCAACTATCAGCTCCACCCAGCCCTATCTCTTTAGAACCAGTCCAACGACAGATACCTTCAGACCCGACGGACCTACCGCCAGTTGATATTTCTCAACCCAGTCAAAGCTTACAAGACCCACAGCAATCATCGTCCACAGCCCACTCTATCCCAAATGCATCCTCCCAAAATAATGCTCCTGCAAATAAAACCTCTGCCCCAGTAGAGTCTTCCAGCCAACCGGCAGTATCGCAACCACCAGCCGTTGAACCAATAGCACAGCTAAAAATCGAACCAGTATCTGACTCTCCGACCTCCGTTCAACACAAACATGCCCAGTCAGTCGATAGCTCAAAGGCTGATACAACATCTGTAATTGAGCCAAATAGCGCAGCGATCGATCCGCCTCACACTGTTTCTAGTCATAGTCCAGCTCCATCATTCATCACTCCTGAGCCTAACAAAATAGGGCATTCGAACAGCACATCTCTGCCATCCACATTGGAAACAGGGACAGATCTGACTGATTTATCCTTTGTACAGCGTGAAAAATCAGTTAATAGCCCAAAGACTGACCGTCCGTCTACGATTAGATCAAATGCCGAGGCAATCGATCCGTCTCCCACTGTTTCTAGTCCTGATCTGACTTCATCATCTGTAGACTCTGTCTCCACCAGATCCGAGAAACCGGCTGATAGTTCTTCTCCACTGTTGAAGACAGATCTTGATCACCCTGCTGTTATCCAACAAAAGTCTGACTTTCCTCAATCCTCAGTGAGTTCAACTCAGCTCTCTATACATCAGGAGCTAGCCAATAGCGCAGCGGCCTTACCCATAGTTGAACCTGAAACCCAAACATGCGGTCAGACAGATATTCCTGCACCAATTCAGCGTTTGAATAATAGCTCCAATGTTTCCACAGATAAAGCCGACGACATTGTTAATCCTCGGGATAATAGTCTCAGTGAGCCATCGTCAGATAGCCGTGACGATAGAGCGGTCCATTCTTCCAATCAGCGATCGCAACTATCCAGTCAGCGATCGCAACTATCCAGTCAACTATCTAATCAGCCAATCAAACAATCAACCGCACCACCATCAATCTCCAGGGAAACCCAGGTTCCGCCAATCTCCGATTCGCTTCAACGAGTACCATTGTCAGAAGCAGCTGATGTTAATTTATCAGCCCCAGAGCCTAAAGATTCTCTCACCGAGCCTAACGTCTCTAGTCTTCAGATTAAGTCTCAAAAGTCAGTGCACCAAAAGCCAACTACCGCTAAACCTCCAGAAAAAGTAGGCACAGATGCAGCGCCGCCATTTTTAGCTGGAACTACTGCAGATGGACTTGGCAGTGAATCTGCAGAGCCTATTCAACACTCAACTGCTGTTGCCAATACTCCTAAAGAGATTGAATCTCCCATAGTCAGTCAGCCGCAAGAACCTACACCACACTGGCCAGGACCTGACACTCAACAGCAAGCCTCTATGGGGACCTCATCAAGTCATTCCTCAGAAACTCAACCGTTAGGTAAAACCCACAGACTCGTAAACGAACTGGCAGCAGCATTATCTCCGACAGAGCCACCTATTATTCAACAGGCAAGTTCGACTAGCTCTCAGATATCAGAGAATCGATCCTCTAAAGCAGATGTGCCTGGTTTTGATATATCGGGTTCTAAAACAGCTGATCAGGCTCAAGTTGCTGTCCCTTTACAAGATAAGGACATTCAATCTCAAACCGATGATGCGATCGCGTCTGAAACCACCGTTCAACGCTCTGACACCACATCTAGTCGTCAACCACGTGAAACACCTATAAAGACTGGTCATTCAAGAGCACAGCCACTCAAAATAACCAAAGAGAATACAGATCAGACCCAGCTAGATAACCTTCAATCTGTTTCCTTGCCCGAATCACCGCAGCCCATCTTTCCTGCTGCTGAGTCTACAGTCCAGCCCAGTACTGTATCAGATACATTTTCATCTGCGGTTTCTTCTGAGCAAATAGAAACAATATCTCCACCTGAGGTTACCCCTTCAGAAACCGGTGCCGACACTCCAAAATTCTTTCCACCAACCTCTCCTGCCACTGTTCAACCCACAGCTGCCCTGTCCCATCAGCTGACTGAACACCCGCAGCCAGAGATCATTCAGGCTATTGAGACCGAAGATATCACCCCATCACCCATAGATTCTTCTACCGAGCCGATAGCCCCTAGTCCACTATCGCTGCAGTCAGCGAATGAGCCCTCCCCTACTGCTGAGTCAACTGCTCCGGTTACACTCCTATCCTCAGTGACCAAACCCATTCAGCAAAAGCCTCAATCCTCTGAGTCTACTACTCCGATTACACCGTCCTCCTCTATTGCCTCGACAACAGAATCGAGCCAGCACATGGCTCAGTCTATCAATCAAGCGACTGCTCCAAATGTTTCTTCTTCGGCTCTAGCTCCTGATGTCTTATCTACAGAAGCAACTGCTTCGCTAGCTGATAATGTGAGCGAAGTCGTTAATAAATTTACTAGTCAACCCGTCCAACAGACGCCAGTATCTTTACCAAATAAACGGACTCAGAATAAAGATACATTATCCAATCAGGTCACTAATCAGACCGATGCACCAACCTCGCCTTCTGCTGGCCCCCTACAACGTCAGCTGATCGAGAATATTGCCAGCGATACTCTCCCACCCATCAGCAACGATCGGCAAAATCGCAGCGACACACACCTCAATACGCCTCAGCCAGACCGCATCGGCAATGGCTCCGGCCCTCATACTCAAAAGGTCTCAGCCGCTAGCCAGCCAATATCATTGGGCACTCAAAAGAAGACCCTACAAAAAAACGATGTGGCGCTGGCTGGTACCTCAGAGGCGACATCTTTTCAGTCCAATGATTCCTCTATCAATACCTTCCAGCTTGCCCCCTGGCCGATAGTCCTTAAACCCTTAGGAGTATTACGTTCGCTTCAGTCTGTAGTAAAACCTAGCGCTCGCCCACCTGTAGCGATATCTGACCAGCCAGTCCAGAACACATCGGCCATAGCTCAACACACACGTGATGGGAATACGCAACTATCAGATGCACCCACACTTGATGGATTAACTCAGCTCCCCAAGAGACAGATCGCGCCATCTGGGCAACAGGCCGCGCAGATCCAGTTATTAAATAACGCTCTCGATGACTCTGATGGGGTTTTGCGATCGCCCCCCAAACCACAAGATCGCCCAGCACTATCTTCACCTATTTTAGATAGCCAGAACTCGATTTCGCCAGTGGTTTCAGAGCAAATAGCGAGCCCCCATAGCAGCGGTAATCACACCCCAAAGCTGCAGCTTAAAGTGCTTCAGCCCATCAGCGTCCTGCGTCCTCTACCCCCTTTAAGACCATCACTCTCTACCCGTTCTAGCCTCAGCGCTGGCGTATCAGATATTTCCCATATCCCAGCTTCGACTTCTCTCAATACAGCCCAGACTCCCCCTATCCAGCGCCAAGCAGCCCCCCAGCACAGCATCGAAGATCTTCCTGACGCATGGTCTAGCTTAGAAGACTTAGTAACCCATATGAAATCCGCTTCTCTCCCTGCCTCGCCATCGTTCCCATCCTCACACCAAGACTCAAATCTTCTCCCCGATCGGCTACCATCTGCCCAGCCTCCAGAGCACAACAGCATTCAACGCCAGATCGCTGCGGGGCAGTCAAACGCATTTTCCAGGTCCAGTCTTGAAGATCTTGTCACGCAGTTTCAGCACACGCCTAACGCAGACACTATTGAAACCCTTCCGTCTGCAGCTCCACCGCCGCTCTCCGCCAACCCAATCAAAGCCGCTGAGCATTCAACGAATATCCCCACTGTTTCTGTTCAGCGCAAGATAGATCTGCCCAGCACATCACAAATGCTTCTCGCTAACGGGTTCCAAAGGGCTCAAGATCTACCAACAGTCACCATCCAGCGAGCATCAAACACTGACCAAGAAACCCGTGACATTCAACACTATAGTCACTACCTGGAGCTATTGGCCCAAGAAGTCTACGGCCTTTTGAGACAACGCCTCTGCTTAGAACAAGAACGTCGGGGACCAAGATATCCGCGATAAGTAAACACGTGCACCAGTCAGCGCTTTACCACTAAAAACTACTAACCCTAATGAGTGACATTAACCGATGAGTACCCTTGTAAAAGCCAAACTAATTGCCCAAGAAGGTAGCAGCAATATTGAGTTTATGTTCAACCCAACTGAACTCAGTTTCAGTCGAGGGCTTAACATCAATCCCTCTAAGAGTGCTAGAACCCAAAAAGGACTCCCTAAGGTGAGTTTTGGCTCTCCTCAGCCTTACAGCGTTACTGTATCTGGGTTGATGTTTGACACCTATGAAACCGGTGAAAATGTAATCGATAAATATATCGAAAATTTTCGACAGGCAGTTGAATTTATGGATAGCCCGGAGCGTCCTCCCATCTATATCCTAACTTGGGGCAATCAAGAATATTTACGCTGCTTTGTTGAGTCGTTGTCCTATACACTCACCATGTTTTTAGCCGACGGTACCCCTGTTCGTGCCACTGTCACAATTACTCTCATGGAAACCGATGAAGTTAGTAGCGCTGCAAATTCAGGCACACCGAGTCGAGGCAGTACAACTCGCTAGAGCCATCAATTTAGTGTTTTCTAAGCCATCTATACTAATGTGAATCTATTAATTCCAATACGCTCGCTGACAATAATCCCCTTTAGAATTAAGTATCATTTTTTGAGAAAATGCTTTCCCCATGCCTGCATCCTCCTTTATAGCCACACCTACTCTCAAAATTGATGGGTCAGAGGCATCATCTGAATTGATGGACGACCTTCTTCAAATTGTTGTAGAAGAGAGTCTGCATCTACCCGGTATGTTTACGCTAGCAATCCGGAATGACTACTATGGCGGCGCGGCCAACTACACAGTCTGGCAGCATGAAAAGCTCTTTGAGATTGGCAAATCCATAGAAATTGGATTTGCTTCTAGTACAACAGAATCTGATGATTTTGATGATGAGGCCCAAGGTAATGTAATTAAGGGTGAAATTACAGCCATTGAAACCCATTTTACCAGTGAGGCCCAAGCGCCCATTATCGTGCGGGGCTACGATACCTCTCACCGGTTACATCGCGGTCGTCACAATCGATCATTTCAAAATAAGACAGACTCCGACATTGTTAACTCGATTGCGTCTGAAGTAGGTATTGCAGTAGGAGCCGTAGATGCCACAGGTGGTCCCTATGGCTACGGTGATATCGGTGGCGCCAGTGGATATGTGTTTCAACAAAACCAGACCAATATGGAATTTTTGCGAGAGCGGGCAGCTCGCAACGGTTTCGAACTATTTGTGCAGGATGGCAAGCTATATTTTCGTAAACCTAAGAAAAACAGCACCCTAGAACTAGAGTGGTTAAAAAACATCCATAGTTTCCGCGTGCGTATCAGCAGTGCGGAACAAATGAAAAGCGTAGAGGTTCGAGGGTGGGACTACAGCCGCAAGGAGGTGATTGCAGAAAGTATTAGCTCCACCCAAAAGGTACTCACAGAGACCGACAGCGGTACGGGCGTTAAAACCGTGAGTAGTTTTAACGGGCAGCCTACTACTCCTACTCTCATTATGGTAGACCAGCCTATCTCCCAAGCCAAAGAAGCTAAGACTATGGCTCAGGCATTATTTGATGAATTAGGAGGAGAGTTTGTCCAAGCTGATGCGCGAGCAGAAGGTAACCCACTGATCCGCCCAGGGAGAGTCGTGAAGCTGACAGGGATGGGTAAATATAGCGGGAGTTATTACGTAACAGAAACTCGTCAGCTCATCCACGAGCAGATCTACACAACGGAGTTTAGTGTAAGAGGTTTGCGAGGCGGCGATTTGCTCCAAGCCTTGGAATCTAGAAATACCTTGCAGCCAGGTCAAACCCATATGGTGGGCATTGTTGCTGACAATAAAGACCCGAAGGGATGGGGGCGAGTACGTGTCAAGCTGCCCACCTTAACCGAAGACCATATGAGTAATTGGGCACGGGTGGTATCAGCGGGTGTAGGGCCGTCGCGCGGGATAGATTGGCTGCCAGAAATTAATGATGAGGTATTAGTAGCCTTTGAGCATGGGGATATTCATCGACCTTTTGTCCTAGGGGGAGTTTGGAATGGGAAAGATGCTCCTCCCGAAAAGACGGAAGATGTGGTTAGCGGGGGCAAGGTGCGATTACGGACATTGAAGACCCGTTTGGGGCATACCCTACAATTTGTAGAAGAAGATAAGGGAGACAGTAAAAAGGGAGTTTATTTGACGACAGTTGACAATCATCTGCTGCATTTTAATGACACGGACAGGTACATTGAGCTAAAAACCAAGGATAGTCATCAGCTAAAGTTAGATGATAAAAATAAAAAAATTGACTTAAAGACTAAGGGAGGGCATCAGATCACTCTGGACGACGGTGGAAAAAAAGTGAACATTATTTCCACTGGCAGTCTTAATGCCAAATCGGGCACCAGTGGTAATAGTGAAAAGATTAATATCAACGGAGGTGAGATTACCCTCACAGGGGTTACCAAAATCACGCTCAAGGTGGGTAGTAATACAGTTGTTCTGAGTAATTCGGGAATTGATATTACAGGCACTCAGCTAACGATGAAGGCTTCTGCGAGCGCCAAGCTCCAGGGGACCGTGGTGGATATTAAAGGGCAGGGAAGTGTCAATGTGCAAAGTACGGGAATGACCAAAGTAGCAGGCAGCATACTGAAGCTAAATTAGGATGAGCTATGGGACTACAAGTTGTTGCAGGGGCAATGCTCCAGTGTCCGTTTGGGGTAGCTCCAAGTACGCTCAATGTGATTCCTAAGGGACCGCCTGTATTTGCATCTGGCCCCTTAGCGGCAACCATTATGGACTTTGCCCCAATTGCAAATGTTTTACCCTTTGGGATGTGTTCGTCGCTGGCAAATCCGGCAGTCGCCACTGCGACCGCAGCGGCCTTAGGGGTATTGACGCCTATGCCTTGTATACCGGTGATTCCAGCACCGTGGGCACCAGGATCGCCCACCGTATTGATTGGGACATTTCCGGCACTCAATAATAGTTCGAAATGTATGTGTACTTGGGGTGGGGTAATTTCGATTATTAATCCCGGCCAGCTTACAGTGCAGATTCCCTAACAGATCTTTGGCAGCCCGGCATGGTTTCTTGGTCGGCATCCCCCTATAGTTAAAAATCGCGTTCTATCACAGCCTCGTATCCGCTGCTGGGTCTTGCTTTAAGCCATCTTGCCAAGTCTCTACGCTTACTAACAAGATCAGCCTTTGGATAGGCTTTTTTTCTCGCCGTAAGCGATAAGTTTTATGTACATTTTTAATAAAGGTATTAAGTCAAGTGACTATCATCTCAGGATATAGTATTCGTTGGAATCTCTTGTTTAGACAGGCCCTCTTCTGGCTGTTTGCAGAGCTAACGCTAAACCTAATTGGTATTGACAATCTTGTGGACTGTATTGAGTATCTGCTAACTCGCCAAAAACAGGCGGCGACCGTTCAGCCTGTGGTCTTGAGCAGCACGTCAAAAAACAATCGCTTTCTAAGACAGGACAGAGCAGTTAGAATTTTCCTCTAAGCTCGTCGTTGACAGTCATGAAACATCCACATATTTCCGACAAATCTCTTTCCTAAGATAGAGACGTCTCTTGGCTTCCAGATAGATTTATCCATCAGGGTGGAGCGCTATCCTGTCCTAGAAACAAATCTATTTTGAGATAAGGATCGTAGAGATGGTAGATCAGGCTAATTGTAAAATAAGGTCTTTTAAAAATTTAATTGCAGGTGGTTTTACCGTTGTATCGCTGATGGGCATGGTTGCTTGCTCACCGACGCCAACGGCTGTCGATAGTGAAGAGACCAATATTGATATTGAAGACGTCGCTGAAGAATCGGACACCCTGCTCGGTCAGGAGGTAACGCTTAGGGGAGCCTTTCTATCGGAAGTCGACGACGCTTCGTTTAAACTTAAAGAAGATGAGCTTTTCCCCGATGAGACGGTCCTGGTAATCAACGTTACAGGCAATAAATACTCCGTACCCACAGGCGAATCAACGGAAATGTGGCTCACAGGAACCGTTGAACAATTTGAGCGCGAAACTCTAGCAAAACAGTACAAGCTAACATTGGACCCGGCTCTATATGACGAGTTTCAAGGACAGCCGGTAGTTCTTGCCAACTATATTGCCCTTGCGCCTGAGCCAGAAGAGATTGCAGAAAATCCGGACGTTTTCTACGGTCAGCAGGTGGTAGTAGATGGCGAAGTAGAAACTGTTTTTGCCCCCGATGCATTTTCGCTACAAAACAATCAGCTCTTTAACGATACAGGTCTGTTAGTGGTAGGGGCTGTCCCTGAACTTGCCAGCGAAGGGCCAGTTGCCGTATCCGGCGTATTGCAGCCGTTCTCGCTTACAGATTTAGACGGTGAATATGAGCTGCTTTGGGAACCAGATATACAGGGCATTTTGGAAGAGCAGTTTACTGGACAGCCGGTTGTCGTTGTTCAAGAAATTTATCCATTTACTGAGTAGCAACGCTAGCCTTGGATTTAGCAACCAGCAGATGGCTGTAATCCAGGGCTAATTTTGGAAAGCGGCAGTTGTCAGGGGATGTAGGGTTTATTTCTTCTAGTTAGCGATCGCAACCGTCCAACGTCAGTATCTACTAAAGATCAACAGCGCTTCTCGCCACAAAAAGCCAGGCAAGCAAGCCTGGCTTTTAAGCTGGTACCACTAACTAGTTTTTTCTAGACTACTGCCTTCTCCTTAGACCAAACACCATTTTGATGCCGATATTGCGAACGTCCTTACGGCGAACGCTCTAGGTTTTGCTGGGGCGTTTGTTTTATGCGGGTTTAGATTTTTCTAGTCCTGTCCACAGCAGTCCCGCGCCCGACAGCACGGCAATTACTTCTAAAATTTTATCGATTTGCTCTACCTCAATCCCGAGGCTTAGCAGTACAGCCAAGACGGTCACGACGCCTAGAATTCGAATCCTAGCTATTTTTTTGTCTTGAGATGTATTGATATCGCGCTCTCGTTTGATTTGCTGATTCAATTTTTGAGTTTGAAACTGCATTTCCTCGGCTAGTGTTTTGTGCTGACGGCTTAGGTTTTGTAGCGCTTCAATCTGAAGGTCTTTAACCTCAGCCTGCTCTTTCAGGCTTCGGTTTTCGAAGTACAGTTTGTCCCGTTCGTAAGCTCCCATTGGAACAGTTGGGGGGTTAGAATTGCCATTCTCGGCGGGATAAGTTCCCCATTCTAAAATGCATTGGTAGCCAGCAATTCTAGGGACGATTTTTAGTAGTGCCCCTGGCCGCAGCTGAACAGGTTGATCTGGGTTGATGGGGCGATCAGCCAGCCAGACACCGGTACCTTTCCCGGAAACAACCCACCGACCTTCTCTGTCCTTGTAGCCTGCATGAAGCCATATATCTTTTTGGTTTCGCGCTATGTTCTCTGTTGCGTAAACCGTAGCTTGATAGCGAGAAATGTTATTGCAAACTTCCTTCTTATAATTTTGGCAAACCTTAATATTGCCCGCCCTTCCAATCGTTATCCCGTTTTCATCCAGTGTGTTTATTTGAATTACATGCTCAACAGGATTTTGCCCGTCAAACATTTCTGTGATGTGCAATTCTGGGAGCGGATTGGGAGCGTTCATTTTGAGCCAGCTGCAACAAAACTAGGATAACTTAGAGAGAGTTCAGATCGCATCGGCCACATGCCAGACACTAGCGGGCTTCCAGACTCAGGCGTACTGAGTGTATTGACCCTCTCGCAAAGAAAACAACTATCCGCATGGATTCGGGCCGAGGTCAAACTGGCTATATCAACAGAAATGGCCCCAGCCTATAAAGAGCTAGGGAAGCAACTAGATAAGGTATCCCACAAGGTTGATGCGCAATCCCTCAAGGGAGACACGTTACAAAAGTCTGTTGAGGATTGGATCAGTCACGCAAAGGCAGTCGAGGAATCGTCACGGCTGTACGAAAAACAGATTTATGAACACGTCGCTAGTGTAGACCAGAAGGTAGCCGCAAGCGAGCCATTACGCAAGACCGCGCTCGGTACGTGGGATGTGCTGCTAGAGCTCGTTGTCCCAATGCGTAAACTCTGTCAGCGTATTGTAAAAGCTTGCCTGCACTTCGAATCCCTAGGGCCTTCTCCCCGACGAGATAGCACAGGCAAAGAGTCACTCGCAAAACCGAAACGGGTGGAGCGATGGCGAGATCGTTAACCAAACAACCAAGGCTGGATCGCCTTAGTGTGCCGGTTGCGGATTAGCCTCAGAAATTCGGACTTGTCGCTACAGACAATCATGCTTCCCACGTAACAACAACACTAAATTTTTCGCAATGATTTTTGATCATTTCTAAAAACGATTCTTGAGTTTCTCCGTAAAGATGAATCCTTTTTTCGTGGCTAGGATAGTAATGGCTGTACACAAGAACTTGTCCTAAGGCTGCTTTCCACTGTTTTACAGCTTTGACTTCGATAATTTGAGTGCACGTCAAAACGTCAATATTCCCTGCCAAGGTTTTTACTTCTCGCTGCCCTAAGGATTTGTTCGCTAATTCATTAGAATAGCTGGATTCACCGCGCTTTTTGCGCTTGAGTTTTGGTCCAATGTACATAGAAAAATCCATTCCTAAGCAGGAAAATCTTTCTACGGTTTTAAGGTCAAGTTTTTGCCGAGATCTAGAAATTAAAAATTTTATTTGATTTTCAGTCAAAAGGTAATACTTCAAGTGTTTTACACCTCTGTATCCTTTTTTCTTCACTGCCTCCGTTTTGAGCAACGGCAGTCCAAATGCTTGAGTAATGTCGTTCTTGTAGCGCTCTATATTTTCCAAAAAGTTTTTGTGCTCAATCCCCAGGCGTTCTGCAATCAACCGGGAATCGACTACCAATTCGCCACCGCGACTGAACGCGGTAATATCTGTATTAGCCATGGTTTAGGTCTGTTCTAAATTGTGGTTAGAAGCCGTCGCGATGTTGTCAGCATCCGGCGGTTTCGCTAATCGTAGCATAGCTTTTCTTCTCCCACGGGCTCGGAGCCCCCAGCAAATACCCCTGGACAGTTCGGATACCTAGCACGCATTTTACGAACTCAAGATCCTCATCTGTTTCCACCCCTTCGGCAATGATGTTTAGTGGTGGGTCGTAGGCTTGAGCTAGAGTGACCGCGCTGCGACAGATAGCGGCCTTGTTGGGGTACTGGTAGGCGTTGGTGACAAACTGAGCTTCTAACTTGAGAGTCTGAATGGGGATGTGCCTTAGCCACACTGGGTTAGATCTCTCCGTGCCGTAATCATCCAGTTCAAAAATAGCTCCAAGGCTGATTATCTTTTGATATTCGGCGATTAACTTTTTGGTAATCTCAGTATCTTCTGTAATCTCAAGCCTTAGCCAATCAGAGCCCAACCCAAACTTCTTGATCGCATTGCCTAGATCGTGAGCGGTTAAGCAATCGCTGATGTTGATCGCGATCCATGGCTGCCCTTGAGTTTGTTGTAGGTGATGGGCGACATCCTCTAGAACGATCTTGGTGATGTTAGGCATTAGCCCCGACGCTTTGGCCACGGGCAAAAAATCTCCAGGCCCATAACCCGATCCAGGCCATCGGATCAATGCCTCGTATCCTTCCAGCGCTGGCTGAGCCCCCGACACATCAAAAATCGGCTGATAGTGCACGGCCAACCCCTGGTCGTTGATGGCGTTACGTAAGTCACTCTCAACCCCGACAATCTCAACAGCGGTCCCCAGCAGCCGGTATATCCGCCCCTGATCGTCAAATCGGGGCTTCATCGTGGTGCGCCAATGTCGCCAACCTTGGTCGCCTACATCCAGATATTCCGAGTACGTGATCTGCCTTCGAAAGTTAACGCATAGGCTGTACTTGCTTTGTACTAGTTCAGCCGTTTTAGAAGATAGGGCCTTGGTTATGGGTTTTCCTGCCATCTCGGCGTGACCGATGCCGACTTCTTTCCCGTAGATCTCACTGAAGGCCCCAAAGATAAAATTATTGCTATCCGGTGGGATGACATTAACTTCCCATCGGATATCTCGATCTTCATCCAGGTAGGCTTTTCTGATATTTAATTCATCAAGGCGCAATACTGGCTACGCGATCGCGCCCTCCGTTTTTGGCTTGATACAGTGCACGGTCGGCTATCTGTATGACATTTTCAAATGACTGCCCTTTCTCCCGCACTGACACCCCTGCTGATATGGTGCAGTTGCCATCGGCTGAGACCGCTTGGTTAATCTGCTGGGCAATTCGAGTAGCTTCTCTGAATGGGCAGCCAGGCAACAGTATTAAAAACTCGTCGCCAAGTCCCCATCGTGCAGCAATATCTAAGCGGCGCAGTTGCCGCACGATGGTACTAGCTGTGCTAGCTAAAATCTTGTCCCCGCCATCATGGCCGTATCTATCATTAATAGATTTGAAGTTGTCTATATCTAGAAAGATTATGCCAGTCGGATGAGGGCTATGCTCTAGCTCTAGCATCCGTTGCTCAGCGCTGCGACGGTTATAGAGGCTGGTTAGTGTGTCATACGTAGCCGCGTCAATCGTGCATTTAATCGCATTGGCCAGCGGATTCCCTAAATGCCAGACAACCAAAGCCCCAAAAAGGCTTGAGACTCCGCAAAAACTTGTAGCAGCATTAGTCCAACCCGCATCCAAAGCATGACCCAGATGGTGAGCGGCACAGGATAGCAGCAGGAGGACCGATGCGGATAAGCCAACTCCGAGACTACGGGCCGAGCCAACTCTCCTGATCTGCCATGCCAGCACCACCAACCGAGTGGCAACAATTGTGTACCCCGTGGCGGCCAGGGTGTTGGGGAGGGGGAGCATGTTACCTTTTAACCAGTCGAGAGCCGCCTTCAGTTCGAGGTAGCGCGAGAAAACCCGCATCCCAGCGAGCAGTAAGTGCACTCCAGTCTGGCTGGGTGATCCACTTGCGAGCACCCCAATCTCGATCATTTGCTATAGCAGGTGAAGATGGTTGCAGGCTAAAATCTCCAGCGCTTATATCACCGTCGTACAGCGGGTCCGCTTGTATTGAATTTTGATCTAGCTTTGTCTTGCCCAAGGTATTCCAATTGGTGAGCCCTGTTCGGGCAGCACCATCAATTCTTACGGATGGATTGCCGTCCACATCCCACACTAAATTGTTGTCTGCTGCAAAAAAGTCGCCATTGGAATAGGTAAGGTATATGTACGTTCCGCTCAAGACACAATTTTCAATATCAAAAACAGCGTTTGATGCAGCGGCTCCTGATCGATAAAAGATAGAATCTCCTATGTTTCCTGTTTGATTTAGTGTGCAATTTCTAATATTGAATTGCCCAGCACCCCAAAAGCCTCCAGCATTAGTTGATGTCATAACGTCCGTAGAGAAATCCTCTACAGACACTAGTTGGCCATCAACCAGGCTGCGAACAACAAAAGAATTCGGCATAGCACTTATTGCCGTACTTTCTTTTAAGGAAATGTTGCCAATGCCAGTTAATAGAAAATCTCTATAATCCTCGGCATAGCACTGGGAAATTGAAAGGTTGAGCGTATTGCCGGACGCAAAAGGTTGAATGCAGTTAAATGCATAACAGCCTTCAATTGTAGATTTGTTAAATGTGCTGCTTCCGTCAGTGTGGTTGTAGAACCCGACGTCTAAAGCCGTGTGAATAACACAGTCTTTATATAGAACCGTATCTGCTGCTCTAGCCCCAGCCTTGAATATGACAAAGCTAGTGCGCTCTGAAATGCGGGAATCTTGGGGGACTTCTTTGTAGGCAATACAGCGATCAAATGTACCACTTTGAATTTGATTATGATGCCGAGTTCCCCAGGTAAACAAGCAATCACGCACTACTGCATTATCAGCCTGTATCCATAAGCTTCCAGAAAGGCTGGTTGCGCATTCGCAGTGAATGCCCTCAATCACAGTGTTCGACTGATTGGCTATAACAGCAAAATTACGAGCGCTAGCTTCGTAAATCTTGCCGTCAATTTGCGGATCAGTGCTACCTACTGGGTGAACCCTTAGCAAAACGCTTCCGTTCCCGCGAACAAAATTGCTGTAGGTATAGCTGCCAGGGGTGGACTCACAGTTCGCCAGGTCCGCCACGTACTGTAATGCGACTCCATTCTCAAAGACAAAAGGTAAAGTATTTGAGTCGGTCAAGGAGTGGCTGTGATTTACCTCATATGTGTTTGCCTGCCCGTCAACAAGACTAAAACTACTATTAACAATGATATTGAGAGTGGTTAACTTGGGAAGCTCAACCTTTGTCCCCGGGCCTTTGAGGTTAATCCGCTTGCCACGGAGGTCAGCCTCTTCTCGATATAATCCAGAAGCTAACTCAATGGAGCCATTAGTGGGGATTGCGGCAATAGCAGCAGAGATCGTCCTTTTTGGGCTGATAGACGTGCGTCCGTCATTTGTATCGTCTCCGTGGGGAGAAACATACTGACTAGCTGTTGCTGCGTACTCCCATTTGGGGAGCCTACTAGCTACCGCCATAACTACCCCCTACTAAATTCAATCTTGAGCTTGCCGGACCCCGCCGCCACCGAAGCGAGGACCTGGAGGGAGTGCATGGGGCGTATGTGGCTGGCATTAGCTATCGCTCCCTACCGCAATCTCCACCTCTGCGGTACCGCTGGCTACCCTAGCTTCAAATCGCAAGCCTTCAGTAGCTCTCATCTGATCCAGATCAAAAACCAAAGATCCCTCAGCGGGCAATGTCGTAGGGTCTAACGTTGCCCCTTTCACGTTTAAGATATTGGCATTTTGACTAGGGGCGGTCCATTGTGTCCCGGTGTCGTAGGTCACAACCCAAAAAGCATTCTCATGGGCCCTTTCGCTGATTCTGAAACCGTTTAGTGTGCTACTTCCTGCAAGGGTTCTTACCGCTACTTTTATCTGCTCTACAATTTCGGATTTTGTTTTGCCATTTTTCAGGGAAACATCGCCGATTACTGTGTAACCAGTGCCTACCGTTGCTCGTAATGTAGCCGCTACTTGTTGTCCCATCTTTCTATATAGTGAACCCTAGCGCCACTTGTCGAGTACCCATAATCCCTAGAAACAGATTCCACCAAAAGGTCGGCGTTTGCCCTTCAGCCAGCCAGCCAGCACCAACTGTGTCGCCAGACACTGGAGAGAAGCTCACCGATTGATTGCCTTGACTAGCTGAGATGCTAGAGATCTGCCCAGAAATTAGTCCAGTTGCTTGCCCTGATGCCGAAGAATTAAGGGCTTGCGTTTGATTAAGCACAGTCAACCGATGGGCTGTTAGGTACTTAATCGCAAGCTCTCGCCGATCGCAGCTTGTGCATTGTTTTGCCCAACGACTAGCAGGCAGGATGCACTCAACTTCAGCAATAACTTGAGCAATGACAGACTCGTCATAACAAAAGTTTGATGTAAGTGGATCTGCCATAAACGTTGCTGCGTCCACCGGTTAGTACCCTGTGTTTAGAGTGTCAATGCGCTCGCTGATGATTTGCTGAAGCGCATAATCGCGCGTGTCCTGAGCGTATCTCTGGAGTGCGCCGACATCATCTATCTGGCTCACTAGCCGCGTTAGCTCAGAAGCGCCATAGTCTTCGAGGTTGCCAGTAAACTGTCGAGTCTTTTGAACCCGTTCGCCAGGTTTGAAAACAAGGATTGCCCTATTCTCAATGAGGCTTTGAATTTCATCTACAGCCTGAGAATTTTGCTCTAAATCCTTTTCTAGCCGAGCCTTTGATTCTGCCAAGAAAGTTTCCCATTCAGCAGCATCAATCCAGTTAAGCCCAGGTGTAAGAATTAGGTTCTTAAAGAAGGGCGTATATGGAATGTTGTCGCCTAGCTGAATAAGCTTGTCGTTGGCCAGCGTGGCTTTAGCTGTACTCTTACTAGCCTCTGTTCGCTTTGTGTCGAGCATAGTAAAGGCATATTGCCTCACCATCTCGTAGCCTCTAAGTGGCGCGGCTTCAGGCTGGCGCGGGTCACGTTCTGGGTTCCAAGTAATTACGCGTTTGCCCGAGAATGGCAACTCTTCTGTCTTGGCAGCGCGGGTCTTAGTAGTAGTTTCGGCCATCAGTCAAGGTCGTATAGGTCGTAAATCATCACATGATCGTATGGGCGAACGATGTGAACACCGCTGATCGAGCAGTCAAAGTCAGTGCGCCAAACGCCGTTTGTGTAAACAGGATCAGTTACCTGCCTCATGCGTTTAGGAATACAGCCTTTTAGTCGACTGACGTCTAGTCGATAGGCATGAATCGCAGTAGTCTTGCCAGGGCCAGCCGTATCCATCTCTGGCGTTGCTTCTACGCCAATATTCAATCCGTCTGGAGACTTCAGGAATGAAGTGAGGGTGCTAGTATCACTAGCCGTATTGCGTTGCTGCTGCCCTAGTTCAATGGCAAGTGATTTTGGCGTTAGCATCGCATTGATGTAACTGCGCTGACCCGACAGTCGAGAGATGATCTTAATCATCTCTGTCAAAATCGCAATATTTTGATCTGGAGTAGATGCGGTCAGGCCCATCTTATAAGGAGCCCTTACTTTAGTCACCCCAGGATGAGTATGCAGTCCGTACACGCCTTGGCGGGGTGAGCCGAACGCCATAATGCGGTTAATCAGCTCTTGATAGGCTTCTTGAACTGCCCGCACTTTGGCGGCAACCGTATCAACGATGGCTCCCATTGACTGATACTGTCGAGCGAATGAGATTCTATCTAGCTCTTCAGTCGTAAATGTGATGAACGCATCGAAGTAAGCATTTCCGTATTCAACATCATCCATCCCAATATCAATTGGGTTTTTGGAGATACTGGCGTCACTGGCTCTACCCCATTTGCCAACCCGCGTGATACGAGTGTTTTTGATTCTTTCAACGCCTACGTATTCTCTGGCGTCTATAGGGACAAGGCCAGCGGCGTATTTGTACTCCGGGTACTCTTCATAGATGATCTCAGGAGAGTATAGCGTTAGGTGCTCCTGCAGTTGACCTGCCGAATGGGCATCGAGCCGAGCGTTACTAACAATAGGTAAAATGTTGCTACTGTCATGCCGTTGCAGTTCAGCGGCAACAGCCATTGCGTAATTTGCAGTTTGTTGATAATCAGTGACGGTAGGGCGCGTAGAAATAGCGACCATTTCAGGAATCTCCTAAGGCTAAGGCTTGTTAATGACAACTGGGACAATCATCACGCCGTCGGAAAGGACGACAGACGGACCACTGACTGAAGCTGAGGCAAGCTGGTCTAATCCAGTGCCGGATGCTGGAGCGAGGTAACCACGCTTGGTTAGGGCTCCGTCAGCTGTATGACGAAAATAGACAAAATCCTCAGAGCCAGTAAAGGCGGCTTCACACCGCATTACTGTTTCACCTTGCCGAGTTGCAGTGCCAGTACCCCCAGGTCGGACACCGTCTTGAGGTACGCCTAGAGCTTGAGATTCAGCATAGCTATAGCGAGCGTGGGCCTGGCCTCGACGACAGAATCCCAAAACCTTTTGACCCGTAGCCGAAGGCAAAGCTCCGAGTTTGCCGTCATCATCAGAACCAGCATCAACAACAACAACGCCATACTCAATGTGGCTATCCTGGTTCGCTGCTGTATTTGTGTTTACAGCAAAGCCAGTACCACCACCAGATACGCTTACTGCCGTGTTCAGGCTGTATACAGGATGAGTGAGGGTAAGCTGAGTGCCGCCAGTCTTAGTAACTTCAAAAGTGGATTGATTCTTTTCTAAGTAACTGGCAATCCGGTTTTGCAAAATCTCTGCAGAAATTGCGGTCCCTGGATCTACTTCATTAAAAGGATCTCCATCTGCTGTTGTGTAAGCAACAGTTAAGGTCTGGCCACCAATATTAAATACATAATCTGTATCAGCTGCAGGCGTGCCGATGTCAATCAACACCGTTTGCCTAGTGGCAGATCCAGCATTTAGGAAAGCGATGCCATCCTGGTCATTAATACTCTGCCCAGCAAAGTAAACATCAGGCTTTGTTACTTGACGCTGTGTGTTAACACCGTTGAACTGGGTGTAAACCATTTTTATTACCTCCGAGCTGCTTTCGAAATACTGAACAATGACTCAGAAGGTTTTTGAATCATTGACGTCCCGGTTGGCCTATGAGCGTTTGCCGGGAGTTGCGAGTGAACCATGTCGGTCCGAGCGAATGCCTTATCTAACTGAGCTGTTGAATCAACCCGGCCATACCTCGCAGCGACAACGGCAAACGCACCGGCGACAGTTTCTTCTGAGTCACCATGTAGCGTTAACCCTGGCTCAACGGTTTTAATGGCCTCTAGCTGCAACTCAGTTAATGTTTGGCTATCTAGATTGAAACCAGGCGGCAGCATGTGACTGTAGTTAGCCACAAAGTCTTGCCCATCTAGTTTTGTCAGGGCATCTGCAGGCGTCTCAGCATCTAGGCGTTTCAGTAGGGCCGCCATGTCATCGCTGTCAAATTTGCCTGAATTGTCAGCATTTTCAGAATGAGACAACGCGTCGATGCGTCCCTGCATTTGATCGATGCAGTCAACGGCATCCGCGACCGTTGCTACATTGTCGAATCGGCTAACCAGTACGTTTAGGTTGTGCAACGCATCTGGCAGTGTATCCGCATCGCATCGCGTTAACAATGAGGTGATCTGGACGGCAGCATCCTTGCGGCTGTCGTCATCATCGTCCTCGTCTTCCATGTACTTATCTTCCATGGCTTTCATTTTTTTCTTCATATCCAAGCGTTCAGCCTGGATGGCTTGATACGTGGCTGCATCCACTCGATGCGGAGAGCCAGCAATGTCAATCTGGAATGTTTCAGGCACTGCATTAGCAATGTCGCTGAGCGCCACAGTCGCGGCGGTGTTCGTACTCATTGGTTCAGAATCGCTCCTGGGGTCAGTGGGCTTGAAATCTTCATAAAGCGCAACGGCGAAATCATCGCTATCAATGCGCTCGAAACTCTGAATCAGTGCATTTTTGGCGCGTGGGTTGGCGACAATTGCCAAGTGATCAGCTGTGAAGGGTGGGCATTGTTCCGCGTCATACCGGATGCCTTGATATATGCCGTCTTTGCGGTTGATATCACATAGGTAACCCAGACTAACACCGCGCTTTTGGCCGCTTTCAATAGCTTGGATAGCGGTACTATCGGAAACCTCCATGTCTACCTGAATGCGGCCATCGGTATAGACTTTTACCTTTGGTGTAGTCGCACCTACTCCATATCGAGAGACTTTCGCAGCATCTTTGTGCAATAGCTCAGGCGGATGCTCTAGCGTTACCGGCAAGTCACCAAGTTGCCCAGCTAAAGGAAATCCATTAGCACCGACAGAACGCAGGAACTCAGGGGTTACAAGTTCTCTCCTAGGTCCGTTACTATCGAAATAGGTTAAAATCCCTGGAGTCCGGGCGATCGCACGAACTTTGAGCGAACCACTGTCTAGCCGCTCAAAGTCTTCGATATTTGCTAAGCCTTGGATTAGCCTTACGGCCATATTTCATCGCATCGTCACTGCTGCAACAATAACCATGCCAACTACTCACTATCAACAAATATCGGAACCACGGATATTAAGTGGCCATCCTTATGATGTGGCAATAGGAGAGCGACTAAAAGCCGCAAGGATTCAATCAAAGTTGACTCAGGCTCAGCTTGGGAAAAAACTATTTTTGCAGCAGGGTCATGTAAGTGAATATGAGACTGGAAAATACGGACTCAAGTTAAATGCTCTTCCTTTGTGGGCTGAAGCGCTAGGGTGCGAAGTCAAAGATTTGATTGTCTAGTCTCGCGAGCTTTTCCACCCGTTCTCCAGCTTGCCAGTGTTGATGTAGTTATCCACTTCGGCAAAAGCTTTTTCGGCCTCGTCCATACTGAATAGATTAGGATTTTTCTGTAATGCTATTTGAGCAACAAAGGTGGCGATGCGATCTCCTTCTGGGATGCTTAGCTGATTGAGACAGTACGACACCCGATCAATGCGGTCTAGCGATAGATTCTCCCATACCCACCGGGCAACAGTAGGTTCAAACGAGGCTAAGAGGCTAGCCAGCTGGTCATCAGCGGCATTGCCTGATGTGGGAAACGGCAAGTGCTGCGCTGTTACTGGCTCACCTAAAACAACTTCAAGTCGCTTTTGCTTTGGTTCAAATTGATGATTTTTAGTAATTAGCCCTGGCCCGGATTCATGCCTGAAAAATAGATCCTCAAAGCTCTCTAGGTCTTGTTTAAGCGCTTCGATCGTGATTTCTAATCCAGGTTGGCTGGGGATTAACTGTAATGCCCTACTTGTTAATTGTCTAAATGGTGGTTCCAACAAAGCAGCGGAGTCAAACCCATTTTTGTACCAATTGACCTCTAGCTCTCGAAGCAGGATTTCTAGCGTCTCAATGTCACACGCGTTTGCTCTACCTAACCAGCAATAAGCTTTGTTTATTTGAATTAGCAATCGTTGGTTAGCGCGTAAGAACGATAGGTGTAGTCGCCATTGATGAAAAATTCAAAGGTTTGGCTGTCGCCACCGAACGGGATGGAGCCACTTGGGTCAACCTGGCATTTAGGGAATACCCATTCTGTTACAGTTAAATCGAGATTGATAACCTTTGCCCTAACCGATAATTCGCCATAACCAATAGCGCCAGTCTCGGCAAAGTCCACGCCAGTGTAGGGAACTAACAGATTAATGTCTGTATTGCGCAGATCATCCGAGAATGTCAAAGCGCCATCTGCCCCAATGGCCAGCGTGGTTGTATCGGTGGGGGCTGCGGTGGCAGCGACTGTTATGACTTCGCCAGCCGAGCCATATTCATTTTTAGCGAAAGCACTTACCCCTACAGTTGTACTCAAATCTCCACCAGCTAGGCCATTGCCAAAAACCCCAGCACTATTAGCGGGCAGGCTGTTCCCAACAGCAGGTAAACGGAACTTGACTTTGTAATATTCAGCATTGCCGCCGATAACTTCGTCCATCCGACGATCAAGCTTTAATGAATTCAGAAACGGCGTAATGATGCCGTATTCAAGGGAAAGCTTGGGTTTTTCTTCACTCTTGAAAATAGCTGCCCGGACTTGCTCCCCTCGGCAGTTAGCCTCCGATAATTCAGCAATATTGATGCCGGTTTCTAGGCTCCCTGTTGCAGCGATAGGAGTCATCAGAATGTTGCCGGTGCTGTTCTGTTTGATTGCTACCGTAGCAACGGACTTTCGTGCCTTATCCGTCAGAGACTTTGTAATTGCCATAGTGCCTGTAGAGGGTGGGCTGGCTCTAACCTACCTACAGGCACTACTCACTATCAACAAATATCGGAACCACGGATATTAGTCGTTAGGCTTAGGGGTTGTTTTCTTCGCTGTTGACTCAGGCACTACCCAGCTAATAAAAGACTTAACTACTTGTGTCTCAGGCTCAATGCCCGACACGTCCACTTTGTCGGGGGAGTCGTACACTACGGGCTCAGGTAGGGGATACATTTTATTGATGACACGGAAAGCGTCGCCCACTGCCTGTTTATGGATTTTTTGGCGTGCGACTAGATAGCCTTCAACAACAAAATCAATGCAGGGCACCCCGTCCTGGTGACTAAAGTGCTCGTCTATCTCAATAGACTTGTTTGTGGTTTTGGTAACAGTGGTAGCGAGTTTCATCGGGTCAAGAGAGGTAATTTTGTTTCAACTATAGTAGTAGCTAACATCGAATTGCACGAAAATCACCATATACCAGCTTTTGTTTGATTGATTTTGCTTAGCAAACGTACTGCCAGAGACCTGATCAATCTCCTGCACATACATCACGCATTCAGCAGCGCGGTGAAGTAAGCGACATAGCTGCTCCAGATAAGCCCCAGCCTCAAGTGTTGCGTTGATGTTGCTGGTCATTTGGAACACCCGACCCAGGGCAACTGTTCGGGTCATTATCGGCTGATTGCTGCTGTTGTCGGAGCGAAAATCACGCAGTCTAAAGCCAGTGGACTGATCGGGGCTGGTCGAATCAAATGACCATGGCCGCACCTGCAGTCGCTGGTAGGTGCCGACAATTTCGGGGGAATTGTCCAAATACGGAATCAAGCCTCTGTCGGGGTCGGTGAGAATGTTAGCGATTGTGGGCATAGCTTTGCTTTTTTAACGCGATGGCGACCTCCCAGCTGTCAGGCAAATCCCCATGTAAAGGAATAACAATTTCTTGGGACTGAATATTGGTTTCTTGTAGATTAATGTAGAGAATATTCATTTCTTTGCGATTGTGGACTAATTGCCTCAATAGCAAGCTTTCGTCAGTTTTTGGGAAAAGCTCGAACAAGCATTGATACCCTTCTCGTACTAACTCAAGCAAGAATCTTTTTTCGTCTTCCACTAAAGTAGGATCGGTCCGGCTGATTAGCCTAAACGTTATTTTCAGTCGAAGAACCCAGTCTTGCGCGCTCAGAATTTGCTCCCCGATGCCTATGGACATTAACGGAAAATTTACTTCTTTTTTAGGGATGTAGTAATTGACAGGACATAGCCTCATAGTCAAAATTCCTCAAACAACTGAGCGATCGCAAGTCCAGCTAAATCAGCATAGCCCTCATCATCAATAAAGCTAGGATAGCGAGCTTCACCATCCTCAAACTTGCGGGATAGCAATTTCTCTTGCTGAGCCGCATAGGCTTCATCGCTGCCTATCACAATGCCGCTGTCCTTAAAAAAAGGGCTAGTCAGATCAGCTACCATTCGCCCCGTGTCGAGCGCATATCCTGGATCACCGCCTACCCCAGCCCTGTATCTACCTGATGGCTTTTCTTGCCCGATGTACCCTGCACTGTATTCCGTGGTGCGACTGATGTCGTCGTAGCGGGTAGCAGCTGCATCGCTGACACCTGGCAGAGCGTCTTGCAATGCGCGGGTGATCCATACGTCTGTTGCGATGGCGCGTAGGTCTGAGAGAGTTTGTTCAAGATTGGTGATCATCTTGGCTTGGGATATAGCAGGAGCATGTTTTTGCTATGGCCTTAAATATATTCTGCCATTGCGCTAGCTGCCGTTTTTCAAGGCTTTTGACTGGGGTATACCGTAGTCATTTAGTCGCCTCAACGGTGTCGTCAAATAATCGGCAAATGCCTTGCTGCCGATAAGAGAGGCAACCGAAAAACTCCGTGATCGCTGTTAATTCATCCGTCTTTTCGTCATTCATGGTATGTACGGAGCTTCTAGCCCCAAGCTATCAACAGTATTCACGTCAGCCTTGAACACTAGCTTAACCCGCCCTCCAGCGTCCGCATTACTGTACTGAGGCAGTCCATAAGTTCGATAGACTTTCCACTTCGTACCATCGTGGATCTCCCATAGCTGATCTGCTGCAACTATTGACTCCCACTGAGGACCGAGGCATTTACGTAGGGTTTCCTTAGGGATTGATGATTCCCACGTATCTAGAAATTCAGCATCTTCTAGCTGAAAGCCAATATCAGTAGTTGACTGCTGGCCGATGTGAGAGAGCAGCGGTCGCGGGGTGATCTCAGTCTTGCCGAGGGGGCGGAGGCGGGTTTGACGCAGCCCAGCGGATTGGCAGACACTATCAAAGTAAGAGCCGGTTAGGTGTTGAAAGTCAACCATTATGCCGATTGAGATCGTTTTACAGCAGGGCCCATACCTTTCTTGTTAGGACTATAGCCAGTCTTTTCACCATTAGGACCACTGCGCACCCATTCACCTCGATTTAGCAGTTTTTGTTCGTTATCAGTAGCTCGCCTGACCTTATTTACCCCAGGGCCACCTCTTCGTAGCTTCTTACGAGCGGCTGTTGCCGCCTTGCTACGGGTTTTGTCTCCAGGTGTAGCAATAGCTGTGCGACGACCGTTGAAGAAGGTAAGCCATCCGTTATTGCTACCGTCTATCCGAGCGATTGCATCGGATGCAGCGCCCCAATCTTCGCTATCAATACTGAAATAACCCCCGTCTGGCGCTCGAAATAGTGTCGTATCGCCCTGAGTCTTTTTCAGTCGTATTGGCTTATTAGCCCGTTTCGGCTCTGGTGCTTTAGTCCGGCCAAACATTTCCCGAGAGAGTCTAGCGGTTTTCTTGCGGATGCTTGATAATCCCTGGTCCCGTCCCCATCGGCTTTCTAGTTTTTCTGCTTCTAAAGATAGTTCACGAGCAGCAGCAGCACGCTTATCGGGGTCTTTGATGGCGCGGACAGCTTTGATTTTTTTGCCGAACTCGCTCGTTAGATTTTTACGTTGTTTTGGGGTAATCGATCTAGCCGTTCTTTTGAGATTAGCAAGCGCTTCGTCAGTTTCTCCCATTGCCTTTATGAGATCGGCGCTAGTAGAGCCTAAGTTATTCTTTGTGGCCCTTTTAGTCGCTCTCCCCATCGCTTTATCAACGATGTCGTTAGCCTTTTTCTTGGCACGACGACGAACGGTTAGGTCAGCGGGCTCATTACTTGACTGGTATTTACTGCCAATACGATCGGCTTCTTGAAATAATTGCTCTAGCGATTTATCGGATTGCCCACCTTCAATGACTCGTAGCTCTACCCCTTGGCTGCGGCGCTTTGCTGCGTTCTTTTGAGAGCGGACGGGCTTGCCCCTGGATGCGCGTTTTACTTCAGGCAGCAGGCTTAGCTGTTTCTCTATTTCTTTGCCCCTTACTTCCATCTTTCTAGAAGCCAATTGAGCAGTTGATAAAATCGCCTCATTCTCGGTCAACTTTCTGTCTAGAGTACTCTGGGCTGCAGATACCTTCTTGCTGGATTCCTTTAGCTGAGCAGATAGTGATTTTGGTTTGGCACGCTTAACGGTAGCTTTCGGCGGCTCTGGACTCTTGCCCACCCGTTTGCGCCCAACGCGACGCACTCTAGCCGCCGTTCCAGGTTTAGCGCGCTTGCAGCCAGGTTTAGTGCCAACCCAGCCACGTTGGTTATTGCATGGGGTGCCGGTTTTAGCATCTAGTCTCAGTAGCGCCTCTAGTGCATCTTTTCGGGCTGCATGGCAGCGATCGCACTCGCATTCATGACTGCATGTACGACGACGGGGCTTAGCATCTTTGCGGTTACGGACATCACTTTTCCTGACAGAATCCCATAACCAATCAAAGGCTAAGTCAAGAGTTTCGTCGGCAATTTTGGCGGCTTTCTTGTCAAATTCCTCCTCAAATGCTTTGTAATCTGGGTCCAAAAGTCTCTGCGCAGTTTCCTTGGATCGAACCATTGCGCTTAAGGAAGACGTATCCATCAGTTCATCGCTAGCGTCGCCTGCTAGCTTATAGAAGTCTTTCTGTGCAAAAGCTCTGTATTTTTTTCTGAAGTCAGCGTCAGTACCAAGATCGTAGGTTCTTTGGGCTTTATCAAGAGCTTCCTCAGAATCATCAAATTCTTGAGCTTCTTTTAACCAGTTTTTTGCCTCAGATTTAGAATATTCCTCGGCTATCGATTTCAACTCGTCAATATCCGCACCACTTGCTTTTATGCGCTCATGAAGCTCCACCGCCTCGGGTGCAGTTATTTTTTTGTCAAACTCACTAGTCCCTAGTGTCTGTAGTAGTTCATCTCTCTTATCGTCAAAATCGTCCAGGGAATTAATGCCGTAAGATTGCATGACTTCAATTGATTTATCTGCTAGATCAATTTTCTTTTGCAATCCTTTATCGCTAACTTCTCCACGCCATTCCTCTAAAGCATCAAGATCTGAGCCTGAGAAGAAGCTAGCTAATCGCTGCATGTCTTCACTGGGTTTAAAGTTTTCAGGAGTCCCCTTGTTGGTGATAACTTTTTCAAGCTCGATTTTCCCTAAAGGCCCACTACCACTACCACTGCCATTGACATGGCAGGTTTTATTAGCAGAGATATGCGATGCCCCGCACTCCTTGCCCGCACCTGTATTGTCTAGCCTACGCCTACGTGGACGAGCATCAGACCTAACTATTTCTGGCACTCGATATTGTTGTAGCTCCATTAGGTTTATTTCTCGCATCCCCCCAAAGAACTCCTCAGGCATTGCGCCGCTGTAGATTGCCCTAGCTTCAGTTGCGTCATTAACACCGATAATCATTTTTTCTTCATCGAATACTCCATCAATCATCTGATCGACTACAAAGATTCGGAGGCTAGCTAGATTGGTCCCTACATACACATCAACGGCCATGCCGTCCGCGCCACGGGTACGACGAAAATGACCATAACCCGCTGGCAAAACTCGGCCATGGCGTTTTTCAAAAGGTAAATACTGGAGCCCTATCTCGAAGCCATTCCATTTGATGATGCGTTTGACGGGGGTAGCATCATCCGTGCGTCGCTTAGCTTTCGTTGCCATCATTACTCCCATCAAGCTCAGCTCCATTAATACTTGTAGCTCTTTATTAGATAGCTGTTCAGAGTTTTTCGCATCGGCCCGCCCGCGCATTCGACTGATAAGCCCTTGCAGCACACGCCCGTTTTTCTCCAACGCTTGCACAGTTCCAATGCCTGCACTTTTGCCTGCAGCCAACGACGACAGTGAATGCACAGTTGGGTTAGCTGATGCCGTTAGTCCTCCAATTTCTCCGTGGGCGACTTTGCCAGCAGCAGCCCCCGCAGCTTGCGTTACAAATATCCCCGCTAGCTTTTTGGGTGTTTCACGGTGTCGCGCAGCGTGAATAGCGGTGTATGAAAGAGCCTGCAAACTGGACTCGGCAACGACTTTAGCAACCTCATGCGGTACACCATGAGCAACCGCCAACTGTGCAATTGCACCCCCAGCCACTTTGCCCACAGCCCAGGCCGCTACCATTTCTCCGCCATGAATTGTGATGCCTTTTGCTTTAGCCCGACGGCACTGCCCCTTAGTGCCTTTCCATGGCGGCTTACAGGCGCGGTCTTCCCGCTGACGGTTGACCGCCATCAATGCCCCAACAATCGTCAAATCCATCACTGCCTCGGCTACATCTTCAGTAGCGTCCAGCCTCATCTCAGGACGCTTCAGCAGATGGGCTAACGTATTAGATTGTCGCTTCATCCTTTGGGCAGCCAGAGACGCACTAGTACTTAACGCAAAATCGGCAAGGGCTTTTACGTGCTCGTCTCCGCCTGCAATTCCATCATCAACTGTGTTCGGATCTTTGCCAGCCCAGAGGCTAATAGACTCGCTAATAAAATCTGTGGCTAGCTGCTGAGCATTTTTACCCTTCCCATTAAGCGCTGTATTAAATAGAGCTTGAGTTGCACTTTCAGCGATACGCGCAGCAATTGGCCCAGGGATGCCATGCTGTTGGGCGATTCCAGCTACTGCGCCCCCTACGACCTTCCCCGCTCCCCATGTAGCGGCTGACTTAGCCAAAGTAGCCGCGCCTTTAATTTTGGCGCGCTTGCAATCGCCAACTTCACCCTGCCAGCCTTTGCCGCAGCGTCGGTCCGTTCTCTTGGGGTTGGTGAATGCGGCAACAGCCATGATTGATTTGTATTGAGGAATGAGGTGTTATTTCTGAGAAAAGTTCAATTCGGCTGCACGAATCGCATTGTCATCCAAAACCCAACCCTGGGGGTTGAATTTTAAGACTTCGTCCAAGGTGACAGAAGCCTCTAGGTTTACTTCTTCTGGTGAAGACGCAACTACGACCGCCAAAGCAGAGCCAAAATAGCCAACATGCACAATCTTTTGCTCTCCGCCATCCATAGCGGCAAGGGCAGACGCTTTTTTCGCTTTTTTGAATTCACCTCGTTGCTTCATAATCAACTCCAGATACTATCCAGCCCGAATAAGGACTCATTCTCTTCTTTCTCCTTCGCAGCGGCGTTTTTTTCACGACTGTAATCTTCGATAATATTCACGCCATTTTGTTTGGCCCATTCTTTTATTTTGGGGCTCGGTTTTTGCTTCTCGCTAGTGAATACAATTTCGCCAATATCCGATGGCTTTAATTGCCCATGGTATTGAACCTCCAGATACTGTCCTCCAACTTGTCGTAATTCTTCAAATGATTCTGCGTTAGCGATGATGTCTAATGTTTCCTCAGGATCTTCTAGTACTCCAAAATTACGCTCTCTTAACATGGACGCCGCATTGACATTTCGTAATGAGGACGATGGGATTACATCCTCATCTTCAACTTCCCTGTTTTCGGTGGCCAAGGAGTCATCTCCTGTGAATGTGGCTTTATCCCTGACGGCAGATTTCATCCGGACAGCAATTGTTCCATAACCATCTAAATCGCCGTCCGATTCTGAGTCCAAACTTTTAGAGCCGCTCAAGTACCCATATATTGGACGAAGAGCTTTATCCGTTTTTTCGTCGTACCCAAAAGCTTCTCGCTCAGTGACTTTCCGTGCTGTTTTATTTTTTAATGCTTTGGACGTGTTCGTTTCAAATTGGGTTCTAAACCTATCTCCAATGATTTTTTCAAGAACGTTCGAAGAGGGGACACGAATAGCTAAATCAGCTGCGTCCATCAGCTTCTGCATATTAGCTTCAGCTTTTTCAACTAAATTCACTCCGACTGAATCAACAAGCCGTTGTCGCTTAGCATCTAGAACCTTGCGGTTTACTCCAACACTAGGATCTTTGCTGGGGTCATTAGCATTTTTTGATTCAGTCTTAGTTTGAGTTTTTTCTTTGGGATTTGCTAAACCTACACCGATTTCCTCAATTACCCCCCGCGCCTCACTTGGTGTTAATTTAGCCCCCTTCTTCTCAACCGCTTTTTTTAGTTCAGCCTTGGCCTGCTTGACATCTTCAGGCCTTTGTAATCGCCACCGACGAGTATCGCCATTGAATACCATCGTTTTGCCAGATTTAGATACTTTTGTATCACCTGGTTGCGGTCCCTTCTTGCTGCCTTTAGCCGCTGTCTTACGTTTAGATTTTGCTTTTGGCTTTGACCCGCCCTCTCGCTTTAGCGCCCATCGACGGTTGTCATTGAATACGTAGGTTTTGCCGTTTTTAGACTTCGTGTCACCAACTTTGAGTTTAGATTTACGGGCGTCCAGTCGGGGGAATAGTTCAGTAGTCTCCCATTCTTCAGTGGAATCAGAACGCTCTTCATCAAAATCAATAAATTCTGCAAACTCAGTCAAGTCTACGTCGTCTTCAGTGCCCCCATCAGCCTCGTTCAGCACTGTAGTTTCGTCATCGTCTTTAGGGATTTCTTCGTCTTCTCCTGTCGGTGATTCCTTCTCTAGCCGTGCTTCAGCTTCTAGTGCCGCTTTATATTCATCAGTGAGCGTAACCACTGGCTGATACTCCTGTCCACCGTAGTTACTCAGAATTGCATTAGGAGTAAATCGCGGGTCTAGGGCTGCCAATGTTTGAATAATGGTCGCGCGGTCCTTTTCTAAGGCCGCTTGCTGCTGTGGCGTAGGATCATATAGCGGCTTCCATTGCCAACCCACGTTATCTAGGATCTCCCCCTTGGTTGGCCCTTCTCGCTGAGCCATAACAACGCCCAGAATACCTACAAACTCAGGGTCTAAGCTAATCAGATTAGGCGTTATCTTATCTTCCTGTAGCTCCGATATGGTTTCATTCCACAATGCCCTCTCCTCTTGGCCTTCGCCGGATGCCGTGAGCCCTGACGAAAACTCGCCAAACAATACTGCTGGTGGGTATGGCGTATTTGCCTGCAGATAAGTTTTAAGGGTGTTCAGCAGGTCGTTATATCCGCCGACCTGCCGTGTTACGTGTTCTAGCTTTTCCTCGTCTGCATCTGCTAAGTATTCACGAAAGGCAGAGCGAGATTTAGCATTGCGGGCTGCGGTTTGAGCAACTAATGATTGAGCGTTGTTCGTGGCTCCGTCGCAGTCGGCTTGGACCATTTCAGCAAGCCCTTTGATGTAATGCACGATCACATCAAAGTCGGCGATCATTCGGCCTGCGCCCTTGATGCCGCCGTAATACTCCAAAAATGCATCAATGACTAGATCTAAAATGCTGCGATCAGTGCCAGGAGAGTTATAGCGATTGCCAAGAAACTCATCATCTTCTTCAATCCCGCTAAACCAAAACACACGGCTGCGATGAATAACGGTCCCAGGAGAACTAAACTCATCACCAGGGCTGTATAACCCTTGTCCAAAAATCTGATAATGGCTGTAACTCCCGCCCTGACTATTATAAAAATAAGGCGTAATATGCCACCGGCTAGCTACCCGAAGGGACTTGATTTTTCTAAAATTTTTCAAGTCCAGCGGTTCATAAAGCGGCCTGCCGTCATCTGCATCTAAGATGATAGCCCCATTGCCAGTTTTGAAAGCCAATCCTAAGGCAAGAGAAATTGCGGATTTGAATCCACCGCCGCGCCGCTGTCGCTTAGTATCAATGACCGGTATGCGCAATAACGCCCTGTTTAGCTCTTCAATATCTTGAGGGTCTCCCCCGTCAAGCGTCACCGTTCCCCATTTCCTGCACGCGGCTTTCGGCAAGGTATAAACAACCTTGCGCATTAATCCAATACTGCATAGTGCCGTTTGCTGGTAGCGGTTCAGCGATCTCACATTTTGCCATGAGATTTCCCACGACTGGTTCGGGTCGTACTTTGCGACACCGGCACCGGTTGCGTGGTTAATTAGACTGTCTTCTCTAATGGGCTGTGGGTATAGGGTGTCCATTCTGGACGGTGACAAGGCTCAGGATGCGTCTATTCTAAGCGGTTTTGTGGTATGCGCAACAGAAAGAGCGATTATAAACTGTGAGCTAAGATAATTCCAGCGCTATATATTCCCAGTTTTGGACATCAATCAAGAGATAGAAACGACAAAGTCGGCTTTAGAGCCGCGAGAAGAGCTGTTTTGTCAGGCTATAGCGAAAGGCTGTAAAAAAGCCGAAGCTGCTATCCATGCGGGGTACACGCCTAACAGCGCCGGAAAAACAGCATGGTCTTTACTAAAGCGGCAGGAAATAAATGATCGGATTGAGATTTTGCAAATCAGATCAGCTGAGCTGGCGCGCATTACTTCAGCTGATGTTTTGATCCGATTAGGAAGGACCGCTTTTTTTGATAGCAAGGAACTATGGGAAATAGCAAAAGACCCAGATAAGTGGGAGTGGTCTCGTGAGGCTAGAGCGGCTATCTCAACTGTCAAAGTAAAACGGACTTACCGAAAGGGCGATGAAGATGGTGATTTAGTAGATATTGTCACCGAGGTTAGGGCTAGAGATACATTAACGGCTCTGAAATTATTGTCTGAGCATTTAGGCGTACTCACAGACTTGAATCAAGCGCTCAACACGTTGGCTACCTATGGTGTTAAATTGGCCAAAATAGATGGCCGTTGGCAAGTACTGGAGGATGGTCAAACAGATGCGGCTCTTAGTAACGAGCGAGAGGTGAGTCCATTGTGACCCCAGCCGTTAAGCTGCCTACTCGGGGTGAGCCAGAGTTAAAAGAAAAACACATCCAAGTATCTCAAGCAGCTAGTGCTGTAGCTGACTCTAGAGCGCTTTTAGAGATACTTTATCATCTCCCAGATTGGTTTGCCCCATACCTCCAGCCAAGGCGGTATAAGGGTTTGTTTGGAGGACGTGGCAGCGGCAAGTCACATGCTTTTGCAGAACTGATGATTGCTCGGTTAGCGCGTGAGCCGGACTTGATGTGTGTCTGTATTCGAGAGATCCAAAAGTCGCTTACTTATTCAGCAAAGCTATTACTGGAAAATAAAATCCGGTCTCTTGGGTTAGCTCACCTGTTTGAGATTCAGAAAAGCGAGATCCGACGCATTGGTGGCAGAGGGCGCATTATTTTTCAGGGGATGCAGGACCATAACGCAGACTCTATAAAGTCCTTAGAAAGCTTTAACGTTGCTTGGGTCGAAGAAGCTCAATCCATTTCTGCACGCTCTTTAAAACTCCTTCGCCCAACGTTACGAGCGCCGGGGTCAGAACTTTGGTTTAGCTGGAACCCTGAGAACGAAGAAGACGCGGTAGATGCGTTCCTGCGACCATCAGGCAAAACACTAGATCCTGAGCGATTTTTGGTCACTCGTGTCAACTGGGATCAAAACCCATTCATCACCCAGACACTTATAGACGAAATGGAGGAAGATCGGGCAACCGATACCGATTACTACCTTCATGTTTGGGAGGGCGAGTACAACAAAAAGTCCAAAGTTCAGGTGTTTGGCGGCCGCTGGAGGATTGAAGAGTTTGAGTATAATTCTGTCTGGGACGGGCCTTACTATGGCGCTGACTGGGGCTTCTCTCAAGACCCGACCGTTGCCATAAAACTATGGATTGATTGGGCTGAAGAAAAAGATTACAAGAAAAGGCTTTACATTGAATATGAACATGTCGGCTATGACTTGCCGTTAGACTCAATCGCTGAGCAGTGGATCGATGGTATCCCTGGCATTGCCGAGCATGTGGTGAAAGCCGATTGCAGCCAGCCGCAGACCATCAAGCATGTAAAAACCTCTGGGCGGCATAAAGAGCGGGCAGCAATTCCCAAGCTCAAAGCGGCTAAAAAGTGGTCTGGCAGTATCGAAGACGGCATTAATTACATAAAGCAATTCGACATCGTGATTCATCCACGGTGTGAGCAAACCATCAAAGAAATGAAACTCTATAAGTTCAAAGAAAACAGGGCTGGTGAAATCCTGAGAGTGATCGTTGATGCATGGAATCACTCAATCGACTCGATCCGATATGCGTTAAGCCCATTGATTGAAGCTTATGTAGGAGGGCTTAACGGGATAGAAGAATCTACTTTATCTAACCTTGCCGACGAACTGGGACTCTAGCTCATGGCCCGCCCTTCATACGAAATATCCCTACACTCCAGCCTGTACGCGTCGCCCAACGGATACGCGATCGCGCTATTTGCCAAAAGCCTTAAGTACCCAGCACAAAACTATCAGTATCGGCTTATCGACTTAGCCACTTCTGACTTGCTGCTGCCAAACAGGATGGTGCAAGAAGTTTTTGAGGGCTGGTATCGTAACTACAATGACCCCGACATGCGCCGTCTGGGGGTGTGCCCCATCAACATACTCTATTGCAATACCCTGCAGTACAAGCAAGATATTCGGCAGCAGTTCAATCGCGCAAAACAGCAGGGCTACCAGGGGGAGTCCAAGCCCCTTGTGGGTGAATGGAAGTATTATCAGGTTCGGAGCTGGCAGCACGTTGAGAGTCTGTCTGGGGATGTGCTACATGGGGCGTTACTGAAGCTGAGCGCTGCTGTGAATAATGGACAGCTGCTCATTGCAGATCCAAGCCTAAGCCAGAAACTACGCGAGGAGATGTCCGGCGACTATGATTGGGATATTGGCGTAAAATCTATGCCTGTAACTTTGGCGGCTTTTGTTCAGGCATTTAGTCAGATGCCGTTAAAGGTGAAGCGGTCGGCGGCGCAAACGTACTTGAGGAGAGGAGTGTTTTAGGTGGTCAACAAAATAGAGTCAGTCTACTGACCTTAATAGCTCTCCCAATCCCCGCACTCATCTCCTTCCGCCCCATGCGGATGTAGTGCGCAGACTAGGTGATGACCGCCGTAGGTTTGGCCGTGGTAGTTGCGGCAGCCTTGGCAGGGACTAGGGATACCTGCTGGCCCTGATGCATTGACAGCCGCACCGAATGCTCTAACGGCTTGCTCAGCCGATACGCTGGCTTGGCAAAGCTGCTCAATGGCGCGGGTTAGATCTGCAGGGGATATGTCAAGGGTGATACGGACGTCGTGAATAGTCATTGGGTGGTAAGTGCGATCGCAAAACTCAACTCAACTTAGCAGCACTTTCTAAGCCTGACGCTCGGTGGGGGATTTGCGACATGAGTTTAGCTCTTGTTTGACGGCATCGCGGCTTGAGGCAAATGTTTTAGCAAGTCCCTCTGCAGAGTAGCTTGCTTGAGCGAGGTGGGTCACGGCCCGGTTTAAGTTATCAACGTAGTATATGTCTGGGTCTAGGTAGATGTTGTCAGGGTTTGGCGATGACAGATTAAAAGTATTGGTTGCCATCTCAAATGCTTTAATCACTGCCTTTTGCGCAGAGATACTTACTTGAGCAATATCGTTTATGACACGACTCAGGGCTTCAGCGGATGCGTTTAAAGCAGCTAGAACTTGATGGCGGCTCATGATTTAGATCTCCTTTTAAGTTTGCACTATCAATTACGCATCACGCTGGTTTTAGATTTAGCGATACCCTTGCCAGGGAGTCCGCGATGCATCTAAGTCATGCATCCATGGGTGGTCACATGTTTTTGTAGTTGCAGGGAGTTGGTCGAGACAGCAGTACGCCACGAACCAGATTCTAGATATGCAGGCTTAGAATCAGCAGCAACGTTGGTTACGCGAGCAGGTAGGAACGGTGGGTCTAAGTCCTGCTTGGCGGCTTCGACCAACTCGTCATAGTCGCCATACTGAGCATTGTCGTAGTCGGCGTGGTTGCGGTACTCCCAGCGCATCATAGTCATGTCGAACATGATGCTGCCGACGATCTGATCATCCTTGTATATGGCTGTGGTCGTGTCGCTGTTCGCGACAAATAATAGCTTTTGAGATAGAGTTTGCATATCCAAATTGGTGAATAGTTTGGTGCTTAGCCCTAGGTCTTGCCGTCCAAAGTTCGACCTGGGGCTTTGTCATATCTGTAAATGAACCTGAGCAGTATTAGAGGCTTGCTCAGAGCACCGTGGATTAGTAGCCGCGCACCTCCTTGATGTATTCCTGGCGATGTTTTGCCTGTCTGGCTAGGTCAGCCACTTGATCAACCAGTAGCGTCCACACCTCTTTAGCCTCAAGCAAAAACTCTTCGTCTTCGTACTGCTCAGCTTCCTCGCTATACACAGACTCAACGACCGGAGCGGCGAGCATTTCACGTACTTGATATTTGGCATCGCCCACAATTTCGTTGTGACGCTGCAGCATCTCGATTTCGTCGTCTGTCCAGTTGTGGCGGGGTGTAGCAGTCATTGCGACTAACAGAAAGAAAGAACGTAGCGAGTAGGCGGCCCAGCTAATCAGACTTGGTAACCCGGACCTGACCGGTAACACAAAGACAGTTGTTGACCCGGTCGTCTAGCCGGTGGCTGGGGTCTTGCCCCGCTTGATTACTAATGCAAACTAATAGTTTCTACTTGTCAACTATTAGTTTTTAGTTATACTGTCACTAGTAGTTATCCGTTTACACTGATTGCGATGTTACAAAAGCTAGTGATGCGGGTCCGAAAAATCCTTGAAGTAGAGGTAGAAGGCTTAGGAAAGCGAATTAAAGAGGCGCGATTGGCCTCTGATAAATCGCTTGAAGCCTTGTGCGGAGAGGTAGGCGTTAGTCGGACCTATTGGTATGACCTTGAGAAAGAAACTCTTAAGGGGACGCTATCTGTAGAAAATTTAGAAGCTATTGAAAAAGCTTTGGGTGTTTCGTTTGGGGTGAGTTTTGATGATTAGCCTTTCTGACGTCCAATCTAGTAAATTGCCGCTATCTAAATACCTTGAAGAATTGACGGTTTTAACTCTGGAAAATATTTCTGCCTTGCCTGAGCAGCCAGGGGTGTATTTCCTGTTCTCCGGTAAAGAAATTTGCTATGTCGGCAGGACTGCGCATTTGAGTCAAAGAGTCACTCCTAGTCATTCAGTTATCAAAAAGATGGGAGATGGGCTTAGCCATATTGGCTATATTCTTGCGTCAAAATACTTTGTAAAGGTTTTAGAGGCTTCGTGCATTGAAACTTTTAACCCATCTCTAAATCAAATAAACAATGGGGCTGAAAATTCCGTTAAAACTGTTGTTGACGAGCTTAAAAAGTATTTTGACAAAACCGCTGGATATGAAAAACGCATTCAATCGCTAAGACATACCTCACTGGATGAATGGGCAGGAGTCCACAAAGTGCAAGCGCACTTCGATATTTCCTTTGAACGTGCCGAGCTTTTGCTAAGCAAGCTTTCTGGTAGGGCAGTGAACTGGGGTGATGGGTTAAAAGTAAAGATTAAAGATGCCGAAGAATACTTAATTGAATGTCATGCGAGAAAAGTGGCGAGCAAAAAACTTAAGCATGAAACGGAAATTGAGCTTGGCTTCTATCCAAAAGGGATTCATAAGCTTATTCTCGAGCTAAAAGAAGAAGACTGCATAGACATACCTTTGGACTTTGATTCTATTTGGCAACTCAATAAAGCTCGGTCAATCTAGGCAAGGTTAAAACGGGTGCGAGTAGTATCCATCAGCGGTTAGCTGAAAAGAAGATTCCGATAGGTAAAAATTGCTAGCAGTCTGTGTGGCTGTTGGTATTGGGTTTTAAATATTGACAGTTGAAGTTTCTGAGGATTAGAAAAATGAGTGAAAGTGGTCTAGCCAAGCAAGTTCAAGAGGTTATCAACACAGAGAGTCTTGTTGAATTCATCAAAGAGAACCTGCAAGGCGAGAATTTGAGTATCAAAGGTGTTGCGGCCCTATGTGGCGTAGCCGACACTTCTATTATTAGGGGCGCTGCCTTTAAATCTGCTGCATTAGCTCAAAAGCTTGAAGCGAAAGGGTTTGAAGCCGCTGCCTTGACTGAGGAAGGATTTAGCCCTGTTGCAACCTGGCTAACAATTGATTATTTCGCCAATGAATCAAAGGCTAAGGCTGTTTTTGCTAAAGCCATTGCTAATACGTTCGGGGCGTTTGGGGTTAAGTCTGCTTTTAACCAGATTTCAGATGAAAAATTTACCGAGCGCATTCAACCTAATGAGCCCATGTTGATTTCTGGGTTTGTTGATGCGGGCATATCGCTAGGCACCATGTTTGGTCCTGCATACGGAGAAAGTTTCGCTCTGCTCAATATCAGGAAGCATTGCCCCAATGTGGCTCTCCCCGAAGTTGCCGCTAAGGATCGTTCATCACTTAAGTCTGCTGAGGCGCTGCTAACACCCACGGAGCTAGCCGACCAGCTGGGTATGACTTATAAGTCCAGTGGTAAGCCTAATCCCAGGGCTGTTAATGACATGCTGGCAGCTTTGGGTTATCAGGAGAAGATTGATAAGAAGTGGAGCGCCACAGAGAAAGGTAAGCCATTTAGCGATCGCAAACCCGTCTCAACCAACAGCAAATCTGACAAAGATCAGCTGCTTTGGTTTGCCAGCATTTTAGATGAGCTACGTGGTCAGGATATGGGGGTGGCGGCGTGAACACTTACTACATGAGCTTCAGGTGCTCGCACGACAACCGCAACTTCTGGGTAGAGATCAAATCGTCAAACTATCAAGTGGCATTTGATTACGCCAAAACCAACTACTCAGACAGTTGGAGTCACGTTTACGAAGAAACAGACTTTAGCCCTGAGCATTTTAGAGGCGGGAAATTGAAAGAGGAGACAGCAGCATGAACAACACAATAAAAGCTCAGGACTTCGACCCTGACATTCACGTTCTTATCTCCGGAGGGCGCAACTACGATATCCAGCGTGTTGATATCGGCCCTCCTGACAAGATTGATAAATTGACCTTCGTTCTCCCTGAAGGTCACCAGCGTCCCAACAGTAAAACTTTTTTCAGTTTTTATGCGGAGTCCAAAATTGAAGTATGTCTGCAGACGAAGAGCCAAGAAAGGCACCTATGGTTAATGTTTAACCTTTGGTTCCAAGATGAATGGGAGATCTGGGAGCAGCGAGACTATGACGAGGTTCAACTTTTAATTGATAGGGGTCTACTGTGGATTGAGTTTGACGAAGAGGACGGCCCCACCGTCAGCCTTACCGATAAGGGCCGAGATTTTATGTCAAACCTTTTGAGTGTGGGGCGGGGGTTGATAGATACAGAGTTAGTTCAAGAGGTAGAAGCAGCATGAAATCCGTCACTAAAGAGCGTCTACTGACTACCTTAGACAACATTGGGGAATGGCATTGCCGGATCAATGGCCGTAACTGTGACGTAATGGGCGCACTGGCTACCCATGGGCTGCAGATTGCGGTTAGTGAAGCTGTGGGTAAGCCCGACCCGTTGGTGGGGGCTAAGGTTGGCCTGGAGCTGACAGTATTAGAGGTCAGGAAAGACCCGGCGGCATTTGAAGCACTGCAGAAGGAATGGCTGCACAACATCGATCGCAAGACTGCCAAAGAGGACCAGGTTTATAAAATCCAAGAAGCCCACGATATTAGCGGTATTGAGCCGGAGTCTGTCGAACTACCCGACGGCTACACGATTCAATATCCCTACTACTCCGAGTGTGCGTTGCCCTGGATTGAGTCGGACTTGGAGGAGCTTCGTCGCCATAAAAATAGGATTTTGGCTTTTTTCATGGATTACCTAGACCGCTCAGGCACGCAGCTGTGGCGGCAGGAGTTTGGGGAAACGCGCGACCGATGGATAAGGGAGCCCGACCGATTCCTGCTCAACGCCGAAACACAGATGGCCGACTGGTGTGACCTGTGCGTGTTTTCAGAGACAGAAGTTTGGTTTAGAGCAGGGAAAGGATTAGACCCAGTCAGTCGGGGCGTGGGGGTGACCTTCTGCGCTTCGGATAGAGAGCCTAGCTAGCGTGAGATCTCACGCGTCTAATTTTCAATTGCGAGGAAATTTCAGTAATGCTTTTGTTTAATTTACGCTTTTCTTCAGGCTTCCGAGAGGCGACACATTTTGTCAGGGTAGACAATTTGGAGCCTAAAGGCGCGGGCTTGCAGGCTGAGGGCTCAACTTTTTTAGAAGCTGTCGATAACTTGGTAGACCTTCTGAATCAGCCGCCGGAGCAATCCCGAGACCTAGCATTCGCTGACTTTTGCGATGGCAAGCCTCGCGCTGTTGTTCAGTGGAAAGTCTTAGACCGCATTTTGAACGATCCAAGGTGTGAGGTAAAGCTATAGCATTTTGCGATCGCGCGAATCTTAGGGACCGATGTCAAGAAACTAATTTGAGGACTGAATGCCAATGATTAATCCTGATGACCTAATTGATTTTCTTAAAGACCCTGCGGCTAGTGCCGAAAAGCTGGAAGAAGAACGCAAGCAGGCTGTCCGCAAGGTGTTGATGTCTGATTACAGCTCTGTGTTTGCGTTGTATGCATTTACTATCTCTACCCTAGATTGCTCAGATAGCTCTGTCCAAGGGTTGCTAGATTCGTTGCCTGGGACCATCGTAGAGCGTCGCTTAATGGCTGAGCCAGAGTTGAGCGGGGATGAGAACGCCGATTGCAGAGCGCTGCTAGAGAGCGAAGCTGCAGATATGGGTGTTGGGTTTAAGTCAGCAGTCATGAACATGCGAAAACGGTTGGGTCAAGAGAGGGCTGAGTTACTATGACCGACCCCACCCAACTCTTCCACACCGCGATCGCAGCCGACGACGCCTTAACCGAAGCCCACGAGCAAAACGCGTCCCTGGGACAACGTAGAGCGCTACACCAGGAATCTAAGGCTAAATTCACGGCACTGACCGAGGCTCTGGCCAATGCCGTGCCGTTTGAACTGGTCAAGGACGGCCAAGTGGTAGCCACAGTGCGGACGATGGGTGCCATTACCGATCCGGGCTGGATGCTGAACTACAGCGAGAAGCCCGACGCTGAATGGTGTTTCAAGGGTCAGAGTTTGAAGGCGGTGGATGAGGTGAGGGCGGTCTTGCGACAGGTACTAGCCAGATTGTTATCCCAGTACGCCTGGTGCCCGTACAGCGGCTAGGTGATATCGCAGGGATTAATGAGCAGTTGTTTCCCGGCTCCGCAGCTTATGACTATGCCTTTTACGGCTGGATAAATGACCGCCGAAATACTACTTTCCCTAGCAGTCTCAGACACCAAGGAAGAGCGACTGGCCATGCGACACTAGAAGGGCAGTCAGGCAATATTGAGGTGTCGATTTCGTCCTTCCCGAACAAGGAAGCAGCGGCAATGATTGGCGAAAAGTTTACGGCTGGCTGGCAACCTGGCTAGGGGATTCATCTGATGTGTATCCTGCCAAATATCTAAAAATTTAGATTGGTTATTGCTTTTAGCAGTAATGATTCCACAATTTCTGTTTGAGATTGCCCTTTCTCTTCGGCAAGCGCCTTTAGCTTAGCTACAAGATTGGCGCTAAGTCGAAACGCTTTTAGTACTTTCGCATTTTCTTTAGCTGGGCGGCCAGCCCCGCCTCTTTTTCCTCCGTGGCGATTATTCACGGCGCTTCAACTAAATCAATTGCCATTTCCAAAGACCCTGAAAGGGCGTACCATGTGGCGGGCTTATCTAATGGGCCAAACTGTAGCGCGCTCTCAATAAGCGTCGCTATAGCCTCAGCGGGCTCGATAGAGTCTCCATTGAGCTTTTGGTAAAGACGGAAGCATTGTTGACAAAGAGTACGAGTGTAAGGGGTCATGAGGTGATGTCGGGTTACTTGAATTCTGTTATACACAATTCAAGTTGCAGTTGTCAACCCTGTTCCCACACCTTAGAACTAATTAGATATGCTTTCTTTGGCTAGGCAAATGTCTAGGCCAAGCACAAATCCTATTGGTTTTGCTGCTAGTGAGACGATGATAGAAGAAGTTAAGCGGAACGGCTTCGTGGAGCCTGAGGGGCTTGATCAGCTAGGCCGCATTACTTACACAATGATTCGACTAGAGAATTACAATCTCTTTTGCAAGCACGGTGAATTAGTGCCACTGAATAACCAAGCAATGTTAGATGCAATCGTAGAAGCGGATAAAATCCTTTCGAATGAAATGCACTCGTTAAATCTTGACGGACTTGTGTTGGCAAACAGGATTTATGCGTTTAAGAAAGCTCAAAAAATGGCCGCTACCGGCAAGTAGAGGGTGCCGCTCTGTCCGTACTAACTGATGAGCAGTTAACTGACATGGGGTTGAACTTTGACCAATTTAATCAGGTACGGGCACAGGAGTCGGCCGCCGTTTAACCTGCGATCGCACTAGCCAAAGGTCTACCTCGCCAATCTACTGAACCTAAGGCGGCAATCCTGAATATCTGAGCCGGTGCCTGAAGCATTAAGCAGTCGTTCCCCCTCGAGACCATGCTTAAGCGTTTTCTGCTCGCCTTAGTCATTCTGCCCGCTACTGCATTGCCTTCTGATGCCTCACCAGTGTGCTACATGGAGATGCATGGACAGATAACGGATTTAAGTCATTTGTGCGGGGATGGCGGCCAACCTGCGGGGACTCTGGCTGTAGTCGCACCCTCTAGCAGCAGCGCGCTGTTTACCGATGTATGGACTCGTAATTATCACTTTAGTAATGAACGCTGGGATAGCTCTACAAATCGCTTTGGCCCCAGCAGTAGTATTACAGGTAACATCCATAACAGCAGTGATATTGCTGCAGAAAATGTAGTCGTTGAAGCGATAGGTTATGCAGAAGGACGCTCGCCTCAAACACGCCGACAGACTATAGCCAGCATCAATGCTAACGACGCCACCCTAGTGACGTTTGACTTTGATTTTTCCGTCAGCGTGACTGGTTGGGATGTGCGGGTTGTGGAATGGGAGTAGCTATGCTACCTAAGATCTAACTAGCCAAAGGTCGAACCTGAGAAAACTGCGCTGATTCAGAAGGCAAACTGAGCATAATAATGTCAGTTACTTTGAGCGGTTGCTATGGATATTGGACGAGTTGGTAAGGGTGTAGGCATAGGTGTGGCGCTGATTGTCGCCGCTACTATCTGGGCAAAGGTTGAGAGCGTTTTTAATCAAGTACGAAGCAGCACGCCCCAGCCTGAGTCCGTCGCTAAATTAGCAGAACCCTCAGCTCCTGACTCAGCTCCCGCACTTTTTGAGCCAGCTGCAGCCGCAACGATAGAACAACAGCAGCAATATATAGAGCAAGGCGCTGAATTAGTCGCGCAGCTGAACGGACTTACTCAAACTGCTGGAGAAGCTACAGATACACCGGTTGTCCGGGTAATCGTCCCTCGCTCAGGTTGGAATGCGCTTTCAAAGAACGATCAAATTGCAATCACCTATTTCATTCAAGACAAAATAGCCGAGGTTCGGGTTAGCCCAAAACAGCTGGTAACTGTTTCTAAGGATTCGCCTGTCTATTCATTATTTGTAGAAAGACTAGCCAATCTTTGTGGCGGGTGTTGGGCAGTAATGGTCAGCAATGCCGATACACCCCCATACGAGCTAAGCGAAACTGTCGTGAAGGGTGATGAAGCTTGGCAGGCTGGCGAATGTTGTCAGGGGATTAGAGGGTCTGTTTTTCGGAAGGGAATTTAATGGCTACTATAAAGCCATCCTGAACCGTCTCTAACCATGGCTGCCCAGCGCAAACTTCAGCTCATAATTGAAATTGTTACAAAGCAGCAACAGAAGATTGCTGAACTGATCAGTCAGTTAGAAGACCTCAACAAAGCAGCCAGGCAGTCAGGAAAAGTAGGCGGCGACACGAAACAAATCGATCAGCTAGTCGGCAAACTGAGAGAGGCTGAAGGGCAGCTAAAGGGTTTACCTCAACAAAGCAGGCGATTCACTGACGAGTTAGCTAAGGGTGGAAAACTCAGCGCTCAATCGGTAACTGCGATCGCAACCAGTTTTTTAGCCGTTCAGTCGGCCTTGCAGGGGGCATTTACCCTGGCCCAGACTTTCTATGCCAAGACAATTGGGCTGAGCGAGCAGCTTAACGCTCAACTACTCAAAAACGCGGCCAACATCGCAGCTACGAGTCGGATAGAAATTGGCGGCAACTTAGTTGAAGGCGTAGAAGCTGTTAAGGCGCTGCAGCCGGAGCTTAGGGCCGCTCTGCAGGAGCTAGAGATCCGCACAGAAGGCATTGCTGGGGTCACCGATCAGCAAGTTCGAACAGCGTTTGATGCGGTCATCGGCAAGGTCGGGCTACTCAATGGACAATCGCAAAAGTTTAATAACTCGATTGAGTCGTCAACAGAGCTAGCAGCAAAGCTTACAGCGGCCTTGTCAGCCAACAATCTCAGTGATACTACGCAAATTTATCAGGAGATCGGTGATTTGCTGACCGGCGACATTACCGCCGATTCGCAGCTAGCTAGGGCGCTAGCGATTGACCGCGAGACTATCCAGCGGTGGCAGCAGCAAGGTGTTCTAGTTGACGAGCTAATCAACCGCCTAGGTGACTTTGAAGATGCGGCGAATTTAGCGGCCAACAGCATCAGTAATGTATCAAGTAATTTTATCTCGCTGACCGAACGTATTGCGCGAGAAGGAACAGCGGATTTACTAGACCCTATTGCCAGCGGACTGGTTGAAATTTTTGATCTGGTTAGCGAAAACGAAGACACGATAGTCGCGGAAATCAAAATTGTTCTTGATGCAGTTAGCGGTATCGCGATGCAAATCGGCAGCATCTTAGCCCCGTTGGGTGCGCTAGGTGATGAAGCTGATTATGTCCTTGGCTTGCTGTTAGACGGATTTCAAGGAGTAGAAAGATTACTAGAGATATTTGGCCCTCAGCTTGAAGCTGTCTTGGCTGGTGCCATAGGAAAGATCGAGTTTGTTATTGGCGCTGCTCAAAAGCTAGGGGTGGCGTTTAACTTCATATTCGGTGGGATTCGCAATGTTAATGAGGCGATAGAAGCCTATGGGAATGCTTCAAAAATAGCTGCTGCAGGCTCTCAGCAACTCATAGACAGTATTGGTAACGCTGGCAATAAATCAGAGGCTACTCAGAAGCTACTAAGACAACAAGCCGAGGCTCAAATCGCCTCAAATAACGCACAGATAGAGTCACTGAGGGAACTGGTTCCGGCCACCGGTGCGCAGCGCGAGGCGATCCAGGGTCAGATATCTACACTAGAAGGCTGGAATGAAAAATTAGTTGAGTCTAAAGATACTCTTCAAGGTGTAGGGAATGAGCTTAAGGTCCTCCCCCGAGAGATCGCAAACGTAGCTGACACGTTCGAAGAAGTCGCCACCCGAACCGATAATGCCCTGCGACAGTTGGCCAATGGTTCCCAAGGCAGCCTTGAAAAAGTACAGCAAAATATCCAGCAGTTGACTCAAGGCATCAACCAACTATTCGATGCTGGTGAACTATCAGATGCAGATGCGATCGCACGACTTAATCGGGCCATCGAAGCGCCCGGCTTGGAGCTTCAGCAAAAGTTAGCGCTAGCCGCCGAAGTCCGCAAGATCCAAAAAACGGCCTCTGACGAAAAAATAGCTGCCATTGAAACTGAGTTATCGGCAGTAGAGTCTGGCCTATCTGCGGAAGAAAAAGCCACCGCTGACGCCATTGGCCGTACATCTGCACTACGTCAGCAGGCCCTAGAGGCGAGGCTGGAACAAACTAGAGACGCTATCACGACTGAGCGCTCATTGCTGGAGCAGGATTCCGGCAGTCAGCGCACCCTTAATCAGCTACTGAATCAGGAAAAGCAGCTCACAGCTCAACGCGAGGCGCTCAGTCGTGATTCTGCTCGCCAAATCCGAGAGGCCCAGGTTAAAGAACGTAAGGCGGCCATTGATAGCGAGATTGCCTTGGTGCAAGCAGCCATTGACGAAGAGGGTCGAGCCACTGCCGAGAATGTGATGCGCCTCAATGAACTACGGCAGGAGGGGTTAGAAGAACAGATAAAGGCCCAGCGGTCCCTTGTCGAGGAGTTAACTAGTAGCAATGCATCCGAGGCTGCTATAAATCAAGCGAAAGCACAGGCCAAAACGCTGCAGGCTGAGCTGAAGGCATTGGCCGTAACTGGACAACGGGAAATTGAAGACGCTCGCATTGAAGAAATCAACCGGGCCGAGATCGATATAAAAGACCTGGCCACCAAATCACGCCGAACCATATTTCTAGAAGAGCAAGCCCTACTACAGGAGCGTGCCCGCAATGCTGAACTATCCGAAGAGCAGGTGCAAGCCCGTATCAGTCAGCTACGAGCAGAGGCTAACCGAGATCGCCTCGCTCAGGAGGTGCAGCTACAAGAGCAGCGGGTGAGCGTTTTTGTAGAAGGTTCCCGGCGGCGTCGGCAGGCTGAAATAGAACTGGCTGATTTACGAACCCAATTATCTGAAGCGAATGCGGGTGTTGAACTGGCTAATCGGCAAGCGGCTGTTGCTGCAATCGATGCGCAGATCCAGGGCGAGCAGCGGCTGCAAGACTTACAGCAATCACGGTTAGATTTGCGCGAGCAGGCAGAATCACGGATTATTGGGTCTCTGCAGCAGCAGCGCGACTTATTCGAGTCTCAACTCAATCTAATCAACCAGCGCAATCAGCTATCCCAATCATTGGCAGGCGCTGAAACCGAAGATGCTGAACGGGCATTGGCTATTAGGCAGGAATTAGACAATAACGAGAACTTAAGCAGGGCTCAACGAAAGCAACTAGAAAAGGAACTTAAAGATCTAGGCTTTAGCCGTAGCGCCAATGAAAAGAAAATTGCTAAAGAAATTTTAGATCGCAAAAAAGAAGAAATTCAGTTACGTGCTCAGGCGCTAGAGACTGAACAATCTGCGCAACGGGCACAGCTACAGTTTCAAAATCAGTTACGGGAAATAGAAGCGGCTCGCGAAACCAGGAAAGAGCAGTCCCGGCTTAGGGAGTTACAGTTTCAGCAAACATTATTGAAACTAGAAGCCGAGAAAGCAATGGCTCGTGGTGATGCTCAGGGCGCTGAGATCGCGCAGCAGGGAGTAGCGCAGACGGATAATGCCATCCAAGAACAGCAAGCGGCCATCGCGCAGTCTCAAACTGCAGAACGTATCACCGCCCAGATTAATCAGGATGCGACGCAAGCGTTAGCCGCACAGCAGGCGAGAGAGTCCTTTGAGTTTGCCCGTGGTGTGGCCCAAGAAGCCCAGGCATTGGCCACTGAATTGGGCGGCATCAATGAACAGGTAGGACGCCGGGCACGACGGTTCGCTAGTCAGCAGAGCGACATCGAAGATGAGGCTAGGGTAGAGGCTGAGCGTACCTTGGCAGGGCTGCAAGGTGTTCGCGCTGAGAATGCTGTTAAAGAACTCCAAGCCGCGCAGCAGCGCACCCAATCCGATCTAGAATTGCTAGCTACATCTACTGAGGTTAGCCAGGTCTTAGAAGGTCAGCTCACTCTAGAGCGACAACTAGCCGATGAAGCAGAGCGACGGCTGACAGCAACACAGAGGTTATCTAACACGTTGGGTAACTCTGCTCAACCGCAAAATATTCCTAGCCTAGATACAGGCGGGGCGTTACCATCTGGCCAAACAACTATGATCCATAGTGGTGAATTGCTAGTCCCTGGCGCTCCAACAAAAAGTGCAGCGGTAAATGCGATCGCAACCGGTCGAACTGTTCAGGCGGTGCAATCAGATGGCTTATACCGTGGGCCAGGAGGATATGTACTGAACCGTGGTGATGTACAGCAGCTAATCGCTCAACCTTCTGTGTCCTTGGTAGGACAACCCACAGTTACGAATAACATCATGTCTGGCGGCAGTGGCCAGGTGGTAGATATCCAAGAGTTGAACCAGCAGACAGGGCTATTAGGGGAGCTTGTCACATTAGCCCAAGACACTCAGGCTAGAGAAAAAGCAGCAGCGCGGCTAGCACGACATCAACGAGCGAGAGGGTAACAAAGAGTATGCACAACAAACTTTCGTCGGTGAGCCCTGAGTATGTTTACAGTATTGAATTCGCAGAAGCTTACAAAGCTCACGCGCTTGCTGAATGCTTGCCACTCACCAACTTGCAACCGCTGGTGAGTGGCAAGCATTTGAAGAAAAACTTGATTCTTTTTGGGATGAGGAACTAGATGACTTTCTGGAGTATATGTATTCGAAGGTTTTAGGCTAGAATGCCTGCAGCGCTAAGCGTTTCCTGATGTCAGTCACACGAAAATTTACAATTTGGTCTCCTGCTGCGAAGGCTGCGGGCACTCCTGATCTGGTGGTTACTCAAACACCAGACGAATTAGTAACCTACGAAGACTTAGGGCAGCTGCAGTATGAAGCGCTGACAGAAAGCGGTGTTTTGACGCTACAGAACAACACGGCTGAAGCTCGGCTGTATACCTTTTCGATTGGCGACGTTTTAGAGAAGACAGCTTTACTTAACTACCTAAGAATCCTTCAAAAGCGCGGTGACGGAGCCATCTCTAAACAAGAAGGGTTACTGATGTACCGCGATGAATATTGGCGGTTTGACACAGCTGAAATCACGGGAGTCAATCAAAGAGTAGCTGTTGGCACTCCGATCTCTGTTGCTGGCCGCAGCCTCACGTACCATGAAGCACCTTGCTATTTGCTGTTTAATGGCCCTTGGCGTTCTCTGTTAGGACGTAGCGAAGAAGGTACCGAGGAGACCAGTGGAGAAGAAGCAAAATTCGCAATTCTTGAGCGTATTAATCCGCTAGAATCCGAAATCACCACACAGCTGTCCGGCACCATCCGACTCAGCTACGGCGGCTTTCAGGTGGATTTTTTGCGGCTAGAAGATCCCTATATCCGTACTCCCAGCAAGACCACTACGATTGACTACGCTATAGCCGAGACTCCAGCCATTAAAGGCCCCCGCCTCGGCACCTATAAACAGCAGTGGCCCATACAGAATGCTGAGCTGTCAGCCGCTCAAGTCAAAGAACTAGACTCGCTGCTTTCCTCATGGCGACAGAATGGCGGCAGTATGACGCTTATAGATCTAGCCCGAGAGCTTGCAGAACCCTCCCCCCGCACCCGCGCCATCGGTTCAGGCAGTGAAGATATCAGTAACGGCATCACTCGGTATTTTGCTTCGTTCAACGTTGGCCAAAATGGTCGTTTGGAGGTTCGAGAAAAACAGGGTGATAGTGAGAAGCGGTTGGTCAATCTGACGCTGTCTGAGCTGGGGGCGAGTGCATGACACTAACGGCCCGCGCCACCCAATGGCAAATCAGCATCAATGTTCTCGACGCCGACAAAGACGTTCTTAGCGGCCCCCATGCCCTCGACTCATCTCTTTTTGCCATCCAGGTAGACTTTTCGGAAATTAACCTTGAAGGGCCTAACGGATATCTTGCGTGGGCAGGGTCACTAACCTTACTGGACATTGACGCTCTAACTCTTAGCATTGACAGCCGAGATACAGCAGCCACCCCTACCGGCGCGTCATTACTGGCCCAAGGCAATGCAGTTGATCTACGGCTGTTCACTGGTGGCAGCTATCAACGATTCTGGCCCACGTTCTATATCCTCAGTGAGCAACAGGTATTAGACCAGCCCAGAGAGAACACAGCGGTGTATCAGGTTGGTGATATCACGCAGCTGGACACAAACGATATCATCACAACCGCCCCTGCCACCGGCAGGCGACGCCGCATTAAAGGTATTACACCCGAAGGCAACCTCTCCGGCATGACCCTCGGCACCAGCACCACCCGCAGTACCATAGCTAATAACATCCTGACTGCCCGTAGGCTACCTAGCTCCACCGATGTCATCAGCGAGTACCCGCTATCAGTGCCACCGCAGAAGCTAGGCACGAACGATTGGCCTAGCGAGATTGGGCGACTGGTGGGCACTACTGGGTATTACTTCTGGATGGACCGAGATGACAATGCTAGGTTCACCCGCATCAATTTAGACAAGTCAGCGCCAGACTTTACCCTAACCATCGGTCAGGACGAGGAAGACTGGCAGCGAGTCAATATTTCAGAACGGCCCCCGGCAAAGCTGATTGTGACTGGCAGTGGGGGACGGGCGATTCAGCGAGATAATCCTGAGGTTATCACCACGGTCGGCCCCGAAAAAGAGACTACCCTGACCCGGACAATATCTACTGCCTTTAACCGAGTCACCGAGGTCTACGAAGAACGACTGAGTGAGCGAACTATATTGCCGCGTATTCCGACTCAGGGCACTGTTGACGGTATCGCCACAATCGACGACTACACCGAGAACACCAGCACCGCGTTACGGCTGGCCAAGCGAGAGACTACAACCCGCGAGTATTCGAATAATGGAGAACTCCAGGTTCATCAGGTCATCATCGAAGTAGCTAAGGGCATGGCTGGGGGTGATGCCTTTCGCGATACTGACACCGTTAGCGATGCCTATGACTTGCTGATAGTCGAAGACACCACGGTTACGTATGACTACCGTGATGGCCGAGTGAGCGATCGCACAATCCGCACAAAACGACCCTGGGCAGTTATCCCCTGGGCCAACGTCCGCCCCAGCAACTACGAGGCTAACCGCTTCCTGACGCAGACTAATCTGACCAAGACCGAAGGATGGCGTAAGCGACTATTCGGCGGCGGGCAATGGAAGCATGAATTTGAAACCCGGCGTCCCCAAGGCGAGTTGAGCACCTACTATGGACCGGACATCAATGCCGACGTGCTGCGAGAAGACCCGGCTGAAACCGATGCGATTGAGTCCAACGAAGACGGACCCGCCGCGCCCCCTGCTACCGAGTTCATGCCGTTGTTATTTGAGCAGGACGACCGGGTTTACAGCGGCTCTGTTGAGATTACGCCGTTATCCGGCCAGGCGTATAAAAATAGAGAACGCACCGTAGCAATTCAGGGTTCTTATGTTGTCAGCAATGCTCAGTGCTCTTTTCTGGCTCAGATTGTTGGACGGCTAGAGCATGGCCTTAGCTTGGGACAGCAGTTTTCGGGCGAGATTCCTCAGTGGCTGATTGATAGCTTCGAGCCGGGGGCACGGGTGGATATTACCGACAACGGCATCACTAAAAGCTATTTGCTGAATGGCTTTACGATCACAGCTGACTCAACAGAGACGCTATGGGGCTGTACACTGGCTGAGCTGGGAACGGTTGGGGTGACACCGGATGTAGTTGTGCCGCCGATCAGCATTGCATATCCGCTAACAGTCTCTAGCTCAGTGCCGATGCCTGGAGTGTCAGCCAGCGTCACTTCTACGGAGACGACTGAAATCGCAACGCCAGTGCCCATGCCTGGGGTGAGCGTAGTAGTCCAGTCGCCTATCTCGATAGCTGCCAGCACACCGGTACCAATGCCGGGAATCTCAATTACTGCCTTAGAGTCAGGCATTGCTGCAGTTAGTACACCCATACCGATGCCTGGGGCTTCAATCAGTGTTGCACCAGAAGGGGCTATTGTTGCAGCAACGCCGGTGCCCATGCCTGGGGTGTCTATCAGTGTTGCTGAAGCTGGAGGAACGGACCCTGATGCAGATGCCTTTATCGCTAGGACCAATGGAACCTACTCAGCGCCAGAATTGGCAGCTATCGATGCGTTCTTTGTTAGGCTCAAGGCTGATAGCCTATACAGCAAAATCGCCGGACTCTGGGTATATGCGCTCGACACATCCAACGATGCCCTACTAAATTGGGTTAGTACTAATTACACTAGTACACAAACCAATATGACCTTTACTGCCCGTGAAGGTTTCACCGGTAACGGGTCAAGCTCTTTTATCAACAGCAACTATGTCCCGTCTACGCAGACAAACACAGGGCAAACTAACATTGCTGTCCACTTCTATACGCGCAGCCGGTCTGCTGGTGGATTCAATGACTTTGGTGGTCGGTCTGGGTTTGGAGCCCCACTGAATTCAATTAGAGTAAACACTGCTGGAGAGACATCTTTTGCGACGCTTAACAACGCCACATCTCCCGCCGCTGGAATTGTTTCATCTGGGCTAACTGGGCTACATACCATATCTAGAATTGACAACAGTGATCAGATCGCCTACAGAAACGGTGCCGTTGAAGGCACCTTAAGCCAAAATACAAACGGGCAACCCACTGTGACAATGTACTTCGCAGGATTTAACGCAGGTGGTGCTGTTTCTGCCTCCTCAGATGGACAATACGCAATGGGTGCTATTACCGAAGGCATGACAGGCGCTGAAGTGAGTGATTTCAACACTAGGGTAACCACCTTGCTAACAGCTTTCAACGCAACCGTTTAGAAGGAGACAACAATCATGGCCACACATCCACTCGTATATCGTCAAGCGGCAACCAATGCCATAGCAGATCTATTAGATGTTGGTGCTGGGGCTAATGCGACCCTTGAAATAGGAGACAGTGGTTTTGCGACTGTCTTAATCACATTCCCACTGCAAGACCCTTCATTCGGGGCCGCAGACGGCAGCGCGACCGCGACAGCTGCAGGACTGCCCATCAGCGCCAACGCAACAGCAACGGGTACCGCTGCTGAGTATCGATACAAGGATAAAGACGGAACAGTAGGCCCGTCGGGGACCGTAGCCAGCGGTGAAATCACTTTGAGCGACACCAGTGTTGTTAGCGGCAATACCTACAACCTAACCTCAGCTGCCTTTACCAATGCCTAGCGCCCGCGATATCCTACGCCAAGCACAACTCGATCGCCCTGAATCCGCAAGACTGGCGGAAGAAAGCGATCGCGCTGCGAGTGCCCAGGTGTTAGAAGCCACCCCGAAAGCTAATACGGCTGATGGGGTCATTGTTAGCACAACCAACGGTGGCGAGCTAACAGTATTCAACGGCGCTCAAGGTGTTACGCCTGAGCTTAATGGGCAGTCCTATCAGGTGCAGCTCTCTGGTGGTAGTGCCAGACTAGTTGTCAATTCCAAGGCTGCGACTGTTGGTAGTACGACGCAGCAGCCTACTGATATTGTTGCTACGCGCCCACCAGCGGCAACCGACGCGGGCCAACCGGGGCAACTGTGGCTAGATATCTCCCCAGAGCCATCCGGTGGCGTGCCTTATGCAATTGCATACGCTTACATACGTCAACTAGGGGCTTATGCGCTAATCAGTGCAGCAGCGACAGCTATCCAGTCAGGGAACGGCCCTCCAAGCACAGAATTCACGGGCACCCCTGCAGACCAAAACCGATACTACGATCGCGACGTTAATCGCTATTGGACATACAACACTGACACATGGAAGCCTGATTCATTTCTGTCTCTTTTGGCTACGCCAGCAGCGACGGTAACAGATAGCCTGGTAGCTGGAGATCAATTAATTGTCGATGTCTATCAGTTTGTTTGGGATGGCACCGATTGGCGTAAAGCTTATTGTTGTGACGAAGGGCCAGAAGAGCCCCCCGTTAGCGGAAAGTGTGGCGAGGGTGAGGTTTACTGGTGGCCTAATTGTCCGAGCTTTAATGATGCGTTTGATCAGCCACAATACACTTGCGTATGCTGATCTGGACTCGTTTTCCACGCCATGAATATGCTCAGGAAATTATCTTGTCTCGCAATGTAGGATGTGTAATTGGCATTGCTGGGCTGCAGCATGTGTATCCAGAGTTGGATCCGAATAAGCCACGCTGGGCTGATTTGGACGCGCGGGTAAACGCAGTGCCACCGGGTAAGCCGATCCATATTCATCCCATCCTCAACCGGATGCCCAATGTCAAGCTAGACACCTACATAGCCAACATTGATGAATTCGCCTTCCCCATTATTGAGCGGTATCGCCATCGCGTGAAACGTTGGACGTTGTGCAATGAACTCTTGTTGTGCAGCCATCGGCTGAATGGGCGACTAGTCCAGCCTCATGTATTTGACTTTTATGAACGCGTTTCTAATGCTTTTCCAGAACTAGACCTTTGGATAGGAGAATATGGGCTTAGGTCTATCCAAAGAGTTCATGGAAAGAATGGCATACTGGATTCTCTCTATGAACTAAAGGCCGCCGCCCCAACCTTCAAAGGACTAGTCGCCGTTGATTATATGGACCTATCCGCCGCTGGTAGCAATCGCTATGTGACTAGTCTAAAAAGAATTGCACCTCAGTTGGCATTAGGGAAGTTCAAAGAACATATCCAGCACATCAAAGAAAAGACTGGGGTGCAGATCGCTATTGAGACTAGCGTATATACCGGACCCGACCCGACCCAAACCTTAGTCGCTCAGCAAGCTAAAGCGTATCAGCAATATTTAGGCTTATGCGATCGCCATCAGCTAGAGCTGTGGCAATGGAATCTAGTTGATGGCCCTGCCGTATCGATGACCTGGGCGCGCGATCGAGAAAAAACAGAACGCCCCGGCTGGATTGACAGCAACGGGGCGGTGAAGGCGTGGGCGGAAGAGTTTATGGAGTAAACAATCCAAAAAGAAAGCCGCCCCCGAAAGAGCGGCCAGTAATCGTGTAGGTCGTCTGAAAGCTAAGTCAAAACCTTGGAACTGTCCTCGTCCAGCAGGGCATCCACCTTGGGGTGAATACCAACCTTAACCCGATACCCATCGGGGAAAACTACCCATGCGGTATGGAACCCTGGCCTAAACACATCATCTAGTCGAGCATCCCAGCCCCGTCCCTCGACTGAAAAACCCTCAGTTATTTTCCTAGTGATAGGATCGGCAAAGTCTTTTTTGATCCGCTGATGAGCAACAGCGTTAATCAGTCCTAAAGTTTGCGGAATGTCCTGGGGGTCCTTGGGAGAAAGTAGTAGTCTCAGTCCAAGCCCCGCAAATCCGGCCCATGCAGATAAGCTCACGCTACATCACCCCCTGGATTAACAATGCTGGCAATCTTGCTTTTTATCTCAGTAGCGCTATCCTTAATCTGCTCGACCTCTTCAGGCGAAACAACACCGTCACTCAAAATGCGCTCCAGCCCATCAAGCTTCCCTTGGACATAACTGATAGAAGAATTTAAGCGATCAATTTTTTCGCCAATACCTACCGTTAGGCCTTTGACGGTATCGCGATTCAGCAAAGCTGTGGCCGCAACGGATATTAGCCCAGTGACGCCGACCAAAGACAGCAAGATATCAGGATTGTTCAACATAATTAGGAGAAAGCGGAGATCACCCATAGCATATCTCACGCATCAGCCTACCCGCACCAATGAACAAGAGAAAAGCCGCCCCGACCAAGAGCGGCTGCCTACATCAGGGTGCATCTAATAAGCGTAGTATAGCTCGGCCTCCCTTGGGGCAAGTATCACCTGCCAGCATAAGACTCAACGCATACGGTAAATGCCCCGTCCCAACCTTGTCCCTTAGGAGCTGTCCGGGGCTGACCCCCAACAGGGCGAACCACCCATCGAAAGCCAACTTCGTTTTGATTTTTGTTGGCCAGCAAAGTGACTAGATTAGTGCTCGTCATATTCAGACTGACCTGCTGAACACTATCGGTATCTTCTTCTTTTACAACGGCGGTCGTTGTAGATGAAAGCGTTAGAAAAGGAGTCGCGTCACCCCTTTTATCCCAAAATTGAATGAATACTTCAGCCCCTGTGTAGTCTCTGGGCTGTCCATTCTCGTCTACATCGCCGTCCACACGCTCGAATCTAAAAGATCTACTGAAGCTGCTGTTTGGGCCAGCAAAAATAGTTACCCCATCCAACCCGGCACTCATCAGCAGCACTCCACTTTCAATACGGGTTCTGTAGCTGTTGCGGTTAACCCTGGCTCTATCGCTATACCCAAAAGTATAGGCTCTGTTTCAAAGCTTGTCAGGGTTGGTTCTGTCGAGAGCTTAACCAGCATCGGCTCAGTCAGTATCGCCCGCAGGATAGGCGGGCACTTTACAAAGAATAATGCCTGTAAAACTGGCCTCAGCGCTGGCCTTTGACGGTAAATAAACTGTGGCCGAATCATGACCTTGGCCTCCGTTCTGCTGCGTTCTCGGGGCCGGTGGCCGTGGTCGTGCCGTCTGCTTGGAAAATATCGAAGACCTGCCTAATGGTGCCGTCGGCGTTGTATTGGGTGCCAGTGGCTGGTGGGTTGGTGTATTGCTCAATGTAGCGGCCATCGGCGAGGGCTGTAGCGGCGCTGAGGCAGGCTTGGGCTGTAGTTTCTAGAGCGAGGTTGGATAGGTCGATTGAGGTCAGAGCCCGGTCTGTCCCCCGCATGTTGGTGGCTACGACTTCCGTAGCTGTTGTCCATGCGCTGTCGCCCTGGGCGATGATAGAGGCGATGTCGTCAGCCAGTTCTGTTCGAGTGGGTGGGTCGTAGCTGTTGAGAGCGGCAGCAGCAGCTGACTGAATAGCCGTAGAGTCTAGGGGAGCATTATAGCTATCTGCCGCTAGACGAGTACTGATAGCTACGTCCAAGGTGCTCAATCTGTTGTCTGTAGCCAGCACCGGGTTAGTAGGTATAGCCGCTATGCCGCTGTTGTCGGGGGCGGTGTAGTTATTTGTGGCCAGCCGACTAGATACAGCGACATCTAGATTTGACAAGTCAGGAGTAGTGTGGCTAGACCTACTGCTGATAGCTACGTCTAAATTGTCCAGTCTTTCATCGTCTACCCGTAGAGGATTTGTAGGAATACTCGACACATTCGCCTTGAATGCATCCGCTCGATTATTTTCCGTGAAGTAGTTGTAATTGTCCGCTGGTGTAGTACCGCCACTGCTACCATCAGACCCGCTAATAAACCGCGTAGATTGCAGCCGCACCTCTGGTCGGGTGGATAGCCCTGGCGCAGTCGAGGCTAGGCCATGTTCAAACAGATCGGCCGAAGGATCTCCAGACCGCAGAATAAGGAAATCGGTAAGCGTAGGAGAAGTCGCAGCACCTTCGGTAGCGGCAGCCGTGAGAGGAGCGGGTAGCTGGACCTCTCGCCCGTACTTATTCGAGACAAATCGAATGCCACGCACCACAGAGGTATTGAAATCTTCCAATCCAGTCTTGCCACTGGTTAACTGATCAAACTTATCTATAGCACTAAAGAAATCTAGCCCGCCGGGGGCTACCTCGAAACGAGTATTAAGTTGGTCGTAGATCAACCGATTTATGGCGGCGGGCACTCCCAGTCCGGTTAATGCATTGCCATTTTCATCAGCGATTTCTTCAAAGCCGCTATCAATAGCTAATACCGTTGGCGGTGAAGCTAGGTCAACAGAAAAGAAAGGTGTACGATACCAGCCCAATGCCTCTCCTGCAATCTTAATAGTTCCGCTAGCCAAATAGTTAGTTAAAGGAACAGTCCAACTACCATCGTTGTTATATTCAGCATCTGCTGTGTCTAATGCTGCAATAAAAGAATCGTCAGCGCCATTATAAAGGCCAATAGCAGGTGCAGGCGCGATGCCGTTTTCGTTAGATGCTGTTGGGACGCCGCTAATTATTGTAGTAACTGGGGGTGGTTGTATCGTAATACTTCCACCAAATGGAGCTGACGCTTTAGTCAAGTCTAAGTTTGTCGCTCCAGACTGAGTCAGCGTTAAAGTATTTGCACTTCCTGAAAATTGAATCTCTATACTGCAATTTTCGTCAAAAAGGATACTTGCTACATTTAATGTGAAATCACTAGCATTTGTGGCCTGCTGAATTTCAATCGAAAGCGCTGCATTTCGTCTTGTTGTATTTGACAGCATATCCAAGGAGGATTGCATGCTTGTCACCGTATCAGCCACTATGACTGTGTCAGGCAGTGCCTGACGCTCAAAAACAAATTCCCTGATTTGCGCGTCTGTGAGCAGATTTCTCCTAAAAAACCAAGCATTAAAACTAATGCCTGTAGGCCCATCTAAATTAATGGGTTCTCCGCCATACTGGATGTTTGTATCAGGATCTCCAAAAACAATGTCTCCACCATGGGAGCTATGCTGAGTGATGTTTGGTTGCGGATTAGCTGGTGAATATCTTGGAGCCGGGACGCCGTCAACATAAGCGTTAAACCGGTTGCTACCCCCATCTCCGTCAAAAAGCATTAAAAAATGATAGCTTCTGTCTTCTTCCAGAAAAATACCAGGGCGAGCTTGGATCTCAAAAGTATTATTTTCGCCTACCAATAGAACCACAGACCCTGTGGGGAAAATTGAAATAGCAAAATAAGTGCCTCCGCTACCTTCTTTGTAAATGCCTGCAATAATCCTAGCGTTATAATCAGCAGGAGTTCTTATCCAACCCCCAATAACTCTTTGAGCTTGGGGGCTTGTATTGATCTCGTTACTATCTTCTAGCTCTAGTCGGGAGTTGCCGCTTAAAGGGCGAAAGCTGGCGGAAACGTCTCGACAGCAGGGAGGGCCGCCAAAGTCAACAGCATTTTGGGCAACTAGTGCTTTAGGAGCGCTAGGCCCTACACCAATATCTATAGCAGCACCATCCATCATGATTAGATGATCTGGGCTAAGTGAAATCAGGTCTGATTCAACCGACACTACTCACCTCTTGCTCAAACAACAGCTTCAGCCCTAAATGCACGCTTCTAGTCGGCACATCAACAGCCGTACCAAATGCGCTAGTTACGGTCCCTGAAGCATGAAAGGCTGATACGGTTAAAACCATAAATCAATTCAGTCGCGAGCCTATTCCTTAGGTACTCGTCAACCCTTTTATAACACGCCCAACAACAAAAAACGCCGCCCCGAAGGACAGCGCTAGTTTTCAACGGCAGGGCCTAAACCCTTATTTACTCTTCTATTATCCAAAATCTATCCAACAATGGCTAGAGCCAAGCATGATGCAGCATTCAGTCCAAACTACAAAGAATATCTGCGTGTATATTGCATTCAAATATTTTTGCTTAGCAGATCGGTGAACCTTTAAAAATAATAGCGTCATCACTTCTCTCCCAATCCCTTAATCCCCTCACGCACTTCTGACTGCGGCATGGCCATCGCGGCGATATTAGTCGTTTGTAGCTCAGTTATGCGATTCAAAACCTTGTCAATTGTCATCACGTCAGAAACGTCCCACCCTCTAGGAAGAGTGTCAGTAACGTTGATGTAAACGTCTTTCCATTTCTCTGCTAGTTCTTCGTCACTGCACCCACTAAGATCACCCCAAAAATCTTCTAGCAATGCGATTTTTATGAGTCGTGAATCAGAGGGTTGAACCTCCGTAGCGGGAACATATTTGACTCCATCAATAAAAACTTTGTGCATCGTCTAACCCCCAAAAAGTTCCCAACTAATTGCCAAACTCACTGGTATCGCTACCCACCAATTCCATCCCCATAAGCTCCAGGCTGTTGCCACTAAAACGACCATCATCCCAACGCTGGCCAGTTCCCAAAGCGACCACCGCCAGCGGGGTACCTTGGTGTCGTTCCAGGGAGGCTTAACCCGATGCTTTAGCCGCAACTCTGCCGCCCTCAGCCGACTCTCTGGCACCTCAATGTAGTGCACGTATGGCCATAGCAAATCCTGCGCCTGAGGGAGCCGATGGTGCGCTCTCCCTTGCCAGCGATCGCGTAAATTCTTCGACATGCCCACATAGAAGACACGGCCACAAGATACGACGGCGTACAGGCCAGAGCGACTGGGTAGCCGATGACGGCGGTGGAGGGGGAGGCGGGGCCAGAGGAAGATAGGTCTCATTTCCCTAGTCCACGTCGTTTTACTTCTTCTATTAACTGCTGATCACTCATGCCCTTGTTGCTAGAGCTAGAATTCTGAACCCCACCCAAAGGAGTAAACAGTATTAAAAATCCAGTTAAACACAGCCCTAAAATCGCTTCTGGCGGCATAGCTATTTACTCCCAAAATAAAATCCTAAAAGTACTGATGCAACAAACAAAGAGAAGCCTGCCACCACACCAAACGCCCAAAGCCCAATCAGCCCGCACGGCAGCCCCATCATTAACGCCCACCGGCCAACAACAAGCACAAACTGGCGCTGAGCCTCAAGCTTAAGTGCAGCCAACTCCTGACCAATTTTATAAGAGCCGTAAATCTGACTCTCCCAAAAACTAGAGATGCCCTGCTCATACCGCCGACTGTAGGCTCCCTGAACAGCCTCTAGTTGTCGTTCTGCTAGGGCAGTTCCCAGTCGGTTTGCTGAACCACTGATCGAACTAGCAGCATTGGATTTGATGCATATCTGTAGGCGTTCCATCCCGTCCAAGTCCCCGCAACAAATACACCTGACAAGCAGGCTAGAAATAGAAAAACTTTAGCTGTTTTCATCGAGCCTTCTCCACACGATTACGCCTGCTGTAATCGACAGTATTACGCTAGCTGCCGTACCTGTGGTAATAGCCCTAGCCCGGTGGCCTTTCAAGTCATGAGATGCGATCGCAAGCAACAGCTGAGCTATAAACAGCACCCCAAAACACATTCCAACCCCAGCAGCAACACTGGCCCACTTAGTCCGTGCAGCTTTTGCGACGGCATTAACGTCAATAGTTTTAAGTCGCGCATCTGCTCGATCCCACCCTGGTAGCTTTTTATAACCAAATGCGTCATCCCATGATTCCATAGCTACCCCCGTGAGACTGCGGGCGGTACTCAGGGGTAGGTCGCAATGTCCACAGCATTAGCCATACCGACAGAATTGCAAACGCACCAACCAAAAACAGCGGCTGATACTTTCGTAAATTTGTTGCTAGTTTCGCCCACTGAATAGATGAACGCTTATCGAGCTGAGACAGAATTACACTCAACTCTTCGGCAGGCCCTGAATACTCAAACGTTGAACCGTCAGGGCGCTTGATTGTGACTTGGGTATGATTAGCCCTGACAAGATCAGACATTATTTGGCCTCAATGACTTCGTAAGAAATGCCATCAGCATCGACTGAGTTGTCTAGCCCCCAAGCCGCAGATAGGGATGCTGCAACTTCGTTGTCTACTGAATCCATGAAGCCAGCTAGTACAGGCAACTGCTGATTCCACTGATCAACATACGCAGCCCCGATTTCGGCCACCTCCTGCTTAACCCTGTTTGTTGCTACTTCTACGGGACTAGTTTTTTTCGCCACCGGGCTGACCGTGACTCCCTGCGCATCTAACTCTACTTTTGCGGATGACCGCTTACGAGTGCGCCGCTGAGTAACTGGCTTTGATTCTTCGCGAGTAGCTAACTGATTTTTATCTTCCGGTTTCAAATCCATAATTATGCTGCCGTTATGGCGTATCTGGGTTGAACGTCAAAGTGCTGATGATTTACCTGGAACAATGCTTCGTCAAATCGTTTTGACAAATCGCCTTCAGAGCCGCTTATCTTGCTTACGTAAAAAAGCTTGGCAGCATCAGTCGGACAGTCAGTATTCCAGTCTTTTCGATCTCCTCTCCAGTCGGCACACGTCGCAGTTTTGTACTTTTTCCAACACAAGAAAACATACAGAAACCACGCATCCTGCTTACTAATGCAGCCTCCGGTACAAGCAGTTGAAATCCCTAAAAAGTCGCAGTCTTTTCTAATTGCGCTTTTTGAGCGATCGAACAGTGTCGCCGCTTCACGCAAAGTCAAACGAGTGCGCTTTTTCTGAACATCAACAACGGACAGCCAAGGGAGCATAAATCAATAGCTTTACTGACGTCTGCTACTTTAGCACTAGTTTTCGCTATTTTGCAAGTTTGGACACGGTCTGTAGAGAGCAGACACAGTTAAACCCAGTAAAATCCACGTGTTTCCGGTCGTGCAACGTTGTCCAAGTTTTTTGGACAAGAAGCTGTATCCATTTGCTGACAACCAATAGAGGGTGGACACAGTCTCCGGACACGGTTATTGATCCAAAAACTGGTTTTTCCGCTCATCTTGGGCTCTAAGAAAGTTCAACCGCCGAGAAAAGTCTTCACTCTCCAAGTAACTTTCTGCCCACGCAGATAAGACGGTAGATGCCGACTTAACGCCTTTGCGCTGAATATATTCTTCCAGCAACTCACTAGCGCTGAGGCTAAGAGTGAACTGAATTCTTACTGGCTCTTGCTCTGGATTTAGTACCATTAGCTTTCCTGTGCTACTATCCTAGTAATTTGACCTATTCAGCATATGCTCACTCAGCGACTGCAGCAACACGGCGTAATCACGGACCTAACCGAGGTTGGGCCTAGTGATGTCGCGCAAATGGCGAACCGTGCTGAGCAAGCAAAGCAACAGGCTCAGTATGCCACTGTGTATAGCCGCGCGGCTAAATCAGTGTTTAAATCGTTGGTCAAAGTCAAAGCAGCTCAGGCCAAGCTATATCAGTCAGCTCACGAAAGCCTAAAAGAAGCCGACCGCCACACGCTGAGTGCTCTGAAAGCTGACCTTAATCATGGGGTTCATGCTGTCAAAATGCAGGCCAAAGCTGATGGAGAAAGGCAAGTTGCTGAAGCCAAAAAAGTGAGCGTCCAAGAAATTGAGCAAGCTCGCGCCTATGGACGATTAATACAGCTAGGCGCTCAGCACAGACAGGCACTTAAAGCAGCTCAGCCGAAGCGTCGTAAGTTATTTGGACTTTTATAAATGGACTTAAATGAATTACTGGGAGCCCCGCAGCCCAAGACAGAGTTGCTAAAACGGGATAAATGGGATCGTCACCGAGATCGATCTCAACTGATTGTAATAGCAGCATCTAGTTGCATGGCTGTGCAGATGGCCCGCATATACCCGTTATTGGCTCCGGTCGTTGGCCTTGGATTTGCAGCGGCAGCTATTGGTGTGGCGGCATGGGCAGCGTTGACCCCAGGAGATCAAAGGCTACAGATTTCATTGACTACCATTGCAGCGGTGTTTGGTGTGGCGCTGGGATTGAAAGATGCGATCGCGCTGCTGCAATTATTAGGACTAAAAACATGGCTAGGCGCTGGATTGATCTGCGTCATCTTTCTGGCGGTGTTTGCGTTGGAGGGCCGTAGCAGTGCGAAGCGTAACTAAGTTATGGCTAGCTCAAATAGGGGCTGCAGGGCTAACGCTGGCAGCGGGCATAGGGTCTCTTGAGCCAACCTACACCCTAGAGTCTGGCACTCAGGTTAATGCATGGGCTGTGGCAAAAGCCAGCGGGCAGCGAGTTGTCCATATATCGCCTAATCTAGGCTGGCTAAAAATTGTGGCATCTGCCGGGGGCATCGGGCTAGCAGTATGGGCATGGACGTTAACGAGTGTTGCCGAAGAAGAAGAGCTAAACCATCAAGCAACTCAAGCGGTATTTGCAGAGATGGGGGCCGAACAGCAACGCTTAGCAGCACAGGCTGAACTAGAGGCGATGAAACCAGTGGCGCAGGCTGTGGCGCAGACAAAAGCTACTCACGAAATGGCTAAGCTTGCCTCCTCCGGGAAAGTAGTCGCACTGCCTGAGGCAGTCATTGAAGCGCCACCCGTTCCACAGAAATACGCTGAGCAGCTACCTGACTTTATTGACGAACTTTCTAGTTCGCCTAAAACAGTAATGTGCGTGGGCGTGCCTGGAGCAGGCAAGGGAATGCTAATGGCTAACTACACTAGAGCGGTAAAGCAAAAGTACCCTGACCTTTGGATAATGGGCGTTGATCCAAAAGCAGATCCGAAGGAAGCTGGATACTTATCTCAAGGTTTTGATAAACCAATCAGATTCAATAATGAAAAACTAGACGCTGAACATGTACTCGATGCTGTTGAACGATGCATCGAAGCTTTCAAAGCTCATGAAGGACCAAAGCTGCTGGTTTTAGACGAGATGACAGTTATCTGCCGTCGGTGTAAGTCTGCTGATAAAAAACGCTACCAGGAAATTGTTGATTATCTAATTAGCATCTGTAGCTCTGGTGATAGCCGTCAGATTTACTTCTGGGGTATGGGTCAGTCTGCCAACGCTGAAGACTATGGATTTAGTGGCGGCATCCGGTCTATCTTCAAGCCGGTGGCGATCGTATCTAAGACTGACATTGCAGCCAGCAAGCAGTTATTGCTTACGAAATTTGTGCCAACCGATGAAGGCGCGGCAGAAATTATCAAGATGATGGACTACTCTCCGGTCGGCAGAGCTATTTATTGGTACCCTGAGGGTCGCTGGTATCCTATGCCTGAGCTGCATAATTACAGCGGCTACGACCGAGACAAGAGACAAACAGTCTAATGCCCAAACACCCCGCTCAACCGCTCTGAGCACTGGCTAAGAATCGCCCATGCGGTTTTCCACTGGCTGCGAATTTCAGCCTGCTCCGGTTCATCCCGAGCGAACATATCGCCTTGCTCACCCGAAAAGTCGCCGGCCACCTCGCTGAGGGCCTCGACTACTCCAATAGCGCCATAGCGACCGCACAGCCGCATCAAGTCGCGCTTTAGCTGGCTGAGTTCGGTGGGCGTGGTTGTGGCGGTAATTCTATGCATCTTCATTTAAGTAAAAGGTGTCCAAATAGTCTCTGGTTCTTCTGGAGTTGAGGTCACCTTCTCTATGAACAATGGTCTCATTCCGACTGACTTATAGGCTCTCATGGCTACCTCTGCCCTGGTTTCTCCAGAATCTAAAACCTTCCCATTCTCAAACAAAACGTATTTCCCTTCATACTTTGCAGAAAGAAACTTTTTCTTGGCTTGAAAAATCTTGTTTTGCTTTTCTATATCTGATCTTTTATGCATCTTCCTCCTCCAAAACCCCAACCAATAGCAATGCGTGCGCCACAAAGAAAACCCGCTGCACCCACAGCGACATGTCATCGAACAAATAAACCCGCTCATTGCCTTTTAGTAATAGCTGCAACTTTTTGGTTTCTACAGTCCTTGCAAACACCATCCACGAGCTAGTCCCATCCTGATAGTCATGCTCTGGGGCAATAACGAGGCCATCCACATCGGGATCATCGATGAAGGTGGAATAACCAGGGGGGTGAGCCTTGCCTAGCACACTGGTGATTATGCCGGTGGGGTTCTGCCAGGCCCTATCGTTTTCGGCGTAGAGCGGGGCAAAGCGGGGGTCGATGCTATGAACCTGGTGCTTCTTCCCGATATCCAGTACAACTAAAGTGCCGGGACGCTGCGGCTGTAACTGCTGGTCAGTGCCTCGGATGATGTAGTTGCTGCTGGGATTACCCAAGACCAACAATGGCCGATAGCCGTCGATGTCGTCGTCATGTTCGGGGACATCCTTGCCCTCCATTAACTCAATCTCGGGCCAGTTTGTAAGCCCATGAGTATGGATGTGTCTGGTGGCTGGGCGATAGGGGAGGACGGTTAAGCCTCTGATGTAGGTGAGGGTGTTGGCGGGGAGAGGAATATTGTGGATTGTGTAGGCGATCATGATTTAGCCTCCAGTAACGACGGATCAAACTGCAGCGTCCGGCCATCAACAAACTGAACTGCGACCTTGGTTAATCCAACAGCCTTGACCTTGCCGTGCTGGCCGTAATACTTAGCCTGAAATTTGTCTAGCTGATGCGGTGGGCAAGCTACTAAAACTGTTTGACCTACTTCCATTGCTCAGCCTTTGTGCGATCGCAGGTGTCGTAATTAGCTGTAACCCTGCAAGTTGGAAGTCCCTGTCGCGTCTTTGCTTCGGCCACGTTGGGCAACAAAAGAAGTATCGTCAGAATGACAAGTGCTGTGATTTGCTTCATAGTGAATAGGTCCTCGTTTTCGTGGATGCCAGGGGTTAGATTTTGCGGTCAGGCCCCTGGGTTTAATTACTCGTGGTCAATCTCGTTCCAGTCCACTGGATTTGGATAGCCGCGCCAGCCAGGATGGTCTCTATCCATTGCCCTGACCCGGTCGTTGTGGTGGTGCAGGTGTGGGTACAACTGACCTAATAAACGACTTCTTTTCCCGCAGTCTTTAACGGTGTCTTTGCTGCGGGTTTTACCTGGTTCAAACGTGCTTAATAGTTGCCGTTTGACGTAAGCAACCGTGTCTACCTTGCTCATTTTTTACTTGCCCTTCTCCTGGCTGGAAATTTGTTCTTAAACTCCTTCGGCACGCCCGCCCCCGTAGCAAAGCCAGGCGCGGTTAGATGACCCAGTAACTCCGGCTTGGTCGCGTCCTGAAACTCAAGCTTTTCTAGATCCGATAGGGTCATCCAACGCCGCCCCAAAAGTGCTGAGGCTTTCCCAGCACGGAACGGCAACCATATATACTCATGATTGCGTTTGTTGTAGAAGAGCCGATTAGGAATTAGTCTGAGGCCAAACTCGGCTTCGACATCTTTCAGGCTCAGCTCTCGGTCTCCAACGCGGTAGTTTTTGGTGTTGGCGTTGTAGGCAATCCAGCCGAGCTGGCCAGTGTCTGCCTGCTGGAATAAACGGCGAGTTTCAGGTGGTGGTGTTTGTGCTGGCATCTTTCTGCTGCTGCTGTCGTTCAATAATCCTGTCTGCTCTGTGGGCTGCTGTTACGGGGTCTAGACCCCGTGCAACCCAAGCAGCTATCATTTGTTGCTTGGGTGTTAATTTTGGCGCTGGTCTTGGCATCGTAATTTCTCCCTTGCGTGGTGCTTCAAATCCAGTAGATCCACCCTGGCCCCATGCCAGATCTCGTCAGCGATCGCTGGCGGTACCCCGCTCTCTTGGGCTAATGCGTTGAACATTTGCCGATGAGTCTGGATGCTCGGCGGTGGCTGGTAACGAGTGATGAGATTCTGCATTGCTAATTGCCGTGATTAGCCAACCTCGTGTTGGGTTGGCTTTGTGTTTTGCGATCGCTTCGTCAACGTCAGTACCGTTGAGAAATGCGTAGATAATGTCCATGACTGGTCTCCATAAGTGGGCCAGTCTCTTTAATCCTGAAAAGCCGTTAATCGGCAGATGCACCCAGTGTTTCAAGCATTAGCCGAGCGTTTTGGCGCTCAACCTCACTGCTGCTGGTTTGGATTGTTTGCTGTAGACCCCTGATAACGCCGTTAACTTGTTGACGCTGCTGATCTCCAGCGAGTGTGGCAGTTTTCTCGAAGTCTTCTGTCACTCACCCCACCCCCTAACTGTTTTGCTCGGAACAATCACGGGGCGAGTTTTTACTGTTAAGTCAGTTGGGGGTATCTGTGGTCCATCTGCGCTTTTAAGCTGAGCTTTGAGATCTGTGATAACTGACTTCTGAGGTTGGCTAGGCATTGCATTTCTCCTAAATAAACTGCTTAACAATCAACCCAAATAGAACCGCAAACAGAGGACGAAGCAGCACTGCGACGATTGCGCCACCCCCCCCTTTAGTCTCTTTGGGCTCAGGATGATACTGGTAAGTCAAAAAGCCGACAACCATGCTGATGCCAATAGACTGGCCAATAGTTAACGCGGGTAGAGCTTCAAACACCGGAACAACAAACCACGACCAAAGTAGGTGCAATGCCCATCCATTCAAGATTGTGCTGACAGCCATCACCACGGCGATGCCAGGGATAGCCAGCAACGCTAACGCTAAAACGTCCATATTCAATTCTCACTTTCTAAACAAAGCCCACATATGGGCATACCCCAACCTGGAATCGGACCAGGGTCAACCGGTTAAAAGCCGGGTGCTTTGCCACTAAGCTATTGAGGCAAAACTGGGCATGGAACCCAGCGGTTACTTCGCTACCACAGCTATCCCTGTTTTCAGGGCTTGAGTCATTGGTTTGTCCTCATAATTCAGAACGACATCCCCGTGGTTAGTCACTTCCCACACCGCGCTCAGGGCTCTGGCTTCTGTTGCGGATTTTGTCTATCAGTAACCTCGATAGACCTCAGGCTGCTCTCTATTGAGCAATACCCCACACCCGCACCGACCGGGCATAGGCAGCTTGGTTACTGCTGGGGCGCTGACTGACTTTTGCGATTAACAAAATCAAGTTTTTGCAAAGCTGCATCAAGTAGGTCCACATTTATAGATAAAGACCTGCCACTGTCCAGCGTTATAATCACCAAATTCTCATCAATCTCTATGTCTAGCTCAACAGCATCTCCTTCACTGTCGTTTGCCTTTACTCTTGCAATCATCGATAGCCCGTCCATAATCATTTCCTCAATGTTTTACCTTGTCGCACTCTCCCACGCGCCCGACGCTTTGCCCGTTTACTGAGCTTTGAGCTAGCTGAGTAATGTTCGCCCGGTGGCAGCGGGCCTAAAATGTGATGGTCGGTAATCGGCGAGGTGAGCTGAGGGATCTCAACTCCAAGTGCCCGCATCATCCAGTTCATCTCTTCTTCAGTTAATGACTCCATCTCACCTCTCAGTCACTACAACAATCCAAATCACCGCCACACCCAGCGCGATTGCATAAGCCAATCGACATACTTCAAGTAGGTCAGTCACACAACCTCACCACCAAATCGGGAATCCCCAGCAGCACCTCATAATTGTCGCCGTGAGTTTTCTTCAGCAGCGCCTTAGCTTCGTCCAGCGCGTCAAAGCAGGCCATCTGTCCGAACCCCCCCAGCGGCTGACCTGAGGAGATCTCTTGCATTTGGCTGTAATAATCAACTACGGCTAGATTTCCGGTGAAGCTGCAGCCGTGTTTGGTGTAAGTGTTGGTGTATTCAATCTGCATGGCCCTAGGCTCCGTAAATTAGTTCATCGCCAAACCGACTGAATGGGATTGAGTCATAGTCAGGCACCCCGCCCGGCTTATTTTGGGGATCTTGATAGCTGTCAATCGGCGGCCCGTCGTCGTAACTTGCTGACTGAGCTTGTGACGCGGGTGGACGAGACTGGCCTTGATTGTCCTTGCTGCCTACTAGGTCTAAACCCTGGACATTGACAATCATCTTCTGGCGATTGTCGCCAGTGTTGCGGTCTTGCCATTTTTCAACTTTTAGCTTGCCGGTGATTGCAACCTGAGTACCTTTCTGACAGTACTTCCCGATTACGTCAGACGCCAGCTTCCCCCAGGCTTCGCAGTTTACCCAAACAGGTTGTTTTACCCACTGCCCATCGCGCTTCACCCTTTCATCAACAGCCAAAGAAAATTTAGCTACGGCATTCTGCCCACCGCTACCTTCAAAAAAACGTAGCTCAGGATCTTTGCCAAAACGGCCTAGTAAATTTACGTTGTTCATTTTTACGCCACCTCTGTGTCAACAACTTCAGCCTGAGCGCTTGCCAACTTATCCCCTACCTTTGCCTGCCATGCTTCCCACACTGCCGCATCGTCCGGGCTGCTGCACCCTTCTACATTGCGTAGAGAATTCATAGCATGCGCAATCGCCTTAAACGCGCCCTGCTGCATCCCCCACTCAGCTAACAGCCGGTTGCGGAACAGGATGAACTGTTCTGGGGTCATCTCCCGACTGCTAGCGGGGACGCCGACAGATTCAGCCGCCGCGATCGCCGCATGTTTGTCGTGGCCAGTCCGGCTAGCGATAAAGTTAAACCGATCGGTGATGGGACTGGGTTGGGGTTGTTGAGGCTGGGGTGAAAATGACTCCACATCAATCACATTGCCCTCGCCATCAACATCGGCCCCCAGTTCTTCAGGCGTGTAGACAGGAGCGTCAAACACGTCGGGACAGTAGAATTTAACCCCGTTGCTCATGGCACGGGCAAACAACATATTTTTTGGGTACTTCTGTAGGTTTTGGGTGCCTGCCTTTTGAGCATCACCAATCGTGAACTCAGATATACCCACACTTTGTAACTTGTCGTCCCAGCGCTCGAAGAACTCAATCTTGCAGACTTGCGCTGTATGCTCAACGACCCGATAGTTGTATTTTGGATGCCGCTTCACTGCCGCTGCCATTAGATTTGCACCAATCGATGGTTTACCTTTAATGACGTGAATGCCAGACATTGAGGCAAACGCGCCGAACCCCAGCTCATTCCCAGCTAAAACTTTAGTGAAGCACTGCGCCATGTCACGGGCATCGCTGAAGTAGCCGGACTGGGCCAACAGCTTTGCAATGTTTTGCATGTCGGCAACAGACCTAATCTGCAGGCTGCCGCCAACGGCTTCAATCTTTGCTAATTCACTCATACTTCTCCTATTCCGTAATCCTTTCTCGGAAAACTTTCACTCAATCGGCAGGTTGCGCCGTGGGCTAACTTTTGCGGCTTGACGAAGACCCACCGCCACCAAACAGAATCCCCGAGCCGACCACAAAGCCAAACGGATACCACCCACTTGAATTAGGGTTATAAACTTCGACATTCTCGTTAAACAACGAGACAATGAAACTGATCGGAGAAATCATGCCGTCCCATAAACCGTTCCAGCCGTTCGCCACTTTTCCGTTTTCGCCTGGCACCCCTTCAAGTGAATTTGGGCCAGCAAAACAGGATGTACACAACAAAGCAATGCCAATAGTTACTGCAACTTTTTTCATTTGATCCTCTTCCCTATTTCCTAAAACTACGCCACCCACTTAGCGGCCAACCAACTCTCCCCCCAACCCCCAGCAGCCGCCCTGAGGTCATACACCGGGCTCCATTCAGTACCGTTTTCGTCGCTGACTTCCCACTGATAATCCAGCTGCAGCAGCGACTTCTGAATGCGGCGGACGCTGCCCTGATACTGGCCACCTTTGTAAACACTCCAGCCGTTCTCTGTAGGCTCTGCCGTACACCCCCGCGACAACCGCGCATACTGGTTAATCTCATCAGTCACAATGCTTTGGGTATCCGCCCAACTCTTTCGACCATGGGCAACAGCGTGGGTGCCATCGGCCATCACTAGAAGCCAGTCATATGTGGGGCGCTTCATCTCGTAGTTCATCAGAAAGGGTCTCCGTAGCCGCCAATGGGGCAGGTTGTACCCGTGGCGTTGTAATAGCTGATAAATAGAAACCCTGAAAACTGAACCTCGGTCCATTGCTTAACCCGATCCCAACTGTGGGCCACGTTCAGCGGCACCTCCAATCCCACGTAGAATTCGTGCTCTACCCCAGGCGAGGGCTGATCAGGGTCGTAGTCCAACACACCCAGGTGGATACTTAAAAGTGCTGTTGTTGCGCTTTGACCACAGCCGGGATGACAGAATACTGTACGCGCCGGCGCGGGAATCAGAGGGGCCACCAATTCGGCCCCCGCAGTTGAATTAGTCATAATCTTTTCTCGTAGTTTTGAATAGCTGGCAGATGCACCCTTCGCTCTACGCCAGCTGGCTCCACCGGCCCCGCGCCCAGGCAATCACTTCCTCGGTAGCTGTAGCATCGGCAATATCAGCCATGCGCTCCGGCCAATCAGATTGATACTCACGGACAGCAGCGAGGGCGGCTGAAGCAGTTTCAATGCGAGAGTCTTGCTCGTAGCACAGCAGAAAACGGCAAGTTGCATCCAGCGCACGCACCGCCATTGGCACGCCCTGGCTACGCACCCACCGGTAAGCAGCTGGCACCTCAGTCTCGGCTATCGCCCACAGTGCATAGACACCAGCAACAATTATCTGCCACACCAGCGGGGCGTATTCGGCAGTAACGCGGGCAGCCTTAGCCGCACCCTTTAGCGCCAGCTCGACATAGTAGAAGTAGTTTGCTGCCATCGACAAGACAATGGCTAATAGCAGTTCCTGGACATCCTCTTGACCACCGTTCAACCACCATCGACGGGTGATGCGGCTGTAACGGCGGGTGATGGACTGTAGCGTGGGAAGAGAAATAGCGGTAGTCATAATTCAAATTCTCGTAATGGTTGTCAGTTTGTAGCGTGCGGCCCGTTCGGTGGGCCAGTCCGAATCATTAAACTGTGGCGATAATTTCAACACTCAGGAAGAAATCAGAGCCAGTCTCCTTGTCTGGCAAGATGGCGATAACGCGCATACCTTCAAACTCAAGCCCGACTGTAGGCTCGACAGCTAAGTCACGGTCACCGAAGTACTCGTTACCAGCGTCAGCGTCAAACAATTCACACTCGAACATAGTCATAAATCTCAAAAACAACATCCACAGCAGTGTGGTGCGCAATGCGAACTGCTCGTGTGTGTTGTGATGAACTCGCGGACCGGACTACCCGTATCCCAGCTCTCTGCACATTGGCCGGTGGTCCCGCATGACGGGGTCAGCTTGAGCAGCTTGAACTCTCTTTAGACACCTATGTCTTCCTCTGGGCTTTTTCTCGGGGTCGCCTCCCGGTGCGGGTCCTGCCCGATTGAACATATAGTAGCTAACTTTCAGGTAATTGTCAGGTACCTGAGTTTATATTTTTGTTAAAGGTATGTAAAGCTTGCTTTTTAAGCAAGCTGCCTATCAGCTAAAGGTTGGGTTTACCCGATTGTGCCCCCACTGCAAAACACCCCCAGCGTGGTGGCTGGGGGTGTTTTGCAGTGGGGCAGGTTTTGTAGGGCGGGTTAATTGAATGTGGCCACCCCCGAAGGACTAACCGAAGCGGAATACCAAGCCATCGTCAGCGATGCAGCAGCAGACGCATTGCTGGACTGTGGCGCTTATTGCTGGGAGGGCCGAGGTAATCTGCTGGGCTTTTCGATTGCGCTGGCTATGGTTGTTGGGGTGACGTGGTGGGTACGGCGGGGGATTTATGTGTAATAGTTAAGACTTTATCTGACACATCCTGTAAACTCACACTGAATCGGGAG
>ERZ1740072.19-NODE-19-length-117368-cov-15.189399_pt1 | contig 117368 bp, 118 predicted proteins | sample MGYA00581733_ERZ1740072 | MGnify/ENA primary metagenome ERZ1740072 (study PRJEB43018, sample SAMN04849741) | marine metagenome | isolation source: floating plastic debris | place: Pacific Ocean | collected 2008-08-30 | study: EMG produced TPA metagenomics...
TTTCGTTTAATATGTTTGTTTTTTTTTTTTTTGGGGTCGGGTTGGTTTTTTTTTATTTTATATTGGCTCTTTTTTTCTGCCCCCCCCGTCTCTTTAGCAGAGGAATTGTGTGGGTCTAGCCAGCCATGCGTGCAATTCGCTGCACTTCGGCTTCCACATGCTTCTCGACAATCCCTGGCAGGTTCTCGTCGAGCCATTCTTTCAGCATTGGACGCATCATTTCACGAACCAAGCCTTCAATCGTTGTCGCGCCGCCAGCTTCTTCGCCAAACTCTACGTTTGAGAGCAGTTTGCCAAGTGCGCCCGCTGCAGCGGTCACTGTCGCGGTGTCAGTTAGGGGGGCAGGTTTCGCAGCCATTGGAGCTTCCTCTTCAATCACGGGCGCTGGTTGAGGTTCTGGAGCAGGCTCAAACGTGTCTTCGACGGGCTCAACCTCCGCCTCGGCAAAGTCTTCAACCCCTTCGAAATCACTTTCATCGAAACTCTCGAAATTGTCTTCTTCGAGAACGAAATCGAGCCCGTCGTCTTCAGCAGCTTCGGTTTCTGGAACCGTCTCGTTTGCGATGTCTTCCATAGACTGGCTAATCGCCGCCAAGACGTCTTCTTCGCTTTCGACTGTTGTCAGATCTTCGGCATCATCTTCGAAAACGCTATTATCTTCAGCAACCGCTTCAGTTTCGGACGCTGGTGCGTCGTCGTCAGCGATGATTTTACGGATGGAAGAAAGGATTTCTTCCATGGTCGGTTCTTTTTGTGCTTGCTCGGCCATAGTCTGTCCACCGGGTCTGTTTCTATTAACCGGCTACTTCAGGTCGGTTAACAAGGGATTACTCGTACAGTTTACCACGGCGCTGATTTTAACCCAATCTCTCTAAAAAGACAGGTTTCCCATCGCCCGCAAAAGCTGATGCGTGGCGACATAAGCGTCACGCCGCGCTTCGATCAGCCCGAGCCGCGCTTCGAGCAATTGCTGTTCTTGATCGAGGACATCCAAGGTCGTACGGGTCCCGACACTCAGCTCTTCTTGCGCGCCCTCATAAGCAATTTCAGCAGCTTCAACTTGGCGTTCAGAGGCTGTGATAGCCTGCTCCGCTGCGATATTGCCGTACCAAGCCTGAGCGATACTCGCTGTGATTTGGCGCTCCGCATTGATGGTCTGCAAGCGCGCTTGTTCGCGCTCAAGACGCGCAGCGCGGACACGGCTGCGCAAGATCCCGCCCTGAAACAGAGGGATCGAGCCCTGCGCCAACAGCCGCACTTGGGTGTCGCGATAATTGTCCGGCGGCAAAGTCGCGACCCCGGTCGGTGTGATCGTACTCGCCTCGATATCGAATGTCTCTTGCGCACTCGCGGTACCAACAAGAGACAGGCTCGGCTTGCTCTCGCCCTTCGCGCTGCGAACAGCTTGCTCCGCGGCTCTCTCGGCTTGGCGCAGCGCTGTCAGATCCGGATTGTCCACCAGGGCCGCTTGCAGCGCCATTTCATACGAAGCAGGAATAGATGGCGCATCAGGGACAGGTGCCAGGTCGCCAGCCGCTTGGCCGACAAATACTTCATAGATTGAGAGCGACGCCTCGAGCTGCGCTTCGGCTCCGGAAAAGGACGCCTTTGCGCCCTGAAGGCGGGCCTCTGCCTGTTTCACGTCCGTGCGCGTCGCGAACCCAACCTCGAAACGATCGGTAGCCGCGCGCAGCTGCTCCTCCAGCAGTGCCACACTGTTCGCGCGGATTTGGATTGCTTCGCGGTCACGCAGCACGTCAACATAAGCCGTGACGACATCAAGGATCAGGTCCTGCGACACCCCATCGAATTGGGCGTCCGCCGCGAGAATGCCTGCTTGGGCCTGATCGATCCCTGCCGAAATGCGCCCACCCGTATAGAGCGGCAGGGTCGCCTGCAATTGCGCCGAAGCGATTGGGCGGTCTCCGAGATTGAACGCAATAGGTTGATTGCTGTCGAGCGATTCATAGCCACCCGATGCTGACAGATCCACCGTCGGGGCGCGGGCGCCGCGGGCTTGGTTGAGTTGTTCACGGGCAATGCCAAGTTCGGCGCGCTGCACCTCTAATGACGGGTTGGTTTGGAAGGCAGCGCTGAGCGCATCCTGCAATGTCTCCGATTGCCCAGGCAGCGCCAGAACAAGAGCGGACAGTGAAACCAGAACAGATTTACGCAGCATGGGAGGCCTCTTTTTTATCTTTATCGCGTCTCTACTTAGTACAGATCCAAAAAAAGTGAACACTGTTCACTCTTTTGTCGCGATGCGACTAGATTCGTCCGACCAGCATTGCGCATAAGACACTTAACCGCTTCTGAAGCGGCGAAAGCTTTCGCCCTCTTTTCCACGCATGTCGCATTCGAAAGTGTGCCGTTGCGGGGCGAAGCGCCGACTTGACCCGCTGCTTTGGAAGTACCTGCTCAATTGAATCGCCGCGGCGCAAAGCTGCCCACTCGCGTGCGATGGGGCCAAGTTCGTCTGCCGTGTTGCCGAGCAGGGTCGCGGCAATACCAACCAATAGGTCTTCTGGTTCGGCTGAGCGATCTTCGTTTAGAAAGGCAGCCTCATGCGCGGCAATCAGCTTTTCGAGCTGCCCGAAATCCAGGTCATGCTCAGACAGCAACGATGCAAGTGCGAGCACAACATCATGTTGGCGCGGTGCCCCTTGCTGCAACTCTTCCAACGCATCGCGCCACCACTGGAACCGAATCTGACCCATGGTTTGATCTGTGACGACAACGCGAACCCGTGCCAATTCATAGTAAAAAGCATACAGGATAATCAGCGGCTGACGGACAGGATCTGGTGCGTAACGGCTCGACAGCCAACGCTCTTCATCCACGGTTTGAATCCGTTGATCCAAACGCGCGACAATTTCTTTCAGAGAATCACTGGCAGGACTGGTCATGGAACCCATATCTGTGGCAAACGCTGCGCAGAAACAGCGAAAAAATTCTTCAAGGAGACCAACGACATGGCTTTTGACCTACCAGAACTTCCCTATGGCCGCGACGGCCTCGCCCCGCATATCTCAGAAGACACGCTGAACTTCCACCACGGCAAGCACCACAATGCGTATGTCACGAACCTCAACAAATTGATTGATGGAACTGATCTCGCTGGGGCATCCTTGGAGGATATCGTCAAGGCGGCTGCAGGCGATGCGGCAAAAGCGGGTCTCTTCAACAATGCGGCGCAAGTTTGGAACCACACGTTCTACTGGCACTCTATGAAGCCAGGCGGCGGCGGCGCCCCACACGGCAAGATTGCGGAACTGATCGATCGTGACTTTGGTTCGTACGACGAGTTTGCAACACAGTTCAAAGCGGCTGGCGGTGGTCAGTTCGGGTCTGGTTGGGCCTGGCTCGTGCTGAAAGACGGCAAGCTGTCCATCACCAAAACCCCGAACGCAGAAACACCTCTGACAGAGGCTGGTGTCACACCGCTGCTGACCATGGATGTCTGGGAACACGCTTACTATCTCGACTATCAGAACTCTCGCCCCAACTATATGGCAAGCTTCCTCGACAATCTCGTGAACTGGGACTTTGCCAACCAAAACTTGGCGGACGCGTCTTAGTCAGAAACGGCCGATTTAGCGGCAACCCAAAAAGCACACTTTATCATCGACTGAAGAGCCCACCTTTGCCGGTGGGCTTTTTTGCACTATGTGCGGCGCAACATGTTTGCCGGCGCAGTGATTCTAAGTCGGCCCCGCTGTTCAATCCGGAACGGCTTGATGTGACCGACCTAACAATCCTTATCGCTGGACAATATTTTTGACTGAAGAAACTAAGATTACATTCGCCGAGTTAAATCTCGACCCTCGCATTCAGACGGCCATTGATGCCGCGGGGTATGAACACCCGACCCCGATCCAAGAACAAGCTATCCCTGTTATCAAGAAGGGCGGCGACGTCACGGGCATCGCGCAAACGGGGACCGGCAAGACTGCAGCGTTCACCCTACCAATGATGCACCGCCTCGCCAAAGGCCGCGCGCGGGCCCGTATGCCGCGCAGTCTGATCCTCTGCCCGACGCGTGAACTAGCGGCGCAAGTGGCAGAGAATTTCGAGACCTATGGCAAAGACCTAAAGCTCAACATGGCACTACTGATCGGCGGCGTGAGCTTCAAAGAACAAGAACAAAAACTGATGCGCGGTGTTGATGTTCTGATCGCGACCCCGGGCCGCCTGATTGACCAGTTTGAGCGCGGCAAGATCCTGCTGACCGGTGTCGAAGTCTTCACCATCGATGAAGCCGACCGGATGCTCGACATGGGCTTCATCCCGGACATTGAGAAGATCTGTAAGCTGCTGCCGCCACGCCGCCAGACCCTGCTCTTCTCTGCGACCATGCCGAAAGAAATCGCGCGGCTCGCTAAGACGTTCCAGAAAGACCCCGTGCGGATCGAAGTTGCGCGAGAATCTAAGACCGCCGAAACCATCAAACAGCACGTCGTTAAACTGCCGCGCGGCGACGATAAGGCTAAGCGCACAGCGCTCCGCCGGATCATTGAAAGCTTGGATGTCAAAAACGGCATTGTCTTCTGTAACCGCAAACGTGAAGTCGATATCGTCGCAAAATCGCTGGATAAGCACGGCTTTAGCGCCGCACCGATCCATGGTGATTTGCCACAAACTGAGCGTATGAAAACGCTCAACCAGTTCAGAGACGGTGACCTTCAATTACTCGTCGCGTCTGATGTCGCCGCACGCGGACTGGACATTCCAGATGTCGGTCACGTGTTCAATTATGCGCCGCCGCCAAAAGACGAAGACTATGTTCACCGCATTGGCCGAACAGGCCGCGCGGGACGCGAGGGTGAAAGCTTCACGATTGTCGGGCCAGACGACGCCAAAGGCTGGCGCGGTGTAATGATGCTGATCAAGACAGACGTCGAAGAGTACATGCCCGAAGGCCTGGCGGAAGAACTTGAAGAGCTTCCCTCCGACAGCGGAAGTCGACGCGGGGGCCGCGGCGAACGCGGCAGTCGCCGCCGAGATCGCGGCGAAGGACGTGGTGAGAGCCGAGGGCGCTCTCGCGCCCGCAAAGACACAAGCGACCCCGTTGAAGACCCGGCGCCAGAAGACACAACTGCAGAAACACCAAAGCCAAAGCGCGACCGCAAAGACCGCCCAAAGCGTGACTTTAAACGCAAAGATGATGACCTCATCCTCGAACCCGCACCAGATGAGGTTAAAGGCTTCGGCGACGACGTTCCGGCGTTTTTGAAATAGATTCTAGCTTGCGCTAAAATCTTCAGAACCTATTCTACCTCTATATTTTGAGGTGGAGATATATGCGAAATATAGCGCTTTTCGTGATTTTGGCTTTCATTTCGGCCACAAGCAAAAGCACCGCTGAACCGGACTTTCCCCAACCCTCTCTAGAAGCTTATGGCGCACTGCCAGAAATTTCACGTGCAGAGATATCTCCCGACGGCACAAAAGTGGCCATGATCGCCAATTTGGCGGTCGGTACTCGAGTCGCTGTCTTTGAGGTCGGCGTCGGAATTATCAACCAAATCGGCGTCAACGAAGCTAAAGCGCGCGGGATTGAGTTCTTCGATAATGACCATTTCATCCTGCGGGCGTCTGAGACAACAAGCACTTATGGCTTTCGCGGCGAATATGAGTACTCAGCCGCGATTTCGGTCAATATTGAGAGTTTAGAAAACAACCAGTTAATGTCTCGGGCGAAAGATTTGTTCCCAGCTCAAAGTGGCCTTGGTCGAATTGTCGGACGCGGTGAAAAGGCAGGCGAAGTGTTGATGCCCGCTTTTGTCGGTAAACGCGGGAGCGACCCCAGCCTAGACCTACTCGTCGCCAAACTCGACTCTCGCCGGGGCAACCGGTACGTACGTGGCACACCTGATACGATAGACTGGTTCGTAGGACGCAATGGGCGGGTCCTGGCGCGCGAACGTTATAGCAATGGACAAAACCTTTACCGCGTCCAATGGCGCCGGGCGAATGGCAGCTGGATCGACATCTATGAGGAAGAAGACAAGATCCTGCCAATGGCTATTCAAGGCATTATGCCGGATGAGTCGGGCTTGGTTTTCCTTCAAGCCTCTGCTGAGAGCAATCGGCTAATGAAGCTCAGCTCAGACGGCGAAATCACAGGCCCCATTCTCCCCGTGAAAGATCGTGAGATTGAAGCTATTTACACGGACAATAATCGCGTCCTTGTGGGGGTGCGCTATGCGGGTATCGTGCCGGACTATGCCTTTCTGGACGCGGAACTCCAAGACAGTTTTGAAAAAATGTCAGAGTTGCTCCCAAACGCTACGATCTATTTGGATTCGTGGTCCGATGACCGCAACCGGGTTCTATACAATGTCTTTGACTCGGGCATCGGCGAGGGGTGGATCGTTCATCTGCGCGAGCAGAATGAACTCAACTTGATCGCTAGAAGCCGACCAGACATCCCTGCTGCAGCGGTCGGTTATATGATGAGTGTCAACTACAAAGCGCGAGACGGTCTGCCGATTCAAGCGATTGTAACCCTGCCCCCAACTTTCGATCCCGATATGGTCGAACCGCTTCCCACCTTGATGATGCCGCATGGCGGACCAGCGGCTTATGATCGTTTCGATTTTGATTGGATGGCGCAGTATTTTGCCAATCGTGGCTACTTGGTCATTCAACCAAACTTTCGCGGATCGACTGGGTTTGGACAAGACTTTGAGGATGCTGGGCGCGGCGAGTGGGGCGGCAAAATGCAGGACGATCTCACTGACGGGGTGACCGCGCTTGTGAAAGCCGGATACGTGGATCCCGAACAGGTGTGTATCGTCGGCGCAAGTTATGGAGGCTATGCAGCGCTCGCCGGCGCAGTTTTCACGCCAGAGCTCTACCAATGCGTCGTCGCTATCGCTCCTGTGAGCGATTTGAACCGGATGCTGAGCGAAGAGAAACGACAACGGGGCAAAAATCATTGGGTCGTCAGCTATTGGGAAGACGTTATGGCGGAAGGCGATGCTCGGCGAAACAAGTTGCGTTCCATCTCTCCGGTCAACTTTGCGGAAAATGTAGTCGCGCCGATTCTCCTCATTCACGGCGACGATGATACAGTCGTGCCCTATTCGCAGAGCACGCGGATGCGAAACGCGCTGAAGCGCGCCGACAAGCAAGTGGAATTGGTCAAACTGAAGGGTGAGGACCACTGGTTATCCGTAGCAGAGACCCGGATGCAAACCTTGCGCGCAATGGATCAGTTCTTGGCGACCCACATGCCGGTAGCAGACTAAAAAAGCCGCCCCGAAGGACGGCTTTTGTTTAGGGGCATAGTAAGCGCCTATTTCTTGATCCGGCCTTGGACCTGTTTGCGGAATTTGTCCCCATAAGGGGGTCGCATCATGGCGAGGAGTTCACTGCCGGTCTGCGTGTAGATCGCTTTTTTATGGCTGAACTCATAGAAGCCATCGCGGCCATGATAGGCGCCCATGCCGGATGGGCCGACGCCGCCAAATGGCAGGTCTTCTTGCGCGACGTGGAAGATCACATCGTTGACGGTCACGCCCCCTGACGTGGTGTTGTTGAGCACCATTTCACGCTCATTCGCATCATCCCCAAAATAGTAGAGGCCAAGCGGACGGGGATTATCATTGATATAGGCAACCGCGTCTTTCGTATCATTGTATGATTTCAGCGGCAGGATCGGTCCGAAGATCTCGTCCTGCATAACCTTCATATCATCGGTCGGATTGAGCACAATATGCGGCGCCATTTTGTGGTGCGGCTGCTGGCTGAAATTCTCGTTCTGCGGATTGATTTCAACCACTTCGGCGCCTTTTTCACGCGCATCATCGAGATAGGAATTGAGGCGCTCATAGTGACGCTGATTGACGATCGACGTGTAGTCGTCATTGTCTTTCAGGCCATCCGCAAACATCTTGCCGACTGCCGCTTGCGCGGCCCCGACAAACTCACCAGTCTTCTCTTCCGGTACGAAAGCATAGTCTGGCGCCAAGCAGATTTGGCCGGCATTCAGTGTCTTGCCTGCCATGATCCGGCTCGCTGCTTTTTGGACGTCTGCTGATTTGCCCAAAACGACTGGCGACTTTCCGCCAAGTTCGAGGGTCAGCGGCACGAGGTTGTCTGCTGCGGCGCGCATCACATGGTGTGCAATCGAGGTCGCACCGGTGAAGACGATATGATCGAAGGGGAGCTGCGTGAAAGAGGCACCAACGTCTGGACCGCCCGTGACCACTGCAACTTCTTCTTCTGAGTAGTATTTGGCGATCAGCTCAGCCATCAGCTCACTGGTTTTTTCCGTGAACTCAGACGGTTTGATCATCGCGCGATTGCCTGCCGCGAAGACATTTGCGAGGGGTGCGAAGGTCAAATTGACCGGGAAGTTCCACGGGCTGATAATGCCGATCGACCCTTTTGGCTGATACTGAATTTGCGCTTTCGATCCCAGCAGGCCAAGCGGGAATTCGACGCCGCGCTTTTCTGGTCGCATCCATTTGCGCATATGCTTTTTAGAGAATTTCAGAGCGCCGATGGAACCAGCAATATCGGTCAGGTTTGACTGATCGACAGAGCGGTGCCCAAAGTCTTCCGCCATAGCCTGCGCGAGCGCATCGCCATGCGTCACCAAGAGGTCAATGGACTTATCGATCCAGGCCTCGCGCTGCGCCGCAGACGGAATGCCGTCTCGGATGTGGGCTGCCTTCTGTTTGGCGAGAATGGCGCCCATGCCATCTGCTGAAAGTCCGTCCAATGCCATTTTATCCTCCGGGGTGTATTATCGTTGACGTAAAGGATAACCTAGAAACACCAGAACACAAAACGAATTGGCCTGCCCCCACGTCACGGTTTTCACCGCCGCGCAGCTGCATAGATTGAGAAAAAACGGGAGAGCGCCATGAGCTTCAAGAAGATTTCCTACGAGGTCGTCGACGATATCGCGACGATCGCCTTCAATGATCCATCGACCATGAATGCTGCGGGCATCGACACGATCGAAGAGCTGTCGCTGGCAATCGAGAACGCCGCGGACGAAGCGCGTTGCACCATCCTGACCGGCAATGGCCGAGGATTTTGTTCCGGCGCAAACCTCTCCGCCCGGCCCGATGGCGCACCCGCGCAAGGCAAGCCAGATGCCGGTAAAGCGCTTGATTCTCACTATAATCCGTTCATCAAAGCGATGCGCACGCATCCGCATCCGATCATCACAGCGGTCAACGGTGCGGCAGCCGGTGTTGGATGTTCAATTGCGCTGATGGGGGATTTCATCATCGCAGGACAGAGCGGATATTTCCTTCAGGCGTTTCGGCGGATTGGCCTGGTTCCAGATGGTGGCTCGACCTTCCTCCTACCCCGCATGGTCGGGCGCGCAAAGGCAATGGAAATGACCCTGTTCGGGGACAAAATTCCTGCCGAGCAAGCGCTCGAATGGGGTATGATCAACCGGGTCGTCGCGGATGACAAACTGATCGACGAGGCGCAGGCCTATGCGAAACGCTTGGCCGATGGGCCGACGCAAGCGCTCGCCCTGATCCGTGACTTGGTCTGGCAAGCAGAAGACAACGATTTTGACAGCCAGCTTCAAGCCGAACGCTTTGCGCAGCGCACGGCGGGACGCCAACCCGATTTCCGGGAAGGCGTACAAGCATTTCTAGAAAAGCGTCCCGCGAATTTCCGGAACAGCTAACGGCGTGTCTTAGAACGTCATGCGGCGCGGCGATTTCACTTTCGCGCGGCGGGCTTGAATCGCTACGTCCAGCGCTTTGCGGCCCCAGGCCGACGCTTCGTCGCGATCATCCAGTGCGTTCACAGGCAAGGAGACATAGCTCATCCGAATAGTTTTTCCGGTGCTCGGATTGGTCCATTCGAATGGCTCGCCGCCTTCTGACTCAAGATGCTGTTTCAGCGAGTCATCTGATTTAACGTAAACACGATCCTTATCGATCAGTGCAAACATGTCTTCGCCGGAATAGACCCCGGCGCCGCCAAACATTTTCCGAATACGGATACGGCCAAGATTGGCGAATAGGTCTTCTACATAAGTGTGGAACGGGTTGTCCAATTTCGTCATTCAAATCCTCCGGTGGGTGACCCGCTATCTGTCTACCGGACCAAGCACCGGCGCGTTTTCGGGACTTACGCAGCGGAACATGGGATTTTTTTGCGGCTTGGCAAGCCTGACAACGCTGACATACCCGTTGAAAAGTAATTAATCTCGTTTTGAGGCAGAAAATACCCCAACGAACACGCAGTCTTACCGAATATTTCGCGTTCTAAGCTACCAATCGACCGCTGCGTAAACCAGCTGCTGGAATTGCGGTCGGATCGGATAGCAGCCGGTCGGAATCATTTGCGTCGCCTGAATGGCAATGATCTCTTCCACCGGATCAATCCAGAAAAATGTATTGGCTAAGCCGCCCCAACTAAACGTACCGAGCGATCCTGGTGTCAGCGTCTCAGCCACGTCAACCAAAGTCGAGCCACCGAGCCCGAACCCATTGCCCTCCATGCGGGCTTCCGAGAAGGTTTGATCCCCCATCTCTTTAATCGTCTTACCACCCGGCAAATGATTCAAACGCATGAACTCAACCGTTTTCGGGCTCAGCAGACGCGCGCCTTCCAAGCTGCCGCCTTGTAGCAGCATCAAGCAGAACCGATGATAATCGCGCAGCGTCGAAACCAAGCCGCCCCCGGCATTCAAGAGCTTAGGCTGCGTCTTATAGGCCTTACTGTCCGCCCCTGCCCCATCACTCATTGTGACTTCGCCGGTGATCGGGTTTTTGGCATAACACGCCATTAGCCGATCGAGTTTGCTTTCCGGAACAAAGAAGTCCGTATCGACCATGCCGAGCGGTTCGAAAATGCGTTCGCGGAAGAAGACATCCAGCGTCTGACCGCTCGCGACTTCGACGACGCGGCCGAGAATATCGGTCGAGTGGCCATAATTCCAACGCTCACCTGGACTGAACACGAGCGGCAGTTTGGCGATGCGCGCGCACATTTTGCCGAGCGTTTCACCGTCCCCTTCGCCGAGATTTCCGATCTTCTCACCGCGATACAGCGCATCAACCTCATGCTGAAACAGGAAGCCATAGGTGACACCCGTCGTGTGCGTAAACGCATCGCGCACCGTCATCGGACGATCCGGCGCGCGGGTCTTATAGTCTTTCAGATCACCGCCATCCCAAACCTGCGTCTCGGCGAATTCTGGAATGTAGCGCGAGATCTCATGATCAAGTCGAATGATCCCCTCATCATGCAGCATCATCGCCGCCACAGATGTGATTGGCTTGGTCATGGAATAGATTCGGAAGATCGTATCCGGCCCAATCGGCGACCCGCCTTCGAGATGCATGTTCCCGCGATAGGTTTCGTGAACAATCTGACCGTTGCGCGACACCATGGTCGCCATGCAAGGCAGCTTGCCGTCCGTGACATAGGCTTTGTCGAAATAGTCGGAAATATAGTTCAGGCGCTCAGCGCTGAGGCCAACATCTTCGGGCGCAAATTCGTGCTCGGTATCGGCCATTTAAATCTCTCCGCGTTTTGCAGCGCGGCTCAGCTCGCGCGCAATGATGATCTGTTGGATTTGTGTCGTGCCTTCATAGAGACGGAAAATACGGGCGTCGCGGAAAAAGCGTTCGACGCCATAGTCAGCGACATAGCCCGCACCGCCAAACACTTGCACAGCGCGGTCCGCGACCCGGCCAACGGCCTCAGACGCGAACATCTTACAGCACGACGCGAGCATTGTGACCGGCTCACCGGCGTCGCGCTTCTTAGCCGCGTCCAAGATCATGCAGCGCGCCGCATAAGCTTCGGCCTGACTGTCGGCAATCATCGCCTGGATCAGCTGATGCTGCATGATTGGCTTGCCGAACTGCTCGCGTTCCATGGCATAATTGACCATCTCACTGATCAAGCGATCCATCATGCCGGTGCACACAGATGAGATATGCAGACGCCCCTTATCGAGCACGCTCATCGCGACTTTGAAGCCTTCGCCCTCGCCCGCGACCATCATGTGTGACGGCACGCGCGCATTGTCGAAATTCACATCACAAATATGCGCGCCTTGTTGGCCCATTTTCTTTTCCGGTTTACCAACCGACAGGCCCTCTGTGTCGCGCGGCACGATAAAGGCAGAGACGCCTTTGCCACCTGGCTCGTCTGGATTGGTGCGCGCCATCACGGTGAACAGATCCGCGACATTCGCATTGGTGATATAGCGCTTGCCGCCATTCAGAACGTAATCGTCGCCGTCTTTTGTCGCCTTGGTGCGCAACCCACCAGCATCCGATCCGGCTTCAGGTTCAGTAAGCGCAAAGCTGGTCACGATGTCACCGCTGGCAATACCAGGCAGATATTTCTCTTTCTGCTCTTCGGTTCCGAACAAGACGAGCGCTTGGGAGCCGATCCCGATATTCGTCCCGGCCGCGGATCTGAATGCGGGCGACGTCCAACCAAGCTCAAAGCCGACCAGGCATTCGGTTTCCATATCCAGCCCAAGGCCGCCATACTCTTCCGGAACCGCCAAACCGAAAAGACCCAGCTCTTTCATCTCTTGAACAAGTTCACTCGGAACCAAATCATCCTCAGCCACTTGCGCCTCCGCCGGGACACAACGTTCCCGCACAAAACGACGGACCTGGTCGATCAATGCATCGCGAATTTCAGGATCAAAAGCCATGGATCAGTTCCTCCTAGAGGTCACAATAGCGAAGCCGCGCGCCAAGTCGAACCCTGACGCATCGTCACGCTGGCGAATTGTGGCATCCGCGCTATCAGTGCAGAGCAAGGAGGGCTGTTTATGGAAGCCAAGCTAATCACCGAGGGCGAGTTTGCGGGATGGTCGACTTGGCCGAATGAACCCTTTGAGCACGATACCGCCGGCCCGTTTTATTTGAAGGAAGATAGCGACGGCAAAATGGTCGCCGCCTTCCGCGCGCAGCGAAAGCATATGAATGCTGGCGGCGTGGTCCATGGCGGCGCTTTGATGACCTTTGCTGACTTCGCCCTGTTCGCGCTGGCTCATAATAGCGAGAATGACGGCTATGGCGTGACCGTGGCGTTCACTTCGGAATTCCTCTCCGGCGCTTTAGAGGGCGAATTGATCGAAGCGCGCGGCGAGGTGATGGGCGGCGGACGCTCTATCACTTTCGTGCGCGGCGTGATCACCGGCGATGGTCGCCCGGTGCTAAACTTTTCCGGCACGATCAAGAAGCGCCACAAACCTGCGACGACGTCATGACACGAATCGGAACACCGCTTTCCCCAAATGCCAAAAAGGTCCTGTTCTTAGGCGCCGGTGAGCTCGGCAAAGAAGTCGTGATTGAGCTGCAGCGTTTTGGCGTCGAGGTGATTGCCTGCGACCGCTACGCCAACGCGCCGGGGATGCAGGTGGCGCATCGCTCGCATGTCATCGACATGACCGATGCGACCGCCCTCCGCGCTGTGATCGAGCAAGAACGACCCGACCTTGTCGTCCCAGAGATTGAAGCGATTGCCACAGACGAGCTAGCAGCCATTGAAGCAAGCGGTTTGGCCGCCGTGATCCCCACCGCGCGCGCCACCCAATTGACGATGGACCGCGAAGGCATTCGCAGACTGGCGGCCGAAACACTCGGCCTGCAGACCAGCAAGTACGCCTTTGCCAGCGATGCAGAAACACTCGCCGCTGAGGCCAAAAAGATCGGGTATCCGGTCTTTGTCAAACCCGTCATGTCGTCTTCCGGGAAAGGCCAGTCCAAGGTCGACAGCGCAGACGATATTAAAGCCGCGTGGGATCACGCGCTGACGGCCGGGCGCGGCAATCAGGTGCGCGTCATTGTCGAAGGCGCGGTGGATTTTGAGTACGAGATTACCTTGCTCACCGTGCGCCACAGAGACGGTACAAGCTTTTGTGCGCCCGTCGGACATCGCCAAGACGGCGGCGACTATGTGGAAAGCTGGCAGCCCCAACCGATGAGCTCCGCTGCGCTAGACGCGGCGCAGAGCATGGCGCGGAAAGTCACCGACGATATTGGCGGCCTCGGCGTGTTCGGGGTTGAGTTGTTCATCAAAGGCGATGAGGTCTGGTTTTCCGAAGTCAGCCCGCGGCCCCATGATACTGGCCTGGTTACGCTTTCAACTCAGGACCAGAGCGAGTTCGCTCTGCATGCCCGCGCTATTCTTGGGCTCCCGGTCGATACGACGTTGAACCGCCCCGGCGCCAGCGCGGTCATCTATGGCGGTGTCGAGGCCGAGGGCGTGGCATTCGAAAACGTTGCGGACGCCCTTACCGAGCCGGGCACTCAAATCCACCTGTTCGGCAAACCGGTCTCCTACGAGAAACGGCGCATGGGCGTGGCGATTGCGCATGCTGATACAATTGAGGCCGCACGAGCCAAAGCAAGCCGCGCAGCCTCAACCGTCAAAGTGGTTTCGTCTTAGTTTTCGACGGTAAAGGTCAGGCCGGCTTTTTCGGTCAGACGCTTCACGAGGTGGCTGCCCATTGCCGGGGCCGGTGTCCAGATGCCGCCGGGTGTGCTCGTCTCGTCTTTGACGAGACAGATCGCGCTCTCAGCAATCATCTTAGAGGTTGAGCCATAGCCCGGGTCTTTGTCGCCGGTGACGCCAGCAATAATGACCTGGCCATCGGCAGACGTGCCGTGGAACATGACATCATAGAAGCCCGCTTCGCGCTCTTCCTTGCTGGGGCCTTCGCCGGGTTTCGGGCCGTCGTCGCCGCCCATCATGTCCATGCTGGCAATCGCCTCGGCGGTGGCTTTACCTTCATCGCCAGGGCCGGTCAGCATCATCTCGTCATAGACAAAGTCTTCGCCATAAGAGTGGCCCATCAGGGCGTTTGAGCGGTGGACATTCTTGGTGTTGATCGAGGCCATGATGAAAGGCGCAGACCAGCTGCCAATGTCAGCATCTTCAATCGGCTTCATACCATGGGGCTGATCCGGGCCTTGGAAGCCCATGGTCAGGCTGAATGGGTTCTGGAGAACACCGAGCAGTGATGGATCTTTGCCAACTGACGCCATAGTCGCTTTGAAGCTTGCTGCGGTGCCGCCGGAGAATGTGCCCTGCATCTTGCGGACACGACCTTTGATGCGCGGGACAGGCTTGCCGAACCGCTCTTTCGCCGCTTCTTGCGTGAACCAAACCCCAAGATCGAATGGGATGGAGTCAAAACCGCAGGAGAAGACAATACGGGCACCGCTCGCTTGCGCGGCGCTTTCATGCCTCTGGATCATCTGATGCATCCAGGCCGGCTCACCGCAGAGGTCGACATAATCAGTCCCAGCTGCAGCGCAGGCTTCAACCAAGGCTTCACCATAAAGCTGGTAAGGTCCGACAGTTGTGCAGATACAGCCAGCCCGCTCGACCATGGCTTTCAGGCTCGCAGCGTCATTCGCATCCGCGACCACGAAGGGTGTGTCGGCTGGCGCTCCGATTTCGTCGCGGACCGCGGCGAGCTTATCGGCGCTGCGACCGGCCATGGCCCATTTCAAGTCGCCGCCCGTACCATAGGTCTTTGCGAGATACTCAGCGACCAAACGACCAGTATAGCCGGTTGATCCGTAAACGATGACGTCAAATTCGCGGCCAGTTGCCATGGCACCCTCCTAACTCTTGTAGCGCTTTAACTGGAGCACAGAGGGTACCTTGGCAAATGTTCTCGCAGCGTCACCTGCTAAGCGCCGCTGCTAAGACTTACCAGAAGGCGACGTAGAGACCGATCAGGATGGTAATAGCAACGCCTGCAGAGACTTTGAACGTCATCGTGGTTGCAAAGCTGATATCGCCGAGCTGAACCGGTTGATCCTCTTCTGGGGGCGGTGTCATGAGGGACACGACCACACCAATGATCACGCAGATCAGGAAGATGAACCAGATCCGCACCACGAACGGCATATTGGTGACATCAAAATCAGCCAGGCCCAGGATCGGATTAAAGATCGGGCCGAGCACCGAGGCGACCCCGCCGCCATCTGAACCAGACGCCGTGAAGAACAGCAGAGACAGGACCACAGACGAAATCAACAGGGCGAACGCGCCGGCTGTGTTGGTCCGCTTCCAAAAGAAGCCAAGCAGGAAGACCGCAACGATACCTGGGGCAACGAAGCCGGTATATTCCTGAATGGTCTGGAAGATACTCGTGCCACCACCGAGGAGCGGGATGGCCAGGAACAGGGCAATCACCATTGCCGTCGCAGCGGTCACCCGGCCGATCAGAACATAGTGTCCTTCAGCGCGGTCCTTGGCGACATAATCGCGATAGATGTCCATCGTGAAGATTGTGGAGATTGAGTTGATCATCGAGGCCAGCGACGACACAATCGCCGCCACCAGAGCCGCAAAGATGAGGCCGCGAATTCCCACCGGCATCAGTGCCATGAGAGCACCATAGGTACTATCAGGCTTCGCGCTGAGGGCGTCCTCACTAAGACCTTGCAGTCCGTTCTGGGCGAGCCAGAGCGCGGCGATGCCGGGGATCACAACGATCAATGGAATGAGGAATTTCAACAGCGCGGCAAAGGCGAGACCTTTCTGCGCTTCCGCCAGGCTCTCTGCGCCGAGCGCCCGTTGGATGATGTACTGATTGAAGCCCCAATAAGAGAAGTGAAGCACCCAAAGACCGCCGAGCAGCGTCCAGATACCTGGCAGATTGCCATAGCTTGGGTGATCGCGGTCGAGGATCATCTCAAAATGTCCCGGCAGCTCGCCCATCAGCGTGTTGAGACCGCCCATCGCACCGCGGTCTCCGCCGACCATGGACAGGACCAGGATCGTGATCGCAAACCCGCCGAGGATCAGGATCACGACTTGAATAATGTCGGTCAAAGCAACCGCTTTCAGACCGCCATAAAGAGAATAGAGAAGCGCAAATCCGGCCAGCATCGCCATGCCCGTAAACACGCCGAGGCCCGTCACGGCTTGGATGGCGAGCGCACCGCCATAGAGGACGGTCGTCAAGTTCACAGCGGTGAACAAGAAGATCCAGAACACCGCCATGATCGTTTTCACGCTTGGCCCGAACCGGGTCTCGAGGAATTGCGGCATCGTGTAGATCCCACGCTTCAGGAAGATCGGTAGGAAGAAAGCCGCGACAATGATCAAGACCAAGGCCGCCTGCCACTCATAGGCGGCGATCGCGAGACCGACCACAAACCCTTGCCCTGATTGACCGATAATCTGTTCGGCCGAGATATTGGCGGCAATCAAGGACGCGCCAATCGCCCACCATGGCAGCGCTTTACCGGCGAGGAAATAATCCTCGGTATCTTTAGTCTCGCCCGCGGGTTCGCGGGACACGAAAATAGCAATGGCGAAGAGCGCGACCGCGTATAGGCCGACAATCACCAGATCGATGGTGTCCAATGACATGACTTGTTTTCCTCCCTGGAGCGAGTGCGTGCTCGTCCTTACCTTAGCCCTACGCAATGCGTGACAGCGATGTCAACACTCGTCACCTTTCACGTGCAGCTAAGATTAGTTTTCAGAGGATTCACTTATTGGCGGCAAGAGCTCATTTGCCAGGGTCTGCAGCTCCACGCCTTCTTCCGTTTCGGGCGAAAAAACCTCAAGCGCGGACGCTAGGTCTGCGCGTGCCTGCTCAGAATCGCCCATCACAGCCCGCGCCCGGATCAACCGCATCCAGCCTTGGAGATCGTTCGGATCTTGCTCAAGACGAACCGCCAACCCTTCGACCATGCCTTCAATCATCGCCGCCTGCTCATCTGCAGACATCGCTTCGATGCGCGCCCGCGCTTCTGGGTCTAGGGCCGGTGCCGCGGCGCGCTCTTGCAGCATTTGGAGGACGCGTTGACGCTCATCAACAATGGTTTCATTGCCATTGGAAAGATCAATCGCGACATTGTACGCCGCCAAACCTTCCTCGACGCGCCCTAATCGCAAATAGGACCGCGCCAACAGAACGTAGCCATCGGCGGGCGGGTTTGGATCTGCTTCAAGCCGGTTTTTCAGCTCCACCACAAGGCCGTCCAGCGTGTCCGGCAACGCTGCCGCCTGCTCAGCCTGGAACTCCGCAAAAGTGATCGGCTCATAATTGGGGCTGCCGACTTGGGTATAAACTCCCACACCGCCGAGCAGCAAGACCGCCGGAACAATCACCAAGACCGTCGACTTCAGGCGCCGCTCTGACGCGACCTGTTCTGGTGCGTCCAACAATTCCAGAATGCGCCGATCAAGCGCGTCACGCGCCTCTTTCGCAGCAGCGTCGCTGAGCCGACCTTCTGCCGCATCAAGATCAACTGTAGCTCGCTGCCGCTTAGCTTCTTCGAGTGCATTCGCGTCGCTTGCAGGTCCATCCCGCAAAAATGGGAAGACCAAATACGCGCCGGTTGCCAGCAACAGGACCAAGAAAATCAACCAAATCATAAGGCTGGTGTGTCCTGATTTAGAGCCGCCGCGACGCGCGCTTTGTCGGCCTCGGACAGCGGCGCCTCGGGCCCGGATGCCTTACCCGACCGCAAACGTGTCGCAAACCAAACCAAGCCAATCACAACGAGGAAAAGCGGCCCGGTCCAAAGCAGGATCGTGTTCATCTGCAGAGGCGGCGACATCAGGACATAATCACCATAGCGCTCGCGCAAATATTCCCGCGCCTCATCATTTGTATCACCCGCTTCAACCCGTTTGCGCACAAGGTTGCGCATATCTTCGGCGAGTGGGGCGTTCGAATCATAGATCGATTGGTTCTGACAGACGACGCAGCGCAGCGTCTTGGAAATCGCCTCTGTGCGCGCATCCACTTCAGCGGGACCTTCAACACTTGTGTCTTGTGCGAAGGCCAGTCCAGCAATGCTGAAGACCATAAAACAGGCAATAAGCAGAGCCCTCATGACACAGCCTCGCGCTCGATCGCGTCGATCACCGGTCGAATGGTTGAGTCCCAAACCTCCGGCGTGATCGGGCCGATTTGTTTGTACCGAATACGGCCGGAGGGATCGAGCACGAAGGTCTCGGGCGCCCCTGTGACGCCAATTTCGATCACCAGCTCGCTCTCCGCATCGAAGACGATCGCCTCATAAGGGTCGCCATGTTTCGCCAGCCAATCGAGCGCTTCGCCGCGTTCGTCTCGCCAGTTTATTCCGACAATTCGCACGGTGTCATCGCGTGACAATTGCATCAGAGTTGGATGCTCTTTCAAACAAGCGACGCACCAAGAGCCGAACACATTCACCAAGGTGACCTCGCCGATCAGATCGGCTTGGCTAACCGTTGCCGCGTCATCACGGAGTTCCGGCAGTTCGAAGGTCGGCATTTCGCGATCGATCATTTCGGTTGGAATGACGCTCGGATCGCGAGTTAGCCCAACGGCAAGAAAAATGACCAAGACCCCGAACAGGCCCACTGGAAACAGATGTGCGAGCTTCATATCCTACTCCGCTGCCACGGGTTGCGCCGCTGGGGCTTTCGCACGTCGCGTGGCAAATGCATGGCGACGATCGGCGACGGAGACAAAGCCGCCAAAGGCCATCATCAGCGCCCCAATCCAGATCCAGATGACGAGCGGATGATAATAGACGCTCACGATCCATCCATCCTCGGGATTGCCCTCGCCCTTGGCCGCGTAAAGAATGCGCAGGGCCCCAATCTCCATCGACCCTTCGGTCGTATTGTTCCGTTCGACCGGGTACATGCGCTGCTCGGGGTTCAAAGTCGCAAGGTATTGGCCATTGCGTTCAATGACGACACGGCCGGTCTCTGAAATGAAGTTCGGGCCTTGGGCGCGGTCGACAGACTCCAAACGGAACTCATATCCGGATACGAAAATACTTTCCCCAATCTTGAGGCGATCCACTTCTTCGTCTGACCAGACGCCCATTGCTACAACACCGACGGTGCAGACCGCTAAGCCGAGATGCGCGAGCGCAAACCCATGGGTCGCCCCCGGCAACAAAGCGAACCGCTTGAACAGATTACCGAGCGTGCTCTTGGCTTCGCCAACGCGCAGTTTGCGAGCGTAATTTGCAACGGTTCCAAATAGGAGCCACACAGCCAGCCCGAACCCAAGCGCGCCAAAGAACGTGTTCCCAAAGATCATGACCGCCAGTGTCACCGGGACAGCTGCAATCGCCATAATCAGAAGCGTTTTGCGGATCCGCTGCCAGCTGTCGCTGCGCCATTTCATCAAAGGCGCGATTGCCATGAACAGGATTAGAACCGCCATAATCGGCCCGAAGGTGCGCTCAAAATAGGGTGGCCCGACTGTAATCTTGTCGCCGGTCATCGCGTCGATGACGAGCGGGTAGAACGTACCGAGGAAGACCGTCGCGGTCGAGACAACAAGCAGGACATTGTTCATCACCAAGCCCGCCTCGCGGCTCTCAAACTCGAAGCTCGCGCCATGTGCGATCTTGTTTGACCGCAGGGCATAAAGCGCGAGCGCGCCGCCTGTCGCAAGGATCAGCAAAGCGAGAATGAACACACCGCGATCTGGATCGACGGCGAACGCATGAACACTGGTCAGGACGCCGGAGCGAACGATAAAAGTGCCAACCAGGCTGAGTGAGAAAGTCGTGATCGCCAGCAAAAGCGTCCAACGAATGAAACTGCCACGCGCCTGTGCGACGAGGGTCGAGTGCAAGAGCGCCGTGCCTGCGAGCCACGGCATGAAGCTGACATTCTCAACCGGGTCCCAGAACCACCAGCCCCCCCAACCGAGCTCATAATAGGCCCAGACACTGCCGAGTACGATGCCGATGGTCAGGAAGCTCCATGCCATCAGGACCCAAGGCCGGATCCAGCGCGCCCACATCGCATCGACTCGGCCCTCAATCAGCGCCGCGACAGCAAACGAGAACGCCACAGAGAACCCGACATAGCCCAAGTATAGGAATGGCGGGTGTAGAGCCAATCCAGGATCCTGCAGCAAAGGGTTCAATCCAATCCCATTTTCCGGGATTGGCAAAAGACGCTCGAACGGGTTTGACGTGAATATCAAAAATGACAGGAAGCCAGCTGTGACCAGACCTTGAATAGCGATCGCGCGAGCTCGAAGACCCGATGGCAGCGTCTTGCCGAACCACACCATGGCCGCGCCAAACAGCGCCATCACCATGACCCAGAGCAGCATGGAGCCTTCATGGTTCCCCCACGTGCCACTGAACTTATAGATCATTGGCTTACTGGTATGGGAATTGGTCGTGACCAGCTTGATGCTGAAATCAGAGATCATGAAGGCGTGCGCGAGCAGAGCGAATGCGACAACGCAGAATAAAGCCTGCACTATTGCGGCGCGGTCCGCAAAGGCCATGGCCTGACGGTCATTTTGATGTGCGCCTTGCAGCCCTAACCAACCCTGCAGCACGCTGATCAAAAGCGCCAGGACCAGGGTAATCTGTCCAATCTCTGCGAGCATGAGACCTCTTTAACAAAAAGGCGGGCCCCGACGGTCCGCCTCTTATCTATTTATATGTCAAACTCAGAGGCGCAAACCAATGCTTCCTCTAGCCGCAGGGTTATCCCCTATTCGGCTGCAACCTTGGCCGCTTGCTCGTTCAGCACGTGAAGTGGTGGTTCACAGGCCCAGTCCGCGATTTGCTCCATGTCATAGTGACGGCAGGCTTCCATAAGCATCCGCACTTCGGTCCACATATCGCCATCGACAATCGGCATGAACAGATCAGCGATATTGTCGATACCGAGATAGGTGCGCACGCCCGCATTCTTCAGTTTCACAAATGGGCCGATGGAATTGTGGAGTGGTCCCTGCATTGGCAGTTGCTTCATCGAAAGCGCCGCAGATGGGCAGATAACGATGCCAACATCGGCTTCCTTGCAGAGCGCCACGATGCGGTCTTGCTCACTCTCATCCTTGGCGGACACCGAGATGGAGTGGATGCCGTAGACGCGGCCCTGCATGCCATGCTCGATCGTCTTCAAGCAGAGCAATTCAGTTTCGTGCTGGAACGGGTTGTTCTCTTGGTCGACATGGACCTCAACCATTTTGTTGAGCTCCTTCGCCGTTTGCAGAACGATGTCGAGGTGCTTCTCTTCTTGCGGGCGATCGCGGGATGGCAGACCGCCGCAGAAATCGGCTAATTTACAAGCTTCGATATATTGCTCGCGAGACGCCTCATCTAAGACACCTTCGAGGGGTTGAACCCCGATTTCAAAGCGAATTTTATCTTTGAAACGCTCTTTCACTTCGACCGCTGCGTGGATCGGCTTGAGACCAATAATGCTGTCGGCGTCCACCATGGTCCGGCAATATTGTGAGCCCTGGTCGACAACAGTTTGCAGCGCGCGAGAGATCCGCTCAACCAGGTCTTCGTGCGTGTAATTCTCTTTCAGGTGTCGGTAGAGCTCCCACTTCTTCTCCATATCGGCAAAACCAAGCGCCAGGTTTTCTGGGGAGATGAGATAGGCCTTGTCGAAATGGCCATGATGATTTGACCAACCGCCGCGCTCACGCACCAGCTCGAGGAAGCGCGTACGCAAATCCCATGGGCGGTTCTCGCTACCTATCTTGTAAGAATAAGTGCCTTCTTCGAGATCGGAGAGGACGAGTTCAATTGTGTCGCGTGCGACTTGGCGATCCGTGTAGAGCGGGATGCCATGCTTCACTGAGAGGGAGCGAATGCTGGCAGCATCCGAGGCTTCGTCATAGGTCGAGTCGCCAGTGAGAATGTTCACGACGAAATCAACTTTACCCTCCTGGATCAGCGTTTTGATGTTTGGCTCTTCATCGCTGGAGATTTTGCGGGCCGCGATCGACTCGACGCCTTTTTCGGCCAAGAAACGATGCGTTCCTGGCGTTGCATAAAGACCGACCCCGATGTCGGACATCTTGCGGCAGGCTTCGAGTAAGAACTCTTTGTCTTCCATCGCCCCCGCGCTGATCAGCAAGGAGCGTTTCTGCCCTCGCGCCAGCATTTTCAAGTTGAATCCGATAAGATCGATTTTTGAATGGGTGTCGAGCGCTGCCATGGTTAGTCCTCTCCGTGAGCCGTGTTCGCCATCGCCGCCGAGCGCGCAAACGGCCTGAACATGGTTCGATTCCCGTTTGTGTCAATCGACAGGTTTTCGTTTCTTGTGCGTAATTGATTTTGCGCGATTTGGAAAACCATTGCAAACACAACAAAGCAAGCCCTCCAGCGCGGGAGAGCCTGCAATTTGATCGGATTTTCGATGTTTTCAGGTGCGCGCGGGTAATACTTTCGGATTTCGCAAAAGCGCCGCGCTGATCAAGGCAACCAAAACACCAACAGGGAAGATTTCCACGAAGGTCAGCGGTATGCGAAACAGCGGGTTCGAATAGCCAGCTATCATGTCCTCGAGCTTCGCGACTTTTTGCGCTAGCTCTTCGCCGACGATGCCTTTTTCCTCGTAACCGGCGATCACGGTTTCCTTATAAACCTCCACCCAGGCAAAGTCGGTCAAGTGCAGACTGATCTCCCAAGACAAGACATAGAACACGGCTGCAACTGCGGCGATCCCGACACCGAGCCCAAAGGCGGGAAGAAACTTGATAACGCCGCCAAGGTCTTTGTCGCGGTAACGTTTGATGCCAACAAAGATCAGGGACAGGACCACGATCATGGTCAGATAGCCCTGGACTTCGGATCCGCTGCCCCCGCCGAGAGCCATACCGGCAATCATAATCGCGATAATGACGACGCCTGAAATTGCGCCATAGACAAGCATGATACGAAACATGTTTTTTCTCCCCTCGGTTCAGATCATGACCCGATGCATGATCAAACCGCGCTCCAATCGCCATCGCCCATTCGGGTGATTTTCGTGAATGACTTGAAAATCACCTCAAGGAATGAGGTGTAATTCCTTCGCCTTTTGAACGGCTTGGACTCGTTGGCTCACCTCCAACTTGTCGTATAAGCGCGCAACATGCGTTTTCACCGTATTCGGCGACACATGCAGCGTTTCTGCAATTTCCTTATTCGATTGTCCCCCTGCCAATTGCTCAAGAACAGCGTACTCGCGTTTGGTGATCCCAAGTGAATTCAACGCTGCCTCGTTTAGCGAAAATGGATTCGGCGTCGCTTGCGGTGTGAGCACGCGCCCAAGCCACAGGCCAAGCGCGGTGAACCCCAGACCGATCAGGATGATATAGATTTCAGTCGAAAAGACCCGCGCCATGTATTGGAATTCCAACCATTCCAACACGAAAATTAGCCCCGCAAGCAATGCAGCGTAGAAGAGAATAGCGCGCTTCATCTCAAAATCATGCCGAAACACAGCCCGATAGGCCAGAACAGAATATGGCGAAACTGCTCCAATTCCCCCTATGAGCGAGTCTCATCTCCATAAAAACTCACTAAATTTGAAACACTTGCACGATTTCGATTCGATTTCAGGCTTGATCCTAGGCCCGCTGAGCGTGCCAACCGGCACTTACAGGCGATAAAAATACAATCTTTTCCGAAGTTTAACCTGCTCCACATTTCAATTTGGCTAGAATTGGTGTAGCTATTGCAAGTGTGACACGCCTGAAATGCGGCGGAGTCTCGCATTTTTGCCCTACTCTAGATTATACTGGCGACCATGAGTGATGTAGCTACCCCCGATAAGATGAAACCCTCCGATGCAATCGAACGTTTGCAGGCAGCACAGAATGCTTCTGGCTGGCTCGCCTGGGGCGGTCTCGGATTAGCATTCTTATGGTGGGTTGCCGCCCTCGTTGGCACAGTGGCGATGCTTGGCGCGGAAACGCTCGGCCAAATCGACCCGACGCTTACAGTGGCGGGCCTGATCGCGATCATCTTACCTGGTCTAATGCTGGTCCTCGCAGGCATGATGGCACGCGAACAAGCGCGGGCGACGGCTGCGAACGCACTTGTCTTAGAAGCCGCAGCACGTCTTCTCCTTCCGGCCGAGACGATGGCCGATGAAGCCAAAACCTTCGCCAGTGAAATGTCGACAGCAAGCGCGGAAGTTGACCGCTCTATGGGCCACGCTTTGTCAGCGATGAAAGCCATGTCGGCCGAAATCGGAGATGAGCGCCAACGCCTCGAATCCGTGACCTATGCCAGCGCCGATAATGCTCGTGAACTCGCATCGCGGCTCGGCAATGAACGCAACGGACTGGAACAGCTCGCCAAGGACCTGCGCGAGCAAACCGATCTGCTCAATGAAGCTATCCCGGAACAAGCCCGCCTGATGGTTGATTCCGCAAAAGCGGCAGCGACAGAAGTCAGCGCCGCAGAGGACGCCCTACAAGGCCGCTTGTCGACCCTGGATCAAACCGGACGCAGCTTGGCGCAAAAAATCTCAGCCATGGATACATTGGCCGCCGAAGCCGGCGAGCGGAACGAAACACTGCTCTTTGCGATTGCGCGCATGGAAGAGAAACTGGAGCAATCGCGCAAAACGGTTGAGACCGCTGCGCGAGCCGGAGAACTTGCCGCCGCAGCGGCTGGCACAACCGGCGACCGCCTCATGGAGTCCGTGAAGATCGCGCTTGATGGTGCCAAGGATGCCAGCAGCCAAATCCAGAACCAAACATTCGAAGCATCTGAATCGGCCGCGCGCGCGCTCGCGGATCTGAAAGAAGCAGGTCAACAGGCCGCCGCTGCAGTACGTGCCGCTGGCATGGCGGCACGCGCTGAAATGGACATTGCAGAGCGCCGCGCGACGAATACAAGTCAGGCGCTCTTAAAGAAAACCAAAACCCTCGAAACACGCGTTGCACCTGATGCCTCCGCGACCGACGAACGAGACGACCCGTTTCTCGAAACAGAGGTCGAGGCCGATCCATCGCCAAAAAGTGCGAAAGTCGTCCAATCACCATCCCGCGCGGTTGAAGAAGATTTGTTCGAAGCCAGTGCAAACCGGATGGCGAAAGCTATGCTGGATGAAGAGGCCGCTGATGCGGCGTCGGACACGCTGTCGAATGGAAGCAATGGCACAAATGGCGATGCCAGAGATGTTTTTGCCGAAGACGACGATGAGCCGGTACGCCTTGAAAAGCCCGTAGCATCCTCGAAGCCGCCAAAATCCGGCGAGTCCCTCAGCGATATTATTGCTGATATGGAACGCGATGAGCGGTCGCTTCTTTCTCGTGAAGAAACCGCCGAAGCTCTGCTCGGCCAACTCCAAGAGTCTGGCATTCAACTGACGGACATCTTCCGGCCGAAGGACAAAAAGCGAATTGCCGTTGCCGCCCGCAAAGGTGAAAGCCAGCGCCGCTCTGCGATCAACCAGCAAGTTGGCCGTCAAGTCGAGCGCGTGCGTCAGCGCCTGCGCGGCAATCTTGAAATGATGACACTCGCGCGCGACTTCCTGGCGCTCGAAGAATCTGATGCGCTCAATGCGCTTGAGAATACGCATGCGTCGAGCAAGAATGCGAGCGCGCGTTTGGCGACTTACCTCTTGCTCGACGCAGCAGTGACCTAGGGCTTACTCGCCAATCCAGTCGAATTCTGGCTCTTCCCACCATGGGAAGAAGCTTGGCATACCGTCAGACACTTTCACCGGATAAACAGGCTTACGTTTCTCCAGGAAGCTCATAACCCCTTCGCGCGCATCATCCGTCTGACCACGAGAGTAAATTGCAGCGCTGTCGACAATGTGGGCGTCCATCGGGTGGCTCGCGCCAAGCATACGCCACATCATATGACGGGTGAGCGTCGTCGAAACAGCAGCTGTATTTTCCGCAATCTCATTCGCCATCGCGCGGGCAACTGTCATGAGGTCCGCTTGAGAATGCACCGAGTGAACGAGGCCGCCCTTCAGCGCCTCTTCGGCTGGGAAGACGCGGCCCGAATAGCACCATTCAAGCGCCTGCTGAATGCCAACCAAGCGCGGCAAGAACCAGCTCGACGCCGCTTCAGGGTTGATGCCCCGGCGGTTGAACACGAATCCAAAGCGCGCATTGTCTGAGGCAATCCGAATATCCATCGGCAGCTGCATGGTCACACCGACGCCAACCGCCGCGCCGTTGATCGCGCCAATCACAGGCTTCAAACTATCAAAAATTCGCAGGGTCAGACGTCCGCCGCCATCGCGCTGAATATCGACCTTATTTGTGCGGCCAACCTCGCCCGTATCGGCGCGCGCTTCATAGTCGAACGTCTTAGCGCCTTCAGAGAGGTCCGCCCCGGCGCAAAATGCGCGGTCGCCAGCGCCCGTGACGATCACCGCACGAATATCATCATTCGCATCCGTTTTATCGAACGCATCAATCATTTCGTACATCATCTTGCCAGTGAAGGCGTTCATTTTGTCTGGGCGGTCCAGGGTCAGAATCGCGATCTGCCCTTCCTGCTCAAGTTTGATTTGTTCGTAATCACCGAGGCTGGTCATAGCTCTCTCCTATCTTGGCTCTGGGGACAGGAAGCGGTTTCTCTCCGCAATCGTCAACCGTGACGCAGCGTTGCCCCTTTTGAAAGCGTGACGCTTGTGTCATCTTTCGCAAAAGTCCCCGTCCAATTGTGGATCGCACAGGAGCGTAGAATGGCTGAGTTTGACTATATCGTTGTAGGCGCTGGCAGCGCCGGATGTGTGCTGGCAAACCGGCTGACCGAAGATGGGAAATCAACCGTCCTGCTGCTCGAAGCTGGCGGCAAGGACACCTCCCCAATGATCCATATTCCAGTCGGCTATGCGACCACGCTGAAAGACCCGAAAGTCAATTGGCTGTACGAAACGGAGCCAGATCCGGGCACACATGACAGGGTTCACACCTGGCCACGCGGCAAAGTCTTAGGCGGCTCATCCTCGATCAACGGCCTTCTCTATATTCGCGGTCAGCGTCAGGACTATGATGGCTGGGCGCAGCTGGGTTTGCGCGGCTGGTCTTATGATGATCTGCACCCCTATTTCCTGCGCAGTCAGCACCAAGAGCGTGATGGTATGGACGGTCACGCAAAAGGCGGCCCGCTAAACGTCTCAGACGTGACAGAGAAGCACCCGGTATCAGATGCCGTGATTGAAGCTGGAAAAGCCATGGGCCTGCCCCATCGCGATGTGAATGGTGAGGACCAGGAAGGCGTCGCTTACTATCAGCTGACGGTCAAAAATGGTCGTCGTTGCAGCGCGGCTGTCGCCTATCTCAACCCGGCCAAGAAACGTCAGAACTTACAGATCGAAACCAAGGCGCTCGCCGCGCGTGTCCTGTTTGAAGGCAAACGCGCTGTGGGCGTTGAATACACCCAGAACGGACAGGCAAAAACCGCCAAAGTACGCGGCGAGGTCATCCTTGCGGGCGGCGCCATCAATAGCCCTCAACTGCTCGAACTCTCAGGCATTGGTCATCCGGACCTGCTAAACGAGAAAGGGATCGAAACCGTCTCTGCCCTGCCCGGCGTTGGCGAAAACCTGCAGGACCATTTTGTGCTGGGCAATCGCTATCGCATGAAACCGGGAAGCCCTTCAGTGAACCAGCAATCTCGCGGCCTGGCGATGATTGGTGAAGTGTTCAAATACCTGATCCAGCGCAAAGGCCTGCTGACCCTCTCAGCCGCGCACGTCGCTGCGTTCATCAAGACACGCCCGGAACTCGCGACGCCTGATGTCCAGTATCATATCCTACCTGCGACCATGGACCTGCAAAAGATGACCGAGACAGGCGACATGGAGCTAGAAAAGCACCCTGGTATTACGATCGCCCCGTGTCAGCTGCGCCCTGAAAGCCGCGGCAGCGTGCACATCAAATCGGCTGAGCATAACGCGCATCCGGCCATTCGGCCGAACTATCTGCATGATCCGCTCGATCAACAAACTGCGGTCGCTGGCCTTCGCTGGGCGCGCGACTTGGCGGCGCAGCCGGCGCTCGCGCAATACATTGAGCATGAGTTGGAACCAGGCGAAGCCCTGCAATCAGATGATGAGCTGCTTGAGTTCGCACGCGATACCGGCGGTACGATCTATCACCCGGTTGGCACCTGTAAGATGGGACCCGACGGAGACACGATGGCTGTCGTGGATGGCCAACTCCGCGTGCGCGGGGTCGAAAGCCTACGTGTCGTAGATGCCTCGGTTATGCCGCGTCTGGTTAGCGGCAACACGAATGCGCCAACCATTGCGATTGCCGAAAAAGCGAGCGATATGATCCGCATGGCTGCGAAAGAAGGCGTAACGGCGTAAACGAATGCCCGGTGACATCCCCATTGAAGCGCTCTTTGCGCCCTTCTTCGTGCTGTCTGTAGCGATTGAATGGTGGTCGGTGAAAACCGGACGCGCCGAGGGGCGTTATGAGACCGCCGACGCCATCACCAGCATGACGATGGGGCTTGGCAATGCGATTGTCGGCACGCTCACCGGCGTCGCCGCGATATGGATCATGATGCTGGTCTGGCCCTACCGCGTGATGACGGTTCCGAACACGTGGTGGAGCTTCCTGATCGTGTTCGTTTTGTATGATTTCGTCTATTATTGGAAACACCGATTTGCGCACCGTGTCCGCTGGTTCTGGATGGAGCATGTCACCCATCATTCCAGCAAGCACTACAATCTGACGACGGCGCTAAGGCAGCCTTGGTTCGGCCCCTTCACCGGCCTGATTGTGGTGGGTTGGGCGCTCGTCCTGCTCGGCTTTCACCCAGCTTTTATAGGCGTCGCAGGCGGCATCAATTTGGTCTATCAATTCTGGATCCATACCGAAGCGATCGATAAGTGTCCGCGCTGGTTTGAGGCGGTCTTCAACACGCCCAGCCATCACCGCGTGCACCATGCGACCAATCCGCGATATCTCGATGCGAATTATGCGGGCGTCTTTATCATCTGGGACAAAATGTTCGGCACATTCATTCCAGAACAAGCAATTGACAAACCTGATTATGGCATCGTCAAACCACTGAATACGTACAATCCGATTGTGGTTGCGTATCATGAGTTTGCGGGCCTGCTGAAAGACTGTTGGTCTGACGGCCTGCGACCTCTCACATGGCTGAAGCGCGCCGCCAATGCCCCCGGCTGGAGCCCGGATGGTGCGCATAATCGTACCGAAGAAATCCGTGCGCGTTGGAAGGCTGATCTCAACGCGGACTAAGCGCCGCCACCTCATTCTAGATGACCTGAAAAAATTGAGCCTTGAATTTCGATATATCGAAACTTAGATTTAGATATATCGAAATGAGGAGAGACTCATGTACTACACTCACCGCATGCGCAAAGCCGCGCGGAATTATATGAAAATGCATCACCGGGCACGGGGTGCCACGCGGCGGCGGCCGCTAGATCATGGCGATCTACGTTTGCTGATCCTGGCTCTTATCGCCGAGACGCCGCGTCATGGATACGATCTAATTGCCGAGATTGAGGCGCGCACTGGTGGCACCTACAAGCCGAGCCCTGGTGTCATGTATCCTGCCCTGGCTGTGATCCAGGATATGGGTCTCGCAAAGGTCAAAAAAACCGATGGCAAGCGAGTCTTTTACATCACCGAAGATGGCGAGGCCGAGCTCGAAGCCAATGCAGAGACTTTGGAAAAAATCGAAGACCGCCTCGACGCGCTGGCGCACCCGGACACAGAACTCGACCCGCGTGATGTTCGCGCTGCAAGTCAAAGGCTCCGCCATGCCGTCTTTCAATCGGTAACCCAGGCTTGGCCAGACACGTCGGACTATGAAAAGATCGTCGAGATCCTGAACCAGGCCCGCACCGATATCGCGGATCTATCGTCACCTCGGAAAAAGAAAGACGCGAACTAAGCGCGCTCAAATACGACGCTTAGGTTGTTCGCAGGCATGTCTATGACATTCACGAGCTTTAGTCCGGCCTCCGTAGCCAGAGGCAAAATGTGAAGGTCCAAATCGCGCACACCCCAACTCGCATCGCGGCGCTTCAGATCCTCACTGAAGCGCGCATTGGACGGGGCAATTTCGCCGTTGCGCGCGAATGGGCCGTAGATCAGTAATCGCCCCCTAGGGCGCAGCAATCGACCCGCGCCAGAAATCAGCCCCTCGGCGGCTGCGAACGGCGCGATATGGATCATGTTCGCACAAAACAAACCATCCCACGGTGCTCGCGTTTCAGCCTCGCCCCAGTGATCCATCGTGGTGTCGATGGTGAGCGGTCCACTTAAGCGATCATGCCCTTCATACGCGCGCCAAGCCGCTTGGCTGACCTGGCTCATCGGGTCGATATCGGAATAGGTCCAAGAGAGCTGCGGCGCAGCCGTCGTCATATGAGCGCCATGCTCGCCCGTACCGGATGCGATTTCCAAGATCGCGCCCTGCGCTGGCATAACGCTCAGAAAGGTCTCGCGGACCACGTCTTTGTTCCGACCAATCGAAGGCGAAAAACGCCGACCGTCTTCTGTCGTATCGCGTTTCTCCAGTGCCAGAGGCTGGCCTGAGTTCGCCTTTTGATAGGTCGCGTTTTCATCTGTCATGCCGCCTTGATACGCGGGGCTTACGCTTATTGAAAGCCGCTCTTTCGACTAAGCCGCGCTCGAAGCGAGAACCTTTTTACGCGAATAGACGAACTCCTCTGCCGTCAGATCGACGAGGGGCAGGTCATCGCGTTCCTTCCAATAATCCTGGGTGTGCTCCCAGATCGGATCGGATCCGCGTTTTGGCATCAGGTGCATAGATCGCATCAAATAGCCGGGGTTGAAATTATCCGCGTCCATCCAGGGCAGCAGCTCCATATCTTTATCCTGGGCGCGAAGCTGGAGCCGGACTTCATCCATACCGGTCTCGTCCATATGATTGAGCAGTCTACAGATGAAGTCGCCCATCAGATCAACCCGCAGGGTCCAGCTGGCGCGGAAATAGCCGAACACCCAGGCCATATTGGGCACGCCGGTGAACATCATGCCGCGATAGGTAACGGTTTGACTGAAATCGATCGGTTCGCCGTCCACCTCGAAAGGAATTCCGCCGAGTACTGACAGGTTGAACCCTGTGGCTGTGACGATGATGTCGGCTTCGAGATGCTGCCCCGATTTCAACTGAAGGCCGGTCTTGGTGAACCGCTCAATCTCGTCGGTCACAACACTTGCCGCACCGCTCGCGATGCCTTGGAACAGGTCGCCATCTGGAATGAATGCCAAGCGTTGCTGCCAGGGGCGATACTTCGGCGTGAAATGCGTTTCGATATCGAAGTCTGGCCCAAGATATTGCTGGGCCGCCTCAAGCAATTCCGCTTTCACTACGTCCGGTTCGGTTAAGCAGCGCTGGCACGTCTCATCTTGATCGAACAGCGCCTTTTTGCGAGCCAGCTCATGTACCAATTCATCTGAGACGCCGATCCGGCGCAGTTCATCTGCAAACTCGCTGCGATTCTCGGCCGGGAAGAAATAGGTCGGCGAGCGCTGTAGCAGTGTGACATGCTCACACTCACCAGCAATCGCAGGGACCAGCGTCGCCGCCGTCGCGCCGGAGCCGATGCATACGACGCGCTTGCCTTTCAAATCTGTGTGCTCTGGCCAGGTTTGCGGGTGAATGATCTCGCCTTGGAAACCGTCCATGCCCTGCCATTCAGGTGTGTAGCCTTCGGCATGATTGTAATAGCCCTGGCACATCCAGAGGAAGGTGCAGGTATAGATCTTTTGTTCGCCGTCATGCTCAGCGTGCACGGTCCAGATCTTGTCCTCTGACGAATAGCGCGCGCGAACGATTTTGTGGCCATAGCGAATATGCTCGCCGATCGAGTTTTCTTCGATCACCTCTTCCATATAGGTGAGGATTTCCTCGGCCGTCGCGATGGGTGGTCCAATCCAAGGTTTGAACCGGTATCCGAACGTATAGAGATCGCTATCTGAGCGAATACCGGGATAGGTATGCGTATGCCAAGTCCCGCCAAATATCTCTAGCGCTTCCAGGATCAGGTAAGACTTGCCCGGGCACTGCGTTTGAAGATGATACGCTGAACCAATGCCGGATATCCCAGCACCAGCAATCAAAACATCGAAATGGCCGTCTATTTGTTCTGTCGCCATCCTGCATTCCTCCCATATTTTTATGGCAGGCTGGCGCGCACGCGCGCCAGCGCCAATACGGGGTATGCCTTAGATGTCGCAGCGTGAGGCGAGCCTAAGCGCGCGGTTCGAAGCGATCACGCAAAACAGGCTTCAAGATCTTACCATTCGCGTTGCGCGGTAGAGGCTCATCCTGAAATTGGATTTCCACCGGCACTTTGAAGGCCGCGATCTGACTGCGCACATGCGCGCGGAGCTCATCTTCGCTAGCCGCCATATCAGGCTTCAATTGAACGACAGCGCCAACTTCCTGGCCGAGGATTTTGTGCGGGATGCCGACAACGGACGCGTCCATCACCGCCGGGTGGTCATAGAGCGCGCTCTCGACCTCGATGCAGTAAATATTCTCGCCGCCGCGGATCAGCATGTCTTTCGCGCGGTCGACCAGATAGAGGAACCCTTCTTCATCGAGGCGTGCAAGGTCGCCGGTGACCACCCAGCCATCCACAAAGGTCTCAGCTGTGGCTTCAGGCTTGTTCCAATAGGCTTTGCAATTCATCGGGCCTTTGCACCAAAGCTCGCCGACTTCATCTGGTCCGAGCGTATTGCCGTCTGGATCGACGATTTTCAGCTCAACCGCACCAGGAGGATGCCCGGCACTGTCTGGGCGGTTCACATAGTCTTCGCCAATATTAAGTGAAGCCGTCGCACAAGTCTCGGTCATGCCCCAGCCATTGCCGGGCGCTGCATCTGGGAAGCGCTTTTTGATCGTTGTCACGAGCTCCGGCGCCGATGGCGCGCCGCCATAGGAAATAGCCTTGATCGAAGACAGATCGTAATTGTCGCGCTCAGGGTGCTCAAGCAATTGCCAAGCGATCGCCGGAACACCGCCTACATTCGTGATGCCTTCACGCTCAATGATGGGCAGCGCGTGGCCGGCGTCCCATTTGTATTGAGAGACGATTTTCGCGCCCTGAAGCATGCTTGGGATCAGGATCGCGAATGCACCCGTCGCATGGAAAAACGGGATCGCCAGCAGGGTCGCATTTTGCTCATTCGGATCTGGCTCAGGCGGTTGTTCACCGCGGCGCAGAAGCATCCGCATCTGACAGGTAAGCGAGTTCAGCATGTTGGAGATGATTGCGCGATGACTGGCCAAGGCGCCTTTCGGACGACCGGTCGTGCCTGACGTGTACATAATGGTCGCGTCATCATCAGGGCCGAGATCAACGTCTGGCAATCCAATCTGTGCGAGATCCCCCCAGCTGTTGGTTGGTCCCACGATGCTGTCCATCGTCGTCACACGCGGGTCGGTTTCAGCTTCACCACCGCGCGCAATGATGATGGATTTGAGATCTGGCAGGTTCGGCAAACTGTCGCGAATACGGTCCATAATCTGAGGATCAATGACCGCAACTTTCGCCCCGCTATCCTTCAATCCATATTCAAGCTCGTCACCCGTCCACCAGGAGTTCATTGGGGTAGCGATCGCGCCAATCGATAGCGCGGCAAAAAATGGCACCGGCCATTGCGGATAGTTGCGCATAACGACCGCAATACGGTCGCCTTTCTGAACGCCATATTTTTCCTGAAGCGCTTTCGCGAAATGCTCAACGGCGCGCGCAAAAGCTGAGTAGGTGACGCGCTCGTCTTCATAGACCAGATAATCGCGGGCGCCGAATTGAGGTTCTGCCAATTCAAAGATCGTCCGAATAGTTGGCGGCGCACTCTCATAGATTTTCATCGGGACGCCGCCGACGACACCATCAGCAAGTTTGAGTGGTGTATCAGACGCAGCAATCGCCGCATTCGCTTGCGCAATAGAAATGACGGGCCAGCCTTCCGGCAAAGCAGCTACAGCCATAGTTTCCTCCGGGTATTATATCTTTGTTCTAACCGGATATGCGGCAAGCGCCGTCCCTACGGAAGGGGCGACGCTGCGGCAGGTCTGAAATTGTTTCGATTCTGCACGAAATTGACGCGGATAGGTGCGGTTTCAGTTCGCTTCGAGTTGCACACGGTCGAGGTCGAACTCGATAAGCTCGTCAAAACTCGTTGGATCATCCAAAGCGAGGACCAAAGGCTCAACGGCCTCAAGAACAAAAACCGGGGTTTGCGTGGTTTCGGCGACCAAAATCGGGGGCTCGGCTTCGGCGATTAGATCGCCGTCAGTCTCCGATTCAGGGGGCATCATGGCGAAGGCAAAAAAAGCGACAATTGCGGCGAGGAACACCGTTAAGAACGACTGCATAAAGCTAGCTCACGAAAACTCTACATGTCCCAACCCACTCGCAAAGCCTATGCCAATTATTTGGTTAATGCGAGTTACTTTTCGCAGAGTTCCGAGGCTAAATTCGCCTGTGCGTAAAAACGCGCCTATTTACCGAAATCACAGAAGCGAACCGTCCGGTCGGTTCCATCTGGCTCGATCAGTTTATAGGCTGGCCCGGTGAGTTCTGCGCTGTCGCAGAGATATCCGATTTGGTACATGTCCAAGATGTACTCATTGGCCGGTGTCAGCGCGTTTTGCAGCATGATGTCAGCCGCGTCTTGATGCTCGCCCAGGCGGAATCGGAATTCAAACTCCTCCATTGGCGACACGCCGCCCATTTCCAGACGTCCGTTCAAACTCGTCGCCTCTCCGCGTGCATAATCGCGCAGTTCGGTCGCCGCAGCAGCCTGTGGATGATCCGGATAGGTTTCAAGGAATTCATCAAGGGCGGAGATGCCTCCCCAGACTTGGTTGCCCTCGCCCAGCTTAAGCTCAGCCATGCGATAGAGCGCCGTCGCTTTTTCGTCTTCGCTCGCCTCCTGATTTCCTATCAATTGCTCAAGGCGCAGGATCGCCGCCTGTTCGTTTCCAGCCTCAACCAGTTGGTCGACGGTCCCCATGGCCAGTTCAAACACGCTAGGTTGGGTCGTTTCGACAGCCGGAGGGGCATCAACAGCGACAGGCGCTGTGTCGACGGCGTTCGACGCGCAAGCGGCAGTGATGGCTAAAGCAGAAACAGCAATAATTGAGCGCATGGTGTGATCCCTTCTCTCTACCTCGTTAGTGGTCACGAGCCGCGATGGCGACACTAAGGCGAAAATCAGGAGTCTGCAGGATCAGGACACCAGGAAGCATCAGCAGCATGGTCTGGCATAGGGCCGTGCAGGTGCACAGGCGCCTCACCACCGGGGCAGACATACCCTGCCTCTCGCAGCAGATATAGGTGAAGATCCGTTGGCGTCAGGCCAGCCTGTTTATAGCGCACGGCACCATCATCTAGATCGCCCATCAAGACCTTATCATCGAACCAATCGGTGATGTTTTGCAGTCCGGCAAGGCGGCGCTGCGCGTTCTCAATTTCTGTCGCAGCGAAGACCTTGTGGCGCTCGATTGAGCTAATCCGAGGGTCGTCTGGCGCAAGGCTCAAAAACGTGTCGAAATCGGCGATCGCGCCGGGTAGATCATATTTCCCGTTCCAGCGCGCATCACCTCGTAGAAAAACCAGTTCGACACGCTGTTCGGGCGTCAGGTCTGTGCGCGCGAGCAGGTCGGTGAGCGCGACATCAACCGCAATAGCACTCGGATTGCTCGCGATCTGCTCCGTCTCTGTCGCAAACAAAGCTGGATCCATTGTCGGTGGGATCGTCTCACAGGCCGTGACAGTCATAAGGCTGAGGCAGATCAGGGCTCGAAATTTCATATGCGCTCTTCTTGTCGTTCATATCCGATGACAAGAGGCTGTGGAGTGTGAGTAAGGCCGAAAAACGGCAATTACTGCACTGGTAATCTAAGCGCGTGCAAACCGTTCGATTTCGGCAACATCGCCGCGCCCGAGAGCTTCGATCGCACGTGCCGCGATATGGCGCGCGTTCAGTCCGGCTTCTTCATACATCAGGTCCGGCTTGTCCTGATCTTGGAAGATATCCGGCAAATGCATCGTGCGAACTTTCAAGCCCGTATCCAGTGCGCCGACTGCCGCCAAATGATGCAATACGAAGGATCCAAACCCACCGCGTGCGCCCTCTTCGATTGTGATCAAGACCTCATGGTCACGCGCTAGGCGCTCAGTCAGTTCAGCATCGATCGGTTTCGCAAAGCGGGCATCAGCAACGGTGCAGGATAGACCTTGCGCCGCCAGCATGTCCGCCGCTTTCAAAGCTTCTTGGAGGCGTGCGCCGTAGGACAGGATGGCAATCGAGGTGCCTTCTTTGACGATCCGGCCTTTGCCGATCTCAAGCGGTTTCAGCGTGTCTGGCATCTCTACACCATAGCCTTCGCCTCGGGGGTATCTGAACGCAGACGGACGGTCATCGATTTCATTGGCTGTGGCGACCATGCGGGCAAGTTCGGCCTCGTCCGCAGCCGCCATACAGATCATGCCCGGCAACGCGCCGAGATAGCCAATATCGAAACTACCAGCATGGGTTGGCCCATCGGCGCCGACCAATCCTGCGCGATCGATCGCAAACCGCACTGGCAGGCTTTGGATGGCCACATCATGGACGACTTGGTCATAGCCACGCTGCAAGAAAGTCGAGTAGATGGCCGCATAAGGCTTCATGCCATCAGCGGCCATGCCCGCCGCCATGGTCACGGCGTGCTGTTCGGCGATGCCAACATCAAAAGCGCGTTCTGGGAACGCTTTTTGGAACAGATTGACGCCGGTCCCTGACGGCATCGCGGCAGTAATCGCGCAGATCTTGTCGTCGGTTTCTGCCAGTTTGATCAGGGTCTTGCCAAACACATCCTGGAATTTCGGGGCGCCCGGCATTGATTTTTGCTGCTCGCCAGTGACCACGTTGAATTTGGACACGCCATGATACTTGTCAGCGCTGTTTTCGGCCGGCGCATAACCTTTGCCTTTTTGCGTCACGATATGCACCAAGACGGGGCGTTGCATCTGCTTGACGTTCTCGAGCACCGGAATGAGAACATCGAGATCGTGGCCATCAATCGGCCCAACATAATAAAAGCCAAGCTCCTCAAACATCGTGCCGCCCATCGCAAAGCCGCGAAGATATTCTTCAGCTTTTCGGGCCGGGTTTGCGAGCCCAATCGGCTGAACCACAGATTTCGCAAGCTTACGCAAGCCGCGATAAGAACGGCTAGACACCAAGCGGCTGAAATAGTGGCTCATCGCGCCGACCGGCGGTGCAATCGACATGTCATTATCGTTGAGAATCACAACTTGGCGGAGCTGATCACCGCCAACATTGTTCATAGCCTCGTACGCCATGCCCGCGGTCATCGAACCATCACCGATCACAGAGATCACATGATTGTCTTTGCCTTGAATGTCTCGTGATGTGGCAAAGCCATGCGCGGCAGAGATCGAGGTTGAGGCATGTGCCGCGCCGAAAGGGTCGTATTCACTCTCAGCGCGTTTGGTAAAGCCGGATAGTCCGCCGCCTTGGCGCAGCGTCCGAATACGATCGCGGCGGCCGGTCAGGATTTTGTGCGGATAGCATTGGTGTCCAACATCCCAGACAAGTTTGTCGTCCGGAGCGTTAAAAACAGAGTGCAAAGCGACGGTAAGTTCAACAACGCCCAGACCAGCACCTAGATGCCCGCCGGTTACGGAGACCGCATCAATGACCTCCTGCCGCACCTCATCAGCAATTTGTTTGAGTTCCTCGCGCGATTTGTCCGTCAAATCGTCAGGCGTATGGATCTCATCCAGCAGGCGCGTGTTTTTCAGGTCCGTCATCCAGCATCCTCCTAGAGCTGATGGCTCTACAATCGGTAACTTTAGTGCGTTCTATCTAAAACAAAATCGACCGATTGCAGCAGGATATTGGCGCGACTGTGAAAAATTGCGAGATGTTCTTTTGCCTGCGCGGCGAGGAGCCGCACCCGTTCTTGGGCCTGCTCGACCCCCAAAAGCGTAACAAAATTGGCCTTTCCGGCGACTTCATCGGTGCGCAGGGGTTTGCCGACATCCGCCTCATCTCCGGTCGCATCGAGAAGATCATCCGAAATCTGATAGGCCAGCCCTAAATCATGAGAGAACCCATGCAGCGCATGACGTTCTGCCTCATTTGCACCGCCGATAATGCCCCCCGCCTCAACGGAATAAGAGATCAGCGCGCCGGTTTTTAGCCGCTGCATCCGAGTAATGGTGTTGAGGTCTCGCGGGCTATCGGTCTCCAGCATATCGATCATCTGACCGCCAACCATGCCCTGCGCCCCGGATGAATCGGCTAAACGTTCCAACAGTTTGAGCCGGATATGTGGATCTTGATGAGTTTCGCGACTGGCAAGGATTTTAAAAGCCAAGGTCAACAAGGCATCCCCAGCCAAAACCGCTGTGGCTTCATTGAACGCTTTATGCACGGTCGGTTGCCCGCGCCGAAAGTCATCATCGTCCATGCAAGGCAAATCATCATGAATCAGAGAGTAACAATGAATGCACTCAAGCGCAGCGGCGGTCCGAAGCAAGCTCTTTTCAGGCGCATCAAACATCGCACCTGTTTCGATCACATAGAAAGGGCGCATACGTTTGCCATTGGCCAGGGCCGAATGGCGCATTGCCCGCATGAGGTCTGCTTCAGGGCCTTGCGCAGGCGGGATCAATTGGTCGAGCGCCACCGTAATCCGGTCGGCAATTTCAGTCAGGCGCCGACCAAATTCAGGATCACCGCCATCGGCCATTAGTCGAAGCTCGCTGGCTCGGTTTTCGGCGTCCCGTCCGATCCTTGCACGATTTGCTCGACCTTGAGTTCAGCTGATTTCAGCCGCGCTTCGCAGTGTTTCTTAAGCTCCGCACCGCGTTCATAGATGGCGATCGACTTTTCAAGCTCGACATCGCCTTGCTCAAGTTGACGCACAATCGTCTCGAGTTCTGCAAGGGCTTCCTCGAAGCTCATTTCTTTGACGGGTTTCGCCTTGGCTGCCATGTCTACGGTTCCGCTTTAACGCTGTTGCGGTCGTACCCTAGAGGGGGAATTCACTCGCCTCAATGGCGATTTCAGCGTTTTCCACGATATTCATAAACGCGGAAGCTCCAATACTTGTCGCCGCCATCATACACACAGACCCAGCCCAATCGTTTGAGCGGCTTGCGCAACATGCGGTTGAACCAGCCATGCGCCGCGAGATAGACCGACTGTTCTTGAGCTGCCTCATGCAGAACGGCAGCTGCCTGTTTGGCGCGGTCCCTGGCTTCGTGGACACTTTCACCATCAAGCTTGTGCCCTCGCAGCCAAGCGGTCCGCGCCAGAATGTTCCATGTCTTGGGCAAATACTTACGCGTTTTGAAGCGCGGCGGTGGCAGCGGGGCTTCATTGAACACTGGATTAGAGTCTGGCACTCGGCCATCCGTTGCCCAGGTCGCGGTCTCTATCGCCCGCGGGCGCACCGAACTCAGCACCAAATCGACGCCTTTAACTTGGGTTTTCAGTTTCTCAGGCGGCGCTTGGTCTTCCGCGAGGCTGCCGCGCTCATAGCGATCCCACCAATCAACATATTCTTGCCAGGAGAGCTTTGGCCCAGCCGAACGATCCAACGCGGGACGACCATGCCGCGAGACAATAATCGGGCCACGCTTGGTCTTGAGCGCTGCTGATTGCTTTACCTCGGAAATGATGACCCCCATCCGTCTCGCTCCTACAAAGCCGCTTAGACAGGATAAGGAGTCACTGCAAGATGAGAATCCAGGCCCGAACGCCTAGACCGGTCGATGATTGAGCGCATGTAAGATGCCGCTCGCACGTCCGGCGAAGCTCGTTTCAACCGATGCGATCTGATCCATACGGCGACGGGCGCGCGCCATAATTGTTGCCGCTTTACCTGGCATAACTTGTTCGCCGAACCGCCACGCGCGGCCGACCATTCGCGCTGGCGTCAACTGGCTGACACTACCAGCAATTACCCCAGATTCGATTGGCACCTGAAGGTTCGCATAGTGGCGCTTATAGTGATCAAGTCCCGGCCCAGCATCATAGAGTTTGATGCCGTCGTCGCCCATGCGCTCAAGCATCTCCTGAACCAGCATATTGCCCGGTGAATAGGCGCCAAAGTCCTGATCGAAGGCCGTGATCCACCCATGAAGAACCGTATCAGATTGTAGGTTAAACTCTGCGGTTGCGAGTTGATCATCAAAGCACAGGCTACTGACGCGGCTTCGGAGCCTCGGTCCCTGAAAGCTACGCAAGCGATCAAACAGAGCACGCGTCCACGGCGCTTTTAGAACGTCATGATATCCAGTCCGGGCAAATTGATCCTGTTTGAGGTCTAGAAGGCGCTGGAAACTCGCATCGGATGGGTCATCCCAAACGAAGCGCATTTCTGTAAAATCGCGAGCCACATTGCGGTAGATCCGTCGCATTTTCTTGAAATGCTTGGGCCAGCGCTTTTCTTGGTTGGCGTAGAACGCTTCCCATCCCTCGCTTAAGTCGCTCAGGTTGGCCCCTACCCGGTCCAGTTCGGACTTATGAGTTATATCCGCCGGCATATAGCCCTGCGTGGACATTCCAGAGATATCAAACCCAGCTAGAATCTCTTGCGGAAGAAGCTCTGTGTCTTGCGAGAGAATAGGCGCGTTCCAGTCGGAAAATGGGGATCCGATTGGACGAGCCCAATTGCCTGGGCGAATATGCATTGGCCAAACCGCGAAAACACCCTCGCGATCACTCGCGAAACCGATCCTGGTATCCTCGCGAACTTCGCCAACAAGCCGGGCAAAATCGGGATCGAAGAAGGGGTCATCGTAGATCGCACGCGCATCGCGGAGCGCGGCATAAATCTGCCACTGCTCTTCGGACATCTCCTCCGGGCGATACAAAACATACTTCACAGCACAGCCATCCCACTCGCATCTGCGGCTCAACGCATGCAAATGGTATACCGAAGACGTATCGATTTAGGCTGAACGAAAAAGGTCGAATTAACTACAATCCACGCCAGACGCGTGATTTCATACACGGATCAGCTTGAGCGCGCCCACAGCGATAGAATGAGAACAGCACCGTATCGGCTCGTCCAATCAGGTTTTGAGCGGGGACAAAACCAACTGAAGCCTGGTCTGGCGTCACCCCTCGGCGCGGTGGACACCCGGCCTGGTCGACAGTCCCGGGTTCACTCGTTGGACAATGCCCTGAGGGATTGCGCCCATCCATGGAATTGTCGCGATTGTCGCCCATGAATAAGAAATGTCCGTCGGGAACGGTATATGTAATTGAGATATTCGTTCCCGTCTGGCCATCAATATCGTGGGTCGTCCAGCTTTTACCGTCAAAAGATTCTGTGAATTCAGCCGCCGTAATATAGGCACCGCTATCATGCTGACGGTAGCGTACGCGGCGAACAAAGGTGCGTTCGATCGGGGTACCGTTAATCGCGGTCGGCTGACCATCACGGACCGTTACACTATCGCCTGGCAAGCCAATGATGCGCTTGATCATGACGCGCGGCGTATGGGTGTGCTCGAACACAGCGACATCCCCGCGCTTTGGCGCGCTCGCGAAAATTCGGCCATCTGGCAGAGGCACATAACGGCCAAGGCTAAAGGGCAGAGAGTTTCTGGAATAGCCATAGGCAAACTTGTTGACGGTAACACGGTCGCCGACCTGCAGATTTGGCACCATGCTCTCGGATGGAATCACCCGTAACTCATAGAACAGGCCTGAAAAAACCAGAAAGACCGGGATAAAAATCGAGAGCGTAATGCCCCACTCCCGGAGCTCCTTCACCACTTTTTCCTGCAGCGTCAAAGGCGCTTCAGTCGTAGCTGCTGTTTCACTCATGATAGGCGCACCGCTGTTCCGTAAGCGAGCAGTTCAGCCGAGCCGCCCATGATCATGCTGGTCGTCACGCGCAAACAGATCACCGCATCTGCGCCTTTGTTCTTGGCATCCGCAATCATGCGATCGATCGCCTGCTCGCGCGCTTCTGCCATGAGTTTGGTGTATTCCGGCACTTCGCCGCCAACCAGGTTTCGCAGCGCCGCCATGATATCGCGTCCGAAAAAACGCGTACGCACCGTATTTCCTCGAACCGTGCCGAGAATCTCAGCCACATCGCGGCCGGGAACAGCTTCACCCATGGTGACAATCATTCTGCGCGTTCCTTACTTGTCGACCGTTTTAGAATAATGGTCATCTTCGGCATTGTTCAATCGATCAACTACCACTTTTGCCAGAAGCACAAGAAACCCCAATCCGACAAGGCCCGGTATCAGCAGGAACGCCCAAAAAGGTGCCCCGACAGCCGCTTCGCTTTGTTGGATAAGGACAAATACGCCAAAGACTGTGCCGAGCGCGTAAATCCCGCCGCCCACGACGATCAGCGCGATTCCGATCGTGAACCAGCCTTTTGTTCTACCGGTTTCTTGCATGCCAGCCTCCTCAAGCGATCCCGCGTGCTATGTCACTTATCCGCTTGAACATGTCGAGATCAAGGCGCGGCTTGGTTACGCTTTCGCGGTGTACCAGGCGACCCCATCAGCATCAATTGTGCGTTCTGCCTGCTCGTTTTCGATCAAATAGTTCAGGTGCGCGAGCGCCTCTCCCGTTGCCATTGACAAGACATCGTCGCCGATCTTGCGGCCAAATATGGCCGGGAAAACATCCACGACCCGCCGTGGTTCCTGGGTCAGGCGCTGATGCAAGCGGCGCAGCGCCACGCCATGGCCTTTGATCAGGTGATCCAGCCGCGAATGCGCCCCGCGAAACGGTTCGTTATGTGCGGGCAGTACAAGCACATCCTCCGGAAGTTCAGCCTTGAGTTTCTCACAACTCTCCAACCAATCCCGCAGCGGATCGCCCGCCGGTTCGGTTGGAAACACCGAGACGTTTGAGGAGATTTTCGGCAGCAATTGATCACCGGAGATCAGAACGTTCAGCTCCTCACAGAACAGGCAACTATGTTCTGGCGAGTGGCCATTGCCTGAAATGATGCGCCAAGTCTGTCCAGCCATCTCAAACACGTCGCCATCTTCCAGCCGGCGATAGGCATCAGGAAGTCGCGAGACACCGCGTCCAAACCCGCCGAAGCGCGATTTGTAAGTCTCAATCTGGTCTTCGGTCCAACCAGCTTGGCGGTAGAATGTAACCCCTGCCTCAGGCGCTTCGCGGCCCGTATCAGCGACCAACATACGACAGGAGATATATTCCAACCGGCTAATCCAAAACTCCGACTCTGGGAATTTTCGGCTCAGCCATCCGGCATTGCCAATATGATCAGGGTGCATATGGGTGACGATCACACGCCAAACTGGGCGTCCGCCCAGTTTCTCATCAAAGATCTTACGCCATGCCGATTTGGTGTCATCGAGCGGCATCCCCGTATCGACAATTGTCCAACCGCGAGCGCCATCATCGATGAGCCAGAGATTGATCCATTGCAGCGAGAAAGGCAGCGGCATCCGCACCCAATGCACGCCCGGCGCGACCTCCATGGTCTCACCAACAGCAGGTGTTTCTTCCCCGAAAGGATACTCAAGCGGCGCGCGCCCGGCTGTTTTGCCCTCAAAACCGTCCATCATTGCAGTCTGCCATGCGCGCGGCAGCGGACCAATCCGTCACCGTGCGGCATGACCGAAGGGCAAGCTTAGCGCGTATCGACCCGCGTGACCTTTGTTCCTTCAATGCTGACGCCGGCCATCAGGCCTTTCTGATCGAAGATAAATGCGTAGGCATCGTCTTGAAGCGTCGACGAAGACAGATTCTCTGCAATGCCTTGATTCACGACGACAACGGTTGGCCCAACACCAATCTCCCAACCATCCGAGCGCTGCAGATAGCTGATCGCATCCTCATTCATGAGGAAGACCGCATATCCGTATGATTGCGCACCGGCTTGCAGGCCCCAGGACCCTGTGAAGGAGGTATAATAGTCAACAGTTTGGCCGCCGCGCCGCAGCTCACCCTCGCCATAAGCGCCGCCAAAGACGAGACCAGCTTTAACGATTGATGGGAACACCAAGACCGCGCGCGATTGACGCGAGATCGCGGCTGCAGCCGGGTTTTCGCGGATGAGCTTGTTTAGCGCTTGTGAGCTATCGGTTGACAGATCGGCGCGCGAGGCTGGCGACGTTGCCGTGGTTGAACATCCTGCAACCGCTCCGGTCATTAGAATAGCCGTTGCGGCCATGATTTTTGTAAAGGTACCCATATGGACCTCCTTAAATGAACTGGTGGTCGATTTATGGAGGAACGGACGCTCAGACAACAAATAGCGTCTAAAATCGATTTAACATTCGACCACATTCACCGCCAAACCGCCTTCGCTGGTTTCTTTATACTTTGAAGACATGTCGAGACCTGTCTGGCGCATGGTTTCGATCACTTGATCCAAGCTCACTTTGCCTGCGCCCGATTGGTGCAAGGCCAAACGCGCAGCGTTGACGGCTTTCACCGTCCCGATCGCATTTCGCTCAATACACGGGATCTGGACCAGTCCTCCAACCGGGTCACAGGTCAGGCCAAGATTGTGTTCCATACCAATTTCAGCTGCCGCCAGACATTGCGCCGGGGTCGCGCCCCATACCGCAGCCAAGCCGCCTGCGGCCATTGAGCATGCGACACCCACCTCGCCTTGGCAGCCCATTTCAGCACCCGAGATCGATGCGCGTTGCTTATACAAAAGCCCGATCCCACCTGAGACAAAGAGAAAACGGCGCGCCTTACTTCTGATCGGCACGCCCTCATCGTCGCAACAATAATGGCGCAGCACGGCGGGTAGGATGCCCGCGGCTCCATTCGTGGGCGCGGTCACAACCCGTCCGCCGGCCGCGTTTTCTTCATTCACGGCCATCGCATAGACGTTCAGCCAATCAAAAAGGGCTTCTCGTTCATTCACCCCGGCACCGGCTTTCAGCTTGCGATACAGATCGGGCGCGCGGCGCTGGACCTCTAGGCCACCTGGCAAAATGCCCTCGTTTTGCAATCCGCGTTCGATACAAGCGAGCATCGTATCGGTGATGAGATCAATTTGCTCGTAAGTCGCATCGCGCGTCCGGCGCCCATCCTCATTTGCAAGGATCAAAGCATCGATCGCCATGGGTGTATCCTCGCAAAGCGCGAGCAACTCCGCCGCAGAGCCAAATGAGAATGGCGAGCGCGCTGTGTCCTCAACCGCATCATCTTTGGCCGGGCGAGACAGGCGCCGCGCAGACGAGATAAACCCACCACCTGTCGAAAAATAGACCCGCGTGAAACTCGGTTCTTCTGGAGCGTCTGCTCGATACAGGCGCAGGATCATTCCGTTTGGGTGCAGCTCAGGTACTATGTCACCGCGGTACAGAATATCCGTCAATGGGTTGAACTTTATGTCCGCCTGCCCTGCAACTTGGAGAGCTTTGGTTCTAACCGCCTGACGAAACGCCGCCTCGGCTTCATCCGGTTCTGCTGTTTCAGGATCGAACCCCAGCAAACCCAGAATAACAGCTTTGTCGGTTCCGTGGCCGACACCTGTCAGCGCGAGTGATCCCTGTAGCTCGACTTCAACCCGGTTGGCATGCGCGAGTTCACCAGACTTTCGCGCCTCTCGCAGGAAGCGTTTTGCAATGCGCATCGGACCAACTGTGTGCGATGAGGACGGTCCCAGTCCAACGCGAAACAAGTCTAAGACTGAAAGCATTTTGAGAGCCTCACCACAAACCAGCTGCTACCCCTAGGGCTGCCTTGCAATCGCCGCAAGCCCGGTTCAGGGTCTCAGAAAAATCAATTCGGAGGGAGCACATGACGCATTTGAATAGACGCCGCCTATTACAATCGAGCGCCGCCATAACAGCACTCAGCACACTAGGCGCGTGTGCAGGGGAGAACGCTGACGCACCTGACACAGGCGATCTAGAAGCCGAGGCACCGCCCATCGAACCTGAGCCTGCTTCTTACACTGCAGGTGCGATCCCAGATGGTGTGGAACAGCTCGAAATGCTCGCCAATGGAACCGCCACGTCTCTGTCCTTGACCGAGGCCGCAATTGCGCGCTCGAAAGCCGCGCATCCGCTCATCAATGCTGTGGCAACTGAATCCTATGACAAGGCACTCGAGGCCGCCAATGCATCGCCCGAAGGTCGCTTTGGCGGAGTACCGACTTTCATCAAGGATCTGCTCGATTGGGAAGGCGATCAAACCCTTTACGGGTCCCGCGCATTCAAAGGCTATATCGCGCAGAGCGATGGCGAGTTTGCGAAGGCCTGGCGCAAAGCGGGGGTGGTTAGCCTCGGTAAATCGACATCGCCGGAAATGGGTTTGATTTCCTCAACTGAACCTTTGGTAACTGGCGCGACCCGAAACCCTTATGATCTCAGTCGGATTCCAGGCGGCTCTTCGGGCGGCGCCGCTGCGCTCGTTGCGGCGCGCGTTGTCCCCTTTGCGCATGCCAGCGATGGCGGTGGTTCTATTCGCATCCCAGCGGCTTGCTGCGGTCTATTCGGGCTAAAGCCGAGCCGCGGCGCCCTGCCGATTAGCCGAGATTCAGGACCGGTCGATATTTCGGTCAATCATGCTGTGACGCTAACCGTTCGGGACAGCGCTGCTTTGTTTGCAGCCGCTGAAGTGGATTTGGAAACAGATCTCCCGCGCACCGGAAATATCACAGAGGCGTCGACACAGCGGCTTCGCATCGGTTTTGCACCAGAACCGATCACCGATGCCGCCCTCGATTCTGAAACGCGCTCCGGAATTGAGCGCACAGCAGAGCTTTGCCGCGAGCTAGGGCATGAGGTTGTCGATTACACGGTGCCGATTGATGGCGAGGAATTCACTGACGCATTTCTACTCTACTGGGCAGCAGGCGCGGCAGCATTTGCGCAGCAAGCCAGCGCTTTCTCGGGCAAGCCGGTCAGTCCCGATATTCTTGAACCTTGGACCCTAGGCCTCGCCCAGGAATTCCTCGGACGCCAGGGGGATATGGACGACGCGATTGCCTATCTTCAAGCGTTTGAAGCCGTCTACCACTCATGGTTTGACGAGTTCGACATTTTGCTCACACCGACAGTTTCAACAGTGCCGCCAAAAATTGGCAGCCAAGCGCCAGACGGGGATTATCAAACCGTGCGCGCGAATGTCTTGAACTTTGCAGCCTTTACGGCGCCGATGAATGTCTCGGGCGCGGCCTCGATGAGTGTTCCGCTCCAATGGAGCGCTGACGGCCTGCCCGTTGGGTCGATGTTCTCCGGCAAACGCGGCGATGATGGACTTCTTTTGTCGCTCGCCTATGAACTAGAAGCCGCGCAGCCTTGGATCGACCGGTTGCCCACATTCAAACCCGCTTAGAGGGAGCCGCCTTTTGCCGTTCGAATATATCAGCACCGATGAGGCGATTGCGTCTGACGGACTTCGCATGGTGGTGGTCGGCAATGTCCCAAGCCCCTGGGGCGAAGCCGCGAAAGGCATCTTCCATATCAAGAGTATTCCTTGGAAAGCCGTCCGGCTCGAATACGACAATCCAGCATTCGACGCCTGGGCCAAACAGCAAACCGCGCCGGTTGCGCTTTACAATGACGAAGCGCCCCGCTCCGGCTGGCGCGAAATTCTGGAATTTGCAGAACAAATCGCACCGGAGCCGAGCTTGATCACCGGAGATGCGGACGCCATGTTCGCGCTCTGCAATGATTTGGTCGGCGAGAATGGATTAGGCTGGGCCAGGCGTCTGCAATTGGTGGAAGCGGGATTGACCGGCAAAGGCGGCTTTCTCGAGCCAGTCGCAAAGTACATTGGCGCGAAGTATGGATACACGCCGGAGAAAGGTGCCGCGTCGAGCGCTCGCGTCCATGAACTTCTCGAACAAATCGCCGACCGTTTAAAGGCTCAAAAGGCCCTAGGCAGTCAGTATCTCTTAGGCCAATCACTCAGCGCCGCAGATGTCTATTGCGCGACGGTGATGGCTCTCATTTCACCTTTACCCGAGGCGCAATGCCAAATGAAACCGACCACAAGAGCCGCCTTCAGCACACTTGATGATGCAACAAAGGCCGCGCTTGACCCGATCATTTTGGCGCACCGCGATCTGATTTATGAGAAACACTTGGAGCTGCCGCTTTCGCTCTGATTGGAGACCATGACATGCAAGCTCGATTTTTAGCTTTGTCCGCCGCACTTGCACTAGGGTTGCCAACCGCAGGGATGGCGGAGGTCATGACCTCGGCGCCGGATCATTTCACTTTAAAACTTGAGGCGCAGTCAGATCTCTCGCCCAGTGAACTGTGGGCGCGGCTGGTTGAGCCATCTGATTGGTGGCTTTCAGACCATACCTATTCCGGCGATGCCAGTAATCTCTCACTCGATGCGCAGGCAGGCGGGCTTTGGCGCGAGGATTGGGACGGTGGCTCCGTTTGGCATGGCACAGTCTTACAAGCGCAGCCGGAGCAGTCTTTGGTCCTGTCGGCGCCATTTGGACCGCTTCAAGGTCTGGCGGTGACTTCGGTCTGGACCATCACTTTGACTCCAAGCGATAGCGGCGGCACGCAAATCACCTTCGATCACGTCACAAACGGAACGTCAGCGAGCGAGCTAGACGCGATGGCACCAGCCGTTGATTTCGTAAAGCAACAGGCCATCGAAAGTCTCGCCCGTCCAAGCGAGGAATGAACAACTTTCCCCAAGGTCGAGCTTGCCGGGCGAGGCAAAGCCCGTAACTCTCCCAAATTGAGAGAGATTGGGCATGGCGGAAACAAGCACGAATCCTGATGCGCCTTTGCGGCCACTTACGCCCTTCCAACAAGGTATGATTGGATTGGCGAGCGTCGCGATGGGCGCTGGCATGACGATCAATTTCGTCGTCGTTGCGCCGCTTGCGCGCAAAGCAGGCCTAACCGAAGTGCAAGTTGCTGGGATTTTGACGCTCTCAGCCGCGATTTATGCCTTGATGATCCCGCAGTGGGGACGCTGGGCCGATCGGTTTGGCCGCAAGCGCATAATGGTCTTTTCGCTGATGGCGATGGGTTTCACCAATATGGCCTTCTTGTTCGCCCTAGAGGCCGCTTTGGCGGGCATGATCACCGGAATGACCATGTTTTTCACGCTGGTGTTCGTGAGGATATGGTTCGGCCTGTTATCTCCGGGTCTACAGCCTGCAAGTATGGCCGCAATGACTGATGCGACGACGCCAGAAACCCGCGCTGCCGGGCTCGGCATGCTTGGGGCAGCGATGAGCATTGGCTCCATCCTTGGCCCCGCGGGCGCGACCGTGCTCGCACCCTTTGGCGCGTTGGTGCCACTTTGGGGATCTATTGTCCTTTGTATTTCATGCGGGATCTTAATCGCGTTCGCACTCCCCAAGTCGCGCAGCACACGGCAAAGCGCGGCGCGGCCGAGCCCTCTTGCCATGCGCGACCCACGCGTCTTTCCGCATTTGTTGTTCCTGTTCACGTATTTTGTGGCCGTTGGCATGATCCAACAAACCCTCGGATGGTTCTTGGAAGACCGATACGATCTCGGAGAAGAACGAACGGTTCTATTTGCCGGGATCGCATTCGCTTGTTTGGCGGTCGCCATGGTGATCGTACAGTTCGGGTATGTTCAACCTCGCAAGCCCGATCCGCGGCGGATGTTGCCGACGGGCCTCTTTCTGATCGCCGTCGGCTATGTCCTCGCAAACCTGTTGGCACCGTTCTGGGCCGTTTGCGTGGCATTCTTGATCGTCGGCGCTGGCGCAGCTTTGGCAGTGCCCGCAGCGAATGCTCTGGGCAGCCTTTCGGTGGACCGGCATGAGCAAGGCTCTGCCGCGGCTTTGCTCGCCGCTGCGCCGCCCGCTGGATTCATTTTCGGGCCACTGCTTGGCGCCACGCTCTATCAGATCGGTGCGCCTCTGCCGCTTTACATGTCAGCAGCGGTGATGGCCGTTTTGGGCGCCTATGCCGTTCTAGTGGTTGGCCGGCGCCCAATCGGATAGAGCCCTATTCTGCGGCCACCATGCAGAAGGCATTCAACTTATTTCCATCGAGGTCACGGAAATAGGCCGCGTAAAAACCGCCTCCGCGATCACCGGGTTTACCCTCACAGGTTCCGCCCTGCTCAAGCGCAATCGCGTGCAAGCGATCGACCTGCTCTGGATCGCTCGCCTGAAGCGCGACCATTGTCCCATTACCGGCACTTGGCGCCTGACCATCGAACGGCTTGGTGATCGCGACGCCAGGAGCGCCGCCCATTTCACCCCAGGCGATAAACGTATCCTCGTCCATCATGCGCCCGACGCCCATTTCCTTAGCGATTGCGTCGTAGAACTTCGCGTTCCCCGGCAAATCGTTTGTGCCCAAAGTTACGTAACCAATCATTCCAGCCTCCTTGTTTGAGGCCGGAACATTACATGAACAACAGCTTATTGCAAGCGCTACATCGCGCTGATACCGCCGTCGACTTTCAGCTCGGCGCCGGTCACAAGCTTGCTTTCATCACTCGCCAGATACAGGACCGCATACGCAATATCGTCCGGCTCGCCGACTTTACCGAGTGGGATCTGGCGTCCGAGTTTCGCGAGGCCTTCCTCTTCCCCGAACATCTGCTTCACGCCGTCCAAGATGGGCGTGTTGATAAAGACGGGGTGGACTGAGTTACAGCGAATTTGCCCGCCCGTTTTCGCGCAATGGAGCGCAATCGATTTTGACATATGACGAACCGCAGCTTTCGCTGTGTTGTAAGACACGTAGTTGCCGCTCGCGACGATACCGGCGATTGAGCTAATATTGACGATCGAGCCGAGCCCGTGGTCGCGCATTAATGGGATCGCGTATTTACAACCCAAGAAAATCGAGTCGACGTCGACCTTCATGACATGCTGGAACACGCCATAGTCTTCGTCTTCAACACTGCCCAAGGACCCAATCCCAGCATTATTGATCAAGATGTTGAGCCCGCCCATGGCGTCATGCGCTTCTTGAACAACCACTTTCCAGCGATCGCCGTCGGTCACGTCGTGTTCCCAGGCAAAGGCTGTTCCCGCGCCAAGCTCGGCATTGATCGCCGCGGCGACGGCGTCTGCACCTTCGCCATTTACGTCGGTGACCGTAACCTTGGCGCCTTCACGCGCCAGCATCCAGGCCGTGGCTTCGCCTAATCCTTGTGCTCCGCCGGTGATAATTGCTTTCTTGCCTGATACGCGGCCCATGGCGGCCCTCCTCAATACTGTTGTCTGCGCGTGGTGTAGCCGCGCGGACGAACCCGGCGCAAGCCCTGACGCGGCGACGTCCGCTCACGGCGAGTTGAAAAAACGCGATTTGAGAATTCTGGCGCGCTGCCCGAACTAGGGTGGACTTCAGGTTGGAGACCTTCATGCGCATCACTCTACTCGCTCTGGCTTTGCTCGTTACGACCCTCACCGTCTTGTCGCTCGGTGGCGGAGCACAAACGCTTCAAAAGCTACCACCGGCGACAGCGACAACGAACGGGCCGGTCGTTGCTGAGCTCTTTACGTCACAGAGCTGTTCCTCCTGTCCACCGGCGGAAAAACTCTTTTCGGAACTTGCTGAGCGAGATGATTTGATCGTTCTGGAATGGCATGTGGATTATTGGGACCGATTGGTCCATGGCCGCGCCGGGGCGTGGAAAGATCCTTTCTCAAATCCCGACTATACTGCTCGCCAACGCCAATATAATCGCGCCCTACGGGGCACTGGCGGCGCGTACACCCCACAAGCCGTGATCAATGGGGCCTCTGAGACTGTCGGAAGCCGTGCAAGCGAGATTACCACGCTTCTTTCGGCCGCTCCCCATGCGATGGCGCCGATTGAAATCCTGAAGGATGGCGAAGCGACACGTGTCGAAATTGGCGCATTCGAGATCGCGCTGGCGAGGCCCGCAGAGATCTACCAACTCACTTTACTGCCTGAGCAATCAACATCCGTGGCTCGCGGCGAGAATCGCGGTGTTCACCTATTCAGTCGAAATGTGGTTCTGGATGCGGTGCAGATCGGCACCTATTCCGGCGATGCAACATCACTGAAGATTGAAGCGCCATCCCCAGAGCATGGTTGTGCCATCATTATTCAAGAAAAGCGCGGCAATCGCCTCGGTCCCATCCTGGGCGCGAGCTATTGCTCTTGATCAGCGAAGCTTAGATGCCAGCGCATCCATAAAACCAGCCAGTTCGACATCGAGCTCGGTAACACCATCAGCGTCATGCGTGGTGAGCGTCACCTCGACCCGATTGTAAACGTTGAACCATTCCGGATGGTGATCCATTTGCTCGGCTTTCAAAGCGCAAGACGACATAAAGCCGAATGCGGTTTTGAAATCAGCAAACTTGAAAGTCTTCTCGATTGCGTCGCGATCGCCTGACTTAGCTGCCCATCCTGAAAGTTTCGCCAGGGCCGCTTGGGCCCCAATTTTGGTCGCCATTAGTTGCTCGTTTCCGTTTCCTGAACCGTCTCATGAACGAAATAGAGCCAACGCCCATCATCGGCAATCGCTGTTCGGATGCCCGGATAAGATTCTCCGGCGCGAATACGGTCGAGACCAACATCACCGACCAGTTCGCGGAGCCTGGCGCGGTCCGCGAAATCGAGCCGCTCCGGCATCAGGTCCTCAGCATCGCGCGCTGCGAAATCTGGCCAAATATACCAAGTCTGGTCGCCAACTTGGCGGGTGCCATAAGGGCCATCCAAGAGAGCGCCAAGGCGCATCAGTGGATCGAATCCCGTGCGGCGTAAAAGGTCCCAATGCACTCGGTGGGACTCGCCTGCAAAGTTGGACACGAAATTCTCTTCGGCATTTGCCAAGCGCACGAAGCGCGAGAGCGAATTGCGATCCAGGATGACACGAATGTCCGAGATTTTCGCTTCGGCCGCCTCAGTCAAAGGCGTCGTCATCTCTTCGACCACATCGACAGGTGTTGTGACAGCTGGCGCTGCCGTCACCATGATCCGGATACGTGGAGTCCCGTCGCTCTCACCGCACCCGGCGAGCAAAAGTGTCGACGCCAATCCTAGAAAAAGTGCTCTCATATGCCCTCGAAACTGGTAGCCTCCCGAAGGTCCTGCAAGAGCTGCGCCTCATTGAGCACTTTGATCGTGTGCATGCCCATGGCCCGGGCCGGCTTAAGGTTAATCCCCAAATCGTCGAGATAGACACAGCGCGCAGGATCAACATCCAATGCCTCGCACATCAAAGCATAGATGCGCGGGTCAGGCTTCCGGATACCAAGCTTGGAACTCTCGATCACATGATTAAATTGTTCCATAATTTCCGACACTTGCGCTGCTTTCTTTGCATCCGAACTCATGCCTGCGCCTTTGCCAACAGGGGCATTGTTCGTGATACATCCAACCTTTACGTGCTGCTTGCAAATCTTCAGGGCCTCGACGACAGCCGGGCGAACATCACCGGATAAGAGGCCAAGAATGTCTTTTCCAGGCACTTCATGACCAAGCGCGCGGCTCTCATTTCGAAACAATGTGTCGAACTCATCTGCCGTCACTTCAGACCGCTCTAGTTTAGCCCAGGCATTCTCTTGAATATTGACCGCGTTAACCGACCGAACGAAGTCTTTGGGAAGTCTGTTTTGGTCTTCGTACCGGGTGAACGCTTCGAAGGGAGACGAGGTAAACACCCCTCCGAAATCCCAAATCACGGCTTGCAGTTCGGTGGTCATCTTGTTGTCCTATCTCGCGTCGATCAGCGTTTTCTTATGGCTACGCTCCATAACCTCATGTCCGGAAGCTTCAAACCCCACAGCATCCAGCAAAGACTGATCGCGGTCGTCGCCAGGATTATCTGTTGTCAGCAATCGATCGCCGACAAAGATCGAATTGGCGCCAGCTAAGAGGAGAAGGGCTTGCTCACCCTCGGTCATACCTTCGCGGCCCGCTGACAAACGGACCCAGCTTTTGGGGAAGACGATCCGACAGGTTGCAATCGCACGCGCCATTTCGGTCACGCTCACAGCAGGGCTTTCTCCCAGCGGCGTACCTTTGATCGGGACAAGCATATTGATCGGCACGCTCTCGGGATGCGGTGTCAGCTTGGAAAGCTCATGGATCAAGCCGATGCGATCTGAGCGGCCCTCGCCCATGCCGAGGATACCGCCAACACAAAGCTTCACACCGGCCTCACGCGCCTTAGCAAGTGTATCAAGGCGATCGTCATAGGTGCGGGTCGTTACGACAGTCGTATAGTATTCTGGGGACGTATCGAGATTGTGATTATAGTAATCGAGCCCCGCCTCTTTCAGCGCTTCAGCTTGACCATCTTCGAGCATGCCAAGCGTGACGCAGGTCTCCAGGCCTTCCGCTTTCACCGCTGAAATCATCGCGGCCACTTTGGGGACATCGCGATCTTTAAGGGAGCGCCAACCTGCCCCCATGCAGAACCGATCCGCGCCGCCCGCTTTCGCCCGCTTCGCCGCCGCAACAACCTCTTCCAGAGGCATTAGCTTCTCAGCATCAACATCCGTGTTAAAATGCGCGGACTGGCTGCAATAGCCGCAATCTTCTGGGCAACCCCCGGTTTTAATTGACAAAAGCTGCGATTTTTGCAGCGCGCCATCCGGCCAATTTGCGTGCTTTACTTCCAGCGCCTGTCCCACCAAGGCATCTAAAGGTTGCTCATAAATCGCCTCGATTTCGGCTTTTGTCCAATCGTGGCGGGGCAAGTCAAATGGCATGGGAGGGTCCTTCTTAATCTAAACAAATCGCCGCCTCTAAGCACGGTCGATTGGAGTGTCTTCTCTCTCACCCCCACGCCAATGGCAAGGGTACGACGTCTCGCAAATCATCACATTCGACAAGATCGATTGGCGGCCTATCTCCGTGGCCATGCTTACAAGAATTTTTCTTCTTTTTACCGCCCTGATGTTCATCGCTTTTGGCCTGTGGTCGATCACCGATCCGGTTGGGATGACTGCGCGCCTCGGTGTGTCTGCCGAAGGCGTGTCCGGTGTGTTTGAGATGCGCGGAATCTATGGCGGCGTCAGCCTCGGCGCAGCGCTTCTATGCTTGCTTGGCGGACTACGCGCACGCTTTGAGTTCGCCGCGCTATGCTTTGTCGCTGCTTATATGGGCGGTTACGTCCTCGGGCGCGGTGCCTCTTTTTTGTATGGCGACAGCGCCCTGGCTTCGAACTGGTACTTTGCTGGTTTCGAGCTTGTGATGTTCGTCCTGGCGACGCTTCTGGTCAGCCGCAAGGCATAGAAAAAGCCCCACCAAATGGCAGGGCTTATCAAAGAATGAATTCTCTAGGCTAGGCCTTAGAAAGTCTTGCGAACCGTCACACCATAGGTCTGCGGCTGGCTTGGGTAACCGGTCCAAGTTCCAGCTTGCGCAACACCAGGGAACGCGGTCGTGATATATTCGTGGTCGAAGATATTGCGACCCCAGAATGAGATCCCAAGACCATTCGCTGACGTGAAGCCGAGAGAGGCGTTCACATTGTTCACTTCGCGGTCGTAGAGACCTTCAAGCGCGGCATTGATTGGCGCAGCGCTGCCGCCATCACCAAAGTCTGTATCAGCTTCATATTGCCAATCAGCCCGGAAGAAGCCGTCCCAATCCGTTTCAAGAACACCGAATTCATACAGGACTGATGTCGACGTGATCACGTCAGAAACGCCTGATACGCTGGTGCCTGAGAGGTCGTTGCCATTGAAGTCGATGAACTCGTCATAGACGGGGTCGAGGAACGTCCCAGCGAATGACAGCGTCAGGTTTGCCGTTGGGCTCCAAGTCGCATCCAATTCCAGGCCCGTCGCAGACTGCTCAGCTGCATTGTCGAGCGTAAAGCCTGTTCCGTTAAAGATGTTCGATTGGAAGTTTTCAATCGTTTGGTCAAAGATCGCGACGTTCAATGCGAAATTGTCCCATGCGCCTTTCAGGCCGATTTCGAAGACTTTTGCTTCTTCAGGCTCGGCGAAACGCGTTCCTGTGATCAGGTTCGGCTGAGCGAGACCTGCATCCTGGAGCGGAGACGATGGCGCTGTCCGCAGGACTTGTTGTGTAAATGGATCAACCACTGTGCCGACAGCTTGGTTCGCTGCATTGATCGACGGTGTGAAATCGGCTGCGAATGGACGGCTATCGCGTGAGATGTTGAACGAGTTCGATTTGAAGCCCGTCGCATACGACCCGTATAGATTGATATTCTCGTTGAGATCATATGCCAGACGAATAGAGTAAGTCAGATCGTCTGCTGTAATCGTTCCATCCTCAACCGCGTTCGGGAAGTTCACGAATGGTGGCTGGAACTGCAGAGGCTGAAGCCCAATCAGAGGGTTCTGTGTCGCAGCTGGTGTCGTTGGGTCGTAATTGCTGGCCACAGCAAGAGCTTGCTGCTGGATGCCAGCGTAGGCCGCCTGATTAGCACCAATAAAGGCACCGATTGCAGCTGGATCAGATGTGTCCACGCCATTTGCGCCGAGGATGCCGTCAACGACGAGTGCATAACCGATTTGGGTCAAGTCGAGCGACGACAGAACATCGAGACTTTGAATGTTGAGCGTCGCGTCTTTCTCCGTCTCAGTGTAGTTAAGACCCACAGTCGCGGTGAGGCGATCCGACAGGTACCAGTCTAGCGTTCCGAAGATTGAGATCGCTTCATCATCTTGCGTGAACCTTTCAATATTGCCCTGTCCAGCGCCAGCAAGCGTTCCTGTTGGAATGCCGAGACCCGCCTCTAGCGTCCCCAGTGGGCTTGCCAGCGTGCCTGCTTGGAAGGCTCCAATAATGCCTGGAATATCGGCAGGCGCAGCACCTGCAAATGCAGCCCCAAGATCAATAAAGTTACGGAAGTCAGAGCCGTAAAGAAGCTCGTTCTGGACAGCTGCAGACTCGTCGAAATAATACGCGCCGACCATCCAGTCGAAAGCGCCTTCACCGCTAGAGGTCACTCGAAGTTCTTGTGAGAACGTCTCGAGCTGCTGAGCTTCATCAAGTGCCGCAAGATTGGCGCTTGTGAAATCGATGTCGTAATTGTTGACGACGTCTGTCTCACGGTAGGCGGTAATTGTCGTGATGGTGAAGCCATCAAATTCGATATCACCCTGAAGCGAGATACCCGTATTCTCGAGCGTGTTGTTCGGTGTTCCATTGACGAAGATGCCGCGCTCAAAAGGCGTTGCGTTGTCAACATTTCCGCCGATCAAGCGAATAATATTTGCGGTCGGACCTTCAACCAAGTTCGACGCGATACAGCAGACTTCATCAATCTCGTCAGCATCGACAATCAGACGCCATTCCTGACGGTCAGTCGGCTCAAGCAACAATTCACCGCGAATATTCCAGCGATCACGATTGTTGAGCTCTGCACCGTCAACCAGATTATCGGCGACGCCGTCACGTTGGTTGATGCTACCACCAATAGAGAATGCGAGATTATCCGTAATCCCGCCCGTCAGGTAGCCTTTGGCGCGGCGAAGGTTGAAGTTACCAACACTGGCTTCGACATTTCCACCCAGCTCATATTGAGGTTTGCTGGTCACAACCGAGACAACACCAGCGGATGCGTTCTTACCAAACAGTGTTGATTGCGGGCCACGAAGAACCTCGACACGCTCAATGTTTGGAAGGTCACCGATGGAAGCTGCGGCGCGTGAGCGATAGACACCGTCGATGAAAATACCAACAGATGGCTCGATACCGATATTGTTCGCGCCATTGCCGAAACCACGAATGGTGAAGTTCGCATTGGCAGAGTTCTGGAACGTCCGGAAGCCGAGCGAAGGCACAACAGATTGCAGATCGTTCAGATCAAGAATCTCGGCTTTTTCGATGACGCTTTCGTCGATCACAGAAACAGCAACCGGTACATCTTGTAGCGTTTGCTCACGTTTCGTGGCGGTGATTGTTACAGTGTTGAGGCGCTTGGCCTCCTCTTCGCCATCGTCTTGTGCCATGGCGGTTAGGCCGCTTCCTGCGACCAAGGCGGTGAAGCCGACGCTCAAGGATAGCGCAGCTTTCAAACCAAAGTTAGATCGTGTTGATTTTTTCATCTCACGTCTCCCGACAAGTTGTGATTATTATGTTTCTGGGGGCCCTCTCTTTGCGGAGGATTCTTAGGGAGGAGTAGTGGAAACCCACCGCCTGACAAGGCTGGATTTACAGAAATGTCAGGAACGTGATCGAAAGAGCTTTTCACGCAACAGTTGCAACAGGCGCCGCCTATTCGACGACGCCTGTAATTCTATGCTTTGAGACGCGAAAACTAGTTTACGCCTTGCCCAACGCCGCCATCGAAAACCATGGCCTGAGCCTTGGATTCACGCTTGCGTTCGACTTGACGTTCAACAGACTTCATGATGGTCCGCGTTTGCGGGATACAAGCTTTTATCTGCTCCTGCGCAGTGACCAGTTTGATGCCTGGACCATGGCGCCGTAGCAAAGACCGCTCATTACAATCACGTTCCGGCATTTGTGGCGCGCAAGCGAGGTTCCCGCCATGTTTGTGCACCAATGCCTCACCCTTGCGGCAGGCAAATGTCTCGCCATGCGCGAAGCTGGCAGATCCATTCTCAACCCTGCCAAGCGTAACTTGCATCGCCGTGCCCGCCATACAGCGGAACAGCTCGCCTTTATAGCCGGCAGGCACGTGCTCACTCGCGTCGACGCGCGAAGCCGGATGCGGAATGCCTTTATCGTCAATGCAAACGGCCTGGACAGGGCGAACAATCGTTTGAACCGAGATCTTTTCCTCACAATACTCTTCTTGTGAGGGGATCTGCTCAGTGATCGTTTCGAAATAAGACTCTTCACCGCCTTCGACATCAAGGGCGCCAATTGCGGTTGGGGCCACGCCTTGCGCTTGGAAGTATCCACCCCCGCCCCCGACGACGACAGTGCTATCACCGCCCGAGACGACACTTGTGTTTAGAAAGCTCTGCGTGTTTGTGATCATACTGCCTTGGTGAACCGACACGTTCGAACCGTGGATCGAGACATTCGGGCCTGAAACATTAACGCCAGGCACGTGAACGCGTGGCCCTTTAGGACCTTTACAACAATGACCGCCGTCCGAACCGCCCATGTGCGCGCCTGGAACGACGGGTCCATGGCCTCCGTCAGATCCACCGCCCGCGTAGGCCACGCCGCCAAGAATCGCAGCCGATATTAAGCTCGCGCCGGCAAAAAGTGTGTTCCGTGTTGAGACGGTCATTCATTCGCTCCCGAACAGTTCGCCTCCTAAGAAGCAGGTTCTATGCCGAGTTTCCCCTATCCGGCGAACCCAGCCCCAAAATGAACCGACATTCGCCCAATGAGCGAGCGATAAACTGGCGCAAACATTGCGGCAGTCGTCTCAAACCGAAACCGAGTGGTGGGGTGAGGCACCGCTCATAGAGACTGCGAAAAATGACAAGACAAGAACATCATCCCAATACCGTCACGCTGCTATCTGCATGGGAGCGCATGCATCAATCCCCGGACGAGATTTCCGGCGGGGTGCGGGCAAGCGATCATCCCGACCTTTTAGAGTGCTTGTTCGTTATCGAAGAGTCTGAAGAAGGGCGGTGGCTGTTTCGGAATGCAGGCAATCAACTTGGAACGCTGCTTGGCCGGGACCTTGGGGAGCATGACTGCCTGGCCTTTTGGACAGGCCACGACCGGGCGATGGTTCGGTCCTTGATCGCATCTGTGCGTGAGAGCCGCAAACCGGGCATTCTGGTCGCGACTGGCGAAACGCTCACAGGAACGCAAGTTGATATTGAACTGACGTTTGCGCCGCTACCATCGCCGCACAAAAACGCTGCTCAATCACGCCTGCTTGGATTGTATCAAATCCTGCAACCCGCGCCGATCTTACAAGGTAGACCTGTGTGGCGTCATCGGATCTCAGCGATCTATCCGCCGAGCATTGAGCGCCAGCCAGCGCATATTCGCCTGGTCGCGAATAACGACCAGTAAGTGGCAATTGACGGTTAAGCGGCTTCTTGGGCCCGCGCGATCAGTTCTGCTTTCACGCGTTCGGCCAGCTGCTTGACGGTGAACGGCTTCGACATGAAGCCAACTTCTTGATCACCGTCGAGCTTGGCCGCAACGTCGCGCTCAGCATAGCCTGACATGAAGAGTACTTTCGCGGTGCCGAGCAGGTCCTTCGCTTCTCTGATCAGCGTTGGGCCGTCCATGCCGGGCATAACCACATCCGAGACGATCAAATCAAACCCGCCAGGATTCTCCTCGAGAATCTCGAGCGCCTCTTCGCCGTCGCAGGCTTCTTCCACATCATAGCCGCGAGACTTAAGCTGTGAGGCAGCGATAGAGCGAACGCCATCTTCGTCCTCGACAAGCAAGATGCGACCACGTCCCGAAATATCCACTGGCACCGAAACAGCGTCGACTGGCGCTGGCTCAAGCACTTCCACTGCGGGGATCTCGTCGGCTTTGAGCGCTGGCAAATAAATTTGGAATGTCGTGCCTTTTCCAACTTCACTGATCGGACAGATATAGCCTTCAGACTGTTTGATAATGCCATACACCGTCGACAGCCCAAGTCCCGTTCCAAGACCTTTCGGTTTGGTCGTGAAGAATGGGTTGAAAATATTGACGAGGTTTTCTGGCGCGATGCCGTGGCCGGTATCTTCGACCTCAATCAGCAAATACTCGCCATCTTCAACATAGCGGAAACCGCGCTCATGCGCCTCTTTTTCGCTAGCGCGTGAGGTTCGAATGGTCAGCTTACCGCCTTTGCCGCCATCCATGAGCAGCGCGTCGCGGGCATTTGTCGCCAAGTTGATGATCGCGGTTTCCAGCTGGTTACGGTCGGCTTTGATCATTGGCAGATCGCGGCCGTGGACGACATTAAAGTCGATCCGCTCGTCCAGGAGTTGCCCAAGCAGAATCGCAAATTCTGACAAGAAATCACCGGGCTCGAAAACTTCACGGCGGAAGGTTTGCTGGCGCGCATAGGCGAGAAGCATTTGCACGAGATCTTTCGCCCGTACCGAAAACTCATGGATCTTTTTGACGTGATCAAAGGATGGATCACCGACCGGATGCTTGGTTAGCAGCTCATCATTGTTGAGCATTATCCCGGTCAGCACATTGTTGAAATCGTGCGCCACACCGCCAGCCAACTTACCGATGGCTTGCATCTTCTCACCTTGCGCGAGGCGTAGCTCGAGCTCTTTCTGCTCGCTCATATCGATCACATAAGCCACGGCGGGCTGCCCGCGACCATCAAGGGTCACAAAGACGTTCACATGCTTCTGGTCTTCATCGGCCAGACGTAAGCCGACCGGCTTGTCGATGGAATCGAGCAAGTGTTCGCGAAGCTTATTTTCGCCCTCTTCGGCAACGAACAGATCGATAAAGCGGGTCCCAGGCGACGCACCGCCGCCAGCCAAGCCCATGAGCGATCGGTTACTGTCGGTAATGATCGCCCCTTCAAGAGACTGCCCTTCCAGGCGCGCGGCGCCAAACGGCGCGTCATCAAACATCGGATCGCCATCAGGGCGTGGTGGGCGGCTGGCAGAGGCTGCTAGCATGCGGCTTTCGCCCTCAAGAAGGTTCTGAGCGTTCGCGAGCACAATCGTGCGCCCAGTCGCATCCGCGCCTTTGCCATGCCAGGTCGTAATCGTTTGAACCGGCATTTCGACACCGTCGCGTGATCGGATCATGATATCGGCGCGGCCGGGCACCCCCGATTTGCGGTCGCGTCGCAGCAGTTTCACGAATTCCGGGCGCATAATATCGTCGAGACGAATATTCTTCGCGCTCTCGGAAATGCCCAAGATCTCGCGCAGCCAACCATTGGCATAGGAAATCGTGCCGTCAGGACCGGACGAGAAGAATCCCATCGGCGCGTCTTCGACATATAGAGCGCGCATATCAGCGGCGCCCGTTACGTGATCAGACCCGGTGATCCGGCGCAGACGCCACACCACACGATCACCTTTCAGCGGCGAGACAGACGCTTCATACTGCACCGGCAAAGCATCCGTGCCAAGCGTCATCGCGGGCAGCGTCTCACGGCGAGTTTCGCCTGCTTTCGCAGCTTTAGACAAACGGAAGATCGGTGCAGCTAGACCAGGTGCTGCGCTAAAAATACGGTCGACGGACACCGGCCCCATCGCGTCCGACTGGCCCATTAAAGCCATTTGCGTCAGCTCGTTATAGGCTTCATTGGCGACCACTGGAGCACCGCCCTGATCACAGATCAACGCCGCTTCATCGAGCGCATCAATCCAGGAAAACCGAGGGGTAACCGGCTGCATAGCGTCGGCCATCGCGCCGCGCTCCGGGAAAAGCCCCATGCGGCGGCCTGCGCCGCGCAATATCCAAAGTAAGAAAACCATGCCGCCAGCGGCCATGGAGATCAAAAGGATAAGCCCGGTTGGTCCACCAGCATTCGGCCATGCGAGACTCGCGCTAGATGCGCCAATGGCCAGCAGGATGCAGAGCCAAAATCCCATTTGCAGCCAGTCCAACTGTTGGGTTGGGGCGGCTTCCGGTTCAGTTTGGATTTCAGGCGCTTCGCCGGCCATATTACTTAACTCCAACGCAGACTCTGCACAGTCTGATGATTCGGGCCTGCTTACAGCAGGTCAGCACAAGAGAACACATACGCGTCCCGCAGAATGATCCTTTTGCACTCGAAATGGTTAATCAAACGAGAAGACTGGTTAATCTCACATGACTATTTATACAGGTTTTATTACAGGATACGAAAGGATCGGTACGGGCGTCATCGCTCACACTTTAGCACCTGACACCGCTCTAGTCAGGCCTGCTTGATGGCGCAGAACATGCTCGCTTCAGCTTGCTTTTACATCCGGCAAACAACGCCCCAGGCAACTAAGCGACGAGAACTTTATTGGAGGGAGAAAAACAGGCAATCGATCTCGCGCAAACGTGACCCGCAAAACTATTCCCGTAGAGTAAGCTTTTTAGAAAGCTGATTCCATCGTTTAGGTTTTTTTGTTGCACTGCCGCAAGATCATGCCCTAATGGAACACCATGAAACTAGCAGTCTTAAAAGAAGTAGCCGCTGGCGATGCACGCGTCGCGGCCACACCCGAAACGGTCAAAAAGTATGTCGGCCTCGGTCATGAAGTGTCGGTGGCAGCCGGCGCTGGTGTCGCCGCCGGCTATACAGATGAGGCCTATACCGAAGCTGGCGCAACGGTCGCCAAAACCTCCGACGCGGCCCTGAAGGGCGCTGATGTTGTCTTGTGTGTCCGCACACCAGATGCCAGCAAGCTGCCGGACGGCGTAACAGTGATTGGTCTCCTTGATCCATTCAAGTTCGACGCCTCGGCCTTTAATGCGAAGTCGATCACGACCTTGGCGATGGAATTCACGCCGCGGATCACACGCGCCCAAAGCATGGACGCCCTGTCCTCTCAATCAAACTTGGCGGGCTATCGCGCCGTTATTGAGGGCGCAACCCTGTATGGACGAGCTATGCCGATGATGATGACGGCGGCTGGTACAGTCGCGCCCGCAAAGGTCTTTGTCATGGGCGCTGGTGTAGCCGGTCTACAAGCGATCGCCACTGCGCGTCGCCTTGGCGCTGTTGTTACGGCGACGGATGTTCGCCCGGCGGCGAAAGAACAAGTTGCCTCACTCGGCGCAAAGTTCATCGCGGTTGAAGACGAAGAATTCAAAGCCGCAGAAACGGCTGGCGGGTACGCCAAGCAGATGTCTGACGAGTATCAGAAGAAGCAAGCCGAACTGGTTGCGTCTCACATCGCGAAGCAAGACATCGTCGTCACAACAGCGTTGATCCCCGGTCGCGCAGCACCGGTGCTGGTGAGCGCGGATATGGTCAAGACAATGCGGCCTGGCTCGGTCATCGTTGACATGGCGGTCAGCCAAGGGGGCAATTGCCCGCTTTCTGAACCTGATAAGGTCGTGAATTCTGACGGCGTGAAGGTCGCAGGTTTCACCAACCTGCCGGCACACCTGCCTGCCGATGCGAGTGCGCTCTACGCCAAGAATTTGATCGCCTTCTTACCGCTGATCACAGCCGAAGATGGCGCCCTCAATCTTGAGACCGACGATGAAATCGTCACCGCAATGCTGCTCACGCGCGGCGGTGAAACCGTGAATGAGAGGATCTCCTCATGAGAAAAGCCCTAATTCTGGGCGCGATGGCAGGAGCGATGGCCCTGCCCGCCTATGCTGCTGAGACCAGCACAATTAGCCCGACTGTCTATCTCGCTGCGATTTTCGCAATGGCCTGCTTTGTTGGCTATTACGTGGTTTGGTCAGTGACCCCCGCGTTGCATACGCCGCTCATGGCTGTGACCAACGCAATTTCATCGGTGATTATCGTCGGCGCCATTGTTGCCGCAACCGCTTCTGGCGCTGTTGAAGGCGGCTGGATCGCGAAAGCACTGGGCGGCGTCGCTGTCGCGCTTGCCAGCGTCAACATTTTCGGGGGCTTCCTCGTCACCCAGCGCATGCTGGCCATGTACAAGAAGAAGGGAGACTAGTCCGATGGAACAGTTCCAATCGACCTGGGCACCCCTGCTCTATCTTGCATCGGGTATCCTTTTCATCCTAGCCCTTCGCGGCCTCTCTAGCCCAGCCACCAGCCGTGCGGGGAACCGCAATGGCATGATCGGCATGACCATCGCGGTCGCCACCACAATCGCATTATTCTGGAATGCGCTGGATGCCACCACGTGGGGCATTCTGGCAGCCGGCGCACTCATCGGTGGCGGCATTGGCGCATACATCGCGCGCAAAATCCCTATGACCGACATGCCGCAGCTCGTGGCCGCGTTTCACTCATTGGTCGGTCTGGCCGCCGTCCTCGTGGCAGCTGCCGCGCTTTACGCGCCGGTTAGCTTTGGCATCGGCAGCGTTGGCAACTTGGCCACGGCCTCTTTGATTGAGCTCGCGCTCGGGTCTGCGATCGGAGCGCTGACCTTTACGGGTTCCGTCATCGCGTTTGCGAAGCTGAATGGTAACATGTCCGGCGCACCGATCCTGTTGCCAGCTCGACACGTTCTGAACATCCTGCTCGGCGCAGGCATTATCGGCCTGATCGTTGCGCTAGTAATGAGCGGTGGCAGCGCGACCTGGGCCTTCTGGGGCCTGACTGTGCTCGCGCTTATCCTCGGCATTACGCTGATCATTCCGATTGGCGGCGCAGATATGCCGGTGGTTGTTTCTATGCTGAACTCGTATTCGGGTTGGGCCGCGGCCGCGCTTGGTTTCACGCTCGGCAATTTCGCCCTGATCATCACCGGCGCGCTGGTTGGCTCGTCTGGTGCGATCCTGTCCTACATCATGTGTAAGGGTATGAATCGAAGCTTCATCTCAGTCATCCTGGGCGGCTTTGGCGGCGAGGATGCTGCCGCGGCGGCTGGCACCCAAGAAGAGCGTCCGTTCAAACGTGGCTCGGCTGAAGATGCGGCCTTCATTATGAAGAACGCGTCGAAAGTCATTATCGTTCCAGGCTATGGCATGGCGGTCGCGCAGGCCCAGCACGCTTTGAAAGAGATGTGTGATAAGCTCAAAGAAGAAGGCGTTGATGTCACCTATGCCATTCACCCGGTTGCCGGACGGATGCCTGGTCATATGAACGTTCTTCTGGCTGAAGCCCAAGTGCCTTATGACGAAGTGTTCGAACTGGAAGACATCAATTCCGACTTCCGGAACTCTGAAGTCGCCTTCGTAATCGGCGCGAATGACGTGACCAACCCCGCCGCGAAGACGGACAAGACCTCGCCAATCTATGGCATGCCAGTGCTCGATGTTGAAAATGCTGGCACGGTCCTCTTCATTAAACGCTCTATGGGATCTGGTTATGCAGGTATCCAAAACGAGCTCTTCTTCCGCGACAATACGATGATGTTGCTGTCTGACGCGAAGAAGATGGTGGAAGATATTGTGAAGGCGCTCTAGCGGGCCTTTCAAATCAACTGACTCAGTCTAAGCTCTCGCCCATCTAGTAACCTATAAGGGGGTTCACGATGGGCGAGTTCGTAGCCGAAGTGTTTTCCGTCAGCGGCCTGTTTACGCTGCTCATGTTGCTTTTGTTGCAAGCCGTGCTCGGCTTCGACAATTTGCTTTATATCTCGATTGAATCGCAGCGCGTGGGCCCCGAAAAGGCGCCCATGGTGCGGCGCTGGGGCATTGGATTAGCGGTCGTTCTGCGCATCGTGCTGCTGATCATTATCGTCAACGTATTTGCCCTGCTCGCCGAACCCTTATTCGAGATCGGCGCGAAGGGCTTCATCGAAGGCGAGTTTACGATGCAAGCCTTGGTCACATTGGCCGGCGGCGGCTTCATCATCTACACGGCGATCAAAGAGATCCACCACCTCCTCGCTGTTGATCATATCGAGCATACAGAGGGGTCTAAGAGCAAATCGGTCATGCAGGCCATTGTCATGATCGTCGCGATGAACCTGGTCTTTTCGTTCGACTCTATTCTGTCTGCCATGGCGATCGCAAACGTCGAAGTCGCGAATGTGGTCAACGCATCTGGCGACGTTATCAACACGTTCACCGGGAGCGTGGTGCAATGTAAGGCGGACCTGATTGCCAACCCGGTCACGGGTGCTGTCGGGTGCGAGCCGGGCAAAGACTATCAGGTTTGGATTATGGCAATTGCGATCCTATCGTCTGGGATCGTGATGATCCTACTTGCCGATTATGTCGCTGACTTTCTGAAGCGGAACCGGATGTATGAAGTGCTCGGTCTGTTTATCCTCTTCTTGGTTGGCGTCCTGCTGGTCACAGAAGGGGCGCATCTGGCGCATCTGAAACTGTTCAGCTTCCCAATTGATGCGATGAGCAAGTCCAGCTTCTATCTTGTGGTCGGCGTGCTGGTCGTAACCGACATCATCTCGACGAATTACCAGAAGCGCCTTTGGGCGCAGCGGGAGGCCGAGCTGCGCAGTCCCGGTAACAAAGCTGACGATGCAATCAAAGCGGTGGATGAGCACATCGCTAAGCACGGCAACATTGGCTGATCGAAAAAGCGCAACGGGCGCTCGCGGGTTACTCGTCGAGCGTCCGGGAGCGTTTGGTGATCTTTACGGCCACTTTGTTACTCTTCCTGCCCATCCGTCCTTCAAAGGCAAGCTCGCCATCGCGGCCACCTGACAGCAACTCGACAGGCTGATCTGCAGGCAGGCCTAAGAGTAAAGTGGCGCCCGCTTTCAGTTCCGTAATTCGGCTCAGTGGCACCGTCAGGCTCGCGAGGCGAGCCGTGAGCACAGCCGTGACTGGCACGGGCGACGATGTTGCTGCGTCCTGCGCTTTCGCCCCTGTCGGCAAACGAGACTGGATCACAGCGAGCTCTGAATGCAGGCCCGGGGCTTCGACTGCGAAATCACCAATCGAGACCTCTGTCGAAGATAACAGGCTGCAGACGTAAGGAATGTCAGTTTCAATCGATTGCAGTTTCAAGCCATCGCCAACAACTTCGCCGAGCGGCGCTAAGAGCTGCTCAAGCAGGGCACAATCGATTGCGCTGAGCGTCCAACCATCGCCGATCCGCCCGGTCGAGCCGCGTGCCCCGCAGGCCTTTGCGATGATCGCGTCTGAAAGTGTGGGCGGCAGGCAGACAAGGGCGTGGATGTCATTTTCTGACGGCCCAAGACAAGCAATAGCGCTCGATTTGCCATTCAGAAGTCCGGCTAAATCAGGCCGGGCAATCGATGCCGCGCCGGTCAGCGTCACCGCCGCCTTCAAACCCGTCCCAAGCGCTAAAGCGCGAGACATGCGCGCACCGAGAATGCGGTAATGCTCGCTGGCAGCATCATCCGCTTGGACCGGCACATCTTCGAAAACCGGCGTTTCTTTTGGTTCAATCGACTGTGGAGGCGGTAGCGGCGAAACGTCTTTATTCTTTAGGGTTTCTGGTCGCAACAGGGCTTCGATCTCTGCCGCCGATAGAACGCCGCGTGCAGTTGGAAAGACATGCTCTTCCTCAGCCGTTTCCGCAGCCGAATCTTCATCGACAGGTTCCTGTCGATCAAGCGTCTTCGGATTGGCGGGACCGTCTCGCATTCTGCACCTGTCACCAAGGAAAGCTTATCAATGCGTTAACACGGTTAATGAAGCGTTAGGATTTTCGAGTCCGTCTGGCGAGAATCGCTTACTTAGTCGTCACGAACGACGCGTTCATTTCGCTCATGGCGTTCCTGCGCCTCAAGGCTGAGGGTCGCCGTTGGGCGGGCCTCCAAACGGCGAAGGCCGATGGGCTCTCCAGTATCATCGCAATAGCCATATGTGCCATCATCGATCCGGCGAATGGCTGCGTCGATTTTCGAAATCAGTTTGCGTTGGCGATCACGCGTCCGCAGCTCAAGCGCTTTGTCGCTTTCGGCTGAAGCACGGTCGACAAGATCAGGGTGGTTTGAGGATTCCGCTCGCAAATTTCCGATGGTCACTTTCGCCCCATCCAAAATTTCATCTTTCCAATCTTCAAGCTTCTTGCGGAAGTAAGCTTTCTGCTTGGCATTCATGAAGTCTTCTTTGTCAGTCGGCGTATAACCGTTGAGATCAAAGTCAGCCATGGAATCAAATCCTCTACCGAGTTTGCGCGCCCTATACTGCGGTCCCGTTAGATACGCAATCGCAATAATCAGACGACCTAGCGGCAGAGCGTATGGCGAAATGTGGCGCTGGCTGGGCTTATACACGGCTTTTGCAGTTGATCACGTAACGAAGACTTGATCTCGGCCCCCGCTTCGTGCGCTAAAGAGATTGGCATTCTGCACAAGACAGAGAACAGGACCGGGCCGAGTATATGACCTCCCGCTGGCGGCAACGAGAAGTCGAACGCCCGTCTACATGGCGGCAGTCGTTGCTATTCAATAGTCTGATTTTACTCTTGCCCATTTTTGCAGCACGAATCATTATCGCCGCCTACACATCCGACATTGCGACCGACCCCTTGAGCCTGGAAGCACGGACCGAAACACGCCAAGAAATAGAAGATGAATTTCGTGCCTTGGTCGTCCCAAATGGCACCGAACGACGGGCTTGGGCAGAACGCATTGGGCTGACGCTGAATGAGCGAGACTTTTCTGCCGCGCGCGGATATCTCTTGGCGGCGCCGCTCATGCTGAACAAACAAGACTCAGCCGCTGTGCTCGCTGCAGCAGACGCCGAAAGCTCCGGCAGCCGAGATCAAAGATTAGCGCGAGCCGCCCTGCTCTTTCTGCCGGAAGACCTTAGGGCGAGCTATCAACGCTCCACCGCGCCCCCGCCGCCTCCAGAACCAACACCTGACGATGATGAACCAGAAGCCTCTGATGACGAAGAGGCACCCACCGAGGAGTTGGCTGAAGCCGATACGCCCCGCGCGACGGGCAACACGATTCAACTTGCTCCAAGGAACGAGCCGTTCGCTCCGCAAGGATCTTTCTTTCTGCTCGGCGACCCGGCTGACCTGACGCGTCGCTCGCAACGCTGGCTGGTCAGAGAGCAAGTCGATAGTCTCCAGTTGCGGTTACGCGCGCTTGGCTTGATCAATCAAAATGACCCAAATCCGGAATCACAAGCTGTCTTTGAAGCCGCCTCAATTTTGCGAGCTGCGCACCGTGCCGGACGATTGAATGATCGATTTGTAAGATACTTGAATAGCCGAATTGAAGACGCCCTGCCTGAAGAAGCGCTGCGCACCGAACTCACAACAGCTTTCGAACCAGTCATGACAACCGAGGCAAGATCTGTTGAAGTGGTGAAAGCTTATGAAACCGCGCTTCAACCCGCAGCGCGCGAACGCTTGGCGCGGGATATGATGATTATCGCGCGCATTGCGGAGCTTACCAGTTCTTCAGGCGCGATACGGTTGGTCGAGCAAGCCCGAACGCCAGAAGATATGCGCCGGGCTCTGCTCCTTTCAGAAGCTGGAGGCCATCGCTCGGTTGCGCTCGCCCGAGAGCTTGGCCCTGACGTGCTGTCGCTGGCGCAAATCGGCGTGAAATGGAGTTATGGCCTCGCCCTGCAGGTGATGGGGCTTATGGCGCTCGGCATGGCCCTGATATGGACCACGCTGTCCGCCCTGACCCAAGCCGAGACCATTCGGTTCAGGTCTTAGATCCCGAACGCGCCTTTGATTCCGTCAATCAAGAGCTGCACAGAAAGGGCCGCGAGGATCACACCAAAGATCCGCGTAATAGCGCCGGCAATGCTTTCGCCCATCGCCTTCACGAGCGGTCCGGCCGCCAAGAAGATTAACAGACAAATCAGCATGTTTGCGCCAATCGCGCTGAGCACCGCACCTTTACCGATCCAGTCATCATGCTGCGACATGTAAAGCATCGCCGTAGCGATTGAGCCGGGGCCTGCCAGCATCGGAATACCGAGCGGGAAGACTGATACATCATCAAGCTCGGTGTCCGTTTCCTCATGATCTGCGAGGACAGACTCTGCGCGATTCTCACGGCGCTCAGTGCGTTTCTCAAAAACCATGTCGAGCGCGATAATGAATAGTAATATTCCGCCTGCTGCCCGGAACGCATCAATCGTTATGTGCAGCTTATCAAGCAGCCAAGCGCCGAAAAATGCGAATCCGAAAATGATCAGAGTGCCAATGAAAACAGACCGCACCGCCATTGACCGACGATAGCTTGCAGGCCCGCGCGCGGTGAGTGACGCAAATACTGGCGCTACGCCGAGCGCGTCGATCAGAACGAAGAACGTCACAAAGGACGCCGTAAAAATTGCAATGAATTCGCCGGACATTTTTCGGCTCCCTCAATTAAATCCGAGGAGGGCCTCTATCCTTGATCTTTCAGCGCGTCGAGGATTGCGGCCACATCGGGATGCATGTCCGGTTTGCCAGAACGCATAGGCACTACACTCGAGGCGATTTCTCCAGACGATAGCGCTAGGATCGTGCGATGCCCCCGCAGGCGTTGCAGAAGGCCCGCTAGACCTTTGACGCCATCGGCGCGCAGCAAGGTCGTGTGACCAATATCGACACAAAGGGTCTCTGGCGCATCGCCTGACTCGATCAAGGCGATGCCTTCATCAAGAGATACGATTGGTGAGGGTTCCGGAAGTTCTATCATGCTTGACCGATCAGCCATTCCCTGCCTCCGCCGCTTTCAAGAGTTTGCGGCACAAAGTCAGAGCTTTGTAGGTTTCAGCAGCCGCACAAGCAGTCGAAATCTGAACCAATAGATTCCGCCGTACGTCATCCCTCGCCTCATCCATAACAGCTGCAATAGCCGTCACAGTCTGATCGTAAAGCTGCCCTTCTGTTTGCCCCGTAAGATACATTTGCATGACCGCGAAATAGAGATGCTGCACCGGGCTTTCTGTCGCTTCGGCTTGCAGCACATCTTTTTGGCGTAGCACACGCGCTTGGTTTTGCAGGAGAATGGTGCCCCTTCGATCGCCATTGCGCAGCACAGCGCCGTTCACAACGACAGCTTCTTTTGGCTTCAATGACAGTTTGAGTGGCATTTTTAACGCTCCCAGTCGTAAACTGGTTTACGCGCGAATGGTTAACGCAGGCTTTCAGATTGGTAACACTGCCCCGAAACCACCTTAGATTCAGGCGCTTAAGATGTGAGCGATGTGCCTTGGCCATAGTCAAACCGCGAATCACACCCCTTTCGCCGCGTAAGTCCTTGCTTCTGAAATCACCGGCCTTATCCTTAGCGTAAACGTAAACGAAGAGGCCCCTCCCATGCGCTTTGAAGGCACCGAGAACTATGTCGCAACTGAAGACCTACGGGTGGCCGTCAACGCCGCAATCCAATTGGAGCGCCCGCTTCTGATCAAAGGCGAGCCTGGCACGGGTAAAACCGTCTTGGCTGTCGAAGTGGCGAAAGCCCTCGGTTGTGAGCTGATCGAGTGGCACATCAAATCGACCACGAAAGCCGCGCAGGGCCTTTACGAGTATGACGCGGTCTCGCGCTTGCGCGACGGTCAAATGGGCGAAGAGCGCGCCAAAGACGTCAAGAACTACATCAAAAAAGGTAAGCTCTGGGAAGCCTTCACCGCGAAGAAGCGCCCGATCCTGCTGATCGACGAAATCGACAAAGCCGATATTGAATTCCCGAACGACCTTCTTCAAGAACTCGATCGTATGGAGTTCTACGTCTATGAGACAGATGAGACGGTCAAAGCAGAACAGCGCCCAATCGTGATCATTACGTCGAACAATGAGAAAGAGCTTCCAGACGCATTCCTACGCCGTTGCTTCTTCCACTTCATCAAGTTCCCAGACGAGCAGACGATGAAAGACATTGTCGACGTGCACTATCCAGGCATCAAAGATAAACTCGTCTCCGATGCGTTGACGACATTCTACTCCATGCGCGAAGTGCCAGGCATGAAGAAGAAGCCATCAACGTCAGAGCTCCTCGATTGGCTCAAACTGCTGATGAATGAGGATGTCGATCTGGAAACCCTGCGCGAGCAAGATCCTGAGAAATTGACGCCGCCTTTGCACGGCGCGCTGCTTAAAAACGAGCAGGATGTGGCGCTGTTCGAGCGTCTGGCTTTCCTCAATCGCCGCCAGTCAGGACCAACACCGCGCGGCCCGGCCGGCTAAGCTCTTTTCGCAAACACAAGTCGTTCAGCGTTGCCGTCGCCGCCCTTTATCGGGCTGGCGACACGCGCCTGGACGCGCCAGCCTTCGGCTTCTAGCCACGCCGTGAAAATATCTTCAGCGCGCTGTATTGCAGCTTGATCCGAGACAATGCCGCCTTTGCCAACATGCTCGCGCCCAACCTCGAATTGCGGTTTGAACAGAACAACAAGTTGTGCCCGATCGGCCGCGAGCGATAACGGCACCGGCAGCAATTTGTGGAGAGAGATGAAGCTCGCATCGCACACAATCAAGTCTGGCGGAGATTGAACAAGCTCCGGCGTCAAAGCCCGGGCATCTGTCTCCTCCAACACCGTAATGCGCGGGTCATCGCGCAAACGCGCATGAAACTGATCGCGGCCAACATCGATGGCAATCACGCGCGCGGCGCCTCGGCTCAACAAGACTTGCGTGAAGCCCCCCGTCGATGCCCCGACATCCAAGCAATGCAATCCTCCCGGATCGATCCCGAATTCATCAAGCGCGTGCACCAGCTTCAAACCAGCCCGCGAGACCCAAGGATGTTCCGGCTCCGCTTCAATCGCGGCGCTTGCTGCGATCTTTTCCGAAGGCTTAGCCAGCACCTTCCCCCGAACCTTCACCTTACCGGCAGCGATGGCCGCCTGGGCCGCTGACCGGCTCTCAAAGTGTCCAAGCGCAACTAACACCTTGTCCGCACGATCAAGTTTTTCTGACACAGCTGACATCTCCGCCGAACGCACTACAGTCTCTCTGCACAAGCAAATGGAGCCCGTCACATGATCCGTAAAGCCCTCTTCATCGCCCTTTTGCCCTTCGCGGCATGCGCCGATGCCCCAGCCCAAAACGAAACACCGGAAACCACGGAGCCATCCGAACCACTTCCAACCCCTGCAGAAGCTCCTGGCCCAAGCGATGGCGTCTATCCGTCGATGCTGCGTATGGGCGGCGACATTATAGGGGGCGATGGCGCAGTGATCGGCAACCTAAACATCTTGGATGGTCCTCACGGATTACTAATCGAGGCGACGATAGAGCCCGGTGGGCTAACGCCGGGTTGGCATGGCTTACACCTGCACCAAGTTGGCGATTGCAGCGACGTGGGTGAGTTCAAGCGTTCAGGTGGACATCTAGGGATGATCGAAGGCGGCCACGGCCTGCTTAATCCTGTCGGACCCGAGATTGGAGATGTTCCAAACATTTGGGCGGCAGCTGATGGCTCCGCTGGATACGAAGCGTTTACGCCTTACGCATCCGCCTCAGACCTCGCTGACGAAGACGGTACCGCTATGATCATTCATGCCAATCGCGATGACCACATCACGCAGCCGATTGGCGGCGCGGGTCCGCGAGTCGCCTGCGCTGTGATCAAATAAACCCTATTGCCGAGTTGGGGGCGGCGGCACTGGCAACGGCGCCGCAGCCACCGGTGGCTGTTCGATGGTCAAGGATCTTGCGCCTGCCGCTGGTGCGATCGCGTTTAACGTTCCGGCATCGAGGCCCGCCGTCAATCGATTGGCGTCATTTATGGACACATATCCATTAGCGACGCCTTCCATCAGATCGACACGAGCTTGCAGAACCTCTTTGCGCATTTCATTGGCGTTCTCCAGCTGTGTGACGTAGGCGTCCATCACGCCGTTACAGTGGTCTGAGAGCGCCGTTTCGCCATTCGTTGAGACGTGGCGTAGATGCTCGAAACAAAGCTGCACGCCATAATCATTCTGTACGAGCGCCATGGTGATATCCCGCACCGCTTCCGCAACCGCATAAGATGGCGGATAGGGCGGTGTGGACGGCCACGACCCTGTGACACCACCTGCATTAGAATCAGACGCCGATGGCGCCGATTCGGCGAGGCGATTACTGGTCTGCTCGGTCGCAGCAGCAGATGCCTGAGCATTTGAGAGAGCCCGCTTGCGAGATCTTAGATCACTGATCTCGCGGCCGCGCCGTTCCACCTCATTGCCTGAACATCCGGGCGCGTCGGGAGATCCGAAACACTGGTCTTGAACATTTTCCAGGACGATAATTTCTTCGTCGACTGAAGCAATCTCATTGCCGAGGCGGGTCTGCTCTGCCGAAGCAATGGCGGCGCGCTGGAGGTACTGTTCGCGGTAATTCATACCGCTACCTGCAGATGCGCTGACTACGGCGTCACCGCCCTTCACCGCTCCGGTCAATTGTTCGATGGCCAAGAGCGCGATCATATTGGTCTGGAATCGGCGTAGCATGATCGAGTACTGCTCTTCGGAAAGGCCATTCATGTAGGCCTCGCAGACCCGGTAGAACCCATCGCGCAGGGTTTGAATGGTTTGCGTCCGCAACCCGATATTCGCGGCAGCCTCTGAAACGCCGCCTTCTGCGGAAACGGCGTTCGAAATGTCCGAGACACTCACACCAGCCTGCGCAGCGATCGCCGAGAGCGCATCTGGCGCTGGTTCAGCGCAGACGACCCGGATGTCTTTGTCTTTGCGTTTGTTGGAAAGGACCGCGCGCTGTTCAGCATCAATGAAGACGCCAGCCGGCGCAGAACCGCCAAAGCCTGATCCGATGGTCTCTTTCTTGTTGACCGCGGCCATATTCCCGATCGAAGCGCAAGCTGAAAGGCTCAGGGCACTCAGCACTATTATCGCGATGCGTCGCATAACGTCCTCCTCCAGGTCGGAGAGGACGCGAGATTGGTAATTTAGTCAAGCACTACAGTGCTTTGCGGCTGACATCTAAGGCAGTGTCTCAAACCAGACTTGCAGGGCTGCAGCATCTCGTTCTCGAGCAGCGCGGACGGCCATGGCTTCCTCGTCCTCGCCCCATTGTTCAATTTGCCAGGTTTCATCCACGCAAGACGCAGCAAACGCCTCGCGGGCGCCAAGCGCGCCGCGCTCAACCGCTAGCGCCAAGACAGCAGAGCCTAAGAGACTGCACCCCCAAGCCAGCGCGGTGAGACGAAAATCGTCCAAGCCAAGCGCATGATCGCGCACAGCGTCGAGGCTCGCTTGCGGCTGCGGGCTCGCCATCAATCCGACGACAGGAACCAAGACAACGCCAAGCTCCTTGCCAGCCCATTCGCGCCAGAGCTGCCATGCCGCCTCTTGGCGCTCGCGCAGGGCTGCAGGGGTTTCAGCCAGATAACAGGTGACGTCGGTACTCGCATACCGTGACAGCTCTTCAGCCAAGTCGGCGCGCGTGTCCGGCGTGCGATCAAGCGCAACATTGGCGAGGCGCGTGAGGGTCATGCCCTGCAGATCGAGCGTCTCTCCTTGGGCGGCCCACTCATTCGCGACGGCAATGGCCAGCGCTTCACTCGGCAGGGTCAGCGTCGCTTTCTCGGGTGTCTTGATCGCGCGGCCATCGAGCTCAACGGAAAAGCCGTTTTCATCGCGCGCCACCGCTGCGTCTTTGTAAAACCGTTTCGGCAGACTGACTTTGTCCATCAGGAGATACGCTCCGCGAATTGATCGAGACTGGCATTCAGCGCCGCAAAGTCGTGATGCACTTCATGCGCGCCAACGCTTTCAAGCTCCTGCGCTTCGCCAAAGCCCCAGCTGACGCCCATTGTGTGAATGCCTGCGTTCAGGCCCATACGAATGTCGTGCACGGCATCGCCAATGATTAGCGACTGACCAGGCTCAGCGCCGAGGGCCGACATCGCTTGCTCGCACATGAAAGGATGTGGCTTGCCCGGGCCATCATCGGCGCACCAGGTCGTATCGAACAGGTCCCGCAGATTGTGCTGCTCGAAAAAGGCTTCAATGCCGCGTCGCGCTTTGCCTGTCGCGATGCCTAGGAGCCATCCGTCTTCGGCGAGACGTTTCAAGGTTTCAGTAGCGCCTTCATAAAGCGGCTCAAACCCGTCGCCTTCGGCACGGAGCTGTACGAAAGATTGGCGGTAGCTTTCCACCAGCGCATCCAGTTTTGGACCAGATACAGACGGCGCTAAAATTTGGCAGGCTTCGGCGAGGCCGAGGCCAATCGTCTTGCGCGTTTCTTCATAAGGCGGTGGGGGAAGGTCCAACGCTTCGAAGCTGCGCACCATAGCGTTTTGGATCACCTCGCGACTGTCCACGATGGTGCCATCCATATCCCAAATAGCGAGTTTTAGAGTCATGGCCGCCGTTTAGGCGGCGGCGGCCTTCCTCGCAACCAGTCTTTGCCAGATCAGGAAGACAGGAACACAAAGCTCGATAATCATACCGGCGAACTGCTCGTCTGAGCCCGGCCCCACGGTGGAGTAAGAGAGGAACCGCGCGAGCCCTCCAATGAAGATCGCGGCGCAGACCAATGCGAGCACCTTTCCGTGCTTTTCCACATTCGGGATGGTCCACCAGAGCAGCATCGTGACCAATAAATAAATCGCCGAGAGATATCTGAACTGATTGTCGATCGCTGCCGGATACCCTCCATCCGGCATGAAGTGAGCCGCGCCTGTCGCAATCCCGAGGATGGCAAAATAGAGCGGGATTAGTGAAAAAATGCCGAGCGCGATTTGTAGTCCGCGTTTCATGTTTTAGACCTCCACGATGCTGGACGAGATCTCCTGCGCCCGCGCATCAAACGCGGCTTTGGTCTCGCCTCCATCGGTTGAGCAGACCAAATAGCCGCCGCCTTGTCCAATGGTTCGAGCAATCTCTGGCCACATCACGTCGGGAAGTTTGGCCTCATCCCACATTTTGGAAAAGGAAGGGTCCATATTTCGTGCGCCGCCAAACCGCTCTGGACGCGCTTTCGCCCCGTCCCAAATCTTCGTATTCAGCAGGCCGGGGCAAAGAATGGTCGTGCCAATGCCCTGCCCCGCCAGTTCCCCGCGAAGCGCTTCGCCGACAGCAAACGTGCCGTGTTTGGTCGTGGCATAAAGCGGGAAATCCCCCTCTGGTGACCGGATCGAGGCTGAGGAGGCTGTGACCCCAACATGCCGAGGCCCCTCTGCGCCCTCCATAAGCGGCACAAAGGCTTGCGCGCTCCAAATGATGCCGCGCACATTCACGTCCATCGCCCACTCAATCAAATTCTGTTTGCCCGCTAGGATGGGTGATCCCACACCCACACCTGCATTCAGCCATAACAAGGAGAGCGGTCGGCGCGCTCGAACCGCTTCCGCCGCAGAAAAACAGGCCTCGCGGTCTGATACATCGAACACCAACGGGAACGCCCCGCTTCCGATATTATTCGCGACCTCCTTTGCGGCCTCGGCGCGTATATCTTGAACACCGACTTGCAGCCCAGCACTCGCCAGCTTCCGCGCAAGCATTTCGCCAATGCCGTCGCCTGCGCCGGTCACAATTGCGAGTTTTCCCGCGTAGTCACGCTCGAGCGTCATAGCGGCCTCCCTAAGTTTTTCTCCTTAGGGATATAGGCGTGAGCTCGTCCAAGTCGATCCATCCAGTTTGAGCTTGAGGCGGTCATGCATGCGGAAGGCCTGATCCTGCCAGAACTCAAACTCGGTCGGGATCAAGCGATAGCCGCCCCAGTGTTCAGGACGCGGAATATCGTCATCGTCGCCATAAATGGCACTGATTTCTGCCACGCGCTGATTGAACACGTCGCGATTGTCGAGGGGACGCGACTGATCAGAGGCGATCGCGGCAATCCGGGATTGTGGCGCGCGCTGCTGGAAATAGGTGTCGGATTGCTCTGACGTAGACTTTTCGATCCGGCCGCGGACTCGGACTTGTCGCCTTAGACTTTTCCAATGGAAACAAACAGCTGCACTAGGATGAGCCGCCAATTGCTCACCTTTCGCACTGTCATAGTTTGTGTAGAATTGCAGACCGTTTTCGGCGTCCAGCCCGCGCAAGAGGACGATACGGACATCTGGCATACCGTCCGCATCTACCGTCGCCAACGACATCGCCGACGAGTCATTCAGCTCATGCGCGTTCGCGTCCTTTAGCCATCCCTCAAGCAAGTCAAAAGGATTGCTCGTATCTGGGATTAGCGGACGGTCACCTTCTGCAGCATAGTCGGCAGATGACGGTGATTTCGGAATGGAAACGGGCACATCAGTCATTCAATTCGATCCAAAGGAGACGTTAGGGGTTTGGCAGGCGCCGCATTTGCATATAGGAGACCGCGAGCGTCGCAACCACGGATCAGCCCTTATGTCGCATAACACATTTGGACACTTATTTCGCGTCACCACTTGGGGAGAAAGCCACGGGCTTGCTCTTGGATGTGTCGTTGACGGTTGCCCGCCGGGCCTAGCGCTTGATGAAGCCTGGGTTCAACAGTTTCTCGATCAGCGCCGTCCTGGCACCAGCCGGTTTGTAACCCAGCGCCGTGAGCCTGATCAGGTAAAAATCCTCTCAGGCGTTTTCGAAGATGACCGTACCGATGGCCAAGTCACTACTGGCACGCCAATCAGCTTGATGATCGATAATGTCGATCAACGCTCGAAAGACTATTCCGAAATCCGGGATCGCTATCGCCCAGGTCACGCTGACTACACGTACGATCAAAAGTATGGCGTACGCGACTATCGCGGCGGCGGGCGCAGCTCAGCGCGCGAAACAGCCTCTCGTGTCGCTGCCGGCGCCGTGGCGCGGCGTGTCCTCGGCGATGAGATCCAAATTCGGGGCGCCGTTGTTCAAATCGGCGAACACAAAATCGATCGCGAAAAATGGGATTGGGGCATTACAGAAGATAACCCGTTCTGGTGCCCTGATGCAGATATGGCCGCGAAATGGGAAACCTACCTCGACGAGGTCCGGAAAGCTGGCTCTTCTGTTGGTGCCGTGGTGGAAGTGCAAGCCTCCGGTGTTCCAGCCGGATGGGGCGCCCCGATCTATGGCAAGCTCGATAGCGAAATCGCGATGGCGATGATGAGCATCAATGCCGCAAAAGGGGTCGAGATCGGCGCTGGCTTTGACGCGGCCGCTTTCTCTGGCGAACAGAATGCCGACGAGATGCGGATGGGCAATGATGGCGTGCGCTTCCTTTCGAACAATAATGGCGGCGTTGCGGGCGGCCTGTCGACCGGGCAAGACGTGGTGGTGCGCTTGGCGATCAAACCCACGTCCTCCATTTTGACCGAAACTAAGTCCGTCACGCGCGATGGCGCAGAAGTGGATGTGCGCACCAAAGGCCGTCATGACCCGTGCGTCGGCATCCGCGCTGTACCGGTCGCTGAAGCCATGCTGGCCTGTGTCCTAGCCGATGCAAAATTGCGACACCGGGGACAGATCGGCAGTTAAAACTGCTCCGGTTCATATCGGATTCAGGTTTTTAAGAGCATGTCGCGCCCGTCTAATGACAGGAGCTAGACATGAAATTCTCCCAGATTCTTAAACTTGCAGCCTTTGCAAGCGCTGTCACAATCGCCCTCCCAGTCCACGCCCAAGATGCGGCCGAAGATGGCTGGAGCGGCGAAGGCTCACTCAGCGCCGGTGTGACCACTGGTAATACGGAAACCACTGATCTCGGCCTCGGGGTCGATGCCACACGCACAATGGACGTTTGGAAATTCGGCGTACAAGCCAGCGCTGACTATGGCGAGACTGACGGCGCAGAAACCAAGAACCGGATTTTCCTCGGTACAAATCTCGATCGCCAAATCAATGACCGCCTGTTCGGCTTTGGTCAGCTAACTTATGAGCGCGACGAGTTCTCCGGCTTCGAAGCCCGGACCTTTATTGGTGGCGGTCTCGGTTATGAAGTTCTGACCGGCGACGCCACACAATGGACGGTCCGCGGTGGTCCAGGTCTGAAAATCGATGAGATCGAAGCAGTTCTCGACACGGCAACGGTACCTCCAACCGTTCTGAGCGAAGCAGCCACCGAAGAGTCTTTCGGTGCAACGGCAGCATCTAACTTCGCGCACCAGTTCAACGACAATGTCGGCTTCACGAACGACACCACAGTTGTTTACGCCGAAACCTCGACACAGATCGGCAATATCGCTGCGATCACGGCGTCGCTGACGAACACTCTGTCGGCGCGCGTTTCGTTTGAAGTGCGCCATGACACCGATCCAGTCGACGGCTTCGAGGCCACCGACACAATCAGCCGCGTCTCGCTGGTTTATGGATTTGGGAAGTAAGACGAACCAAACGGTGCCCTCGTCCTTTGACTTCGCTCAGGATGAGGGCGTACTGTCGTTGCTAGCCAACGAAGGCACGTTCGATCACAAAGTCTGCTGGCTCAGAGTTTGAGCCTTCTTTGAGACCGTGCTCTTCCATCAAGCCTTTCAGCTCTTTGGTCATATCAATCGAGCCGCAAATCATCGCACGGTCGGTCTCAGGATCGAGCCGAGGCACACCGAGATCTTCAAACAATTTGCCTGATCTAATGAGATCTGTAACGCGGCCAGAGCGTTCGAAATCCTCACGCGTGCAGGTTTGATACAGGCGCAATTTGCCCTGCCCGATCTCTCCGATGTCTGGATCGTTCAGGAACGTGTCGACGGTTTCCTGTGAGTAGGCGAGCTCAGCAACATCGCGGCACGTGTGCGTGATGATCACTTCTTCGAATTTCTCATAGGTTTCTGGATCGCGCAGGATGCTCGCAAACGGGGCAAACCCCGTTCCTGTGGAGAAACAATAGAGGCGTTTGCCAGGCACCAGCGCGTCATGCACGAGGGTTCCAACCGGCTTTTTCCCGAGCAGGACTTTGTCGCCGACTTGGATCTTTTGCAGCTTCGAGGTTAGCGGGCCATCCGGGACTTTGATCGAATAGAACTCAAGCGTATCGTCCCAATTAGGACTAGCAACAGAGTAAGCCCGCAAGAGCGGTTTTCCATTGTCGCCCATCAGGCCGATCATGATGAACTCGCCTGACCGGAACCGAAAGCTGGACGGGCGCGTGATCGTGAATTTGAACAAACGATCTGTGTAGTGATGCACAGACAGCACCGTCTCTTCCGTCGGGGCGTTTGGATTCACTTTTTTCGCGGGCGCTTCGGCAGCTGCAGTCATCGCGATCTCCTAAGAACGATTCTCAAGCGCCGCAGATGTATGATCTGACCGCTTATTGCAAGGGTTCGAATGAACGCATTAGCAGAGCTAAAACTATCGGGGAAAGCCCTTAGAGCGGGAATTCACCCGTCACCCAGTTCACATCGTCATTGGTCGTCTCTGTCAGGACACCAAGTTCGTAGATGTTCTCATACCCATAACCATAGAGATTGATGAAGGTCGGAATGTTCAAGGCGAGCGAGACCCGTTTCAAAGGGATCGGCTCCGCATCATCGCTGAAGTTATTGTTGCAATAGATCAGAATACGCGTGTCTTTGTTAGGGATGATTTCGGCGAGCTTTTCGTCGGTAAAGTCAGAGAATGGCAGGTTCACAGCGTCCTCAATATGGCCAAGCTCAAACGCGTAACGACTGCGTGCATCAAGTATAATGGTGTTTGGGGCGTCAGCCATGTCATTGAAAGCTTCCAAGCTCAGCAAGCGATCCTCGCGCAGCTGAAAAACTTCATCGCTCAGGTCAAGAAATCCGCCAAAGTCCACTTCCGCGGGTCGCAGCTCTTCTTGAGCGCTCGCAGCCAGGCCAATGCCGATAAAGGTCACGATCGCTAAGAGACCACAAATTAAACTGTTACGGACACCGTTTCTTCGGGGACGCATCATGGGCTCCATCTCTATCCCACATAAGTGAGTAAAGACTCATTGTGGCAGGATTGCGCACCCAATTCGGTCTTAGCGCCCCAAAGCTTCTTCCCAATGATAGCGGCACAGAGAGACATAAACCTCTTTGCCAACGCTGACCTGTTCACCCGATTTAATAGCGTTTCCATGCTCGTCCATACGCGCGGTCATGGTCGCTTTTTTCCCGCAGTGACAGATCGTACGCGCCTCGCGCAGGTCGTCGGCGATGGCTAATAGAGCAGATGATCCTTCAAACAGTTCGCCCTGGAAATCTGTCCGTAATCCATAGCAAAGGACCGGCAGTTTCAGCGTGTCTCCAACCCGCGCCAATTGCCAGACTTGGTCCTTGGTCAGGAATTGCGCCTCATCAAAGAAGATCACGCTGAGCGTCTTTTCCTTGTGCTCTTTTTCAATCGCGGCGAACAGGTCCGTGTCAGCGCGATAAAGATAGGCGTCGGCTTCGAGCCCAATCCGCGACTCGATCTTTCCCATTGTGGCGTCTTGGTCCACACCATAGTGCCCCGAGGTCCACAGCATGACCTGCATACCGCATTCCTTATAGTTGTAAGCGGCTTGCAATAAAATTGCGGACTTGCCAGCGTTCATTGCGCTATAGGTGAAGTAGAGTTTGGACATGTGTCGGGCTTAGACGATTCTTGATGTAAAAACATCGCTGGAGGAACGCTTAAGAATGCTGGAAATTCGCCCCAATTGCGAGCTTTGCGACTGCGATTTACCGCCTGACTCTGCGAAAGCAATGATCTGCAGCTATGAGTGCACGTACTGTTCGGATTGCGTGAACGGACCTCTTTCTAATGTCTGTCCAACCTGCGGCGGCGGCTTCACGCAGCGCCCAATCCGTCCAAAGAAGAATTGGCGAGACGGCAAGCGCCTCGGCCTGGAGCACCACCCAGCAGGCGACAAGCGATATCATTCGCCTTACCGAAAGGATGACCTTGAAGCGCATGTCGCGAGGATCAAAGATGTGTCACCGGAAGAGCGATGAGGCTGTCAGAATTCGACGCCATCATCTTCGATAATGATGGCGTCTTGGTCGATTCCGAAATCATTCACGTCACCGTCGAACGCGAGATGTTAAAAGAGATCGGGCTGGCCTATTCGCACGAGACTTATCTCTCGCGCTTTGTCGGCCTATCGATGCCCGACTTTTATGCTGAGCTAGACCGCGACCACTGGCTAAAGTTCGGGCGCGCGTTTCCAGCGGGATTCGATGCAGAACTTGTTCGCCGCGTCTGGCCTCGCATCGAAGCAGAACTGCAACCCATTTCGGGCGCCAGCGAATTGGCGACGCGTTTTCAGGGCTTAACTGCAGTCGCCTCGTCAGCGCCTTCTGATCGCTTGACTAGAAAGCTGGAGATCACAGGTTTGAAATCGCTTTTTGAGCCCCGCATCTACTCATCGCAGGCGGTGCAGAAAGGCAAACCGGCGCCAGATCTATTTCTTCACGCCGCCGCTGAGCTTACTGCGGCGCCTACCAATTGCGTCGTGATTGAAGATAGTGAGAATGGTGTCCGCGCTGGGCGCGCTGCCGGGATGACCGTGATCGGCTTTACCGGTGGGCAACACGCAGACCCAAAGCTCGGCGATAGACTAGAGTCCGCTGGCGCTCATTGTGTCGTCTCTAGCCATGCAGAGCTTTTGGGGTGATACAGACCAAAAGAAGAGGGTCCTGTATCGTGTCCGACGCTAGCTTATCAACGCTTCCTTCACATCCCTCAGAGGTCGCCTGGCCGACAGAAACCTGGCCCACTGGCGATCTGCCGACGCAAACAGATCAAGCTGCTCTCACCCAACTGCTTAATCACGCTTTTTCCAATCCCGATGACCTCGGCAAGACCTCCGCCTTCCTCGCCGTTCAAGGCGGGAAGATTGTTTCTGAGCGCTACAATGAAGGCTTCCGGCCGGACGAGACTTACCATTCCTGGTCGATGGCCAAGTCGATGACGCATGCCCTTATCGGAATCGCGATGGGAGACGGTCATCTCGACATTCACGCACCGGCGCAGGTTCCGGAATGGCAAGGCGAAGATGACCCGCGTGCGGCGATCACGGTTGAGCATTTGCTGCGCATGATCTCCGGCCTGCAATTCACTGAGGACTATGAAGACTCAGGCATCTCTCATACGATTGAGATGCTGTTCGGGTCAGGCAAAGAAGATGTCGCCCACTTCGCGGCGGCAATGCCGCTGGAGCACCCCATCGGGTCGTTCTGGTCCTATTCGAGCGGCACGACCAACATCCTCTGCCGCCTATTGGCCGACACGCTGGGCGTTGATCAAGCTGGGTTTGAAGCGTTCTTACGCAAACGCTTGCTGGACCCGATCGGTATGCGGTCAGCCGTTCCGAAGTTTGACGCCGCTGGCACCTTTATTGGCTCGAGTTTCTGTTTTTGCACGGCGCGCGATTTTGCGCGCTTCGGCCTGCTCTATTTGCGTGATGGCGTTTGGGACGGCACCCGTATTCTGCCAGAAGGCTGGGTGGACCATGCCCGGACGCCGACCCCGAATGTGCCCCCTGAAGAACCGATGGGATATGGCGGTCAGTGGTGGCTAAACCTTGCGGGACCAGACAGCTTTTCCGCCAATGGCTATGATGGGCAATATATTGTCATCGTTCCCGAAAAGGATCTGATCCTCGTCCGGCATGGCATGTCAGAGGCTCGGAAAGACAATGTTCGCGCTTGGCTTGCGGAGGTGGCTTCCTGTTTTGAGACGCTTTAGGCTGGCCGCAAGTAAAGCTGCCCATCATGCTCGATGAGCTTTGGCGCCGTCGCCAAAGCCCGGCATTTTTGCTCAGCGTTTTCGCCGGTACGAAGATCGAAATGATAGCCGTGCCAAGGACAGGTTAGCTGACCGTGCTCGTTGATTGCGCTCTCGTCGAGCGGACCCAAAAGATGGGTACAAACCGCACTGTGAACAATCCACTCCCCTTCATGTTGCCGAACACAGAAGCGGCCGTTTTCCAACTCGACGGTGTGAATACTTTCGAGATCCAGCTCTGCCGCAGAGCCCACCAAGACATCCTTAGAATCAGGCACGTTGGCACCCCAGCGTTGGCGATCGTTTAAAGCGCCTTGCCGTCCGAGCATCAGATCCTGGTCTTCGTCATACAGGGTGGCATATTGTTGCTGCATATAAGCGAGGATCATCTCAGCGCCGGTCTCATTTTCTGGCGATTCCGGAAGGTAGAACCGGACATCAACCTCGATTTCCTCATCCGCGATCTTTGTCGCTTGAGTATGGATCTCGATCCCTATTCCCGGGCCAGAGTAAACCGTCGAAACCCAATAATGCCGGTCGCTATCAACCAACAGATCAAGCAATTGGTGTGATGCTGGCGCGCCGCCCGGCAACCCGATTTTGGCACGCCAGCCCCAAGTCCCACTATCGATCAGATCAATCGACGAGAATGATGAGGAATGGACATGAGGAAGGTGTTCCCAGTCATAGGCGTTCTCCATCATCCGCGCCAGGTTGATGGGCAAACGACGGACATAGTTTCCGAGATAGTGAAGCCCCGAGATACGGTCGAAATCGATTGTGTTTGGACGCGCTTCAGAAAGCGATTGCTCCGTTTCGGTCAGCATTTCTAGCGGCCTCCGGTCGGTTTGGTTTAAACGCCCGCAACTTCACTGGCCGCCGCTTCGGCTTTGACCCATTTGATAAACGCGCGGACGTCTTCGGTCAGGTGACGACCCTTAGGCCAAACCAGCCAATAGCCATAATCAACACTAATTGATCCGTCCGCAAACGGCGCAACAAGACGGCCAGCAGCAATATCCGCAGACGCAATGGCGCGCTTCGCAAGCACAACGCCGCGCCCGGTTGCTGCGGCCTCAATTGCCAGGGCGGACTGATTGAACCGCGGACCGCGCGTGCCATCCACATCAGCCCCAGCGCCGCGTGCTTTCAGCCAGCTCGTCCAATCCGGGCAAGATGGGTCAACCTCCGCGCTGACATCATGAATGAGCGTATGCTTGGCGAGATCTGCCGGCTTGCGGATCGCATCGCTGCCGTCCAAGAGGCGCGGCGAACACACTGGAAGCACGGTTTCATCGAGCAGTTTTTCTGCTTTTAAGCCGTCATAGTCACCGGCCCCATAACGGATCGCAAAATCCGCATCTGCCGTCGTGAAATCTGTAAGGCCGCTATCGGCGCTGACCCAGGCTTCCACGCCAGGATGCGCGTTGTGAAACCCGTCTAACCTGGGCGCCAGCCATTTCGCCGCGAAGCTCGGCGCGGAGCTGACCATGACCCGCCCTTTTCGGGCCGGGGCCTGCATAATGCGCCCGGCTTCAGCGATCTGGTCAAACGCCTCACGAACCAATGGTAGCGCCGCTTGCGCCGCATCGGTCAGCAGGACGCTGCGCCCAGTTCGTTTGAACAAGGGTGTGCCAGCATAATCCTCGAGTTGGCGAATATGCTGTGAAATCGCACCCGGCGTCACATTCAGCTCATCAGCCGCTTTGGTAAAAGACAATCGACGCGCCGCGGCTTCGAAAGCCCGCAGAGCGTTGAGCGGTGGGAGGCGATCATTCGTGTCAGACATAGTACAGGTCTATAACCAGATTTTGATTGTAGTTTCTCTAAACGATGGGATAAGGCTCATACGGTTGCTGAAAGCGCCTCGTCAACACATTTCTCCGTCAACGATCGATCCAACGGAATTTCATCCTCATGCGTCTCTTCCCTGCGTTTTTCTATACGGACAATGCTCACGTCACTGTTTTCGGCGGCGGCGAGGAAGCGCGTCGCAAAACCCGTCTACTGGCCAAGACTAGTGCCCACATCACCGTCGTTATCGATACGGATATCGAGCCTGGTTTCGCCGAAGAGTTCGCTGGCCGCATTACGATTGCGCCGCGCGACATGGCCGGTCAGGCACTGGACCGCTCTAAGTTCGCAATCGTCGCCTGCCGCACCAAAGAGAATTGCGATCAATCTATTATTTGGGCGCGCGAGTATGGCATCCCGATCAATGTCGTCGACCAACCAGACGAGTGCGACTTTACCGTCCCGAGCATTTTGGAGCGCGGCGAAATCGTTGCTGCGGTTGGGTCTGGCGGCGCAGCCCCAGTCCTCGCCAAACGTGTCCGCACTAGCCTCGAAGCCTTAATGCCGCAAAATATGGGTCCGCTTTCAGAGCTTGCGCGAGACTTTCGTCCGCGCGTTTATGAAGTTCTGAATGACGGCACGAAACGCCGACAGTTCTGGGAAGCTGCGCTGAACGGCGCTCCTGCCGACCTGGCTATGGCGGGCAAGTTCGACGATGCTGTCGCGGCCATGGAAGCCCTGCTTCAGGACATTGCGTCCCCTACGAACCAAGTCGGCACCGTCCATATTGTTGGCGCGGGCCCGGGCGACCCAGAACTGCTGACCCTAAAAGCGTTTCGCCTGATCCAGAACGCCGATGTGGTCTTTCACGACCGACTGGTGAGTGATGAAATTATGGATCTGGTTCGCCGCGATGCGACGCGTATTTCGGTCGGCAAAGCCAAAGCCAATCATAGTGTTCCGCAACCCGAAATTCACGAGTTGATGATCCAAGCGGCCCGAGACGGTCAACGCGTTGTCCGCCTAAAAGGCGGTGATCCATTCGTGTTCGGACGCGGCGGCGAAGAGGTTGAAGCTCTGCGACATGCCGGGATTGAGGCAAGCGTTGTCCCAGGAATTTCATCCGCGCTCGGATGCGCCGCTTCGGCTGGATTGCCGCTCACGCATCGCGATCACGCCCAAACTCTGACCTTCGTCACTGGCCACGCAAAGTCTGGCGAAGTGCCAGATCTTGATTGGAATGCACTCGCCAAACCGGCGCAAACCGTCGTCGTGTTCATGGGTGTTGGAACCGCGCCGACGATTGCAGAAAAACTGATCCATGCGGGCCGCGCGACGAGTACGCCGGTCGCCGTTATCGAGAATGGAACGCGGCCAAACGAGATCAAAGTCTTCGGGACGCTTGCCGAGCTTCCACACCTTATCACGCGCGCCGGGATTAAAGGCCCTGCCTTGCTGATCATTGGCGAGGTCAGTGCAATCCCAGCTGAAGCGCTCGCAAAACTCTCATCGGAGGCCGCCGCATGACATCTGTGCGCCCTAAACTAAAGCCAGATACGCCCAAGACCGTCACCGCCTGGAGCACGGCGAGTGGGAATGTGGTCTGGATGCGATCTGACAAAAACTGGACCGAAGATGCGAGCGAGATTGGCGTCTTCACAGGTGATGCCGCCGAAGCCGCACTGGAGCACGCGAAAACCCAAGAAGGGGCGATCACCGACCCCTATTTCATGGAAGTCACAGAAGACGGCAAAGTCGCCGGCCGGGAAACGCTCCGTGAGACCATTCGCGCGAATGGGCCAACGGTTCCTTATGGAGTGATCATCCAATGACCGATGGCGCAATCAGCAAGCTCACGCTCTACGGCGACAGCATTTCCGGCAATTGTCAGAAACCGCGCTGGACCGCAGACTATCTCGATATCGACCATGATTGGGTCGAGGTCGATATTTTAGATGGCGGCACGCAGACAGAAGAGTTTTTAGCCCTCAACCCGGTTGGTCAGGTCCCGATTGCGCGCTGGCCCGATGGCCGCGTCCTGCCGCAATCAAATGCGATCATGCTCTATCTGGCAGAAGGCTCTGACCTGATCCCGGAGGACGCCTTTCAACGCGCCCAGATGAATTCGTGGTTGTTCTGGGAACAATATTCACACGAAACTTCAATCGCCGTGCGCCGCTTCAAGAAGCACTATTTGAAATTGCCAGATTCCGAGATCGATCCGCAGCTCATGGTCAAAGGCCGCCGGGCACTCGGGGTCATGGAAATGCAGCTGACCTGGACCGATTGGCTGGTCGGCGAAGCGATGACCTGCGCCGACATTGCGCTGGTTGCTTACACCCGCGTGGCGCATGAAGGCGGGTTCGATCTCGCGCAGTTTCCAAACGTCGAACGCTGGGTGAGCCGTGTTGAAGGCGCGCTCTCCATTGGCCACGCCATGCCCAAACAAGGGGTCACTTTGTAATGTACCGCTATGATGAATTTGACGCGCAGATCGTAAAAGAGCGCGTGGACCAATTCCGAGGCCAGGTGGAACGCCGCTTGTCTGGAGAAATCCTGGAAGATGAGTTTAAACCGCTGCGCTTGCAGAACGGCGTCTATCTGCAATTGCACGCCTATATGCTGCGCGTCGCGATCCCTTATGGACAGCTGAACGCTGCGCGGATGCGCAAGCTTTCAAAGATCGCGCGGGATTATGATCGCGGCTATGGCCACATGACGACCCGCCAAAATATCCAGTACAACTGGGTCGCACTGAAAGACATTCCGGACGTGCTTGAAGAGCTCGCCGAAGTCGAAATGCATGCGATTCAGACGTCTGGAAACTGCATTCGCAACGTGACGTCTGACCATTTCGCTGGCGCGACCAAAGACGAGATCATGGATCCGCGTCCCTGGTGTGAGATCATCCGCCAGTGGAGCACGTTCCACCCGGAATTCGCGTTCCTGCCGCGCAAGTTCAAAATCGCGGTCACAGCAGCCGAGCATGACCGCGCGGCGATCCGCGTGCACGATATCGGCCTGCATATGCGAGAGCGCGACGGTGTGGTCGGCTTCGAAGTTCATGTTGGCGGAGGTCAAGGCCGGACGCCGATCATCGCAACCATGGTCAACGAGTTCGTTCCAGAGAGCGAAATCCTCGACTATCTCGAAGCGATCATGCGGGTCTATAACCGCTTCGGTCGGCGCGATAATAAGTATAAGGCGCGGATCAAAATTCTGGTCACCGAAACAGGCCCGGAAGAGTTCACCCGCCTCGTCGAAGAAGAATATGCCGCGCAGCAGGTCAGCGAGAAAATTGCGCTTCCCCAAGAAGAAATTGATCGCATCAATGCCTATTTCGCGCCACCAGCCTTTGAAGATAAAGCACAGACCAGCGACGCGTTCGAACGCGCAAAAGCCGCCGATCCGGCATTCGCGAATTGGGCGAGCGTCAATCTGCATCCGCACAAGGTTGCAGGGTATACGTCGGTTACGATCAGCTTGAAACCCATCGCAGGTCTGGCTGGCGACGCCACGGATAGCCAAATGGCCGTCATGGCTCACTTGGCAGAGACCTATGGGTTTGACGATATCCGCGTGACGCATTCCCAGAATGTAGTGCTGCCACATATCGCGCTTGATGATTTGTATAATGTCTATCGCGAACTGGATGCGGCAGGGCTCGCAACAGCGAATGAGAGCCTAATTACGGATATGATTGTCTGTCCTGGCCTCGATTACTGCAACCTCGCGAACGCCCGCTCGATCCCGGTTGGACAAGAGATCCAGAAGGTCTTTGCTGACCCGGCCTATGAGCAGGATATTGGCAAGCTCCACATCAATATTTCTGGCTGCATCAATGCCTGTGGGCACCACCATGTCGGCCATATCGGCATCCTCGGCGTGGATCGCAAAGGCGAGGAATATTACCAAATCTCGCTCGGCGGCCGCGCAGATGAAAAAGCCGCCGTGGGTCAGATTATCGGCAAAGCGCTGCGCCATGAGGAAGTCCCCGGCGCGGTGAAAACCATTGTCGATACCTATCGCGACCTACGCACCACCAAAGACGAGAAATTTATTGAAGCGGTCGAGCGTTTAGGCGTCGAACCGTTCCAGGAGGCGATTTATGCCGCTGATTAAAGATGGCGCTGAAATTGAAGACACATGGACCTTCCTTGAAGGCGACAGTGACCTTCCGACTTCAGGATGCGTAACAATCCCTTTAGATAAACTAACAGAAAATGCGGATGCGCTCTTGGCGCGGAATCAACAAATCGGCGTGCGTTTATCGCCGGCGGATGATCCGCATGATCTGACCCCCTATCTCGATCGTATCGCCTTGATTGAAATAGATTTTCCAAAATATACGGATGGTCGCGGGTACAGCCAAGCCCAGCTTCTCAGACGCCGCTTGGGTTATGCTGGTGAGCTGCGCGCGGTGGGCCACGTCCTCAGAGATCAGATTCTCTATATGAACCGTTCAGGGTTTGACGCTTATCAGACCTCCAGGGCCGACCTACCTAATGTGGTGAAAGCGCTGGAAGAGTATTCGGCGTTCTATCAACCCGCCGCGGACGGCCAGACTTCGGTCTTTTCGAGGCGCCACACGAAAGCCTGAGGCGCATGCCATATTCAGACATCAAACTACGGATCGACGAAGACGTAGATCAGCGCCTTGCGCGCTTGAACGAAGAACTTCGTGATGCGTCCGCCCAAACCATCCTGCGCGCATCGATCTTGCGTGAGTGGATGGGCGAGCTGACTTATGTCTCAAGCTTTGGGGCGGAGAGCGCGGTTATGCTTGCTCTGATCGCGGATGTTGAGCCCGATCTTCCGATTGTGTTTCTCGAAACCGGCATGCATTTCCCGCAAACGCTGGATTATAAAGAAGAATTGATCGAACGCTTAGGCCTCACCAATGTTCGCGACATTCCGCCTGCTGAAGACGAGCGCCTGGCGGAAGATCCGAAGAACACGCTTTGGAAAACTGATCCTGACGCCTGTTGCGCCCTGCGCAAGGTCCGTCCGCTAGAGCCTGCTCTGGAGGGATTTGATGCCTGGATCACAGGGCGCAAACGCTTCCATGGCGGCGCACGGATGTCACTGCCTGTGTTCGAGCATGCCAGCGGCAGGTTTAAAGTGAACCCGCTCGCCGGTTGGACTCAGGAAGATGTTCAGGCCTATTTCAAACGCCGCGAGTTGCCGCGTCATCCGCTGGTGGCACAAGGCTATCCCTCCATCGGGTGCTGGCCTTGCACCAAACCTGCTGAAGACCCGAGCGATATTCGGTCTGGTCGCTGGGCTGGCCGCGATAAAAGCGAATGCGGCCTACATATCGAAAAGACTGAACGGCCTCGCGTTTTCTAAGCGCGCCAGCGAACACCATATTTTTGCCGGAAAGCATGCTTTATTTGAAGCATGCTTTCTGCATTTCTGCGTCTCATAATCGTTGGGTTGTTTTGGTCGAATGCTGCCAACGCGCAGCCCATTCCCGCTGCTGACCTGCTTGGCGACACCCTCTTGGCAGAAGCGCTTCGAGCGAAAGCGGATGCGGCCAGCGAAATCAAGAATGACCGGTATTTCAGCGTGATAGACTATCGGGCACCTTCAAACGTCCCGCGCTACTTCTTGATCGATACAAAGGACATGAGCGCAGAGGCCCTGCTCGTCGCACACGGCAAAGGCTCTGATCGCGATCATGACGGCATGGCGGATCAGTTCTCGAACATTGAGGGCTCGAAGATGACCTCATTGGGCGCTTTCGTGACCGGCAAGACTTATTACGGAATGCACGGTCTATCCCTAAAGCTGAAGGGGATAAGCCCACAAAATGATCTCGCCGAAAAACGGCTGATCGTCATCCACGGCGCCGACTATGTTAGCCCAAATCGCCGCGTACTTGGTCGCAGCTGGGGATGCCCAGCTCTTGAGCGAGACCACGCCGAGCGTATCATCCCCCTCATCAAAGGCGGCTCTTTCCTGTATGCTGTGGGTTTGGAAGCTCGAGGCTAAACCAATGAATGTCGACGATTTCCGGGCCCTCGTCCTATCGCTGCCAATGGCGGTAGAGAAGCCGCACTTCGATCGCGCTAGCTTTAGAGTCGATGCGCCGCGCGGGAAAACCATCGCGACGATGTTGGAGTCTGAGGCCACCGCGAACGTCTTTTTGAGCGTGGAGGAGCAAGAGATGCTGATTGCGGCAGAGCCGTCTATCTTTTCCAAAGTTCCAAATAAGTGGGGCGATAAAGGCGCTACGACGATTGCGCTCGAAAAGGCGGATGAAACCACAGCTCTTTCGGCGCTAAAAATGTCGTGGCGGCACTCGGCCCCGCCAAAACTTCAAGACTTGCTTGAATAGTCTGGCGAGTTCGGTTTAAAGCGCGCTCATGACTGATCAAATGCCTGACCGTCTCTCGGTCAATCCGAAGAGCCCGTACTATAACGAAGAATTGCTGCTGCGCGGTGTTGGGATCCGCTTTAATGGCGAGATCAAAACCAATGTCGAAGAGTATTGTATCTCCGAAGGCTGGGTCAAAGTCGCGGCAGGCAAGGCTGTCGATCGCAAAGGCAATCCATTGACCCTGAAGCTAAAAGGCACCGTCGAGGCTTGGCCCGAAGACCAAGACGGCGCCGAATAGATCGCTACTGACCGCTCATTGCGTCATAGACAGCTTTCACACTGGTCTCACGCAGCTCGAGCGGCTCGCCTGGATTGTTGCTGTCAAAGATTTGCACCATGCCGACGAAATAGAGCTCGTTCACTGGATCAATCCAGAACCATGTGCTCGCCGCACCGCCCCAGAAAAATGAACCATCCGGCGTTTGAGTATCAGCCAGTGCGGCGTCTTCAATCGTCCCAAATGTGAGCCCCATCCCAATGCCTGGATATTGCTCACCGGCATTCATCCCGAGCGTGGACATAGAAGCCCCTTCAGGCATTACGCTTGTGGTGATTAGATCGAGCGTTTCGGGCTTGATGACCTGTACGCCATCAAGTTCGCCCCGATTGACCAGCATTTGAGAGAAACGGGCATAATCATCCATGGTCGCAACAAGACCGCCGCCGCCAGATTCAAACGCGACGGTCTCTTTGCGGAACATTACGCCAGGGAATGGGATCGGCACGAGTGCGCCGGACTCTGGATCAAAGCCATAGACCTCGCTGAATCGGCCATAATCTTCCTCTGGCACATAGAAGCCCGTGTCCGTCATGCCGAGCGGCGCGAATAGGCGTGTCTCGAGGAATTCACCAAATGATTGGCCGGATAGTTTCTCAATAATGTGGCCCTGGATATCCATGCCGACGCTGTAGAACCAGTGCTCACCCGGTTGGAATAGAAGCGGGATCGTTGCGGTCCGATCGATAAAGGTCTGTAGGTCTGGCGACTCCAACACTTTCAGATCGCGAAATGCCGAATTGGCTGGGTCCGCGCCGCCAAGCCCATAAGCAAAGCCAGACGTATGCGACATCAGCTCGCTCATTGTCGGCGAGCGCTCAAGATCGGCCAGGATCGCCGAGCCATCCTCATTGACGCCTGCGAGTACTTTTAGATTCTCGAATTCCGGGACATATTTCGTCACCGGGTCATCAAGTTCAAACTTGCCCTCTTCATAGAGCATCATCATCGCCACGCCAGTGATCGGCTTAGTCATCGAATAGATACGGTAGATCGTATCATCCTCAATCGGCGCCTGGCTTTCCAGACCACGCAAGCCGGTTTTGAAGTCACTGATCACCTTGCCTTTGTGAACCAAGCGCGTGTGGATGCCATAAAGGCGCCCATCGGCAACATACTGGCCCATGGCTTGTTCAAGCGCAGCGACGCCTTCCTCAGAAAAGGTCGGGATCGCGGCGGGTGCTTCGACGACAGCCTCAACCGCCTCTTCAGCAACCGGTGGAGCCTCAACGGTTACCGGCGCGGTTTCAGGAACCACAGTCTCGCATCCGACCAGCGCGAAGCTAGAAACGGCAGCAAGTAAGATCTGCGGGTAAGTAAGTTTTAGCATAGCGCCCTCCGATATATCGACTTTTTTCCTTGCGGGACTTGCCCCTCGTGCACAAGGCCTGCCGTCGCGAAGGCACTTGATTGTGATTAGCTAAGCTGAAACCCCATATTGTCGATCAATCGCGTCGGCCCCATCCATGCCGCGGCGAGGACCCGCCCTTCCTGGCCCGACGTCATCGCCTCGTCAGGCAAATCTTCTAATGTCTGCGGGTCAACGGCGCTGACATAATCCAGACGCTCGAAACCAGCTGCCGAGATCCTGGCCCGCGCCTCTTCCAACGCCTCTGCGACGGCGGCACCAATCGCGATCCGCGTGCGCGCGCGATGCAAAGCGGCGCTGATCGTATTGGCTTTTAGGCGCTCGGCCTCGTTCATGTAGGCATTACGGGAAGATTGCGCCAAACCGTCTGTATCACGAAACGTTTCGCCGCCAATGATATCGATCGGGAAACCGAGATCTCGCACCATACGGCGGATGATCTGCAATTGCTGATAATCTTTCTCGCCGAAAACCGCGACGTCTGGCTGAACATGGACAAACAAACGCGCCACCACGGTCGCAACACCATAAAAGAAGTGCGGACGGAAAATGCCATCCAGCAAATCCGACATGTCGGCGACGCGAACATCTGTCTTGGATCCATCCGGATACATTTCTTCGACGCTTGGCAAGTAGACGATATCCGTGCCCACTTCGGTGAGCTTCGCGATATCCGCCTCTTCGGTGCGCGGGTATGTGTCGAGGTCTTCGCCAGGTGCAAATTGCGTCGGATTCACGAAAATACTGACCACCGTGATGTCGGTTTTTACATTCGCAATTTCCACGAGGGAGAGATGTCCATCATGCAAGGCCCCCATGGTCGGGACAAAGCCAATTGTACGCCCTGCCATACGATGCGCTTTTATCGCAGCATGCAGCTCAGCCAAGGTTCGGACTCGTGTCGGAGATTTAATCATTACATTCGCGCCTCAGGGGAATTCGTAAACGTCTCATTAACCTTTTGCGTAGATTCTTTAACACATGAGAAAGCACATATTCCCCCGCCTTAAAGCGCTGCTTGGAGCAGCTTGTGCAACCCTCTACACAAGGCAGACGCGGCCCGCCACGCCGAAGTTCAGCCTTGAGCCAGATCCTGATTATTTACGGGAAGAAAACGACACTTGGCTGTTCGAGTCTGACACTGGCCACGAAACCGCCCGGGCACAGCTTTCAAACGAGATGAATGCGATCGCTGACACGTTGTCGGATTTGCGCGAAACGCTGGCTCTGGTTCATGGCGAAACGCCATTCCCGGTTGAAGCCACAACGCTCGCGCCATGCGCCATCAATCATCATGATGAGATGCTGTTCGACGGCGAGCCAATGGCGCCATCGCTTCCTGCCCAAGAAGAAATCGTCGGCGGCGAACAAGTTTTCTTGTTCGATGATACCCCAACCTTCCAAGACGACCTGATGGCAGAAGCCCAGCAGCACGCCGCTTAATGATTTAAAGGAGATCCCGGCGGCCATGGCCGATGGATATCAACCTCCCCGCGACGGTGCGGACACGCTAACGCTTTCGACCCCGGCACAGAAACAGTGCCGGGTTATCGTTGTTGGTAACGAGAAAGGCGGCGCCGGCAAATCGACGGTCTCAATCCACCTCGCAATCGCGCTGATGCGGATGGGTCGCAAGATCGGCGTGATCGATTTGGATGTCCGTCAACGAACACTGACCCGCTATCTCGAGAACAGAATGCGCTGGATGCAATCGACTGGCGCGCAGCTTCCAATGCCTGAGATTATCCGCGTCGACGCGAGCACTGAGCGCGATCTAGACATTGCTGAGAAAGAGGAAACCGAACGGTTTCACGCATCTCTAGAGCGCCTCAAAGCCGTTTGTGAAATGGTGATTGTCGATGCGCCTGGCGGGGACACTTACCTGTCTCGAATTGCCCATATGGCAGCCGATACTCTGATCACGCCACTCAACGACTCCTTTGTCGATTTCGATCTGCTCGGCGATGTGAACCCTCAGACTTTGGAAGTGCTTCGCCCGAGTTTCTATTCGGAAATGGTCTGGCAATGCCGCAAGACTAAAGCGCGCACGTCTCGCCAACCGATTGACTGGGTGGTCATGCGCAACCGTGTTTCACCGCTTGAGGCACGTAACAAGCAAAAGGTTGGCGAGGCGCTTACGAATCTCTCCAAGCGAATTGGCTTCCGCCTTGCCCCTGGCCTATCGGAACGCGTTATCTATCGCGAACTTTTCCCGGCGGGGCTCACGCTCCTTGATTTGACTGAGAGCGGCTCAAACGTGTCCTTCACGATGAGCCACGTTGCAGCCCGTCAAGAGCTCCGGGATCTTGTGATCATCTTACAGCTTCCAGAGCTCGCAGGCGTCGAGATCGCGTTTTAAACGGTTCCATCCCAGTTTTAATCCGGCACGAGTTGAATAGCGACGTGTCGCGCAAAGAACCCGATAGCGGTTCTGCACATCATTTATCGCTCATATGAAGGTTCCCAATGCTCTGGAGCTTTCGATGCCGAAACATGTAATCGTCAGCCCAAGCGCTCGAGCCTCTCACAAATTCAATTTAGAGTTGAGATACCAGGATTAGTCATTATCCCAGTGTATCCAGATCGTAGTCATAGCGTATCAATCCGGTTTCGGAATGGCTGATTATGACGAAATAACCGGCTCCCATCCCAAGCGGATTTAGACTCTCAAGGCCCGCATCGACGCCTGTTCTGATTCTTTGAGAAACCAATCAAAAGTCGGGAACAGTTCGCGACGTGACCCGAGTCGAACGGGTGGCACATAAGATCCCTCAGCGAACAGGGCGCCCGGCGGCATTGAAAATGCCAGTTTAACCGCTCGATTGAAGTTCGCGTTTGATGAAAATCCCCATTTTTCAGAAACATGGGTCAGCCGTCCGCGTTTAATCCCACCGTCAGCGAGATCCCAGATCGCGCAGTGCAGGCGGCGATCCTGAATATAGCGTCGAACCCCACCATCATCCTCAAACATTCGATACAGCGTCGCACGGGATAGATTGAACAAGCTACAAATCTTGGCTGGAAGTAGGCTCTGATCTCCAAGATTCGCTTCGATGTATTTTCGAATAATCTCGTTCCGGGCGCGCCACCAGCCCGCCCGTTCGGATACCGGGTGGCGATTCTGAGCAATAATCGACCTCGCAACGTGTAAAAGCGTGTCGGAGTCGAACTCTGAGCGCGCAGGTTCATCAAAGAATCGCGACATTTCGCCAGCCAGTGTTTCCCCGAGAATTGTGTCTTCACTCTCAACGATTGGACCGATCGCGGAGTGTTGCGGAAGCCCCAGCAAAGCGCGCGGGATATATATGGTCTCGCCAACCGCCTCGTGGTGGCTACCGCGAAAGTCTTGTAAATGATCGGTAATCGCCACCTGCCCGGGCCGATGGACATAACTCTTAAGTTCGAAGTCCCAAGTCGCGTATCCAGAGTGAAGACGATTGAGTGAAACCAGACCAAGTCTCGCAGAGAGCTTGTGATTGGCTTGTTGGACAAGCTGCCATCCCGTCGCGTAGCGCCGCCCGGCTAACTCTCCCCGATCGACGTCGTAAACAAAGTTAGTCCTGGCGTTCGATCGTGAATGCTGGATTCGAAGATCATAAATCGGGGACCAAAGGGCGGCCCAGAGCTCTGGTTCCACCGGTGCGAGGCGCCAGTCCTGTGGAACGTCTTGGGTTTGCGGGATCGGGTTGAGAACATCTTGCATGCCCCGTTGATATATCCGTTCGACTCAAATGAAATTCTCATCACGTCTCAAACTTCGTAGAATTCAAAAGAATTCGATTTCGGGTTTTGATCAAAAATAATCTCAAAAAAGAAAAAATTGAGACGCTGGGGTAATGATCTCACGTCTATGTTTACGTATACAAATGCCTGTACGGGGGCTTTTATAAGTTCTTGTGCAATTGAATAGCTCTTAACTTCCTATTGGTTGCAAATACTAACGTCCCCTAGTACTCACGTAATCAATAGGCGCGCCTTGGTCGTTTAACGCAGTCGGCCAAGGCGCATTTTTTTGCCCAGCACACAAACGACTTCTTGTTCCACCCTCGGAGCTCTGCTAGCGCGGCGTCATGCGCAAGAGAATGGCCAAAGCTAAACAACAGACGCCCCACAGATGTGTGGCGATCGTTGGCGCATGTTTCAATTGGGTAGCTTAAGAATAGCAATTGATCCCAGTGGACCCCCAACCCTCGCCCTCGACGGCGAGGCTTTCCTTTAATCGCTCGCCGTCAGCAACAAAGGAAATCAGTATGACTTTTGTCACCAATACAGAAATCGACCGCCTAACCGCCCGGTTCCTAGATCGCACGCTCCCGAAGTCAGAATGGACGCACAAAGCTCACTTTGCCGTCGCTCTCGCACTGCTAAGGTCCATGGCTGTGGACGCTGAGGCGGAGATGCCGAACCTCATTCGCGCGTATAACACCGCCACAGGTGTCGAAAACTCCGATACAGAGGGTTATCACGAAACGATCACGCTTGCTTCGCTGCGAGCAGCAAAATCATTCCTGAAAGCAGCGCCGCCCGAAACACCACTCGCGGATATCTTAGATAACCTGATGGACGGCAAGTTTGGGCGTTCAGACTGGCTCTTTGAGCACTGGTCGCGCGATCGCTTGTTCTCAGTTGAGGCGAGGCGGCACTGGTGTACCCCTGACCTGGCTGACTTGCCGTTCTAGAAACGCGGCTTCAGCTAGCCCTTCTCACGATCAAGCCCGATCCAGTCTTTGGCGGGTAGATCGTAAATCATGTCCATGACTTCAAACTGCACACCGACCGGCTTGCGGGAGTTTGAGTTCCAGAGCGCAACCACACCGGATTGCCGCTCTGGATCAAACAGGATCATTGAGCGATAGCCGTCGACCGCGCCGCGATGTCCGACGACACGGTGGCCCGGCTCCCCGTATTTGTAGACCCGCCAACCCAACGCGTAGCGTGCATCGCGCAAATGGCCACCATAACGGCGGCTCATGCTGGACTGCTCGCGGCGCGTATAAATGCGCGGAGAATGCAACTCGTTTAAGGTCTCGGGCGTCAAAACTTCTGGCTCAAGCCCCATTTGCGCTTGCGCGAACAGCGCCAAATCCAGAATCGATCCATTGACACCGCCCGCCGCTGGCACTCGGTAATAAGATTGCTTGAGAGGCCGGCGAACCGGCCGAACATCAGAGCGACGCTTGCGATACGGCTCAGCCCAGGAGAGCGATTGGGTGAGCGCTTCAAGCCCATAACTCGCGTCTTGCATGCCGAGAGGTTGGAACAGCTCGAGCCGGACGGTTTCTTCGAATGATATGCCGCGAACCGCGGCAACAACTTCCGCAATGGCGTCAAACGCAACGTTTTGATAGGTGTGACACTCCCCGACCGGACATGTGCGTTTCAGACTGCCGAGGCTTTTTCGGATTTCAGCTGGATCGCGACCATCCTCAAGGCGCGTGTCATAAGCATTTGGAACGATGCCGATTTTATGGGCGAGCAGATCTTCTAAGGTCCCGACCTTCTCGCCGCCAAGCGGTAGACGAAGCGAGGTTTTGAACTTTGAAATCGTATCCGAAAACGCGAGCTGCCCTTCAGCCGCCATCTTGCCAACCGCGGTCGAGGCAACGCCTTTGGAGAGGGACGCCCAGCGAAAGACGGTATGCGGCGTCACGGAGTCGCCGCCAAGCTTCGTCACGCCATAGCCTTCAGCGAATTTAATCTCGCCCTCTTCAATAACCGCGACTGCGAGGCCAACAATTTCGGCATCGCTGGCCAATCGAGTTAAACGCTCATCAAGCTTGTCATAGTCAACCGGTGAGGCGTGTGCAGCGCTAAGGAGAGAACCAAGCACAAACGTGAGAACACCAAACAGTCGTAGCACGTCCCAACTAGCTCCTTTAACGCGATGATCTTAGTTTGATTTGGAGCCTTCGTCGCCCTCGGCAACCACAATATTTGATCCAAACACTTTACCATTCAGAACCGGCATAGCCGCGCCGTTGGGATCAACCGGAGGCTGGATCTGACTGAATGACATCCGCAACTGAACTTCTGGCGTTGTTTCAGTCGGTTCAAAGCTTTTATAGGCGGCCTCGACAAGGTCGGTGACATGCTGATCGCGCGAACGGGCCGTTGAGCCGCCGAACATGATTGCCACAACGCGGCGACCGCGGCGCTTCGCGCTGGTCATCAAGTTGAAGCCAGACGCTCTTGTGTATCCTGTTTTGATACCATCGACGCCTTCAACATCGCCGATCAGGCGGTTGTGATTCTTGTAGGTCGCACGCCCCCAAGAGAACTTCTTGTTGGAGAAATAGCCGTAATAATCTGCGTGATCGTCCAAAAGGCGTTCAGCTAGCACGGCCATATCACGGGCTGTCGAGAGCTGCTGAGAATTTGGCAGGCCCGAAGCATTCTTAAACGTCGTGCTCTCCATCCCCATCGCCTGAGCTTTCGCCGTCATCAAAGTTGCAAAGCGGGCTTCTGATCCGCCCAAACGCTCAGCAACCACAACAGCGACATCATTTGCGGATTTTGTGACTAGCGCATTGATTGCCTGCTTCGTCGTAATGGTTGAACCAGCTCGCAAACGAAGTGAGGATGGCGGCTGACTGGCAGCGGTGCGCGAAACGGGCAGCTGCTCATGTAGACGTACCTCGCCCGCCTTCATGGCGTCGAACAACATGTAAAGCGTCATAACTTTGGTCAGAGACGCAGGATAACGCGGCTCATCAGCATGCCGAGCGTGAAGGACCTCATCGCGTTCCAAATCGACAACAATCGACGCATACTTTTCAGCCGTAGCCGTTGGCATAATGCCCAAGACCATCATGGCTGTCGCTGCGAAGGCAGATTTGGTTAACAACGCTGAGATATTTGAGATCATTCGGGTGTCTCCAAACAGGTTGCCCCGGACTCCCCAGGGAAACTCTAGGATCGTTTCATAAGGTTATCTACTGGTAAATGCACATGGCATTTCTGTTAGGATTCTCCGGGCAAAATTTACGAGAGGAATAATTTTGTGCACCGCACAATTTCATATTGCAATTGCGAAATTCTCGCGTATATTCCCTTACGTAACATAAATGGGAAATGATCATGACCGCCGCGACCTCCTCACCCTTTGCTTTTCCGTTCAGCGCTTACAATGCCGACGCTTTTTCTAGCTTCTTCCCTGAAAGCGACTCGATGAGTTCGCTCGCACGCAGCGCGATGGAGGCCTCGACAGCCAGCACTCGCGCGTCTGTTAAAGGTATGCAGGACGCAGGCCAGACCATGATGGCTCACTTTAAAGAGCAAATGAATCTGTCCGTCGAAACCGGGAAAAAACTGGCTGAGGCCGGCTCTGTTGAAGACGCGATGACCATTCAGACCCGCTATATGAAGTCAGCGTTTGAAAACAATCTCAAAGGTTTCAGCGAGCTGTCAGAGCTTTATGCAGACACAATGCGCGAAGCGTTTTCGCCGCTCGCAAAGCAAGCTAAAAAGGCCGCGAAGAGCACCAAAGCCGCCTAACCCGCTTTTCCCAATACACATAAATTTGAGGAAACCAGACCAATTAGTCTGGTTTTTTCTGTTTCGTCGCTGACAAAACCCAAGAGTCCGGGCAAAGTCAGTTGCATGGCTGACTTTATCAACTTCAAATCGCTCAAGCGTCCTGCCAAACCCAATACGTGTTTGGTCGCGCCTGAAAACCACTGCCTTGCCGCTGAGCCGGATTTCGCGCCGCCGGAATTGATGATGACCGGCCGCGGTCTGTTCTCGAAGCTAAACGAGATTGTTGCATCAGAACGCAGCTTTGGAAAAATCGAAGCTGATGCCGAAGCACTTCGCCTGAAATTTGTCGCGACCACGGGCCTTATGCGTTTCAAGGACGACGTCGATCTCGAGATTATCCCGTTGGATGATGGACGCGCGACCTTTGCCATCTATTCGCGTTCTCGTGTTGGTTATTCCGATCTCGGCGCCAATCGCAAACGCGTTGCAAAATTAATTGAGCGCGTGACCGCAATTTGATCAATTTCAGACTTGATCCTTCAGCGACGCAGCGTCAGTCTACACAAACGAAAAGGAACACTTATCTTCTAGCCCATGTCTATCAGAATTGACCGCATAAAACTCTCAGATCCCGAAGGTCCGCAAGGCCCGAATGATCCTGGCAGAGATGATGATGGCGGCCTTGGAATTGCCACCAAGACCCGCGTTCGCACGAAAAAGCCAAGCATGTATCGCGTGTTGATTTTGAATGATGATTATACGCCGATGGAGTTTGTGGTTCTGATATTAGAGCGGTTCTTCAATAAGAGCCGTGAACAAGCAACACGCATCATGTTGCATGTTCACCAAAAAGGGGTCGGCGTCTGCGGCGTCTACACCTATGAAGTGGCTGAAACGAAGGTGGCGCAAGTCATGGACATGGCGCGCCGCAATGAGCACCCGCTTCAATGCACGATGGAAAAAGAGGACTAGGAGAAACACAACATGCCAAGCTTAACCCCTAGCCTAGAATCCGCCCTCGAACGCGCCCTCACCGCTGCAGGTGAGCGTCAGCACGAGTATGCAACACTTGAGCACTTGCTGCTTGCGTTGACCGAAGATGACGATGCGGTCGAAGTGATGAGCGCCTGTAAGGTCAACATTCCCGACCTGAAATCTGCGTTGGAACAGTATATCGACGAAGACTTGTCGAGCCTGATTACCGACACGCCGTCTGGCCGCGTCCAACCGACCGCAGCCTTTCAACGAGTTGTCCAACGCGCGGTCCTGCACGTCGAAAGCTCGGGCCGCGACGAGGTTTCCGGCGCCAACATCCTGATCTCGATCTTTTCAGAGCGCGAAAGCCACGCGACTTACTTCCTGCAAGAGCAGGACATGACCCGCTATGATGCGGTGAATTATGTCAGCCACGGCGTTTCGAAAGTGCCTGGACAAAACCGTCCCTCCACACCGCGCGGCGCTGAAGCCGAAGAGACACCGCCAAACGCCCCGCAAAGCGAGGCGTTGGACGCTTATTGCGTCAATCTGAATGAAAAAGCCAAGCAAGGCAAAATCGATCCGCTGATCGGTCGCCAGCTCGAGATTGAGCGCTGCATTGAGGTGCTGTGCCGCCGGTCGAAGAACAATCCGATCCTGGTCGGTGACCCAGGTGTTGGTAAAACTGCGATTGCAGAAGGCCTCGCGCGGATGATCGTCAATGGCGAGGTTCCGGAAATCCTGAACGATGCCATCATCTGGTCGCTCGACATGGGTGCCCTCCTTGCTGGTACGCGCTATCGCGGCGACTTCGAAGAGCGCTTGAAAGCCGTCATGAAAGAAATTGGCGAGCAAGAAAAAGGCATCCTCTTTATCGACGAGATCCACACCATTATCGGTGCGGGCGCGACCTCTGGTGGGGCGATGGATGCTTCGAACTTGCTCAAGCCTGCGCTGCAAAATGGCGAAGTGCGGTGCATGGGGTCCACCACGTTTAAAGAGTATAAGCAGCACTTTGAAAAAGACCGCGCCCTGTCGCGCCGGTTCCGCAAAGTGGATGTGGTCGAGCCCAACGTAGAGGATGCCGTGAAAATCCTCACGGGCCTCAAGTCGACCTTCGAAGATTTCCACGGTTTGCGCTACACGAATGACGCGATCCGCTCAGCAGTCGAGCTGTCTGCCCGCTATATGACGGACCGCAAACTGCCGGACAAAGCGATTGATGTGATCGACGAAGCGGGCGCCACACAATGGTTGGTGCCAGCGAGCAAACGTCGTAAAACAATCGGCGTGAAAGAGATCGAAGCTATCGTTGCTAAGATCGCTCGCATCCCCCCCAAGCAGGTTTCGAAAGACGACGCGCAAGCGATCAAATCTCTCGAAACCGACCTCAAGCGGGTGGTGTACGGTCAGGACAACGCCATCGATGCGCTGTCCTCCGCGATCAAGCTGTCGCGCGCTGGGCTTCGGGAACCGAATAAGCCGATTGGCTCTTACCTGTTCACCGGCCCGACCGGTGTCGGTAAAACCGAGGTCACGCGCCAGCTAGCCTCCATCCTAGGGGTGGAGCTGCACCGGTTCGATATGTCCGAATATATGGAGCGCCATTCGATCTCTCGCCTGATCGGGGCACCTCCCGGCTATGTTGGCTATGACGAAGGTGGTTTGCTTACTGATGCGGTCATGCAGCACCCACACTCTGTCGTTCTGCTTGACGAAATCGAGAAAGCCCATCCGGATCTATTCAACGTCCTCCTGCAAGTGATGGACAATGGCACGCTGACAGATGCGAATGGTCGTAAAGTCGACTTCCGGAATGTCATTCTAGTCATGACCACCAATGCGGGTGCATCTGATGCAGCTAAGAATTCCATCGGGTTCGGGCGTGGTCGGAAAGATGATGAGCAAGAAGAAGCGCTGAAACGCCTGTTCACGCCAGAATTCCGCAACCGTTTGGACTCCGTCATCACATTCGGCGGGCTCACACCAGAGATTATCGAACGCGTGGTCGAGAAGTTCGTTCTGCAGCTCGAAATTCAACTCGCAGATCGCAACGTCACAATCGAACTTGCGCCTGGCGCTCGTGATTGGCTCGCCAATCGCGGCTTTGACGCGGAGTTCGGCGCGCGTCCTCTGGCGCGCGTGATATCAGAACATGTGAAGAAGCCGATGGCCGAGGAATTACTGTTCGGAAAGCTCGCAAAAGGCGGTACGGTGAAGATTGGCCACGACAAGAAGAAGGACGAACTGACCTTCAAATATGTCGAGGATAAGCCTGCCAAGCGTAAGCCGAAAACGCCTGGCAAAGGCAAGCCTGAAAAGGTCTAAAGCGCAGCGTCACCGCTCAGAAAACTTAAAGCTCAATCACACCAATGCTCTGCAATCCAGGGCGTTGGTTTGGTGTGCTTGTAGGCCTTCTTGTACCATGGCGCTGGCCACAGACCGTCCCGGGCCTGGTCTTGATCCGGTCGTCCGGTGAAGGCCACGATTTTCGTCTCCTGTGGCAGTGGCGGCGCTTGAACCCAATTCATCGGAAACCTTGGTAATAGGGAGTGTTTGAAGCTTACGCACCAATCCGATGGCCAGTAGGTCATCGATTTGATCATCGCAGAAACATAATGCTGTTCAACGCGATAGAGCGCGTGCACGGCCTCGCGATCTCGCTGATACTGCTCGTAAATCTCCTTATGCGTTCCCGCTCGCCACCTGTACACAGAGGTGTTGCCGATGCCACGTCCTGGCTGTGTCCAGTTTTCGGCGACACACATGTCACCCGGGCGATAAGACCAAATAGGGTCCAGGTTTCCGGTCACGACAAGATCGATATCCAGGAATAATACATCCCCTTCGAGCTCTCCCAGACCAGGCTGCCACAAAGAGAGTTTACGCCATGGGCTCCACTTCAAATGATCCGGTAAATCAATGGGCGGTAAGGGCTGCACCTCAACCCCTTCAATCAATGTGCTGGCATCGTCCGTAAAGCAGACAAAGCGTAGATCGCCCGTCACATTTCGACGTACAGCTTTGTAAAGGCGGTTTACAAATTTGGTGGGATACCGGTCACCCCATTTCATACAAACAACGGTTTTGAGCATCACATGCCATCTCTTTATCCGCGCTCGCAAACGGCAAATGCCCGCGTGCGCATGCGATTGATAGGATATGAATGGCTCTTTTGAGGATCCGGCGAAGCCGGACAGCTTTCGCTTTTGGGCGTTTACGCCTCTCTCGTGTAAATAGGTCTCGCGATTTTGGGCGGCCCGTCAAGAGCGATCCGGCCCGACGCTGCCCAGTAGCCGATCCGCCGTGCCCCTGCTCTCTATCAGCGAGAACAGACAGGCATGACGGTAGGCAAACGAACTAAACGATCAAAGCCGTCTCAGGCGCCACAATCAGATGTGGAACGCCGTCGCTGGTTTTCGACCAGGAAATACCCTCGGGCGATACTAGGGCTTTGATCCGCTGGCGGTGGGCCGAGAAGCTCTCCCAATCGACAACATCAACAGGCTCATCGAAATGGATGGTCACCTCATAGCCGGACCCGGCTTGAAGCTCGCGAACCCCATGAATGCGCCCGGTAAACTTTCGCTTCAGATACTGCCCACTGACGCGCTCACCAACTTGCCAGTTCGTATCTGGCGCATTTGAGAGGCGGGCAGATGCAGTGTTCCAGTCTCGGAACCCCATATCTTTGGCTACGATTTCAAGCGCAGCCGCCAAGCTCATTGTGGCGCCACTTTCGGCTTTTAATTGGCGCGCTCGGGCTTTTGCCTGCACGCGCGTGTAAATATGCGAGGTCATCGCAAGATCCTTTCACAAGTCCTTTTGGTCTAGCAAAGGGCGGGGCTCGCATTGCCGCCAGACCAGGTGTGAATAGGTCTGCGTTGGGTCCAGCTGGGCTGGGAGGTCTTCACCAAGGACAATCATGTCCCGCGAGCAGCAGGCGCCTCAACCGAGACGGGCGTTTGCCCGAAACTCGGTGTATCGTCAAACATTTTTTGACGAGTAAGATCAGCTAAGCCTTTTCAGGCTCCTCTTCCATGATCTCCATCATACGGTCATGAAGCTCGGCTTCCCAGGACTCGGCCCGGTCTCGTACCCGTTCGACATAGGCCTCATTTTCGTGGCTCGGAATGTTGATATCGAACACATCGGCCACCTCAATCATGGATTGCTGATCCATTTCGTGGAATGCGTCTCTCATCTCTTCTGCAGCTGCGCGCGGAGTGCCGAGCGCCTCGAAAGCAGAGCGACCGATCCGTAGCGAACTGTCATAGGTTTCGCGGATAATGTCGCGGCAGCCATGCGCCCAAAGCTCATATGTATGATGCCGATCCACGGAGCGAGCAATCACGTGCAAGTCGGGATAATTCCGTGTCGCATAGGACACCAGCTCTGTGATTTGATGTTTGTCATCAATCGTCACGATCAGGAGCTTGGCCTTCTCGATCCCAGCCGCATGTAAAAGATCAGGCCGCGTCGCGTCGCCAAAATAGGTATGACTGACCCCGAACTTGCGCAGAATATCGAGCTGTTTGGCACTGAAATCGATCACCGTTGACGGGTAACCTGCAGTGCGAAGCATGCGGTCAACAATGCCGCCCATTCGGCCACGTCCCGCGATGATTATCCCATTCTCTTCCTCGATCGTATCGGCAGCTTGTTCTTGCCCGCGTGAATACAATCCGGCCACGATCTGATCGTACAAGATGAATAGCAGTGGCGTGACGAGCATGGAAAGCGCCACCACAAGTAAGAGCAGATCTGCAACGCCGTCCGGCAGGATGCCATTCGTCGTCGTGAAAGCGAGCAGAACAAAACCAAACTCGCCAGCTTGGGCCATGCCGAGCGTGAACAACCAGCGCTGTGCACCTCGGATTTTGAACATGGTCCCGAGCAGGAACAGGACGGTGGCTTTGAGAAGAATGAGCCCCATTGTCATGCTGATCACGACACCGAAATTCTCTGACAGGAGATTGAAATCGATCCCTGCACCCACCGTGATAAAGAACAGTCCCAGCAAAAGGCCGCGGAACGGATCGATATCAGCTTCCAGTTCGTGCTTGTATTCGGAATTCGCGAGCACAACACCGGCCAAGAAGGTTCCAAGCGCGGGTGAAAGTCCGACCAAAGTCATCAGCAACGCGATCCCGATGACCATTAACAGTGCGGCGGCGGTAAATAATTCGCGCAGCTTCGCCCACGCGACAAAGCGGAAGATCGGCCGGGTCAGATAGTTTCCCCCCAGGATGATGGAAGCGATCGCAGCGAGCGTCACAAGCATAGTCTGCCAACCATTTAAGCCTTCAACTAAGCTCAGACTGTGCTCATCTCCGCCACCTGCGGTCAGGTTAGCAACTTCCGGGAAAGCAAGCAGAGGAATCACTGCCAGCATCGGAATGAAAGCGATGTCCTGAAACAGCAGAACCGAGAAGCTTGCCTGTCCCCCATCACTCTTCATGAGGCCCTTCTCATTCAGGGTCTGCAAGACAATCGCCGTGGAGGATAGCGACAAGATCATCCCAATGATCAACGCAGTGTTCCAGGATTGCCCAAATGCCATCGCAACAGACATAACAAGCAGCATTGTGATCAGCACCTGACCGCCGCCAAGCCCCAGCAGGCGGGCGCGCATCTGCCAGAGGATTTTTGGTTCAAGCTCCATACCGACGAGGAACAGCATCATCACGACGCCAAATTCAGCGAAATGCTGCAAAGACACTACGTCAACGCCAAGTACGCCTAAGATTGGCGCAATCGCAATTCCGGCGATCAAATATCCGAGCACAGATCCCAGCTTTAGCCGCGTCGCGATCGGAACGGCAACGATCCCAGCGACCAGCAGAATGAAGGCAAGCATCAGGAAGTCAGACATGGCATAGCTCTCTGTATCGAGGGTTTTGCCCGATATAGCGGGATTTGCTCGGAATGCGACCGCATACAAGTTATTCCACATTTGTGCCGCGATCAGATGCTTGTTCTACGCACACGTTATGATTTAAATTGCGGCGCGGGATCGTTGAGAGGTGGACGTATGTTTAAATGGTTTGTTGGCGCTTTCGTCGTCCTCGGAGCCGGCGCAGCTGCGGCGTGGTGGTGGTTGAACCGGCCGCTGATCATTCGCCACCCGGAGTTCGGCACCGACTGCGCAGATCTGGTGGCGGACGCGAATCTAAACCAAAAAGTCGACTGTGTTCGGGTCTGGTACGGCACCAATCGCGAGCTTGTCTTCTCCAACACCAACCAAAACGATGAGATCACAGATGTGATTGGCGGGCTCGGAAAGAGCGCTGGCGAACTACATTTGGGCCGCGCCGATGTTTGGCTGCCCAAGCTTGTCGATGAGGGCGGCAGTCGCGCCTTAGGCGAGACCCCGCACGTGAAAGGCGCCGCGCCATCTGAGAGCGACAAGCTCGCGGAATTCGTGTTCTTGACGCGGATCACCAAAAGCGGGCGCGAGACCTTCACGTCCACCTTGCAAGACGCAATCTATCAAGACGCGATGGATTCGATCCTGCTCTTTGTGCACGGGTTTAATGTGAAGTTTGATGATGCTCTGGTCCGCGCAGCGCAATTATCGAATGATCTGTCGCGCAATCCTGAATTCAGTGTCGGAACGCCAGTGCTCTATAGCTGGCCATCGGCGGGCGCGCTGTCTTTGGAAGACTATCGCGGTGATCGCGAACGCTCTTTGGACGCTGCTCCGCAACTAGAAGCTTTTCTGGATATTCTGACAGAAGATATCGACGTAAGCCGGATCAACATTATCGCACACTCCATGGGCAATCGTGTTTTGACCCAAGCGCTTGAAGACTATGCGCGCGACTATCTTGAGCGCCACGACCGCGGCGATGAGCTGGAGTTTCGGATCCTTCTTGTCGCGGCGGATGTCGAGCGCGATATTTTCGCCGCCGCCAATGGGGTGTTTGACAATCTCGATGCGAATGTGACGATCTACACCTCCGACACCGACCGTGCGCTGCACATTTCCGGCCTGGTCAATCAGGCCAAGCGTTTGGGCGACACAGATACGAACAAGCCCTATATCCGCCCGACGCAGAACTATCAGACGATTGATGCCACCGCAGTCACCACGCAACTTTTTGGGATTGGCCATAATTACTATTCAGACAATCCAACCATCCTCTGGGATATGATGTGCACGATCGGCGAGACCGATCCGCAGGACCGCGCCCTGGAAATCGCACGCTTTGGGGACTTGCCGGACGGCGATCCCTATTACCGCGTGAACACCACTCTCGCGCCCAGAGACGATGCATGTAAGCTTCGGCGGACGGCCTATCCAACCACCGAACCAGTTGCGGAGTTCGCACCGAGTGTGCGGTCAATGCCCCCGCCCGTTCCGATGATCGAGGCGCCTGAGCCGATCCTCGAACCGCAAGCGTTGCCCTTCATGGATTTCTTCTATGTGGAAGACTATGACGATTTGGATTTGACGCCTTACCTGCCAATCCTGGAGCGCACGCTGAGTGGGGAAGCAGAAATTGAGGCGATTGCCATTCGCGCCTTCTCAGACACCGTTGGAACTGAGGCCGAAAACCTTGCCCGCACGCAACGCTATGCGGATGCGGTCAAAGCGTGGTTTGTCAGCCAGGGAGTTGATGCGGACCTCATTACAGCGACGGGTCTCGGCGAAAGCCAGCTGAACATGGAAACCGAAGACGAGGTTGCGCAACCGCTCAACCGGTTTGTTGAGATCGAGGTTCAGAGCGCGAACTAGAGCAGCTGCAAGGGCTTGCTCGCCCCAAGCCTATCGAACACCGCAAGTGGCCGCGACATCATCGTCGGCTGTGAGAAAGTCCGCTACTTTGTAAGGTTCGTCCGTCGCCAGAAGCGTCAGACCGCCATCAACCAAATCTTGGAATTCGCTGAGGTCGCCATCCGCGATATATTGGTCATCCAGCCTCTCGCCAGGGCGTCCTAGCGTCCCAAAGGCCGTTTCAATACCGCGATTGCCGATCGCTTCGAAGGCTCTCGGATTTGGATTACGGGTTCCCATCCAAGCAACAACATTGTCGAAGTTGACGCCCGCTTCTTCCAACTCTTCTTGATGCTCGCGGCTATCCAGCCCGGCCGTCATCATCAAATCTGGCGCAAGGCCCGCAACTTCGATGGCCTGCTGGTCATTATACGTGATGAGAACCACATTATCCTCGGCACCCGCTGCGCGCACGAGGCTGATAATGTTGCGGAAACTGGTGGTAGGTTTCTTATCTAATTCGACAATCGCACCGGACTGTTTCGCCCATAACAGGACATCGGACAGGCTTGGCGGTGTAAAGCTTGTGGTCTCGCCGCTGTTGTCTTTTAGATTGAGTGTCTGGATTGTCTCCCAGTCGGTATCCGCAACGGCGCCGTCACCTGTTGTTGTGCGGCCGAGCGAGCGGTCATGCATCAAGAACAAGACGCCGTCGCGGCTCTCGGCGACGTCAATCTCATGAATAATCAAGCCTTGGCTGGTGGCATAATCAAGCGTCTCAAGTGCGTTTTCAGGATAACCTGGCGCAGGCCCCGCGCGATGCGAAGCGATCAGCAATCCGCCGCTTTCGCGAACGCAATCGAAGAATTCCGGCAATGGCCCAAGCGATAGGCCTGGCTCAGCCTCCATCGGCGAAGCAACCTGATCGACGGTTGCGGCTGGGTCGTTGCTCGCTGGCGGATCAAACTCACCCGCTTCAGGCTGACACGCAACGAGCAGCAATGCGGCGGCTGCGACGGACGGGAGGAGCATTTTCATCAATAAGCACTTTCGATTCTTGCCGATCTATGCCCGGCAACCTACAACACTTCTTAGGCCCTGTAAGGGGCGAAAAGACTACAGTTTTATGGAGGAAACTGATGCAAGGCATCATGCAGGACTGGCAACTGACCAGTAATAAAATTCTTGAGCACGCCAAGCGGATCAATCCGACACGCGAAATCATCACGCGCCGTGTCGGAGGCCATATTGTGCGCACCTCTTATGGCGAGCTGTTCGACATGTCGAAACAGGTCTCTGGCGCTCTGATTGAGTCCGGGATTTCCCTCGGCGACCGGGTTGCGACTTTGGGCTGGAACTCAGCCCGCCACATGGCGGCCTGGTATGGAACAATGGGTATTGGCGCGGTTCTGCACACGATCAACCCACGCTTGCACCCTGAGCAGATCGCCTGGATTGCCAATCATGCCGAAGACAAAATTCTAATCTTTGACACGACCTTCCTGCCAATTGTTGAAGCCGTGAAAGACCACCTCAAGACCGTGAAGACTTTTGTGATCTTCGCTGGCGCAGACGATATGCCAGAGAATTCACTTGGCGCGGTCGCCTTTGATGAGTGGATCTCTGGCAAGCCTCTGACCGCGAGCTGGGGCGACTTCCCAGAAGAGACCGCGTGCGGGCTTTGCTACACATCCGGCACAACCGGAAATCCAAAGGGCGTGCTTTATTCGCACCGCTCGAATGTTCTGCACACGCTGATCACCATGTCGAAAGACGCAATGGGCATGGGCGCTGATGATGTTGTTCTGCCTGTCGTGCCAATGTTCCACGCAAACGCTTGGGGCCTTGCATTCGCCTGCCCAGCAACCGGGGCGAACATGGTCATGCCAGGTGCCCAAATGGATGGCGCCAGCATTTATGAGCTGCTCGACACAGAGAAAGTGACGATCACCGCAGCTGTGCCAACGGTTTGGCTCGGCCTGCTCACCTATCTTCGCGAGAACAATCTGAAGCTGCCGCATCTTCGCAAAGTCTTGATCGGCGGCTCGGCGATCCCAGACGCGATCCTGCGCGCGTTCGAAACGGAGTACGAAGTCGATGTGATCCACGCCTGGGGCATGACGGAAACGAGCCCACTGGGTACGCTTGGATCGCTGCCACCGCACCTGATGGATGCGGATATCGACACGCGCATGGCTCAGAAACTCAAGCAAGGGCGTCCGCCATTCGGGGTTGAGCTCAAAATCGTTGATGACGAAAACAAAGATCTGCCATGGGACGGCGAAACCGCCGGCCGTTTGGTGGTTCGTGGCCCTGCCATCGCGGGCGGCTATTTCAAAGGCGATGGCGGCAATGTCCTCGATGAGAATGGCTTCTTTGATACGGGCGATGTCGCGAACATCGATCAGTACGGCACGATGCAGATCACCGATCGCGCCAAAGACGTGATCAAGTCGGGCGGCGAGTGGATCAGCTCAATCGACATTGAAAATATCGCCGTCGGTCACCCAAAGGTCGCTAATGCAGCGGCGATCGGGATCTATCACCCGAAATGGGATGAGCGTCCGCTCCTGATCATCCAATCTGCCCCAGGCGAAGAGCCATCCAAAGAGGAAGTCTTGGCACAGCTCGAAGGCAAAATTGCCAAATGGTGGACACCGGATGATGTCCAGTTCATCGAGGAAATTCCGCTCGGCGCGACTGGCAAAATCAACAAGCTGAAGCTGCGTGAAATCTTTAAGGACTACACGCTGCCAACGGCCTAGTCGGCCTTATCCGCTTCGCCGGTTTTCAATGAGATCCCTTCCCTCACCAACTCAACTTGGTGCGGGTACGGGATCTCAATCTCAGCCTGATCAAAGGCTTGTTTCACCGATTTCGTAATGTCGGCGCGAACCTGCACAAACTCGCGGGCGGGCACCCAAGCGCGCAGTCGCAGCGAAATGGACCAATCTCCAAGTTGGTCCACGCCAGCCCAAGTCTCCGATTTCATCAACACCCGGTCATGCGAATTCGCGAGCTCGGACAAAATCTCCAGAGCGCGATCCAAATCCGTATCGTAATGGACGTCGAAATACAGATTCAGGCGGCGTCGGCCAAATCTCGTATGATTGACGATCGCGTCGCCCCAGACCTTATCATTGGTCAGCAAGACGACCTTATTATCGACCTGCTTAATGGCCGTGTTGAACGGCGTAATGTCAAACACTTCGCCCTCACGGGCGCCGATTTCAACCCAATCTCCAATCTTGAAAGGGCGGAAAGCGGCAATCATGACGCCAGCCGCAACGGATTTCAGGGTGTCCTGAAGTGCCAGCGCAATCGCTAATCCCGCTGCGCCAACAATCGCGATCAGCGACCCTGGAGCGAACCCGAACTGCATCATCGCCGTCAAAATCGCGATACCCAGGATGACATAGCGAATGATTGAAGCTGAGAAATTGATCAGCGTATCATCGACCCGGTGGCGCGCATTCGCCCGCTCACCATACGCCCGCAGCGATTTGTTGAGCCATGATGCCAACAAGACCGCACCACCAATGATGATTAGTCCCGCGACAGCCTTCGGCCAGAAATCCACCAGCGCCTCACCAAAATTGAACCCGAGAAGTTCTGCCCCACCGGTAAACACCGCTAGGAAAACCAGCAATTGAGCAACCGGCGCTGCCAAGTCCCAACTTGAGCCAACAAATCGCTCTGGATCGTGGTAGGTGCGACGTCCAAACGCGCGCACCCCACCTTTGAAGACCGCGCCTGAAAAATAGGCAACGATCAGCAGAACAATGAATACCAGGCCGATCCACACTTGCGGCGCGATTTGCGCCAAGGCGGGCGGCCAAGCAGAAACATCGAACGGTGGGGTCAGAAACGAAGTCATGATTGTAAGTCCCACATTCTGACGTGGCTCGTAAAGCGACAAGTTGCGCTTGTTCTTGCGCTTGGTTCGTAGCTGCGCCAGAAGTCTGCGCAAAGACTTTGGGAGATCCAACATGCAGACAATCGCTTTTATCGGCCTCGGCAATATGGGCGGCGGTATGGCCGCCAATCAGGTCAAAGCCGGGCGCACCGTGCGGGCCTTTGACTTGTCTGACCGGGCCCTCGCCAAAGCATCTGATGCGGGGTGCATGGCTTGCAGTTCTGCTGCCGAAGCGGTCGAAGGCGCGGACGCCGTGATTACCATGCTTCCAGCTGGCAAACATGTGCTCAGCCTCTATGAGCAAGACATCCTGCCGATGGCAGCGGCAGACGCCCTCCTCGTCGATTGTTCGACTATTGACGTTGAAAGTGCGCGCAAGGCCGCATCTCTCGCACAAGCTGCTGGCAAAGGCTTTCGCACTGCCGATGCGCCCGTCTCTGGGGGAACAGCGGCGGCGGATGCGGGGACTCTGGCTTTTATGGTCGGTTGCGACGAAGCCGATTTCACCGACGTTGAAACCGCGCTCGACCCGATGAGCCGCGTTACCATCCATGCTGGCAATAGCGGCGCGGGCCAAGCCGCGAAAATCTGTAACAACATGCTGCTTGGGATCTCAATGATCGGCACTTGTGAAGCTTTCGCGCTGGCCGACCGTCTTGGCCTGTCGGCAGAACGGTTCTTTGAAATCTCCAGCCAGAGTTCCGGGCAAAACTGGTCTATGACCTCCTATTGTCCGGTCGAAGGCGTTGGGCCCGCCTCCCCGGCAGACCGAAACTTCGAAGGCGGCTTTGCCACCGACATGATGCTAAAAGACCTGCGCCTCGCAAAGGAAGCCGCGATGACGAGCGGCGCGGTCACACCGATGGGCGGACATGCTGAAGCCCTTTATGCACTCCTCTCCGAACAGGGCCTCGGTCATAAGGATTTTTCCAGCGTCATTGAGCTGCTCTCCAAGGGCAGAGTGAAGTAGCGCGTTCACGCCTCATAAACCTAAAATCGGCAAGCTCTCAAAGTTAATCCTGTCTGCCTTAAACCAGACGTAATTTTACTTGAGACAGCTTGCTGATGACGCTTTTCCTAAGTCTTGCTTTTCCTCTGATCACCGGTAGCGGGCCGATGGATGACGCGCTGCGCGCAACAGAGGCGCCAGAGACATTGCGTGCGGCCTTCACAGTCGAAATGACCAGCGCGAAAGCTAGCCGAACCTACTCCTACGACCCGAGAGAGCCGCAAGGCCAGCGCTGGCAATTGCTGCTGGCCTCCGGCGAAGATGGCGACCTTGACCAGGCGGGCGCCGCCTGGGGCGCGGAGATCGCTCCGGATGGTCGTTTGTTTCCAGACGATCTGCGCGCCAGCCTGGGTAAAACTGTTTATGTTGACGACTTTGGCCCAGCCTGGCGGCTCAAGTTCCAACACGCGCCGTCCGCCAATGATAGCGCGCTCGATGTGTGGGCGACGCAGCGCTTGCAAGCCGAAGCCTGGCTTGAGCCTAAAGATGGGAATTTCCTGCGCATCGATTATACCCTACCCCGCCCCGTGCGCGGCCCCAAAGGCGGACGGCTCACCAAGTTCCAACAGTCCTATTTGCTTGAGACTGAGCCCGAATGGGGGCTCACTTATATCTCGCAATTTGCCCTGAATTTCGAAGCAAAAGCGCCGTTTCGAACGATCCGACAAAACTATCGCGCGGTGATAACCGAAGCGACCTTCTTTTTCGCCAGTCCAGCCCTGGAACAGGAATTCGTCTCGGCGCATTTGACGACCCATCGGCCGTACTGAATTTCGGCGCATATCAGTGGTTGCAGCCTGGCCGAGCGCAGTGTAATGAGCGCGCTTCTGATGGTTCGGTAGCTCAGCTGGTTAGAGCGCACGACTCATAATCGTGAGGTCGGGAGTTCAAGTCTCCCCCGAACCACCATTCCATCA
>ERZ1740072.20-NODE-20-length-106085-cov-9.110780_pt1 | contig 106085 bp, 101 predicted proteins | sample MGYA00581733_ERZ1740072 | MGnify/ENA primary metagenome ERZ1740072 (study PRJEB43018, sample SAMN04849741) | marine metagenome | isolation source: floating plastic debris | place: Pacific Ocean | collected 2008-08-30 | study: EMG produced TPA metagenomics...
CACTATCTCAGTGACCTTGGAAAAACTCTCTATTTTTTAAGCCTAAGTAGTTACGTTAAAAGAAACAATAGGCAAGCATAAATTGCTCTACCAATTGAACACGATGCATTTCATATAGTAGCCGGGTAGGCTAAGTTCTCAATGATGCATTATTTATAATATCGCGGTTTTTATCCTACACTAGCAATAATCTTTCCAATATCTTACGGTTTTGCACCCGTCGCTAATGTTATTTGCTAGGTCAATCGAAACTGACGCATCACCGTTTTCAGCCCTGGCAACTCGAGGCTGCTAGAGCTAATCTTAGAAGAAAGTGCACTTTGAGGTGTCAATTCTTGACGACGCTCCTTTAATCCTTGACTAAGTGCTAATTTAATTTCGACTAGAATAGTCTCCTCAGGTGTTGATTCTAAAAAAACTGAGGCTGCTCTAGCTTTCCATCCTTTAGCTTCTAGACGTTCTCTTTTAGACTGTTTTATAACACTCATTTTTCCTATTTATCAGTGTCATACTGTTTGAGACGTTTTTGACAAATCTCGATGTCAGAAAATCCTACGATCACCATTAGAACAGCTCACGAATCTGATGCTGAAATTATCTCTCAGCTGCTCGCGTCGCTTGACTATAGCGAAACGCAGCCGTTTATTCGTGACCGGATTACCCAACTGCTGGCCAATCCGGATGCAACACTGCTAGTCGCTACTATCGATGCCCACGTCATCGGTGTTTTGTCGCTTCATTTTATTCCACAGTTGGCCTTGGCAGGGGACTTTTGTCGGATTAGCTATTTCTGTGTAGATGAGTCGGTCAGGGGAGCTGGTATTGGTGCTGCACTTGAGGTCCGAGCAGCTGAGCTGGCGCTGAGTCGTGGTTGCGATCGCATCGAAGTTCACTGTCATTCTAGGCGGGTTGGTGCCCATCGCTTCTATGCCCGCCAAGGATATGTAGAGTCGCCCAAGTATCTGGCGAAATCATTGGTTGCAGGCTGACGGTCACTAGAGCTGGAATACGAACTCATTGCAGCAGATTGAGATTAGCTAAATTCAGGGCAATAAGCGCACGCAGAATTTCTTTACTCTCTGCTCATAAATTTTTACCGTTAAAGCGTTTACTCAGACTGTAGCTACTGGTTCAGGGCCAAGCCCCACTGCTTAGTGTCATATGAGAAACCATGAACTTCTATTTTGGGTACCTCCTTGTTCTATACCCGGTGGTATTTACTGGCCTCTTGCTATGGTTAGCATTCAAGACAATCAAAGCCTATAAAGGAGGAAACCGAACCAACGCAGGCAGATACATCTTTGTTGGTTTTGTAGCAAGTTTTTATTTAACGCGCACTGCTATTGCCTCGGCGCTAGCGGCTATTTTGTTTGCTTTTCCAGCGAGCGAAGCCGATTTAATCAAGGCACTTCATAGAGAGACCGGCATTACTCTACCTCCCAGTGCCAGAGTGACCTCCTATCGCACCGATGGCGGCTCTTTTGGCTACTGGAGTGGGTTCCTAAAGGCCAAAGTGAACTGTCGAGATATGGCATCGCTAAAACAACTATCGGGAAACCTGTTTGATAGCCAAACACGGTTTGACATCAGCTCAGAGTCTAAGACTACCCAGCTAGACTTTTGGAGAAAATCTCGTTTCACGATTCCAGCCGGTTCCGAAGTGGTTGAGTACAGCAGCAATGGTCAGTCTAAACAGACAATCTACGCCATAAATTCAAAGAAATGCACTGTCTACTACCACTATTTCAACATCGACTAAACAATCCATCAGCAGAGTACTGTTCTTAACGTATCCCACGCCATTACTCAAACAGACTACTGATTTTTTGGTAGCTTTGCCTGCCATAACAACAGTAGCGGAAACAAAAGCTCAAGGGCGGTAAACCCAATACTCATCCCGTCTGGTGGGCCGACCTGCAACCACGATAAAACTCGACCAATGCCACCAAAGAAAATAGAGCCCCCAATAATATGAAATAGCGTACGGTGCTTTTCAATCGTGGGGATAATCCACCAAGCGATGAGACTGAGCGACAAATAGTAGCCCGTAATATAGCGATAATGACTATCGAACTGGGGCTCAATCATATCTGGAGACAGCCAGCGACCCAGCCCCATGGTTACACCCAAGAGAGAGACCAGTAGCGGAATCAGGCTGAGCAGCCCCAAAAACCTTGGGATTGAGGATTTAGTAAATTCCAGATTTATGATTGTTGTGGTTGAGCAACATAGTTCCATTGAGGTAGATAGTCATCAAACCCACCTAGAAAAAAGTGGATACTATAAAATCCTCATCCCCAAGTATGTTTGTACACGTTAAAAACAGTCTATGTCACTAGCTATCCGCCAACTCACCCCAAATGATATTCCGCTGATGGAAGCGCTGTTAACCACATTTGGTAAAGCATTTGATGAAACAGATACCTATACGGCAAAACGCCCAAGTCAAGACTACCTGCAGCGATTGCTCGGTAGCGAAACGTTTATTGCGCTAGCGGCTATCAAGAACGACGAGGTGATAGGCGGTATCGCGGCCTATGAACTGATCAAGTTCGAACAGGAACGCAGCGAAATCTATATTTACGATCTCGCTGTCGCCCTAGAACATCGGCGAGAAGGAATTGCGACCGCTCTCATTGAAACACTAAAAGACATTGCGGTTGAGCGGGGAGTCTATGGAATATTCGTGCAGGCCGACACTAGTGAGGAGGACAAAGCTGCGATCGCACTATACACAAAGCTAGGAAAACGAGAGCGTGTGTTACACTTTGACATTCCGGTAGAGCACTAACGCAACATTACAAAAATTCTGTTGAAACAGGCTGAGGAACGTCTCTCCCTACATTAACTTTTGGACTTTATAAAATTCTTATCCCTTAGTTGCAAGAAATTATCAAAGCGCGACAGCCATAGATCGACTTTTCCCACATCGCATACTCTTAGCTCATGAATCGTCTATCTATTGGTGCACAGCAAATCCTCAATGACTTCAATAGCCGCCAAAATTACGAAAATGAGTTCCATAGGCGAGCCGCCGCTCGATTGGTCGAGTTAGCCGCATTGCAATCAGGCCAGCGCGTTCTAGATATTGCTACTGGAACTGGATTGGCCGCGATCGGTGTCGCTCAAATCGTTGGTTCTACAGGAAATGTATTGGGAACTGACTTTGCTGTAGGAATGTTGCAGCAAGCCCAACAAAAGGCAAATGCCTTAGGATTGAAAAATATAAGGTTTGAAGAAGTCGATGCCGGTCAGCAGCATTTACCAGCGAACCAGTTCGATGCCATCCTTTGCTCCTCTGCGATTGTCTATCTAACAGATATTCCGTCCTCGCTACGCCGATGGCACAATACATTGAAACCAAATGGAATAGTAGCGTTTTCCTGTCTGTTTGAGACATCTCCCAGCTCATCTGTTGTGTTTCGAGCCATCGTACAAAAGTATGGCATCACTATTGCTAACCCTAATAAGCTGTTAGGTACGCCAGAGCGATGTCACCAGCTGCTGGAGAAGATTGGATTTCAAGAGATTGCGATCGCAACCGAACAATTTGGCTTCTATTCGAAAAATGCAGAAGCGATGTGGGCGGGCAATGCAAACAGCGCATTTGGACTTCAAGATGTGAGCTGGTCGAAAGAAAAATTGAAGCGTTGCAAGCAAGAGTATTTGGAAGAAATTGATAAAGCCTCAGACAAAGAAAGCTACTGGAATGACATCATAATGTTTTTCATCACTGCTCAAAGAGTCAATGCCTAAGGCAAGCAAGGTATATTCTCAGGGCATCTACATATCCAAGCTATTACTCATACCGCACGCCGTTATGCTCTAGCCATCCGTCGGCATGCCAGTCTTTTGGGTCATCATGGGTCCAGTGTAAAATGCCCCCTTGCTGATTCCATTCGTACTCGCCCCGAAATCGAACAGTATCCCCTGTTCGTAGAGCATCAATGCGGGGAGCTACGTCAATGTTATGGCTCACCAGCAGCGTCTGACCCGACTCTAATCGCAAAATAAATCGCTGATGCCGTGAACCTTCCAAATCATCTGACAGCAACCGTTCCACCCGGCCTGTCCCTTCTACGATTAGGTCAGATACCCCGTTACGGTAAGCCTCCATCAGCTCAGCATCACCTTTAATCTCAGCGCGTCGAAAATGATCCTGGGAAGCAGCATCGGCCATAGACGTAGATCCAAAAAACAATGATGGAGACACTTTCATCACTGGCACAAGTGATAAAAAACTAGACAAAAGAGTCGTTGCTAAAAATGATTGAAATGCTTTAGGAGTAAGGCGTTTGACCATATCAAGGGGTAAACCGTATACGGTAGTGTCGGTGTAATTTTACCCCAAACCATGGGGGCATTCCCCACCTGCACGGTTTCTCTTAGTTTGCGATTATGAATTCATCGAACGAGAGAGACACCTCCCATGAAGACATCCGCACAACAGTCCATTATCGAAGGTCTACGTAACTGGTACCGCAACGCGATTCGCAATTCTAAATATCGCTGGCTCGTTGTTTTTGGTAGCCTGCTTTATCTTGCTAGCCCCCTTGATATTTCGCCGGATGTTTTTCCGATTATTGGCTGGATTGATGATGGCATTATTGCCACCCTTCTAGTTACTGAGGTGTCTCAACTCCTATTCGAGCAGGTCAACGCCTCTAAGAAGAAAGGCAAAGAAGAGACTACTACAGCCGCTGATACCGCCACTGCAACCGAGCAGGTGGTTGATGTACAGGCGGTATCTGTGAGCTAACCTCCAGTAGGTTTATCGCATCTTTTTTCAATACTGAACTCATTTACCCAAAGCACAGAATCATGACTTATTCCAACACTCAACTCAACGAAAACTTTCAGTCCATTAAGACCGAAGGCGGTCTTCGTACCAAGAAGGTTGCTGAGATTCTCAAGGTAGCGTTCTCTGAAGCCGTCAGCGAAGTCAAGGAAGGTGCTACCACCGTTCGCCCCTTTGCCAAAGATCTAGCCGATACTGCTGTTCAAGTAGTTAAGGAGAAGGGGCAAGAAGCCTACGTCAACGCCAAGCAGGCAGCGAAAGAAACTGCTGTTGAGGAGAAAGATATTATCACTCAGTTCAAGCTCAAGCTGCAGGCTATTGTTGATGCTGTTAAGGCTACATTGTTTAGTCGAAAGGAAGAGGATACCGCTGAGACAGTTGCTCTAATTGAGCAGGAGACTGACGTCCATGTAGTGACTGTTGATTCTACGGCAGATGTCGCTTAGAAGCTATCAGGTTTTCTCTTTCTAAGGTTTTGTTAGGTACACAAACTTTTGGCGCTAGCTTCAGAGCTAGCGCTTTTTTTCTGTCTTTGACTGGAAAAGCTGCCTATTTGATTTACTTTGCTAAGGCTGCTTGCTGACGATCCTTGATTTCTAAGTGCACCAATAGCGCATTGATATCCGCTGGATTTACACCGCCAATGCGAGTTGCCTGACCGATGGTCAACGGTTTTACAGAGGTTAATTTTTCTCGGGCTTCCATTGATAGGGTATCAATGGTCATGTAATCCAATCCTGAAGGCAGCTTTCGGCTTTGTTGTTTAGCAACCTGTTCGATTTGTTTTTTCTGGCGCTGAATATAGCCAGAGTATTTGATATCGATTTCAGCACCTTCTTTTTCGGACCGCGTTAGGTCTGGGTTGCCGAGGTCATAGTGCTCTAGTTGGACGTAGTGAAATTTGGGGCGACGGAGGAGGTCGGCAAGTGCGATCGCATCCTTAATTTTCTGCCCCGTATCTGCCACAATCTGCTGACCCACCGGCTCATGGGCCTTTACCCGAGTACTGTGCAGCCGCTCTTTCTCCGCCACAATATTTGCCTGCTTACGGGTATATAGCTCCCAGCGTCGATCATCAATCAGACCAATTTCTCGCCCCAAGGGCGTCAGCCGCTGATCCGCATTGTCCGAGCGCAAAATCAGCCGATACTCAGATCGAGAGGTGAGCATCCGGTAGGGCTCCCGCAAATCCTTCGTACACAGATCGTCAATCAGCGTGCCGATGTAGCTGCCCTCACGGGGAAAGATAATCATCTCTTCACCACGGGCGTAGCGCACCGAGTTCACCCCGGCCACAAAACCCTGAGCCGCAGCCTCTTCATACCCGGTGGTGCCATTAATTTGACCAGCGCAGAACAGTCCCTCTAGCTTCTTCGTCATCAGCGTCGGAAAGCACTGAGTAGCGGGCAGATAGTCATACTCCACCGCGTAGGCCGGACGCAGCATGGCGCAGTTTTCTAACCCCGGCAAACTGCGCAGCATTGTCCGTTGAATAGTCTCCGGTAGTCCTGTCGAGAATCCCTGCACATAAATCTCAGGAATCGTGCGGCCCTCTGGCTCTAAAAAGATTTGGTGACTCTCTTTATCAGCAAAGCGAACAATCTTATCCTCGATACTCGGACAGTAGCGCGGCCCCTTAGAATCCACCCAGCCACCGTAGATCGGCGACATGTGGAGATTCTCCTGAATAATGCGATGGGTCTCAGCCGTAGTCCGCGTCAGGTGACAATCCATCGGCTCTCGCTCCACCCACACCTCTGGATCAAAGCTAAACCAGCGTACATCTGGGTCGCTAGGCTGCTTTTCGAGCACATCAAAATTGATGGTGCGACGGTCCACACGGGCTGGTGTCCCCGTCTTCAGCCGTCCGGTCTCAAACCCTAAGTTATTGAGCGTCTCAGTTAGTCCCACAGCAGCAAACTCACCGGCTCGACCAGCCGCCATAGACTTGTCGCCCACCCAGATCACACCGCCCAGGAATGTTCCTGTCGTGAGAATCACCGACTTACAGCGAAACGCTACGCCAAAATAGGTTTGCACCCCCACCACATCATCGTTATCGCCCAAAATTAAATCTGTTGCCATCCCTTCGCGCAGAAACAGATTCTCCTGGTTCTCCACGATGGTTTTCATGATGGTGGCATATTCGCGCTTGTCGGTCTGCGCCCGCAGTGCCCACACGGCAGGTCCGCGCGAATTGTTGAGTACCCGCTTTTGCAGATAGGTGCGGTCGGCCATTTTGCCAATTTCGCCACCAAGGGCATCCACCTCATGGGTGAGCTGCGACTTCGCCGGACCCCCCACAGCCGGGTTACACGGCTGCCAGGCAATACGGTCCAGATTAAGAGTGAGCAGCATCGTCCGGGCTCCCAACCTGGCAGAAGCCAGGGCCGCCTCACTGCCCGCATGGCCCGCCCCAATGACGATCACATCAAATTCATCAATAAACTCTACCGAGCTGCCCATATGGCTTACCTATCCAGCGTTCCTTATTTTAACCCTCGATTACATAAGTGCCGTTGCTGATTGCAAGCAGGACATCGATAACTCGTTCACGAATTGATAACACCCCACGACACCCGCTGATATAAATTGATGTGGGGTTTGGAATCAGGTGCTTCTACGCCCTGGGGCCTTGGGTTTTGCCTGGGGCCTCTGTTTTAATCCGGTAGGATTTACTCTTTTACAAAAATTACAGAGGCAGTCCTCATGGCTGACTTCAGAGATTAATTGCTGCCTAAAACCTGACTGGGGCTCAGGCTAAAATCATTCACCAGAGAAGATTTGAGCGGTTCGTCTGCTGCGAATACGGTGTCTTCGTACAGACCATTATCCCAACGGCATACGGTGACCTGACGCAGCTCAGGATCTACGATCCAGTACTCAGCGATGCACCGGGCCATGTACTCGGTGTGCTTGTAGCGATAGTCCCGGTCGCGGTTGACTTTTCCTGGCGATACTACTTCTACAACTAGCAACGACGGCGGCATCTCATGGGTAATAGTCGCTCGCTTAGTACCAGCAATCGCTGTTTTGGATGCTTCGGAATGAACCAGTAGATCAGGAATGCGACAGCTCACACGCTGGCCACTTACCTCAATTTCAGTATCCTTATGGGCTAAGTGTTTGATGGGAAAATGCTTCGCCAATTCAAACATCAAATATCTAGCAATGTCGTTATTTTCGTCAGCTTCTGGTGGCATTTCCACTAAAGTACCGCTGAATAGCTCGTACCGTGTATCCAGATTTTCGGTGTAACTCAGATACTGGTTCAGAGTTAAGGGGCGAACAGAGGTCGTCGCTGTCATGGTCGAGATTGCAAACATTGCTTATCTCACATTGTAGCCATTAGACATTTTTCCCAACCCATTCGTCGGGTATCGTTGCAACGTGATCGTTTGCTAGGAAAACTCGACAATGCAACCAGACGTACTGGCTTTTGACTTTGATGGGGTGATTTGTGACGGGTTAATCGAATACTTTCAGACCGCCTGGCGAGCCTATTGCAAACTGTTTAAGCCGGAAAACTTGGAACCGCCTGCCGGGTTAGCCGAAAAATTCTATCCGTTGCGACCTGTGATTGAGACGGGCTGGGAAATGCCCATGCTGCTGCGCGCGCTGATTGCCGGTAAAACCGACGCGGAAATCGTAGCGGGCTGGCCTGAAATGGCACTGCCGTTTTTAGACGAAGCAAATCTGGAAAGATCCGAGGCGGCCAAGATTTTAGATGGTGAGCGCGATCGCTGGATTGCTACCGACCTCGATAATTGGCTGGCACAGCATCGGTTTTACCCCAACATGCTAGCGGTGTTGCAAAACTCCCTAGAAAAACGCCCCACCTACATTGTCAGCACCAAGGAAGGTCGCTTTATTCAACAGTTGCTCAAGCAAAGTGGTGTGGCCATGCCCCCGGACAAGATTTTGGGTAAAGAGGTAAAGCGGCCTAAATATGAAACCCTGCGATTGCTTACGGCGCGGCATATGGTTCAAGAGGGAGCTGGCAAGAAAGCTAAAGATAGTCCAGGCCCCCCTTTCGGAAATAATCCTGATATCCCAAGTAGGCATACTGGGGTTTCCCCAATCCTGGGGGACTTTGAGGTTGGTTCCCCCCAGGATTGGGGGGCTAGGGGGGCCTGGACTCCGTCCATCTGGTTTATCGAAGACCGGATCAAAGCACTCCAGGGTGTGAAAAAGCAGCCTGACTTGGGCCATGTGGAGCTATTCCTGGCGGACTGGGGCTATAACCTAGAGCCCGAACGCCAGGCGGCCCAGGAAGATGATCGAATTCATCTGCTATCGTTAAACTCGGTAGTACAAAAGTTCGAGGCTGCCTAGATAAGTTAGGGGACCGCTGAGGCCATGCTGGATTTATCAAAAATTGCACAGCAGATGCAAGGCATTAGCAATCACCTGGCTAAGGAGGCTGAGGCGGCCAAGGTGAGGATTGCGATCGCAACCCAACTCCTCCACCAGGCTCACCAGCACCAGGCCCATCTGGTAGACCAGCTCCACACCAACAATCTCGGCTTTGCCGCCGCCGAACCCGTTGAACCTCTCGATACTCGAGTCTCGATAAATCCAGCCCCGGAAGCCCACACCGTCATTGCCACCGACGGCTCCCAAATCAACCCCAGCCACCACGAAATTGCCTACTGTTATCTGCTCAACATCGGTCGCGTCGTACTGCACTACGGTCAGAGCCGATTTCCACTGCTCGATAGCCAGCCTGAGGTGATCTATCGCCCAGAAGATCTCTACGCCTCACGGCAGTGGGGCATTCGCACAGAAGAGTGGATGGGGCATCGACGCACGGTATCGGAGGCGGTGGTACTAGGAGAGTTAGGGGAAGCGGTGAATTGTGAGAAAGGAGAAAAGGGAAAAGGGGAAAGGGGAAAGGGGAAAGGGGAAAATTTGGAGGGTGGGCCTGGCCTGGCCGGTCAGCCCACCAAGGGTCAACGCTCGTTACGAAATAAGAAGTCACGGCAGCTGTCTCTGTTACAACGACCTGCCGTGCCGACATTGGCCATGACCGATGGCTCACTAATCTACTGGTTTCTCGACCAAATGCCCGCCCCTGCCCGCGACCAGATATTAGAGCCGATCTTGGCCTCATGGGATCGCCTGCGGCAGGCCCAAGTCCCCATGGTGGGCTATCTCAGTGCGTCGCGCAGCAGCGAAGCCCTAAATTTTTTGCGGCTGCAGAGCTGCCCCCATAGTCAGCCAGACTGCCAGAAGCACTGCGAGGGCCAAACCGACGGCGCTCCTTGTCAGGTATTCTCGCCCCTGCGCGATGTCACCCTGTGGGCCACGTTATTAGAGCCAGGACAGCGGGGGCCTTTATTCAAAAGCTCAGCCGATATTTTGCAGCTCTACGGCGACCATCAGGTCTACTTTTGCCACGTGCATGTGGGGGCTGAAATTGCGCGGGTGGAGTTTCCTGAATGGGTGGTGAATGACCCCAAGCTGTTTGACGCGGCGCTGAGCCTGACGTTGACCCAGGTGCAAAAGGGATTTGGCTACCCGGTCACTTTAGCCGAAGCCCATAATCAGGCGGTGGTGCGGGGGGGCGATCGCAACCGATTTTTCGCCCTCCTCGAACAGCAGATGCTCCGTGCCGGACTACAAAATGTCGGCACCTCCTACAAAGAAGCCCGTAAACGCGGCAGCATTGCCTGATCAGTAGTACGTCAGTGATACCTAGGAGCGGCCGCAGCTTACTCTAAAAGCAGCAGGCTAGGGCTTTTACTCAATACCTACTAAACAAAACTATGTAAGACCTTTTTGTAGTAGCTATCGGGAATTCTGTACAGAACTAGCGTTGTCAATTGTACGTTTTTGCAGACGGTTATCCTCCGAATATTTACGGAGGCGAACTGCAATGTCAGTATTAAATAACGTCTGACCCGATGTATGTAGTTACTAGAGCTGCGGCTGTGAACTCCCTACCTCAACCGCCGAGTCGCCATCTTTGGCACTGTACTCAAACCATCCATGCCCACGATAGCTGGATTCGTTCTATTGCCGTCGATAGTAAAAGCAGGTACATCATTAGCGGCAGCGGCGACCGGTCTGTTAAGCTTTGGCACCTGCATGATGGCCAGCTACACCAGACGCTACAGGGCCACAGCAGCTGGGTGCGGGCATTGGCCATTAGTCCGGATGATGAGCTGATTGTCAGCGGTGGTAATGACAACAGTGTGTGTCTTTGGCACTTAGAACAAGAGCATCCTGTTGCTATGCTCAAAGGGCATACCGATAGTGTTCGGTCCGTGGCTTTTAGTCCCGATGGCCAGTGGATATACACCGGTAGCCAGGACAAAACAGTGCGGCGTTGGTCAGCTACAGGCGTATTACAAGGTACGCTACTGACCCATCAGCACTGGATTCGTACCCTGGTCCTCAGCCCTGATGGCAACACGCTGGTCACGAGCACCCAGGATAGGGAGATTAATATCTGTGATACTGCCAGTGGCAAGATTCGTCGGAGTTTGCAGCGCCATACCGACGATATTGTATCCCTGGCGATCAGTCCCCATGGTGACTTGCTCGTCAGCGGCGGAGCTGATAAAAAAGTAATGTTTTGGCGACTGCGAGATGGCCGCTTTATGGGAGAGCTAGACGCCCACAGCCGTGGTGTCAATAGCGTTAGCTTTAGTGGTGATGGCAAACTTCTTGCAACTGCCAGTCGCGATCGCACCATTCGTATCTGGAATATGACTACCCGTAAGCTGCTGGATATCCTTGAAGGACACGAAAGCGGTGTCTGGTCTGCTGTTTTTGCTCCTGATCATCGCACCCTAGTAAGCGGCGACTGGTCCGGACAGATTCGCTGCTGGCAGCTGAAGAACGGCTCTTCCTGATACCAGCTATTGAAGAACTTAAGGCCAAGCTTTTCTAGCCAAAAGCTACTATAAGTATAAATCTGGCGTTACTGAACCTTGAGATGATTTTATTTGCCACATCCAGACGATTGGCAAGCTTTACAGATCGTTTCATCCCCAAAATCAGCAACGGCATAAATTTTGTCCATGTCCGAAACTGGAGTTTTTCGTAAAAGAATCTACTGGTTTTAGCTTGGGTGTGTTTAGCAGTCTCAATCTCCTAATAATTAACCGACATTATGGAAACCTTAGCCCTAACCAACGACAACGTTGAACAAGTTCTCGACGAGCTTCGCCCCTATCTAATGGCCGATGGCGGCAATGTTGAGCTAGTTGAAATTGATGGCCCTGTGGTCAAACTCCGTCTCCAAGGTGCCTGTGGCTCCTGTCCCAGTTCTGCCATGACCCTGCGCATGGGGATTGAGCGCCGCCTGCGCGAATTTATCCCTGAAATCGCTGAAATCGAACAGGTAGCCTAGCTCGTCAAAGTCCCTCTCCTTCAAGGAGAGGGATTTAGGGTGAGTTAAGGGATGCTATCCTGATTTACTGGGAAATCTGGTGAACCACAGTGCTCGATCTAAAGCTGATTCGACAAAATCCGGACCAAGTAGCGGCGGCCTTAGCTAAACGTAGCGGCGACTATGCCCAGGCCCTATCTGAGCTGCAAATGTTAGATAGTGAGCAACGAGGACTGGAGGGGATGCGATCGCAGCTTCAGGCCCGCAGCAATGAAATCGGCAAAGCCGTCGGTATGAAAATCAAGGGCGGTGCCGACCCTAAAGGCGATGAGGTCAAGACATTACGCGACGAAGGCAACCAGGTCAAACAAGAGCTTGCAGAGCTAGAGCCCAAAGAAAAAGAACTCAAGGCTAAAATCCAGGACATTCTGCTGACGCTGCCTAATCTGCCAGACGACAGTACTCCTGAAGGCAAAGATGAGGCGGACAACGTTGAAGTTCGCCGCTGGGGGGATGACCTGATTCCCCAAGGTGATGGGTTTCTTGCTCACTACGAGCTGGGCGAAAAGCTCGGCATCATGAACTTTGAGCGCTCGGTCAAAATCGCTCAAAGTCGCTTTGTTACATTGATTGGTGCGGGTGCTGCCCTAGAACGAGCATTGATTCAATTTATGCTCGACCGTCATACTAAAGCGGGCTATACCGAGATGTTGCCGCCGATTTTGGTCAACTCGGCTTCGTTAACGGGGTCTGGCCAGCTGCCCAAATTTGCTGAAGATAGCTTTAAGTGTGCCGATGACGACCTGTGGCTTACGCCGACTGCCGAGGTGCCCCTGACAAACCTGCATCGAAGCGAAATCCTCACTGAAGCTGAGCTCCCCATTCGTTACTGTGCATACACCCCCTGCTTTCGGCGTGAAGCCGGTAGCTACGGTCGTGACACTCGGGGGCTAATCCGGCTGCACCAGTTTAATAAGGTGGAAATGTTTAAGTTTGTCCACCCAGACACATCATTTGATGAGCTTGAGAGCTTGACCCAGGACGCTGAAGATATTTTGCAACAGCTCAAGCTGCCTTATCGGGTGCTGGCGCTTTGTACTGGTGACATGGGTTTCTCGGCTACTAAAACCTACGATCTAGAAGTGTGGCTGCCCTCTGCTAACTGCTATCGGGAAATCTCTAGCTGTTCTAACTGTGTCGATTTTCAGGCCCGTCGCGCTGATATTCGATTTAAGGTGCCAGGTCAAAAAGGCACTCAGTTTGTCCATACCCTCAACGGTTCCGGTCTTGCTATTGGACGCACCATGGCAGCCATCCTGGAAAACTATCAGCAGCCCAATGGCAGTGTGAAAGTCCCCGATGTCCTGCAATCCTATTTAGGACGGGAGTTTCTCTAAACCATTTAGCCCACATGTATTGAGTCAGAACGGTAGAATAAAGAGAATAACAAACTCTAGCTGTTTGACTTGCCTGTTTGCTGTGGTACCTATCTGGGTACCTGAGCCTGAGGTATGCTTTCGAGCGGCTTTGCCCTACATACTTTTGTCTATGTCCGTTCTGGCCGTTATTTCTGTCATTGCCATCCTGATTTTTGTCCATGAGCTGGGCCATTTCCTAGCTGCTCGTCTGCAGGGCATTCATGTCAATCGGTTTTCCATTGGGTTTGGGCCTATTCTCTGGAAATATCAGGGCGCTCAGACAGAGTATGCGCTGCGTGCCCTGCCCTTAGGCGGCTTTGTCGGATTTCCTATGGAAGAAGAGTCGGACAATAGTTTTGCTCCTGATGACCCTAATCTTTTGCAAAACCGGCCCGTGATGGACCGTGCCATCGTCATGAGTGCAGGCGTGATTGCCAATTTGCTATTTGCTTATTTGGTTTTTGTGGTGCAGTTCACCAGTGTGGGAGTTCCGCAGAACTTTGTTCCTGAGCCTGGGGTACTCATCCCTCAAGTGATGTCTAGCACCTCTCCAGCCGCTGCTGCTGGTATCAAAGCCGGGGATATTATCCTTTCGGTTGACAATCAGGCCTTAGACAAAGGGGAGGAAAATGTCCAGACCCTGATTGACGTGATTCAAAACAGCCCTAGCAAGCCGGTTGATCTGCGGGTGCAGCGGGGCAAACAAGAACTTAATCTGACGGTGACACCGGATATATCCCCCGAAGGAAAACCCATTATTGGTGTGCAGCTATATCCTAACGGGAGATTTAACTACAAGCGCTCCGGTAACCCAGTTGAGGTGCTCAAGTTTGCGGCTGAAGAGTTTCAAAATGTATTTGTCCGCACCGCTCAAGGATTTTATTCCCTAGCTACCAACTTTTCTGAAATGTCAGGTCAGGTATCGAGTCCTGTGGGCATTGTCGATCAGGGTCGGACGATGGCTGAGACTAACATTATTAGCCTGTTTCCTTTTACAGCGCTTATTAGTGTCAACCTGGCCATTATTAATATTTTGCCGCTACCGGCGCTAGACGGTGGTCAGCTGGCTTTTCTATTGGTGGAAGCTCTGATGGGTAAACCACTGCCCCGACGTATCCAAGAAAGCGTTATGCAAACCGGACTGCTTCTATTTTTGGGTCTGGGCGGTATGCTAATTGCCCGCGATATTTCACGTCTAGAAATTTTCCAAAACGTTTTTCAGTAGAGCAACTGTGACTGCGGCATCGGCAAAACGGCCCCGTCTGACTAAAAAGCGACGGGCCTTATTTATATTGGAACGCTTGAAGGAAGTCTATCCAGAAGCTCCCTGCTCCTTAGACTACAAAAACCCGCTAGAGCTGCTAATTGCTACTATGCTGTCGGCCCAATGCACCGATGCGCGGGTCAATATCGTTACACCAGCCTTGTTTGATCGTTTTCCAACCGTGACGGACTATGCGGAGGCCGATGTCAGCGAGATTGAAACATATATCAAATCGACCGGTTTCTATCGCAATAAGGCTAAAAACATTCGGGCGGCTTGTGAAAAGATCGTGACTGACTTTGGCGGTGATGTTCCTCAGTCAATGGAGACCCTCACCAGTCTGCCAGGTGTGGCGCGTAAAACTGCCAATGTGGTTCTAGCTCATGCATTTGGTATCAATGCTGGGGTGACTGTAGATACCCATGTCAAACGGATTACTAATCGTCTGGGGCTGACGAAGCACGATACGCCTGTCAAAATTGAGCAGGATTTGATGAAGCTATTGCCCCAGCCGGATTGGGAAAACTGGTCTATACGTTTGGTTTATCACGGGCGGGCCGTATGCGATGCGCGTAAGCCAGCTTGCGATCGCTGCCAGCTGATCGACTGGTGTTCATCTGGGCCTAAGCTGCTCAAAGCCAACGTTGCCAAAAAAACGACAGCGAAACGTCAGTGAACGTTCTCGCTCTCGACAGAGATCAGGGAGTATATGGCAGTAATAGAAAGCATTGAAGTTGTGACGGTAGTTCTGGTGCCTTGCCTGTCACAATGATATTCAAAAGGCCAATTCATGATCGGACTATTGGGTCTCAGCGCCCTGATTGGAGTCATCCTTCTGGTCCACTGGTTATCTAAATTTGATGTAGACGACGACTTTGATGAAAGAGAGCGCCATTAATTCCTAGACAGCCGTTTTGCAAAAAGATAGAACATCCTATATTATGGAAGACCGTGATAAATATCGGCACCCTATAGGAAACTGTCAGCCCAATGGCTAAGAAAGGCATGATTGCGCGCCAGCGTAAGCGCGAAAAAACAGTCGAAAGGTATGCGGCCAAGCGCGAAGAACTGATGAAAGCGTTCAAGGCGGCTGGCTCTCAAGCAGAAAAACTTGAAATTCATCGAAAAATTCAGCAGCTCCCCCGTGATAGCTCCCCTACCCGTCTGCACAATCGCTGCTGGTTGACCGGTCGTCCCCACGGCTACTATCGGGACTTTGGTCTTTGCCGTAACGCCCTTAGAGATATGGCACATCAGGGATTACTCCCCGGTGTTGTCAAGTCAAGCTGGTAAAAAAATAGCGTTATCTTGATGTCGCAGTGCGTCCCGTTTGCCCACGAGCAGACAGGGCGCACTGTTTTTTGGCCGTACGCATCTGCACTAGCTCTTGAAAGCTTGCTTAGCCCGATATATGAAGTAAGTAATCCCAATTAACTGTCAGATATCGAGGGGGCCCTTCAATAAATCTTGTTTGAAATATGGGAAAACCATTGCAGGACAAACCAGCTGATTTTTTGACACTGGCCATAGCGTTTCAATCTTTATTAAAGCGCCATCAGACTACGTGCTTGCTGGTCAATCGACAGAATCAGCTGATGTATGTCTGCGGTGACGGACTCAATTTGCTCAAAGCTATTGATAGTGTAGAGCCATACCAGGATATTCTGGGCCTGTTTCCCGATAGTCTCAAAGCGCCTGTTAGTAAAGCGCTTGATCAAGCACATCAAAATAGCGAGGCCCTACAAGCGGTCCATTGGCGGTCCTTAATCGACCACCAGCTCTATCCTGTCAAGATTACGGCCAGTTTGCATAACGGCTATGAGATCAAAAATTTTGGTGCCATTTCTCAAGATGACTCTGACTGTAGCGGACTGAACAGGAAGGACGCTCAGTCTTTGGATCTGCGATCGCAAGATTTTTTTTCCCTTGTTATTGAACGAGCTAGTAAAAATAGCCATAACCCCGTGGAGTGTCACACCACAGAACTCCTGACAATCAACGAGCATTTGCGTGCGAAAGTACTAGAACAGCAACAGTTTGAACAACAGCTGGTTGGTCAAACTCAAGCCTTGGCGCGTTCTAACGCAAATCTAGAAGAGTTTGCCTACGTTGTTTCCCATGATTTACAAGAACCTTTAAGAGCGGTAACAGCATTCTCACAGCTCCTAGAGCAGCGCTATCATCACCAGTTAGATGAGTCTGCCAAGCGCTACATTACCCATATTGTAGAGGGGGGGACACGGATGAAAGCCATGATTGATGGCATTTTAGAACTCTCTCGTATTAATAGACAAAGACACGTTCTCCAAGGCCCTACTAATCTAGAGGCGGTGCTGAAAAATGTCCTTGAAAATCTAAAACTTCTTCTAGTTGAGACCCAGGCAACAATTACCTACGATACGCTACCAAGCCTGTATATCGATGTAAATCACATTACCCAGCTATTACAAAACCTGATTGGTAATGCCATCAAGTTTCGAGGTGCTAAGCCACCCCGAATTCATATCACGGCTCAGCAGCAGCCTAACAGCTGGATTTTTAGTGTCCAGGACAACGGTATCGGTATTCCTGAAAATCAGCAAAAACGTATATTCAAACTTTTTCAACGGTTACACAATCAGCGAGAATACCAGGGCTACGGCATTGGACTTGCCATTTGCAAAAAAATTGTAGAGCACTACCAGGGGACCATCTGGCTAGAATCATCTCCCGGAGAAGGAACTATCTTTTATTTCACACTTGTCTCAGACACAGACAGGACCTGACGTAGAATATAGCCGTAGACGGTCTCACCTTTTAGGACTGTTATTGCATGTGGGAGTAGCCGTCTAAGCCTGCTTGATAGCCCCTAATGGCAACCAAATTACGCCCATGGGTGCAGTCGCGGCCATCAGAATAGGTATTTTTGCGATACTCAAGTTATATCGAGTTTTCTTACTATATTCTTAGGCCATTAAAACCAGTGGGCATTGCCGATCCTCGAGATGGCTTTATCTATAAGGTTCTGCCATCTAATGACGGCTACAGATCGGCCCATCCCCTAAATCAGCTAGCCAAACCAGTACGTTTGACTAGCTGTAAAAGCTGATGAATTCATTAGCTTAGGGGCAAGTCAGCTTTGCGACTTGAGATTTGGGATATCCGTCATCCCAGCTGCTATAAGCGGTCTCACTGTAGGTTGTTTGCTTCGGTTTAGATCCTAACAATATCCGCTATGTCTGTTGTTGAAAACCCGTTTATATTTTCCTGCTTTTGTTTTCTTTGTTTTTTAGTCAAATACAGCTTTCCATCCACAGTAATTTTGCAGAAAATCTAACATTGCTGACTCTCGGGGTGAATCTATGAGCGACCGTCAGGTGGTAGTGCTTACAGATTGGCTGATCTCCTAAATCAGCAGTTGTGAAAATCTCTCTAACTGTGCTTGTGCAAGTTCTTTTTTATTCACTTATTACATGTGTGCATATCTATGGTGAAAGGTGTAGATGCGCTGTTGATTGAGGATAACCTATCCGATGCTCAGCTGTTTCATGAGCTTTTGACATCATCTGAGCTTATGAAGACAACGCTTTATCATGCTGAACGCTTTAATGAGGCTATTCAGACGTTAGAAGCCAACAACAATTTTGATGTAGTTTTACTAGATCTGTGTCTGCCAGATGGACAAGGAATAGAGCTACTCAAGCAGATTAAGACGCTAGCGCCCAAAATACCTGTTGTGGTCCTCTCTGGGATTCAAGATCAAAATGTTGCCCTTGCCGCACTGCAAGAAGGTGCTCAAGATTATCTAGTTAAGTCAGATACGTTCTCGCCAGAGCGTTTACAGCGGTTTGGGTATGTAGATGTTGGCAACTTACTTGCTAAGACGATTCAATATGCAATCGAGCGAACTGAGCTGACAAAAAAACTAAAGATTAGTGAAGAGCGATACGCACTGGCGGTGCAAGGGGCTAATGACGGTATTTGGGACTGGGATCTCAGAGTTAACAAAATTTGCTACTCTCACCGTTGGCAGACAATGCTAGGGCTCAATAATAGCCGTATTAGTGCCAGTCCAGATGAGTGGTTATCCCGCATCTATGCCGAAGATCGCCCAGGCTTTGAACGTCAGCTACAGGAGCACCTGGACTTTTACTGTCCCAACTTTGAATGTGAGTACCGCATCTTGCACAATGATGGCCGCTATCGCTGGATGTTAACCAGGGGAATGGCGCTGTGGGATGACGTGGGTCAGCCCTATCGTATTGCGGGTTCTCAAACGGATATTACTAAACGTAAGGAGCTAGAGCAGTCCCTATACAAGGAAAAAGAACTGGCACAAATTACCCTGCATTCTATTGGTGATGCAGTCATTACCACGGATGAGCATGGATACATTAAAGACTTTAATCCAGTGGCTGAGAGACTGACTGGTTGGAAAGCAACGGATGCTCGACGACGTCCAATTTCGGACGTGTGTCAGCTAGTAGATAGCAGTACGGGGCAGCCGTTACAAAATCCAGCACTGCAGGCGATTAAGGAAGAAAAAGCCATTAGTCTAAGCAACCATCCCACGTTAATTTCTAAAACAGGGCAAGAGTTTGGTATCGGAGATTCAGCGGCTCCTATTCGTTCTGCTACGGGAAAAGTTCTCGGTACCGTTCTTGTATTTCATGACGTAACAGAAGAGCGGGGTCGAGCAAAACAGCTGGCTTGGCAAGCGTCCCATGACTCTCTAACAGAGTTACTTAATCGCAAAAAGTTTATTCACTCTTTAGACGACGCCATTGATAGTCTGCTGAACCAGGCATCACAGCACATGCTTTGCTATATGGATTTAGATCACTTTAAGGCCGTTAATGATACCTGCGGTCACGCGGCTGGTGACCGGCTTTTGCAGCAGGTTGCCAATCTCTGGCGCAGCAAAATTCGCCAAACCGATGTACTGGCTCGTCTGGGGGGAGACGAGTTTGGCCTGCTGTTGTACAACTGCGAGTTATCTCGTGCGACTCAAATTGCTGAAGCGTTCTGTCGTAGCATTCAGGAACTTAGATTTCTGTATGACGATAAGATATTCAATATTGGCGTTAGCATTGGTATCGTTCCGATTGCATCCCACAATACCAGTAGCGAACGGGTTATGCAGCTGGCGGATACGGCCTGCTATGCGGCGAAAAACAAAGGGCGAAATCGTGTACAGGTCTATCATCCAAAGGATGATGGCATTCATCGTCAAACAGAGGATATTCATTGGTTCTCAAGGATAACTAAGGCCCTTGATAACGATCAGTTTCAGCTCTATTACCAAACTATCGAAGCCGCTACTCCAGGTTCTAGAAACCTACGCTTGTGTGAAATCTTGCTGCGGCTACCTAATCCTGAAATAGGGCAAGTTTTACCTCCCATGGCATTTCTGCCAACAGCCGAACGCTATAATCTGATGCCCCGGATTGATCGATGGGTAATCCAGCGAGTCTTTGACTATCTGATAGCATCTACGCCTGCACCTGGAACAATTTACAGCATCAACCTATCGGCTGCTAGCATCAACGATGAGAGGTTTATTGGATTTTTAGAAGAGCTGTTTGAACAGTATCCATTAGACCCTCAAATTCTTTGTTTTGAAATTACAGAGACTTTGGCTATTGCTAATTTACAAAAAGCTGTAGATCTAATTCAAAAACTTAAGGCTATTGGCTGTCAGTTTGCCTTAGATGACTTTGGTAGTGGTGTGTCTTCATTTAGCTATCTCAGACATCTGCCTGTGGACTACCTAAAGATTGATGGCCATTTTGTTAGAGAAGCTCCGACAGATAGAGTCCTCTGTGCCATGCTGCAGTCCATTAACAATATCGGCCATATTATGGGATTAACAACAATTGCAGAGTATGTCGAGAGTCCGACTATTTTGGAGAAAGTGCAAGCATTGGGGATAGACTACGCTCAGGGGTATGCCATTAGCCATCCGCAGCCACTATGCATAGAGACAGACACTCAGACAAACTGATTTAGCCGATTAGCCATTGTCTAGAAGCACAGTCTAACTCGCTATATTGCCCCTGGTCTGCTACCTGCAGATGCCAGGGGTTAGCCATTAAATCCAGGTACCAGAGAGTGTCGCTATATTTCTTTAGGATTCTGATAACTAACGTAGAGAAAGCGTTGACTCTTGTCTGAAAAACGTGAGAATCGTAGCTATGTTTGCTAGGATTGCCCCTATGCTATGGCGAGCCGGTAGGTGTAGCCGTGCTGTGGGTCACTGTGGGTCATAGGGACAAGTCTCTGACAGGTATTTAGGTATGCGCTATTGGGAGTTCTTAATTCAGCAGGAAGGGGATCAGACCTGGCTGCCTTTGGAAACAAGGCAGGTGGAAATATTAGAAGGCCGCTACCGGATGGCTGCCTATACAAGCTATGACGATACCTCTGTCGAGGTTCGGGTCAGTCAGCTACTGCTAGATGAAATGCCTCCCCGTCGCCGTGTGCGTAAGCGCCGATCCGTCACTAACGATGCGGGGCTGCTGGCAATTTTTCCATTTATGCAGCTTAATCCTGGACGGTGGGAAATTGACTGCAACAGCCCTGATGTGATCGATGATTTTTTAGGAGAGTCTTGGCATTATTCGGTACAGCTGCAGGTTACCCCTCGAGATGAGGATGAGTGGGACTCCGACTGGGCGGATGCCGAAATGGCCAGCGATTCATCACAGCCTGTGACAACCGAGGCTGTCTCTAAAAGCCCGACATCTACTCTCCCTACAGACGATACTTCTGATATTGCTGATCTACACCTGGAGCTAAAGCAGCAGGCCTACGTAACAGAGTTGGGTCAGGAGCTGACGCTGACAGGCCATCTTGATGCTCCTGCTGAAGGTTTCTTAGCTGACGGGCGGTTGTGGACAGAGCTTCGGGATCCTCAAACAGCTAATTTGCTTAAGGAGACATCTTTTAGGCTACCTGCTCAACAGCTGCCAGCGACCTTTTCGGTGACGTTTACGCTGCCAGATACTTTGTCTACCCAGGTAATTCTGGGCGCGATCTCGTGGCGTGCGGCACACTCCCACCCCGATGCAATCTCTCCGACCTCGGCGTCGTTTACCATTACTGTGGGGTTGGCTCAGATGCTTGATACGATCGCAAACCAGCCCGATCTAGAATTTGAAGAAGAAATCTCTATTTTTCCTGGTTCGACCGAGGCGTTTGTCCCACCTCCGGAAAAGACTGAGGCACTGATCGCTCGTGATATTCCAGTGATCCCCAAAGAGCTAATTCCCTCTGCAGGATTGACGCTTCCTCCTCAGATCAAGCCCCCTAGCGAAACGGACACCAGCGTTGAGCGACAGCCAGAACTCCCAGAATTTCCTGCCGTCGCCGATGGCTCCCGTCAAGAACCCGTCGCAAAGTCCGATACTCCTGAATCCGTCGAGGCTGCTGACGATCAGGCGATACCGGAGGAACCGCCGTTAGCCGAGACAGCCGAGACGCTAGACGACGACGTGACCAATATTGAGGTGTCTGAGCAGGAGCCTGAAGAACAACCGCCGTTTGCTGCGCCCAACGTGTTCGAATTTGGTACAGCTAATGACGATCTCGATCTTGAGCTAGCGGCGGCGGCTGAAGCTGAAAACATCCGCGACGACGACATCCGGGATGACGGCGTTGCTCGCTTAGATCCTAAGGCTGTCGCTAATCGGGGGGCTGTCTATGGCCGTCACCAGCCTACAGATATTCACTGGGAGCCGGCTGCTCTTAATGTTGACCGTGCCTTTGAGAAATTACAGCTGCAAGAACGGTTTTGGCAAAAGCTGACGCTACTGACCCAGGATGGCTATCGCCAATCTTTGGAGGTCAAGCGGGCGCTGAAGACGTCTGATACGCTCCCAGAAGGTAATCAGCAAAGCAATGAGTTTGTAGTCTATGAGCCACCACCGGTTAAGCAGCGGTTTGATCCATCAAAGCCGCCCGACCCCGCAGATGACCCGGTGCAGGTGCTGCCACCGTCCCTGGATGTGCCTCTAAAAGAACTGGTGGCGGGTGAATGGATTGCCATTAGGGTGCGGGTACCGGCTGCTGACTATCAGCCATATGTCAAAGTTTGGATGAATGATTTGCAGACCCGTACCGTCATTGAGGCTCCTCGGATGCTGATGCAGTTTACGCCCAATGATTTTAATGAGCTGGAAACGTTGATGCGGGTACAGGTCCCCGGCGGCTGTTTGGAATTACAGTTTGCTGCGATCGCAGTCGATATGTCCACTTTGCAAGAGAGCCGCAAAGTTGTTCAAAATCGGCGGGTCATGCCACCAGACAATACTCTTTCAATATTTGACGACTGGGATCTCTAGGCTAGTAGGCAAAATATACCTACATATTCGCGCAAACTTTCTACACAATAGATATATGCCGGGTCAAATCGCAGTAAATTAAGGGCTAGGTCTTAGGCCCACATTCACGCGTGTGCGCTTCCTTTAAGAAGAAAACACCCCTTTGGATGTGAAAACGTTTAAATCTTCAGAGCATTTGCTCGTTATTGAGAGATAGGAGACTTGATATATGGATACATCCCTTTTGCCTCAGGTTATGGTGCCCATCGTAGCCATCCATGCATTTGCCTTTATGATCGCTATGTTCCTCTATGTAGAGCAGGAAGAAACGTCAGCATAGATGGGTTACAGCGCTGGGTTCTAGACGGCTAGGATAGCTTCCCTTCTAGCAGCTCTGGATTAAGCATCGCGTCATATTTGACAATTATTGAAAGAGCCCCGCTGGTTGTGAGCCTGCGGGGCTTTTCAACGCCTATTCAAATCCCGGTCATTGCCCCAGCCAGGTTGCTTGCTACAACGATGCCCGAGGTTCAAAGACCAGTAACGCTAGACACCTGAGCCAACACCGGCGTAGGCACCATAGAAAAATAGACCAACAACTACTAACACACCTGTGCCAGCAACAGTTGCCACAATCCAAAGGGGAATTCGGCCATTTTCAAACATGTATTTATCTCCTACTTGTCACCTACTCTCATGAAAACGTAAGCCTAGAAAGCTCTCTGCACCTGTCAGATTTAGTTAAAGAAGTAGCTAGAAAACAGCAGACCTAAAACAAATATTAGAAGCAAACCAAGAAACAAAGATGTCCGGTTTAGCTCAACGGGCTGCTTATTTGGATTTGGGGATCTGTCCACGGGGGTCTCCTATCGCTGAATGAACTGCATTGCGGCAATGGCACCTAGGAAAAATACCGAGGGAACGCCAAGGGCATGTACGGAAAGCCACCGCACCGTAAAAATGGGATAAACGACGGGCTCGTTTGGATTACTGCTGGTCATAGGAAAATTTCAATCTGAATTGACAGTTAACAAAGGTAGGGGTTAGTTACCAAACTCGGTAATTTGCTTATTTGCGTCGTAACGATTCTCAAGAATCGGCACCTGGACCTGATTGCTTGGAAAATACTCGTTAGGACGGGGAGTCCCAAAAACATCGTAAGCAAGACCCGTGGATACAAACAACCAACCAGCGATAAACAGCGCAGGAATGGTGATGCTGTGAATAATCCAGTAGCGAATGCTGGTGATGATGTCTGAAAACGGTCGTTCGCCGGTAGAACCTGCCATTGTTTAAATCTCCTTTTAGTCGGTAAATAGGCGTTGAACCACACCTAGCTAGCGCTTCAATCTCCCATCGCTGAAAAATTACAGGTCTAGGTATGGAAATGGTTTAGTAACATCATAGAGAACAGAGCATATCCCTATCAAGCAGTGATTAAGGATTCCTTTACGTTCTATGTCTCTTAGCGGGGCCAAAAGAACCTAAACCGTTGCGTCCTCGGGCAGGTAGCGCAGCAGATAGCCTCGCTGCCCCAAAATAAATCCTCGGTCCCCATCAAAGAATTTGATCCGATAGAGATTTGAGGGAACATCTCCCACCGGCTCATCCTTGAGCCAGGTTTCCCCACCATCAGGACTCATGAGCAGCGTGCCACTGCCGCCGCTTACCCATAGCTCCTCATCGGTGCGGTAGCTCACATCCAAAAATCCCCAGCTGGAACCAAGCTCTGGATGTAATGGCTCACCCCAGGTTTCGTACTTGGGCACAGCCGGGTCTTCGTTAGGTAGCCCAAACTGCATTTGACCTCCTCGCGCAATTAGCCACAGGTTACCATCGCTGGTAAATCCCATGTTTTGTAGACGCTTGGAGTTCTCTCGATTGTGGGGCTGCCAGCTGGCCTGACCGGGCTCCCAGGTGGAGTAGAAATTACCCCGTGACGAGACTGCGACATAGCGGCCACTGTCGTCGCGAGTCATGTTGCGCACTACACCGACTGCAGCCTGCACAAGAGCGTTCCAATTACGACCGCTGTCTTCGGTGCGGTAGATAGCACCCACATCAGTCGCTAGTTCAACAGCGCCTTTCGAGATCGCGGTTACCAGCAGCGGATTACCGGGTAGCTGATTGCTGAGGGGGACATTTGCCCAGGACTTCCCGCCATCGGTAGTGTGCAGCAGCACACTGGGCAGACCGGCTACCCAGCCTTCGTCTCCCGCAAAGCTGACAGACGTAAACGTGTAGCGCTGCTCACCCAGGTCTAGCGCCTTTTGTTCCCACGTCTGGCCCCCGTCGGTGGTTTCAAATAGCGTAGAACGACTACCCACTAACCAACCGTGGTCAGCTTCTGCGGCGAAGGCGACATCGGAAAATGTGGAATCGGTTTCTAAGGCAATTGTCTGCCAGGGATTACTCCCCAAAGGTGGCAGAAAAAACTTGGTACAGCCGACGGTGAGTATTGCGATCGCAACCAGCATTAGTCGCTTTAGCCCGATGGCCACTCGCCCATTAAAAAAGTCCGTTAAAACCGTTTGCATCTCTACGAATCAAAAAACAAATTTAGACAGGAAAACCAGACGAGGCCGGCTGCTCTAAAAGCACAATCAACTCCCACGGGAATTATCTCAGACCGTACAGGCTCATAAAAAATAGAAAAGCGACTGCCAGGGCACCAAAAATGAGAATATTTTTCTGACCCGGTGTCAGCACATTGACCCCCAGACCGTAGCTCAGGTTCTCACTAAAGCCTGACGGTTTACCAGCGGGACCAATATTGCTAAACAGCTTTGGGCGTGAACCACAAACCGGACAGCGCCACGTGATTGGCAGTTCTGTAAACGGTACTCCTGGAGCAATATCTGCTTTGCCATCCCCTTTGACCGGCTCATAGGTATAGCCACAGGGACGACACTCATAGCGGTCCATCTCATAGGGGGTAGGCGGTGCAGACTGCTGCTCTTCATCAGTCTCGGTTGCATCTACCACCGGCTTGGCATCAGGCTCAGTACTCATGGGAGATTCGGGTAGCGTCATGTAAACAATTATTACACACCAGGTTGCGTCTCCTGAACTCTACCCGGAATGGGCCAGATCGTCTCAGGCTGTCTATAGTCTAGTAATCAAAATTTTCATGGCCAGATTTCTCTATCCCATGGGATTCACCTACACAGCTGACTAGAATAGAAGTAAGCTAAGTGGGGGCCACGGCCTGCTGAAGAGGACATCATAAAACGCGCGTGTTTGTATTAACCGGATACGAGTACTTTCTACTCTTTTTAATTATTTGCAGCCTAGTGCCTGTGCTGGCCCTAGGTGCCGCCAAGCTGTTGGGTGCTAAAGGAACAGGTGCCGCTCGACGCACCACCTACGAGTCTGGTATGGAGCCCATTGGGGGTGCCTGGATTCAATTCAACATTCGCTACTACATGTTTGCCCTGGTATTCGTCATTTTTGACGTTGAAACTGTATTTCTATACCCCTGGGCAGTCGCCTTCCATACTTTGGGCGTTTTAGCATTTGTTGAGGCGCTTATTTTTATTGCAATTTTGTTGATCGGTTTGGTTTACGCGTGGCGTAAAGGAGCATTGGAATGGTCATAAAATCCCCTTCAAGCAGTTCTTTAATGGGTGAAAATGATCGGGTGATGAACCCGGCTGCTCCCCCCTCTGTTACCCAGGAGCTGTCAGAAAATGTGATTCTGACCACCGTTGACGACATTTATAACTGGACTCGACTGTCTAGCTTGTTTCCGCTGCTCTACGGTACGGCCTGCTGCTTTATTGAGTTTGCTGCTCTGCTAGGGTCTCGGTTTGACTTTGACCGGTTTGGTCTAGCGCCGCGTTCTAGCCCGCGTCAGGCTGACCTGCTAATTACCGCAGGGACCGTCACCATGAAAATGGCTCCAGCTCTAGTTCGTTTGTATGAACAGATGCCTGAACCCAAGTACGTCATTGCGATGGGGGCCTGTACCATCACGGGGGGAATGTTCAGCGTAGATTCGCCATCAGCGGTACGCGGGGTGGATAAGCTGATTCCAGTGGATGTGTATATTCCTGGATGTCCGCCGCGCCCTGAGGCCATTCTGGATGCTGTTATCAAGCTGCGCAAGAAGGTGGCCAATGAGTCTATGCGTGAGCGAGGGATACTAGAGCAAACCCATCGCTACTACACCCGCGCCCACAAAATGGATATAGTAGAGCCCATTTTAACGGGTCAATATTTGCGGTCTAGTACCCGCTCGGCTCCGTCTAAAGAGCTAATGCAGTCCATGGGAATGCCCATGAACCTGCCGGAGAAAGCCACCCAGGAGGAGGAAAAAGCCAATGGCTGACGAGGAAACCAGACCTGATGAGTCAGCTGACATCGTTGAAGCCGGTCCCATATCTAGCTGGCTCAGCGAACAGGGGTTTGACCATGAGATCATGGAGCGCGATCATCTAGGTGTAGAGCTGCTCAAGGTAGACCCTGCTTTTTTGATTCCCTTTTGCACGGCGCTTTATTCTCGTGGGTTTAACTATCTTCAGTGTCAGGGTGCCTATGATGCCGGTCCTGGCCAGCCCCTGGTTAGCTTTTATCACCTGCTTAAGGTCAGCGATAATGCCGATCGGCCTGAAGAGGTGCGGGTAAAGGTATATTTACCTCGGGATAATCCCAAAGTTCCCTCGGTGTACTGGATTTGGAAATCTGCTGACTGGCAAGAGCGCGAAAGCTATGACATGTATGGGATTGTCTATGAAGGGCATCCCAACCTGAAGCGGTTGCTAATGCCGGAAGACTGGGTAGGCTGGCCCATGCGTAAGGACTACATTTCGCCGGACTTCTACGAGCTACAGGACGCCTACTAAGCTGTAAAAGTGCATAATTTTCTGACCCCACAGTCCGCTCGGTCTGTGGGGTTTGTTTTGGGTCAATTGGTTCGTATTTGGGCGATTAGCGCTATAAGGGAAGACATTAAGCGATCGCTCCTATGTTAGCTAATGACCTGATATCGTCAGATCTGCCCAATAAAAGTATTCTTATCTGTTCGACAGGCCGGTCGGGGAGCACCTTGCTGAGTAGGACCCTGGGCAGTATTGATCACTTTGGTCAGCCGATCGAATACTTTCGATCCGATATGCTAGCCAAAAACGGGGTGGCTTCATCCGCTAGCGAACTGTATCCCTACCTGACTCAGGTCTACTCGCAGGGGCAAACGCCCAACCGGGTATTTAGCGCTAAGCTGCACTGGGATCATCTGAGAAAACTTTTGCAGATAGCGCGTACTGACTCTGCTTTACAGACTCAATCAGAGATTGAAATTCTGTCCCAGCTGTTTCCAAATCCTATTTTTATTTTTATTCGGCGTAATGACCTGACAAGACAGGCCATCTCTATGGAAATTGGCCATCAAACAGGGGTTTATTTAATCCTTCAAGAGCAGGCAGAACAAGCACCGCAGATGCATCAAAGACTCCGCTTTAGACCCTTAAATATCTATCGCTACAAGCAAGGATTGCAACGACGAAATCAAAACTGGCGAGCATTTTTTCAGCGGAATCAGGTGCCTTTTTTAGAAATCGTGTACGAGGATTTGGTTCAGGATTTTGAGGCAATTATGCAGCGGGTGATTAATGTCTGTGACGTTGCTATGTCTAATCAACCTTTAGCGATCGCTCAAGCCACTAAAAAGCAGAGCACCCGCGTCAATGAACGCTGGTACAGCTACTACCATCTCATTCCAGAAGGTGTTCTAGCGGGATATTCCAACGTTAGAAGTTATTTGAGAAAGCGATTGAAACGTTAGGGGGTAGCGATTCTTAAGCAGAGGCGATGTGAGGCGCGGCGGCTAGAGCGATGCGTTTGGCTAATCTACCCAGCGTCTGAGCAGGTTGGAAACACTTTTTGACAGCAGATCAAACTCAGCCGTTTTGCCATATTGGGCAAATAGCGAACGGCGGGCGGTATCAATATCAAACAGCAGCTCTCGCTGGGCCGGATCGCGAATCAGGCTCTGGACCCAGCCCACTACGACCAGTCGCTGCCCCTGGGTAACCGGATTGACACGATGCAGTGTAGACGACGGATAGACAAGGGCACTACCGGCTGCTAGCTGATAGGCTTGTTCGTCGTCAGCACCTTCAATAACCAGTTCCCCCCCCTCGTAGGCAGTGGGCTCACTCAAAAATAGAGTAAAGGACACATCCGCCCGGTAGCCGCTCATCATGGCATTGTCGGCATGGGTGCCGTAGGACATGCCCACGTCGTAGCGGCTAAACCGCAGACTGTGGATTTGTTTGGGTCTGACGGCTACTTGAAATAAGGGGTGACGGCCAAGAGCCGCTTTGACGGTGGCTTCTAGGGATGTACTCGTATCGCGGCTGAGCTGCTGATTGTTTTTGACCTGTTTGGCATACCAGCCAGCGGTGGTTTTACCGTCTACAAATTCGGCTGTTGCCAGCTCTGTCTGGATTTGCCCTAGTTCGTCAGCAGAGAGTACGTCGGGAACTTGAAATAGCATACTATTGCCAACCGACTCGGTCGACTAGCTTAACCACCTCAGGGTTGTTACGACCGTAGGCAGAGACGTTGACCTCATCTACTTTGAACTGCCCTAGTTCCGCGACAATGGGATCCATGGTCACCCCATCGACAACCGGATATTCATTGTTGCTGCTAGCAAAGACTTCTTGGGCTTCATCGCTGACTAAAAATTCTAGAAATGCGATCGCGCTTTCCTCGTGCTCAGCCCCAGCGACGACACCGACACCGCTAATGTTGACGTGGGTACCCCGACCGTCTTGATTGGGAAAAAATACGGCTGTCTTCGCCACGACATCCTGACTTTCAGGTTCATCGGACTTGGCCAACCGGGCCCAATAATAGTGATTCACAATGGCTACATCACACTGACCGGCTGCCACCGACTTGATTTGAGTAACATCGCCCCCGTCTGGATCGCGAGCCAGGTTATTCACTAAGCCCTCAGCCCAGGTCTCGGTAGCCTCTAAACCATTCGTTTCAATTAGCGATCCCAACAGCGACTGATTGTATATGTTGCCGGAGCTGCGCACACAGACGCGTCCGTTCCATTCAGGTTCGGCCAATGCTTCGTAAGTTGATAGCTCAGCCGGGTTTACCGTATCCAGGTTGTACACCAGCACCCGAGCGCGCTTGGTCAGACCGTACCACAGCCCGTCGGGATGGCGCAGACTGGCGGGCACTCTTTCATCTAATACCGCAGACGACACCGGTTGAAAAATTCCTGCCTGCTCAGCCCGCCACAGCCGCCCCGCATCCACGGTAATAAACACGTCGGCCTGACTGTCCTCCCCTTCTGTCTTGATGCGCTCAATCAGCTCGTCTGATTTTCCTTCCACCACATTGACGTCGATTCCTGTTTGGTTGGTAAAGCTTTCAAACAGGGCGTCGTCCACATCGTAGTGACGGGCTGAATAAACATTGACAGCCGCACTAGCTGCATCGGGTGTGGCCGGATCTTGCGACTGGTTACCACAGCCTGCGATCGCAAACGCTGCTAGACCCACACAGACAAAGACAAATTTATCGGACATGGACATCAATAATGCGAAAGGTTCTCAATCAATATTAAGGGAACTCTATTGCCTAGGAGAAATTTTTCATCAGACTCTATGGATGCCAGCAGGACAATAGGGCCGATTTCAATCTCTAAAGTTGTGGAGACTCACTACAGCAGCAAACTGATATTCCAGCCAAAACCTAGACCGCTTGTAATATTCACTCGATAGTTTTTAGATATTTTTCGCAATAAGCAGAAACTATTGCAAACTGCTCAAATTTTCGCTACTATTCTCATTAAGTAGCTATTAATGATAGTAAACGGAGCCAGGTCCATGGTCGCCTACACCCCCTCAGCAATGAAAGCCGAACTGCATGAGCGCGGGTGGCGCATGACACCGCAACGAGAAACAATCCTAAATACGTTTCAAAATGTCGCTAAGGGTGAACATCTAAGCGCTGAAGAGCTGTGTGAGCTGCTCAAAGAGGAAGGCGAGCCCATTAGTCTCTCCACGATCTATCGCAACTTAAAGCTGATGTCCCGCATGGGTATTCTGCGGGAGCTAGAGCTAGCCGAAGGACAAAAACGCTACGAAATCAACCAGCCGTCACCCCATCACCATCATCACCTGATCTGTGTACGGTGTAATAAGACCATCGAGTTTAAGAACGACTCTGTCCTCAAAGCTGGTGCAAAGATGGCTGATAAATCGGGCTACCATCTGCTCGACTGTCAGCTACTTATCCATGCGGTGTGTCCAACCTGTCAGCGTTCGATTATGCCGGTTTAGAGCGTTTCTATCGCTGCTCTTCTTCGTGCATATCTTCTTCGTAGTCCTCGTACGGTCCGCCCACGCTGATGGGGGTGCCGACCACCTGGGCATCAACAATGTTGATGTCTTCTAGAGAGGCGTCAGTTACATCTGTAAAATAAATAGCCGAACCTGAGAGGTCGGCTCCGTTTAAGATGGCTGATTGAAAAACAGCGTTAGTCAAAAAGGTATTGCTCAAATTAGCATCCGTTAGATCGGCTCCGGTCAGGTCCGCTCCTTCCAGGTTGCTATTTGAGAGATCGGCTCCGCGCAGATCGGCCCCGCGTAGGTCCGCTCCTATCAGATGAGAAGATTGCAGGCTAGCCCCTGAGAGATCGCAGTCAGGACAGGCACCCGTAACCTCTAGACGCTGTAGGTCAGCATCAGAAGCGCCAATAGCAGGCAGCGCGATCGCTGCGGGTAGAACTAAAGCAGCTAAGACAGCGGTGCGTAATAACATAACTAATCTCCTCCATGGGGCAAAAACAGCCTGGCCTCTGGTGACGGGAACCACCGCCTACGCGGATATTTCCTGAGAAACCAGCTATTTTGCGTAACCCTTTATGATAGGTTGTTATGATCTTGACACAGGTTTTAAGTAATTGCCTGGGGGCTTAACAAGCCATAATTATTCGGTTTTCAGTACAATCTGCTTTTGTGGGCTATGAAATCAACCTGATAGCGGTCGTTACAGCCCCTGAGTATCAAGCAGCTTGATTTCGTCCAATAGATTCTTCATGAATTTTTCAGGATCCTTAAGATTCATCTCTGACAGCGCTACCATTTCCTCAATGCTATAGCGGTCGTCACTATCGACAACTTCCGAGATCCAGCTGGATATTGTTTCAGGATGATTTAACAACTCTTCGGCAAACTCAAGGGGGCTTTTACCTGAGTTTTGAGCGTCTACCTTGGATGCCAAACAGAGTCCCAAAAGCTTGCCCAGAGTAGCTTCTGGTGTAGTACATAAGAGAAACGCCATTGTTTGAGTCAAAAGCTGTTTCTTCTGCATCGAAAAGTCTCCCAGATTGATTATTTAATTGCAGCCGAGTCGATGAACTCAATCTTTATAGAATACGAACAGACGGTTTCGCGTAGCTTGCCCCAAACTTCTAATTCTAGGAAGTTTAAGTCCAGCTTTCCCAAAAAATGGGGACAGGAGGGGGCCTCGATATCTGATAGCTGATTAAGTCTGTCTACTTAGTTCATACTCGTTTGTTCTGTTGCGCATAAACTATAGCACGATGATTTGAGTCCAGATAGTTCGCAGCAGAACGTCTCGCACAAATAATCTGGAATACTCTGGGCCCGGTAGCTAATAGCCTAACGGTGAGCGATAGCTGGAGGCTTTATGATAGGTAAATCTTACCTGGATAACCATGAAGCTTGCTGCCATTGATATTGGAACCAATTCGATCCACATGATTATTGTGGAGGTGATTGCGCAGCGCAACTTTGAGATTATTGAGCGTGAAAAGGAAATGGTTAAGCTGGGTGTGGGGGTATTTGCCACCAACCGCATCAGCGACGCTGCCTTCAACCTGGGTGTAGAAACGATTCAGCGCTATATTCAGCTAGCTGAAGAAATAGGCGTGGACCAGGTGATTACGGCGGCTACCAGCGCTATTCGAGAAGCTCATAACGGTGAGGCATTTCTCAAGCAGGTGGTGCAGCGGACTGGAATTTCTCCTCGCATTATCTCGGGTAAAGAAGAAGCTCGGCTAATTCTTCTAGCCGTTCGTAACTCAATCGCCCTTGAGGACGCTACAGCGCTTGTCTTTGACATTGGCGGCGGGAGTACAGAAACCGTCCTGGGTAATCGCGATCAGGTGTTGTTTGGTAGAAGTTTACAGCTGGGTGTGCTGCGGCTGTTAGATATGTTTGAAGATAAAGGGCCGGTTGGGCACGAAGGCCGCAGCGTTCTAGAGGCCCATATCCAATTTATTGCTCAAGAGACCTTAGATCAGATTCAATCCCTTGGGTTTGACCGTGTGATTGGCACATCTGGGACGATTCGTACTCTAGGAGAAGCGGCCTGTCTTAAAGATGACCACCCTCTACGCTCGGTAAATGCCGAAGTGGTTCAACTAGAGCAGATTAAGGCACTAACCAGGGATTTGCTAGAAATAGATGTGGCAGAGCGGGCAGACGTGGAGGGCATCAGCGAAAAACGGGCAGACGCTATCCATCTAGGCGGTATTTTGCTGGTGAAGCTTTTAGAGATGGCCGATGTCCAAGAAATCACTCTTTGCGAAGCTTCCCTCAGAGAAGGCATGATTTTGGACTATCTTGAACGGCACACCCACGAAGTGGCCACATTTTTGCCCCAGGCCAACTTACGCGATCGCAAAGTGGCCCAGCTAGTCCAAAAATATCGGTCTGACTGGCAACAAAATCAGCACGTTGCCGGACTAGCCCTACAGCTGTTTGATCAAACCCAGAAACTACACAGGTACGGCACGTCTGAGCGTAACCTGCTCAAATTTTCGGCTCTGCTTCACGATGTTGGGCAGTTTATCTCATTTCAAAAACACCACAAAAACTCTCGATATATTATTAGCCGTGCCGATCTTCGCGGTTTTACAGACGAAGAGATTTTACTCATCGGACATTTGGCTCGCTACCACTGCAAAGCTGCCCCCACCCGTAAACACAAAAAGTTTAGACGGCTGTCAAAATCTCATCGTCGGCTGGTGCAAACACTCTCAGGCATGCTGAGAATAGCGATCGGGTTGGATAAAACAAAAAATCAGCAGGTTACCAGACTTGAATGCACACTCTCAAAAACAGCACTGGAGATTCAGGTGACTGGTACCGGCAATTTTAATTTGGAAATTTGGGCTGCTCAGTGCGATCGCAACGTTTTAGCTACAGCTATAGAGCGCGACATTGAAATCCAGCCAGATGCTAGTAGATAAATAGCATTAAATCGGTCCTAGGCAAACACTACCGTACGATTGCCATATACCAAAACACGGTTCTGCAAATGTAGCCGCACCGCACGAGCCAATACGACTCTTTCTAGATCTTTGCCTTTACGAATCAAATCACTCACCTGGTCACGATGGCTCACCCTGACTACATCCTGCTCGATAATTGGCCCGGCATCTAAATCTGATGTGACATAGTGGCCGGTTGCCCCAATGATTTTCACACCTCGTTCGTGGGCTCGATGATAGGGATTAGCACCGACAAATGCAGGTAAAAACGAGTGGTGAATATTAATTACTTGAGAAAACTGGCTGAGAAAATCAGGGCTCAAAATTTGCATATACTTAGCCAGCACTACCACATCAATGGCATGCTCCTTAAGCAGGGCTAGCTGCTTGGCTTCCTGCTCGGACCGAGTTGCCTTAGTGATCGGAATATGGCAAAACGCAATATTAAACTGCTCCGCCACAGGCTGTAGTGTCTTGTGATTACTCACAATCAGGGGGATTTCTGCGGCTAGCTCACCCGCCTGATGCCGCCACAGCAGATCTAGCAAACAGTGGTTTTGCTTACTCACCCACAAAGCCATACGAGGCACCACATCAGAGAAGTGCAGCTGCCAGGAGGCCCCCAGCGGCTTAGCAATGGAGTCAAAGGCCGGTCCCACTAACTCACGCTGCAGATTAAATCCTTCTAGCTGCCATTCAATGCGAGACAAAAAGAGTTCTGATGGCTCATCACGATGCTGATCGGCATGAACAACATTGCCGCCGTTGGCGTAAATAAAATTGGCAATCTTAGCCACCAGCCCCTGCTGATCGGGACAAGAAATCAAAAGTGTTGCAGTGGGTGAGGTCACAATCAGACAGTCCTGGGTAAACCTTATAATGAAAAACAGCAAGCTATGGATAGCATCCTGCTTGCTGTTCTCTCTGATGCTCTCTACCGGTCTCCTACCGTAGAGACAACAGGTTCAGTCGATTACATACGCTGCTCTAGGAAACCAGTTAGACGTCCTAGAGTGTCATTGAGCTTCTCATCAGTTGTGGGGCCTGCATCGACCTCTTCAGTACGCTTCATCCGCTCAAAAGTACGAATAAGAACAAAGAGAATAAAGGCGATGACAACAAAGTTGATTACATTCGACAAGAAGACGCCATACTTGATGCCATTAGCAGACAAGGACGCAATATCCTCAACGTTAGCGGCCTTGAGCGCAGGGTTGAGCAAAAGAGGCGTGATAATGTCTTCAATAAAAGACGTGATAACGGCTCCAAAAGCACCCCCAATGACAACCGCCACGGCTAGATCAACAACGTTGCCACGGAGCAAGAATTCACGAAAATCATTCATGAATCCACCAGCGGAATTTACAGCGTTAGAGCGAGTTTGTCTGCTAACCATATCTAAAGATTTCCTTCAACGAAAAGAGTCCTGTGTGTTAATCATCACTTTGAAATCAGAAGAAGCGGCAATATTTATCTCAGACCAAATGGGTCGCTGTAAATGATCGACGAATATTCTTCGATGGCAAAGTTAATTCACAAAATATATCAGTGTTTACTTTGAAAATCTAGGTAATGAGACTATAGGGTGCTGAAATGTTGCAAAGTATATTGCCCAACCCGAAAAATAGAAAAATATCCTTAAAATTAGAAGCTAATTAGCTATTTTTCTGCTAGACAGCTAAAAATTCCTGGATAACGGCGTTGCTAAGTTGAGAAGTAGAACCGGAGGCAACGATTCCCCCTTTTTGCATGGCGTAGTAATAGTCGGCCTGACGCACAAAGTGCAGATGCTGTTCTACCAATAAGACAGAGATGCCGGTCGTTTCAATGATGCGCCGCACCGCATTCTCGATATCTAGAATGATGGATGGCTGAATTCCTTCTGTTGGTTCATCCAGCAGCAATAGCTGCGGTTGTCCCATCAGGGCGCGGGCAATTGAGAGCTGCTGCTGTTGTCCACCGCTGAGATCGCCTCCCATGCGAGAGAGCATGGTTTTAAGCACAGGAAACAATTCAAAAATGAGTTCAGGAATCTCCTTCTTGGCTTTAGGAGCCCGGTTGCCAAGTGCTTCCAAACCTACTAAGAGATTCTCTTTGACAGTCAGTCGAGGAATAATCTCTCGCCCCTGGGGCACATAGCCAATACCTGAGCGGGCTCTACGATCGGCGGTAAAGGGATTAATGGGTCTGCCGTCGTAATTAATCATGCCGCTACGAGGTGTCAGCAAACCAATAATGTTTTTGAGCAATGTGGTTTTGCCAACGCCGTTGCGGCCAATCAAACAAACCATCTGACCCCTAGGAACGGTGAGATCGACATCTCGCAAAATATGGCTCTCACCATAGTAGAAATTGAGTCCTGAAATCTTTAGCATCGGAGCTGTGGAAGACTCTAGAGGGGGAGATTGAACAGCAGCTGTGGTCATGGGTAGCAGAGGTGGGGACTAAGATACGGTGGCGGCTTCTAAGCGACTAACGGTTTCTGGCGGTAAATTCAGTAGGGTCAGCAGCTTATGGTAAGCGGATGCCTCTTTGGGATTAATCCCGTTAGCGCCGATGACTTCATAGCTGAGCATCAGGGCCTGCTCCCGCTGAGCCGGAGTTTCTAGCTGAGGCACCAGCTCTTCTAAGGGAATGCGTTTGGCTAGCAGGTCTCTTAGCTCTGTCTTTAAGGCTGTTTGCTGCTCAGGTTCTTGAACAAACTGACGGCTGAGACGCTCTAGGATGATATCTTGTTCAGCGACCTCAAAATCACCGTCGGCCCAGGCCATGGTGGCGGTAATTCGCAGTAGCAGCATCTGGGCGGGACTGATGGAGGTTTCGGTACCAAGGTATACCTCAATCACGCGCGGGTCGTTTTGGACCTGGTCCATGGTGCCCTCACACAGCACAGAACCCTCGTGCAGAACGGTTACCTGTCGGGCGATCTGACGTACAAATTCCATGTCGTGCTCGATCACAATTACTGAGTGGCTCTCAGCTAGGGAAATTAATAGCTCGCCCGTTTGTTCGGTTTCTTCATCGGTCAGTCCGGCTACCGGCTCATCTACTAAGAGCAAATCAGGCGACTGGGCCACCAGCATACCGATTTCTAGCCACTGTTTTTCGCCATGGGACAGTAAGGCTGCTGGTTTATCGGCTTTATGGTCAAGACCGATGGTTTCAAGCAAACCACCCACGGTACGGCGCTCGGCATTAGGGGTGGGCTTAAACAGGGTCGCCAGGACATTTTTGTTCTGGTTACAGCAGAGTTCTAGGTTTTCACGCGGGGTAAGGTTGAGGTAAATGCGCGGGGTTTGGAACTTGCGGCCAATACCTAGACGCGCAATGTCGTGTTCAGAGCGTCCGCTCAGCTTTTTACCTTTGAAGCGAACGTTTCCCTTGGTAGGCTGAACCTTACCGGTGATGACGTCTAAAAAGGTGGTTTTACCAGCACCGTTGGGACCGATAATAACGCGCAGCTCGCCTTCATTCATGGAGAATGTGAGGCTGTTGAGGGCTTTGAAGCCATCAAAGCTGACGGTGAGGTCGTCGATTTCAAGAATTTTGTTGGCCATAAGCTCGTTCGGTCGATTGCAAATGGGGCAGAAATATTGGGCCCGTGGAAATATCGAAACTATTTTCCAGCGAGCTCACGCTGCTCGCGCTTGACATCCGCGTCTAGCTCGATATCAGGGTAGGTGGTGAGCTGGGGCTGTAGACCCAGCAAATCGCGGATCTGTCGAACGGCGTCGTCTCTAAGCCAGCCGACAATCCCTTTAGGCAGGACGGTCACCACCAGTAGGAACAGGGCTCCCTGAAAAAATAGCCACACCTCAGGAAATTGCTCACTCAGCAGTGCCTGGGCCCAGTTGACCACTAAAGCACCCAGCACGGCACCACCCAGGGTGGCGCGACCGCCGACGGCTACCCAGATCACCATTTCAATTGAAAAAGCAACGCTCATGTACTGTGGCGTAATCCCGCTGGATTGAACGGTGTATAGCGCCCCGGCTGCCCCGGCAATACCACCCGCAACGGCAAAGACCAGTACCTTAAACATGGCCGGGTTGTAGCCAGAAAATCTAAGACGGTTTTCATCGTCACGAATGGCAATCAGCAGCCGACCAAAGCGACCGCGAGTCAGCCAGCGACAGAGGCCATAGGTGAGGGCCAGGGTAATAACGGTAGCGACATAGAAGCCAAACTGCATGCGATCGCTACCCACCTGCTGACCAAACAGCAGTGTCGTATCGGTGGTTAGCCCGTTAGTCCCGTTGATTAACTTTTGCTGACCATTAAAAAAGTTAAAAAAGACTACCAGCATCGCCTGGGTCAAAATCGAGAAATATACCCCACGAATTCGGTTACGAAAGACCAGATAGCCCAGCAGTCCGGCCACAACTCCAGGCAGGACCACAATGGCAATCAGCGTCAGCGGCAATGAGTAAAACGGCTGCCAAAACCAGGGCAGCTCTGATACCCCGTAGAGACCAAAAAATTCAGGAATGCCATCCCCGGCCAGATTTAGCTGCAGATGCATTGCAAAGGCATAGCCCCCCAGAGCAAAGAAAATTCCTTGACCCAGGCTTAATAGCCCCGTGTATCCCCAGATCAAATCCACCCCTAACGCTACAATCGCTAGAGCTAAAAATCGACCCAGTAACCCCAGGCGAAACCCTGTCAGCAGCAGCGGTGCAATAAAAATCAGGACTAAAGTTAGGCCAATGACAATACCGGCTTCAAGGGTACGTCTGCGGTTTTTTCCTATGGATTTTGTCTGTGCCATGATTACACCTCCACCGAGCGACCTTTCTGGGGAAATAAGCCAGCGGGCTTAACCTGTAAAAAGGCAATAATTAGGGCAAATACCAGAACTTTAGCCATACTGGTTGTGGCAAAAAATGTGGCCGTATCAATCAGCGGCTGCAGAGCTTCACTAGAAGGCAGCATCAGCACCAGCGTGCCAGAGCCGAGAATATAAGAAATAATCCCGATGATCAACGCGGCTACAATACTGCCCACCAGCTTGCCAACGCCGCCTACTACCACCACCATAAAAGCGTCCACAATATAGTTACTGCCCAGGTTAGGACCGACCGAGCCCAAAAGAGTAACCGCACAGCCTGCTATACCAGCTAGCCCAGACCCTAGCGCAAATGTCAGCGCATCGACGCGCTTGGTGGGAATTCCTAGACAGGCGCTCATATCACGGTTTTGAGTAACGGCTCGAATCCGTAGCCCCCAGGCTGATTTATTCAGAAACCAGAATGTCCCTACCAGGCAAACAATGGTCAACGCAATAATAAAAAGACGTGCTGCTGGAAAGGATAAAGTATCGGTGACTTGGATGCTGTCCTGCAGCCAGCCAGGCGCTGTCACATCCACATTACGAGCGCTAAACCAGGGCTTAGCCAGAGTATCATTACTACCTAGAGAGCGCCCCAACGTAATTCCGATTCCAGCTGATAGGATCAAAACTACGAAATTAGCCAGTGCCTGACGAGGTCCGAGATTGGCAAACTTATTCAACAGCGCTCGTCCGCCAAAAAGCAGCATACAGACCGCTACGATACCAATCACCATAGACCAGCTCACGCTGCGGACAAACTGCTGCAGGATCAGGCTCACACCCCAGGTGGCCAGCAACGTCTCTAGCGGTCGTCCGTAGAGTAGACGAATCACGCTGCGCTCAAGCAGTAGTCCGACTAGCGCTGCCACCAAAAAAGAAAGGGGCAGCGCTAACCAGATATAGAAGCCTTGGGCCCCATCACCAAAAGATTTAAACCCATTTTGAACCACATAGGTGGTGTAGGCTCCGAGCATCATCAGCTCGCCGTGGGCCAGGTTGATCACCCCCATAAGACCGAAAACAATCGCCAGCCCCAGAGCCACAATTAGAAGCACCGCGCCAATGCTAATGCCATTAAATATGCCGTTGATTAAACCGTCGAGCACGACAATTACCTGTGAAATACGTTAACAGCTGCCTGTGTATTTGAGAGAGAGGTTGTTGCAAAAGACCGCTTTAAGGAAAGCCATTGCTGATTTGGGCCGTAGGCCAATCGGTAGTCGCTGCCGTTTGACGATTTCTTACCGCTAAAACCACCCTGAGGAGCCACAATGCTAAGGAAAAAAAGGGAAGAGTCTCAGCGACCCTTCCCTCCTTTTAGCTAACCGATAAAAGCCTTACGCTTCTTTGTACTTACCACCCTTAGCTGGGTCAGACCAGTCGCAGGCATAGCCTTTGGTGTCAGGCACATACTGGTTCCAGGGCACTGGAGTAACCGGACCATCGGTCTCGGAAACAATCTCAAACAGACCGTCTTCGCGAATTTCGCCGATGCGAACGGTCTTAGAGATATGGTGGTTGGGATTCATGGTCACCGTACCACCCGGTGCATCAAAGGTTTGACCGTAGGCGGCTTCGCGGACAGCTGCAATTTCAGTGGAGCCTGCCTGCTCAGCTGCTTGCTTCCACAGATACACCATGATGTAGGCCGCTTCCATTGGGTCGTTGGTGACTCGATCGTCACCGTACTCAGCCTTAAAGTCAGAAACCCACTTCTCGTTCTCAGGGCTTTCAACGGTTTGGAAATAGTTCCAAGCAGCATAGTGACCGGTGAGGAAGTCAGGACCAATGGTGCGAACTTCTTCTTCTGCAATACTGACGGACATGACAGGATACTTGTCAGGACCCATGCCAGCACCCTTAAGCTGCTTAAAGAAAGCAACGTTGCTGTCACCGTTAAGGCTGTTAAAGATAACGCCGCCGTCGGGAAGAGCCGCCTTGATCTTGGTGATGATGGGGGTAACCTCAGTGTTACCCAGGGGGAGGTAGTCTTCGCCCACAGTGTTGCCGCCGTTGGCCTTGAGCTGCTCTTTAATAATATTGTTAGCAGTCCGAGGGAAGACGTAATCAGAGCCGACGAGGAAGAAGTCTGTACCCTTGTTCTCTAGCAGCCAGTCTACGGCGGGTTCAATCTGCTGGTTAGGAGCCGCACCGGTGTAGAAAATATTCTTGGAGCACTCTTGACCTTCGTACTGTACAGGGTATCACAGCATGTGGTCCTTCGCTTCAAAGACGGGCAGTACTTTTTTGCGGCTAGCGGAGGTCCAGCAGCCAAAGACAACAGATACCTGGTCCTGATCGATTAGCTTTTCAGCTTTCTCAGCAAAGGTATCCCAGTCGGAAGCGCCGTCTTCCTTGACGATTTCGATTTGCTTACCTAGAACACCGCCAGCGGCGTTGATTTCCTTAATGGCAAGTTCTTCAGCATCGACCACAGTGGTCTCACTAATGGCCATGGTGCCACTTAGCGAGTGTAGAATTCCCACCTTGATCGTATCACCGTCGCCAGCCGGCGCGGCTGCTACTTCACCGTCAGCAGGTGCCGTGTCAGCAGTAGGCTCAGATGGAGCACCGCATGCTTTTAGCAAAATGCTGGTACCAACGGCAGTAGAACCGTATACCAAAAATTTACGTCTATTAATCCTCGTCATTGGGCGTTCCTTTTTTACGACTCACACACCTAGTGGCATCAAAAACCGGTCGCCGTAACACAGACTGTCACAGCTACCGTAGACACACGTATTTGCATCGTGATGGTAAGTCTTGGAGAAAGGGGAGATTGTAGCGTTTGATACTTTTTGGATTTCTACAGATTTTCTTGAGTTTGATCCCCAGTATTGACCGTAGCTGGGTTTGACCGTGCTCAGCGGTGCTGTGGACGGCTGGTCTTAACGTAATCCTAAGCTGACTGAGGTATGAGCAACCGTCCTTGCACTTGAATAAACTGTTGGATTGTTTCTAGCCCTTGGGCGGCTTTAAGGTTTGTAAATACAAAGGGTTTGTCCCCTCGCATGGTTTTGGTATCGCGCTCCATGATCGTTAGATCGGCTCCGACCATGGGAGCCAGGTCAATCTTATTAATAACGAGCAGGTCTGATTTGGTGATGCCTGGCCCACCTTTGCGAGGAATTTTATCTCCGGCGGCCACATCGATTACATAAAGAGTCAGGTCCACTAGCTCTGGGCTAAAGGTGGCGGCCAGATTGTCTCCTCCGCTCTCGACAAAGACTAGATCCAGGTCTGTAAACCGTGTTTCTAAATCCTCAATCGCGCCTAAATTAAGTGAGGCATCTTCCCGGATGGCTGTGTGTGGGCAGCCACCTGTCTCTACGCCGACGATGCGGCTGTGGTCCAGCAAGGCCTGACTGCGGACTAAAAACTGGGCGTCTTCTTGGGTGTAGATATCGTTGGTAACTACGGCGATGGAGTAGTCATCGCGCATGGATTTGCAAAGAGCGTCAACCAGGGCGGTTTTGCCAGAGCCGACAGGACCGGCGACGCCAACACGGTAGGGAGAGGGCATGGGGGATATCTCGATTTTGTTTGGTTGACGTAGGCACGTTGCATGCAACGTGCCTACGTCAACCAAACGTTAAAACCTATTGTTTATAAATCTAAGATTCATTCTCAAAATTTTAAATTTGCGTTAGCTGCGAAAGAGTCGGGTGTAGAGGGTTTCGTGGTGCATACTTGCGATCGCACTTCCCCACCCGCTGACAAATAGCTCGTCATCCTCTAGCGCTACCATGCTTTCCGCCGCTGTAGTCAGTTCAGGGATCAGGGTTAGTAAACAGCTTTGGCCATCGGTCTGACCCAGGGGCACCAGTTTGACCGCCGCGCCGATCAAATTGGCTGCCCAGCTTTGCAAATAACCTAGGGCCATAGTGTGACTATCGATCTGCCAGTGGGCGGCTAGAACACCAAAGACAACAGCAAAGTTGCAGGGAGTACCGCAGGCCGTCAATACGGGTGTCAGTTCAGGATGCAGGCTTTCGCTAAGACGCACCAGCGCTCGACCCATTTGCCAGTTTTGCTGACGCAGTTCGGCGGTATCGCGGCTGGCGGTGAGCCACTGGTTCCAGTAGCGAATCTGGTCGGGGGTGTGGTGGTGGCGGTGGGCGCGCGCTGCGATCGCAACATCTAGCCGCACGCTGCCGTAGCGTAGCTCTTGCCTGAGCCAGTGGCTCAAGGCGTCACGGGTCGTCAGCTGTCCCTGGACTACCAGAGTTTCGATACCTTCAGAATAACTAAATGCTCCGACGGGCAAAGCTGGGCTGGTCAGCTGTAGAAGTTTGAGCAATGCTTGCTGATCAATGGTGATGGCCATAGGCACCAGACTCCGGCGTAAATGGGGCAACCTCAGACGTTACTACCACACCCAGCTGCTGCAGCATGGACTCCAATACTGAGTCTGGTGAGAGCCGCAGATAGTCAGACCCCACCTCCAGGGCCACATGACGATTGCCCAGGTGATAGGCCGCCCTGGCTAATATCGGTGACTGGGTCAGTCCATCGGCCCGTACGGTTAAAACGGGTTCAGGTTTGGCCTCAATTTTGAGAATCTGACTGTGATCGTCTCCGGCTAGGTGATCTCCCCCTTGCAAAACGGTGCCACGGGGAAGCTCTAAATATATTTCACAGTCGTGGTGAGTCGCGGGCGGTGTAGATCCACAATCCGTAATCCCACTGGAAATTATGTATCGATATCGAGAGCGGGTACGCTCTTCGGCTGTCAAAGCCAGGGTCAGCGTGGGCGCTGACGTTACTTTCTGAGTAAAAACGTACACAGACATTCACCCATGCGTTGTCCCTTATAGAATGCCACAGGCGGGTATCCCCCAATGAGCAACTATCGTCTATGCCGCCCCTCAAACTGTCACAGTTCCGTACGGAGATAGCCGATCGGGGTGTGAGGTAACCATCATCACGAATATCCGTATTTTCTACTAGAAAATTCAGCATTTGATACGAGGGTTTCCCTCTAACAGAGCAGTCAACGATTTTTCATTCGCTTAGTTGCTACCTACGTCTCACTCGTTATGGTTTCCCAGACTCAACTTGTTCCCCGTCCAACCATATCTCAGGCTGCATCCATGGAAGACGCTGATGAACTTTACGATATGCGGGCCACGCTGCTACTGGCAGCTATTGAGAGTTTTACAGTCGGTCTTGTGATCATTGCTCAAGATGGCACTGTGCTACATAAAAATAGTCGTGCTGAAGCGTTGCTGGCAGATCTGTCGTTCTCCTCATCTAAGCCTATCCTTAAAAGGCTCTGGAGCACCTGTCAATCTCTCATGGAACATCAGGATGAACAATCTAATCTTTTCTCAGGAGATTACAACATTGTTTTAGAAGATGAGCTTTCCACCAGCCATGGAACTATTTTACTGAGAGCCCAGTGGTTTGATTGGGAGTACCAAACCTATGAGTCCAATGATTGTTTTTTAATTACCTTAGAAAATCGACAGCAGTCTTTAGTTGCGATCGCAAAGCAGGAGGCCCAGCGCTATGGCTTGACTACTAGAGAAACAGAAGTTTGGTGTCTTAAGCGCATGGATCAAAGCTATAAAGAAATCGCCAAGTCCCTATTTATCTCTGAAAACACGGTCAAGAAGCACTTAAAGAATATCTATGCCAAAAAAGAACAGTCTCAGTAGCTATGGCACTGAGATATTGCGTCTGTCAGATGAATGAGGACAGTGCTTACGCTTGACAGTTTCAGCAGTTAACCCAATGCGCAGTCGATAAATCGGCTGCGCGTCACAAACAGCAAGGATCTGACTAGTCAAAAGTCCCTGCTGCCTGCGACTAAATCTAAGCTAGCTTAGACATACTTAAACGTGCTGCTATTGAGGTTGATGTTGCTCGAACCACGGATGACAGCAATCAGCTCATCTTGCTGGCCAGCGCCATTGTCAATAAACAAGGCGCGACCACTTTCGACACCATTCGGAGACGATCCCAAACGATAGTCGTGATCGTTGCTCAGCTGAATGATATCGCCTTGGCCTACTTTCAAATCGGTGATTAGGGCATAGTTTGAGAGGCCCATGGAGCCTGAATTGCCGTCGTCATAAAACGCACCGGCCTTATTCCCTAACACAAAGATATCGCGACCTTTGCCACCGCTCATCACGTCTTTCTCAGATCCATTGCCGAGACCTGTTCCCTGCAAGGTATCGTTGCCGTTGCCGCCAACGAGCTTATCTGAGCCGGAACCTCCTAGAATTCGGTCATTTCCCGAGCCACCAGCAACATGGTCATTGCCCGAACCGCCGGAAACAAAATCGTTGCCAGCGTCGCCAAACAGCTTGTCATTGCCCTGGTCGCCGAAGATTCTATCGTTACCACCCTTGCCGCCGATGATATCGTTACCTTGTTTGCCACCGATGGTTTGTCCCTTGGAGCCGCCAATAATCTTATCAGCTCGACCTGTGCCACGGACAACAGAATTGTTGCTATTGATTACGTTGGGGCCTGAGGGAGGAGTTGGGGTTGGAGTAGGTGCTGGAGGCTCAGGCGTTGGGTCAGGGTTCGGTGCCGGATTCTCAATAGTTCCTTTACCAAAAACCTGAGTCCAATAGTGTCGGTAGTTGACGCTGCCAGTGTCATTTGCTAGATAGTAATGACCAACGCCAATCTCGTTATAGTTGGCGTTGAGCATATTGGCCCGGTGGCCTGGGCTGTTCTTCCAACCCTCAACTACGGCTTTGGCTGAGCCGTAGCCAGCGGCAATATTTTCGCCCACAGTGCCTGACTCATAGCCTTCGCTTCTGGCTCGGTCCCAGGGCTTAGAACCGTCTTTGCCCGTATGGGAGAAGTAATCTTGCCGGGCCATGTCCTCACTGTGCTTATCAGCAGTTTCATCCAGGTTCCGATCAAGAACGAGAGCTTTCAAACCATTTTCCCGACGAAATTCGTTCGTAAGTCTGAGGACTTCGTTTTCAAACGCTTGATTCTGCATGTTCTTTGCTTTTTTAAAAAATTAGATTGCATGAGGCATTTGCAACCCCTTAAAGAAGAAATCTTCTCTTCTGACCGTAATCTTTGGACGATCAGGTTAAAGGGTTCTCTAGCTTTGAACACACGTAATGGAGCAATTATTAAGGTGAGGTGCGATCGCAACAGCAGAATACTCCACTGAGCTGCTAAGCTCACCGCTTTAAGATCAGTTACTACAGGCGACTGTCAGTTACTACAGGTAACTGAGAACTCTTTTCCACAGCGTTAGCTGCACTAGCCTAAAAAATCACCATGTCCACCCGAACATCAAATATGACAAATATGAAAGTCTAAAACTTGATGCAATGGTGAAAACCCTAACGCCGCATTTTCTTCTCAAATGTGAAACTATACGAGTTTTCTGTGGCAGGTTGCACTTCGAACAATCATATAAACTCCCTACGATTATGTCAACGTTTCTAGACTATTTTGATCGACGACACAATTTTTTGGGGGCTAGAAGTCAATAGGGGTAATTAATTTCAGCTGTATGGAACATATAACTAAATATCTTGTTGCGACATAGCTCTCTAGTTAGCAGGCAAGATAGCGTGTCTGTTGTTATTAGCTTTTTTAGCTGTGCCGATATGAATAGTGACATATTTCTAGCTACCCTTTCGAGCACAAACAAGAATGACACATTTGTTACAACAAACCTGAAGATATCTCCAAGGGATGCAATAAGGTGCTCTATACGTTTCTGTCAAAGACGGCGGTCGTCATCAGCCTCACCATCACTAAAACACCGCTTACTATAGAATTACTATTCCATCGCAACTGATATCTATGCTGCCTAAAGATGACCTGCTCAAGGGATCGGAAAATACCGAAACTCTAACCCGTGTGATTGATAAAGCCGACCAGGCTATTCGCACCTGGGAGCCGGTCGCAACGGATTTTCTTTCCCCGCCAGAGCTGTATGAAGCCCAAGCCATATTTAGTCGATTAACCGATATCCATACCCAGGCCCAGGGTGGCTATCCCCAAGCCGAGCGGCAGCGCCTGACGTTGGCCCGGGCTGAAATCCCATTAGAAGGTCAGGTGATACCTCTAGCCCTGTTGAGCGTTGCGGGTAACTTTCTATTTGATACAGCCACACACCGAGATTTCCTCGGCGCACTGCTAGGGACCGGTATTGTCCGAGAAAAGGTAGGCGACATCATTGTTCTTGGCGAACGTGGGGCTCAGATTATCGTTGTCCCTGAGCTAGTAGAGTTCTTGCAAATGAGCCTCACTCAGGTACGCTCAGTCCCAGTTAAAACTAAACTCATTGACTGGAGCGAGCTGCGGGTACGAGAGCCTAAGAAAAAAGAAATGACCACCGTAGAAGCGTCCATGCGTCTAGATGCCGTCGCTTCTGCCGGATTTGGCATGTCCCGTAGCAAAATGGCCGATATGATTACTGCTGGGGACGTGCGAGTTAACTGGAAACCCATTTCCCAGTCTAGCCATGCACTTAAATCCGGCGACCTGGTAGCTATTCGAGGCAAAGGTCGCCTTGAAATTGGGGATGTCACGATCACCAAAAAGCAGCGCTATCGTATAGGGCTAACCCGCTACGTCTAGTATGCGTCTACCAAGCTAGAGACCAGAATACGCTGTGGCTACACACCAGCAGCGTCCCAAGATATTCGACCGTAGTCTGAAGGATTAACTATTGAGCTGCGCTACGCTGTAATCGTATCGTTGCTTACAGCAACGGCTCGCACTCGTCACTGCCCATGCCTCGTCTTTCCCAGCGTGCTTACCTACTACTAGACACAGAACTCAAACGTCTTTGTGCAGGAAAACCTGCCGAAAAAATACGCCGTGACATTGTGACCAAGCGGCTCCAGAAGATGTGTGAGCAAGAAGGGGCTCCAGCCACGTATCCGGAGCTAAAAGACGCTATCGATGACATCTTCCCTGAATTTGACGAACGAGTTCTTAAGCGGGCTGCCAAGCTAAACCTGCCCAATCCTGTTATTCGTCCTGCCAAATGGGGTATCGGTCTTGCCGCTGGAGTGGCGGTTTTAGCTGGCGGCCTCTGGTTTGTTAACCTGCCCTATCCCATGGTGCGCTGGCCAGTGTCTAAGGTAGCTCCTATGCTACTGCTGCCTAGTTTTATGCGTATGGATCACAACTATCGCCAGACCATTATTTACACAGAGCAGGCCGACCAGCTTATTAACAACGCCACCAGTGAGGCTGATTTTGATCTAGGTGCAGAGAAATCTGCTCAGGCTCAGAAACATCTAGACCAGCTACCAGTTTGGTTTCTTGGCTATTATCCCCAACGATACTGTCAGTTCTTTAGCTGTGGTTGGAGATTTACTCTCGATGAGTTTCGAGATGCCCGTGCCTTGATCGGTCGCATGGAAGCTCAAATTTTTCAGGAACAAAACGCCCTAGAACAGTTAGACCAAGGAACCCTAGCTGTTGAAACGGCTAAAGAGCAGTATAAAACCGGACAAACCTCAGCCGAGAAGACTACCGCTTTAGCTAACTGGCAAGCCGGTATGGACCAGCTAAACGAGATTCCCAATGGCACCCTAGCGAGTAATCAAGCTCAAAAGCGATTGGAAGCATTTCAACGAGACTATGCCAGTCTAGCTGGGACAACAGCCAATGTTCAACAGTCTAATGATTTAGTAACTGTTGCTAAAAACTTTGGTATCCAGGCCGCACAACTGGTGCAGGGACCTCCTCATCCTGTAAGTACGTGGCAGCAAGCAGAAGATCTTTGGGAAGAGGCCGTTACTACCCTAGATAGAGTTCCTGAAGATAGCCCGGCATATGTCGAGGCACAAAACATTAAAGCCCAGTACACCGTCAATAAAGGACAAATAGAGACCCGAAAGATTCAGGAACAAGACGCTGTAGCGATCGTAAAAAGTGTTCGCAACAAAGTGATTCAGCTCATTGACAAGGCCGAACAGGGTGAAGTTCGCGGATTGCAGGCAGAGCTACAGCAGGTCATTCAAGATCTAGAAACCGTTCCAGCCAACACAACTGTTTCTAGCGAGGCTCAACAGCTACAAAGTCAGGCCCAAAACAAGCTCAATGAGCTGCGGCAGGTGCTTAACTAGCCATGCAGTTTGCGTTTCTTGGCTCGACTGCTACAGACCTACTCTAGCCGAGTAGCTATACAGAGCATCGACTGGGCAGCGGCGGCTGAACTAATATCAATGCCTGATAGCCACTGGCTTAAACGCAGTCGCCAGGAGGCTTTACCATATTCTCCTTTAAGGACTTCAGCGCCCAAATCATGGTTGTGGGGATGTACTTCTACCATAAACCCGAGCGGTTCTAGCATCTGGGAATAAAACTCTTTATCCAACCCATCTCCTGGCTCGCGGTTGTGGATTTCTGTTGCTCGTCGAGCAGTGCGCTGTTTTTTAGGCAAATAATGAACGCTACGCACCATCCGGTAAATTGGAAAACGAATCTGTCGCAGCCATAGCCCCATACCCTTAAAATTCCAGGCAGAACGCTGCGGGTCTTGATCGCTCAATAATAGACCGCCCGGTTTTACCAGGCGAGCGGCTTCTGTCAGAACTTTGGCCATATCGTCACAGTGGTGCAATGTGGCATTCAAGACCACAATATCGGCAAATCCATCTACTAGCGGCAGGTTATGAGCATCGGCTAGCAGTGGACTGTATCCGATACTTTCTGCCATCTTTAGTGCGCTAGGAGCAATGTCTACCCCGATTAAAGTCTGTGGAGTTCCTCCAACCGTGGCATGGACATTCCCAGGGCCACAGCCAATGTCTATGACTACTTTGCCCTCCCAGCTACCTGTTGCCGTTGACCATCGAGCGCGAAACGTCTCAGCTCGATGATGGGTTCTAAAATAGTACTGACACCAGTCTGCGTTTTCTAGAAAATCTATATTGGCCTGCATTCCTTGGCTGTAGTGCAGTGGCTGATGTTCAGGAATGCCTTGCTCGTTAATATCAATGCGCTGATCGAGTTTTAAGTATGGCCGCAGAGCCGACAGGGTTGTGGGTAGGGAAAGAACGCTAGGCATGGAGCTTGGTACGGACTAGATTTTTCTAGGCCACAGAGGAAACGGGAAAATGGTATTAAAATCTGTCCACCCCCAGAACTGCCGTTTCGTCTTAGACAAAACAACAGGCCAAGCTTCAGAGATAATTCAGCACCTCAATAGATACACTGAAGAGCACAGCGTAAGATCCGCAATGCTCTTCTCAAAAATCAAAGACTACTACCAAGGTCAACAACAGCATTCATGCTGCTATCCAATACTTAGGAAGCAAAACCAATTAAGTTCCAACTTTTGAATGTACAGACGTTCCATTGAACATCTCTCCACCTCTCATTGTTGGACGTTGCTTACTCCCTAGCTTTCTCGAATAGCGACACCAAAGACATCGACATTAGCAATCCTTAGCTGATCCATCGCCTGATCAAGCAGATTCTGTTTGAGCTGACCGGGACGGGCAACAATCAACATACCATCCACTTGCTCTGCCACTAAATAAGCATCTGACTGACCAATGAGTGACGGTGAATCAAACACAACCAGGTCAAATCTGGGCTTAAGCTGTTGAATTAGCCTCTGAACTCGCTTAGTTGTTAATATATGACCGGCATCATGCCCTTTTGTTCCTGCACAGAGCACTTTAAGCCCATCAATAGGTTCGTGAAGGAATTTACCTTTAGTCAGTTCACTGGCATCACTTAGGGCCAAATCTGTCAAACCAATATCATTGGGCAGTTTGAGATAGCTGTGAATCTTTGGGTCTCGCAGGTTGGTGTCTACTAGCAAAACGCGCTGTCCTAGTAGTGCGGCCGCTTCCGCTAGGTGGATGGCCGCAACTGATTTTCCTTCTTGATCCATGACTGAACTTACCACCACCGACTTGAGCGGTTGGTCTGAGCTGCTCAGTCTGAGGTTGGTATAGAGTGAGCGAAATGCCTCCATAAATGGGTCATCAATTACTGCTCTAGCCCCGTTAGTGGTGGTCTCATTGTCGATACCACCGTTAGCCAGCTGTAGTGCCTTTGCTGGATCAAGGACTGTAGGTGCCGTCGTTTGAGGCGTTGGAATTTTACCTAGGATTGGCAGCTGCATAGCGCGCTGAATATCTTTCTCTAAGTAAAGTACACCTGTTGATTTATCTAGCAGCAAAGCCAGCACTGACCCTAGCAGTAGTCCCAAGACACCGCCGACAATCAAGTCTTGCGTTAGACTTACAGACTGAGCACGAGGCTCAGACGTAGGTGTCACAATTTCCCAGGGAATTTCTCGCTGAGCTGAGTCAATTTCTAAGGCCGCCTGCTTCGCCAAAAACTGATTTAAGTTTTCTGTGGCAATTCCTAGTTCTCTTTGGATGTCTACGTATTCTCGGGAAATTCCTGAGAGTTCATCCACATCTGAGCTGAGTCCCTGCATCGTCTGATTTAGAGAGCGTTCACGGGCTTCTAAGGCTCTCATTTGGCTTAACAGATCGCGCTGAGACTGTTCGCTTTGCTCTTCTAGCAATACCAGCAAGTTATCACGTTGTTCCTGTAGAACGTCCATGTCAGGACTGCCTTCAAGATAGAGCGTGGATGCTTCTGCAATTTGCGTATCTAGCTCTAGTAAGGAATTCAAAAGAGACTGGTATCTTGGATTTGAGTCTAGCGCGGTAGAAGAGGCTTGCTCTTGCCCCCCACCTAGCTGACTGCGCAAACTTTCGTAGGTAGCACGGTTTTGCTCTAGCTCTATTTGTAAATCCAACTGTTGCTTGGAAAAGGTATTGACCTGACCCGATAGCTGTGAGCCCCGGGCATCAGGATCAATAATATTGTAGTTTAGTCGCAAAGACTGTAGCTGATCTTGGAGCGACTCTACCTTATTAGTTAGATCTGGTAGTTTTTGTTCAACAAATTCGATTGCCCGCCGAATATCAGCCTGCTTAGATTCTAAACTATAGGTGAGATAGGCTTGGGATACGAACCCTAAAATCACTTGAACTGTTTGGGGATCAGGATCTTGTAGGGATACTCGAATAATATCTGAGCCGTTACCGAGCTGATTTACCCGCAGACGACTGACTAAGGTTTGATAACAAGGATCGTAGCTAACCTCTAAAGGGTCAGTGAGTGCTGCGCTCTCTGGTGTAGAAGGACAGTAGTTGGGATATTGCTCCTTAATGCCTTCAATGACTGGCTGCAATACGGCCGGTCCAGTCAAAATTTTGAGCAGATCCCGACTAACGGCATCTCGCTCTTGGCTAGTAATTGTTTCAGGGACGTTGGAGATGACCTCGGTTTCGGTACTTTGAGCTTTGACTAAAATTTCAAAGTCTCCGCTATAGATCGGTTTTTCAGTGAGGACCCTAGCTGTCGCTAAGCCCATACTAACCACGGTCATACCCGCAATTATCCACCATTTTCGCTGCAGTGTTTTGACTAAGGCACCCACATTAAGACCGCCTTCGTCTTCTGGTGTCAGCCTATCTTTGGCTATCCAAGTTGATGATGAGGGGACGGTATCAGCTCTCATAGGTCAGGAGATAAAATTATAGAAGTTGATAGTAGAGTGAAAATTAGAGTCCAGGGATATGAAAGATTGTTCTTAGTCGAGGATATTGAGAAATCTGAGGGGTGAGAAAACGTTCGTTATCACTTGGCCGACGGGGCCTAGAACAGTTGCGATATCATCACTAAGTCGTGCTAACCCTGATGGATTGACAATGATCACATCGTTATTTTGCAGAATCGGGTTGTTCTCATCGTTAATACCTCCGGCAAAATCAACCGGTATTTTTCTACGGACGACTGTGCCATCGGGATTAAGCCGGATTAGCTCCGCATCTTTTTCTCGTGCTCGTCGATTGAATCCTCCTGCAGCTAGAATAGCCTGGCTCAGTGAGGTATTCGGATCTAGCTCAATTGCTCCTGAACGGGCAACTTCACCAACGATATTGACCCGGATGGAGTTAGGTGAAATGCTAGAGCCCAGCACTGTGGGAACTTCTTCTGGATTTAGTGCAAGTGCTGTGGGTACAAATATAGTATCGTTGGCCTGTAAAACAACGTCCTGATAGACGTCACCTGCTTCTAACAGCTGCCAGAGATCAACATCAATGACTTGGGAACCGCCGGAGCGGGTGGGTCGGACAACTTGTACCTGGCGGATATCGGCTCGAGGTCTGATACCTCCAGCGACTTGTAAGGCTCGCGTTACTGTTGTTGGTGTTGACGAGCCTGATGAGGCACCGGGAACACCTGCATCTCTAGTCGTTGCCTGTCCACCGCGAATTGTGTAGGGACCTGGTCGATATACTTCGCCAATAACAGCTACATTGATGGCTTCACTGACGCTAGCAGCAAAACTCGCGTCAGCTAGTAGTGTGGAGTCTTGCAGAGATATCGAACCGGTGGGAATAAAGATTGAATCTCCATCTCGTAGAGAGATGTCATATTGGGAGCTACCTGTTTCTAATAGTCGCCAGAGATCGGTCGTAAAGGTTTGTTGGCTACCGTCACGTCCGGGACGCTGAATTTGAATCTGGCGAATATCGGCTACTTGGGTAACGCCACCGGCTTTTTCTAACAGCTGAGTCAGTCGAGGCGCTTGTGTGCCTGTTTGAGTCAGGGTATAGGCACCGGGACTGTTGATCTCTCCAGAAATACCCACCTGTAATGGACGTCGATTCAGCAGACTTAAGGTCACTAAAGGACGTCTGAGATATTGGCCATATTGACTAGATAGTAAGGCCGTTGCTTCATCGATAGTGAGACCCGCCACGTTGACAGGACCGACTAAGGGCAGATTTAGTGTGCCGTCTACGGCCACCTCACTTTCACCGCTATATTGTGAGACCTTGAAAATATCGACGCGAATAACATCGCCAGCTCCTAGAGTGTACGCTGTTTCAGCAGGTGGAGCTGTATTGGGTGCTGTAGCCGGATTGCCGGGGGCACCAGGTAGAGAGGGTAGCTGCTGCGCAGAAACCGATAGGGGGGAAGAGATACTGGCTGCTAGCGTAATGCAGAGTAGGGCTAGCTGGGGTAGGGGTAAGGAACGGGGCAACATGAGTAGATTGCTTATGTTGTAGGACGATTGGGGTAGGTAAGAGCAAGACCGGCCAGTCTTGGAGACTACATTTTCACCGCTGTCCTCAGCAAATCAGCTTAGTTTTGGTGCAGTCCTTTAATTGGACTACCCCGTCTAATCGGTTTGGAATATATTTTCAATAGCTTTTTAAAGATTCTAAATAAAGTCGGATAGCATTTTTACTTAGAGAACTAGTTATAGAGCTGCATTTGTAAATCTACGAAGCAGACATTTTGTTTAATCTGTGCGGAAAGTACTTATCTCATGTGGAAGCTAAACATAAGCGCAGTCTTCTTTTTGCATAGATCCAACGATTTAATTGGTTCGATTTCGTGACAAATCAAAGATATTCGTCTATGCTGTGCAATGTGAAGGGTGTGTGTTGAACAATCAAGAAGCTTGAATTGTCTTCCCCTGTAAGCTAAGTGTCTTCTCTGAGTTGCGATCGCAATCACTGATTTATCAATTAGCAACGGAAACAGCTTGTCAACGTTTGTTCTAACATCGTAAACCGGTGAATTTCCAATCTACCTCCGCATCTATCTTGACTAGGAAAGTCTCCAGTACACCCAGGGTATTTAGAAAGTTTGAACCAGTTTCAGGTTTTACTTCAAGCAACATTATCTATGTGTTTCCAACCTGCTGTAGGTGAAATGCCACTCAGACAGTCCGTGTCTTATGAAAAGAACAGATACTAGCCTGTTGTGCGCTTGTACTCATTCAGTTGAGACATGAATGTCCACCTAGATGTCTGTTTATCGTACTCACTTTTCTCCGGATCTATTCCCCCGCAGCAATAAATAAGAATTGTTATACGCATGTGCTCTTTCAGAGCTTAAATCGCAAATCGGTCTATTACCTATGACTACTGGCAACACTGTTGAAACTAGGTAACAGATACCTATCCCGCAGCCGAGGCGATTGACAGCTCTTATACAGTGGCATCTCATACCAAATCATTTTCGTTAACCGACCTCAAAAATTCGAGAATTATTATGCTGTATTCAACTAAGTCTAGTATTACTAGCCTTTGGCAGAAGAGCACCAAAAAGCTGGAAACGCAGAATGTAATCGGATTTCCGGTCACCGCAGAATCATTTGAGACCCAAGTTGACACCATATTGGCATGGGGCCGTCAGCGATTGAGTAAGGCCGTTTGTGTGGCCAATGTACACATGCTGGTCGAGGGCAAGTGCGATAAGAAATTTGCACGAGTCTTGCATCGAGCTGACATGCTAACTCCCGATGGTATGCCCCTTGTGTGGCTGACCAGCCGACTAAGAAAGCGCCAGCAAGACCGCGTTGCCGGTATGGACATTATGTTGAGCCTGTGTAAAAAGGCAGCTCAGCAGAACATTAGTGTCTTTTTCTTAGGCTCTACACCAGACGTATTATGGAACATCGAACAGCGTCTAAAAAAGGAGTATCCTGGCCTGAACGTTGTTGGTATGGAATCTCCCCCGTTTCGCCCATTGACAACACAGGAAGATCAGGCACTGATTCAGCGAATTAACAACAGCGGCGCTGGTCTTGTCTTGGTATCTTTAGGGTGTCCCAAGCAAGAACGATGGATGTACCATCACAAAGGCTGTGTAAAGGCTGTTATGGTTGGACTTGGTGGAGTATTTCCTATTTTTGCTGGAGAGAAAAAATGGGCTCCTGTTTGGGTTCAAAAGAACGGCTTAGAGTGGCTATATCGTCTAATCCAAGAACCTAGAAGGCTGTGGAAGCGCTATGCGAAGACAGTTCCTTTGTTTATGCTATTGGCCTTTAAGCAGATGCTAAAAGTCAAGCTAGGTCTAGAGCCCCGGTTTGGTGCTCCTCGTGCAGAAGTAGTATTGGGGAAGTAGTATTGGGGAAATAGTCAATAGGCTGCTAAGGAGATCTTTCTAAGGTATCTTTAGTCGCTAACAAACAGCCTGTTGCATACATTGACTAGAGCGATGCATGTAGCAGGCTGTATGCTAAACGCGCATATCCACAGAAAGTTCTGTACTTTAGGGACAGCTGCAGAACTTAATTTATTACCTAACTTAGGAAACAAAAAAATTAGGCTCCACTGTTGGACGTACAGACGTTCCATGGAACATCTCTCTAGCATTAGTGTTTCGACCTTATAAAATCCTTATATTTAGCTAGCAACATCAGCTGGCTGAGGATTCAAACACTGGTCAGAGAAAAAACGAATGAGGGAGCCAGAACTGCCAGAGACTCTTAATATAGAGACGCGGTAAGCTATTCTTTTTAGGGTATAAAATCTATTGAGGATTAGGGTCAATCTTCAAGATGACATTAGCAGTGGAACACTGTTAAATAGCAGCTGCTACCGAGCGGTCCCATTCCTAAATCGACAATAGCAAAAATGTATATTATTACGGAATAAATGACTGATGATTCTATAAAGAATTATTGGCAGCATATACAGCTGAGATAAAGCGATAGTTCTAGCGCCGATCTCCACTAGCTTTCCCGAAAGTATCTCTGTGTCAGGAAAACTATAGTATTGTGCGTGCGGGCTTAGACTAACGTTTGTGGGTTGCGAACTGTCAAGTATATTTATATCTCTACTCTATGAAAATAAAGCTACCAGGTGCCCTTCGTACACTAATCAAAACAACCCAGTTTTGGCAAGAGAATTATCTCATTCTTCAAGAGTTTAAATACTTTCGTGGGGTCGTTTTTTTAGCTCTTCTTTTTGCTTTAATTGCAGCCGCATTCGAAGGGATAACGGTCGGATTTATTGCTTCCTTTTTACAAGGACTAACGAATCCAGACGAACCCCCGATTCAAACTGGAATCCAATGGTTCGATACGGTTTTTCTAGCGACTCAGGCTTCTGCTACAGAGAGAATTTATAGGCTGTCCGGCCTGCTGCTATTGGGAGTTTGGCTACGTGCAGGCTTTGATTATCTCAGCTCTATTTATGCTAAAAAGTCTTCATTAAATCTGGTTAATCGTCTGCGAGGTCGGATTTTTGACCAGTTAGAAAGTTTTCGTCTCAGCTACTATACCACCGTCAGTCCTGGCGCTCTGATGAGCACTATCCGGGGTGAAGTCAATCAGGTTCAGCAGGCGTTTAGTGTCCTGTCGACATCTATCGTTCATGGCTCCAAGGTTCTGGCTTATTTAGCATCAATGCTATTTTTGTCTTGGCAGCTATTCTTGATTTCTACCCTTGTCTTTGGACTGATGTCTGTAGGCCTCACAACGCTTACTGCTAGAGTTCGAGAAGCCAGCTTTGCAGTACCAGCTGCCAATAAAGCCTTTACTGCCCGTGCCCTATCGTTTGTTAATGGTATTCGAACGGTCCATGCTTCGGGTACGCAAGAATTTGAGCGAGAGCGTTTCTATGCAGCGGCGCAAAGAATTCACGACTCTCAGATTGCGGTTGTTAAACTGTCAGCCTTGGTAAGACCTTTAATTGAAGGACTGGGGGTTACTCTGCTAGTCGGTATGGTTGTCATATCGTATAGTCTTTTAATCTCTACCGGTCGTCTGAAAGCAGCGGAGCTACTGACGTTCTTATTTGTACTTATTCGAACGACGCCATTAGTCTCATCTCTCAACGGCACTCGCGTTGGGTTTATCTCGTCTCAGGGGGCATTACATGCTGTAACTGACCTGCTTAGACGAGATGATAAGCCTTATTTTCATGATGGGAATAAGGTCTATCAGGGGTTGCAGCGCTCTATCGATTTTGTTTCGGTCGACTTCTCGTACAATCCTGGAGAGCCGATCCTGCATGATATTACGCTCTCGATTAAGCGTGGGGAAACAACTGCACTGGTGGGAGCCTCAGGCGCAGGTAAAACGACATTAGCAGATTTGATTCCGCGTTTTTACGACCCGACTCAAGGGCGAATTCTGGTCGACGGGGTGGATTTAAGTGAACTAAAAATCAACTCATTACGGCAGAGGATGGCGATTGTTAGCCAGGACACGTTTATTTTTGCAGCTAGCGTAGCTGAGAACCTGGTATATGGTGTGGAGAACGCCAGCGATACTGATGTTATTGAGGCCGCCAAGGCTGCCAACGCCCTGGAGTTTATTCAAGAGCTGCCAGAAGGATTTGAAACCCAGCTAGGTAATCGGGGGGTCCGACTCTCGGGAGGACAGCGACAGCGAATTGCAATTGCCCGTGCCCTGCTTCGCGATCCTGAAATCCTGATTCTCGATGAAGCCACCAGTGCTCTAGATTCGGTAACAGAGAAGCTAATCCAGGATTCACTCGAAAGACTATCTAAGGGCCGAACCGTGATTGCGATCGCGCACCGTCTGTCTACCATTGCCAACGCAGATAAGGTCGTTGTGATGGAGAAAGGCCGAATTGTAGAGCAAGGAAGTTATCAAGACTTGCTGCAAGAACAAGGCAAGCTATGGAAATACCACCAAATGCAATTTGAGATGGGCAACACTCACTAGCGATGCTTACCCTGCTAGATGTATTTTGAGCTAGAGAATTACCATGACGAAAACATCACCAGAGTTCCAGGTCAGTGTTGTCATTGTGTCAGACTACGAAGCGAGTTCTATTAAATCATGGAAAGTTGAGGAGCGCATGCTCCAGGCATTTGCAGCCCAAACGTTCGATGAACCCTTTGAAGTATTACTGATTGACAACGAGCAATACCAAACAAATGTGCCCAAGCATTTGTATGACATTATTCCAAACCTGAAGATAGTGTTCTCATCTGAAACTCAGTCTGCTCGACTAAAAGACTACGGGGTGACCTTAGCTTCTGGAGAGCTTATTGCCGTCCTTGAAGCAGATGCGCCCCCTTGCGAGGTATGGCTGCAGACCTTAGTAGCGGCATTACGCCAGTGTCCTGACATGGCAGTAGCCACCGGGAGAACATCTTACGGTAACGAGAACACTTACAAGCGGGTGCTCAATTTACTAGACCGGAGCTTTGATGATCTGGGTGAACCTGGTATCACGCCTCACATATCGAACAACGGAGCTGTCTATAGACGACACGTGCTGGAGCAGTTTCCATATCCTGATGCTGCCACGCCTTTTTTATCTTCACGCTTACGCAATCGATTGATCAGAGCCGCAGGTCATAAGTTTTATTTCCATCCAGACGCCATCACATTTCATGAAATTGGGGGCTGGGGATTTATCGTAGATGTACGTCGGAATATGGGGTACTCAGACATGAATACCTTTTCGAATAAAATTGGCTATTCGGCGATTCCGGGCTTAATGAAGCGACGAATCAAAAAAGAATTGTCCTATTGCAACCGCCTGGGCACAAAATATCTACGCTGGTGGGACTGGCCTTTGTTTACAGCGATGGTACCTATTATCCCTTGCTTGGAAGTACCTGGAATGCTGGATGCGATCAAAAAAACAGAGATCCCTAAAACGGCTTATCGGTAGGCACTAAAGCAATAAGCGCAACATCAAAAATAGTCAGTCAAAACCAACAATTCTAAACGTAGTAGAGGTTGTTAATTATGGAAAATAATAGACCAATTTTCATCGTTGGCTGTCCCCGCTCCGGTACAACGCTGACTCGCAGCATTATCGACGCACATCCTAATATAGCCTGCGGAGCAGAGACTCATTTTCTCAAAGATTTTGCAAAAATCGTTGATCAACACTGGGAAAGACTAGAAAGATATGATTTTCCAAAAGAGTATTGGAATAAAAAAATAGCTGACTTCTTTGAAACCTTTAAGTCTGAGTATGCTCAAAAGCAAGGTAAGAAAAGATGGGCAGAAAAAACCCCAGGCTATGCGTTCAAACTTGATTTTATTCATTCACTATATCCTGAGCTACAAATAGTTCATGTTATTCGAAGCGGATATGATGTAACGCTGTCTCACTTAGATCGATGGGGCTATAAAAAAGCTGTAAATGCGACAAAAATTTGGGGTGAGAGCATAAATCGCGTGAGGGATTTTGGTCAGTCTCTTCCTGATAACCAATATTTTGAAATTCGATATGAGGATCTGGTAAAAGAGCCTGAGAAAAACTGCAGGCTTTTATTCGAATATTTGGCTGAGCCTTGGGATCCTATTGTTCTTGAGAAGGGATGCTATCAAAGCAACTTAACTGAGTCACGACGTAAAGAATCTGGTGAAACATCGGCACTTTACCGATCGCGTGTTGGCTTAGGCAAAAAGAAATTAGATCCGTTACTAGGAATGTTATTGAGTTTTAGATCGGGAAGCTTGCTAAAACAGCTAGGCTATTAACTTAAGAAAATCGCGGTCTATCCTGAACTTTGTTATGTCTGAAGCATTTTTAGGATCAGATCTCAAGATTCAATCCGTTGCCTCACACATACCTCAAAAATAATGAATACTCCTCCTATATTAGAAGACTTAGAATATATCAGGCAGTTTGGAAAAGTGCCAACGCGCTATGTTGGTCTTGTCGGTAGAGGAAATCTCGGAGATGAAATCTTAGCTGACGTTATTTGCGCTTACTTTAAACAGCGGCTCCGTCTTTATAGTCCTATGCAGATGGGCCCTTTAGTGCCCTATGCGGAAAAGCTATTGGGATACAAGGCTTATTTTTTAGGCGGAGGAACCTTGATCAAACAAGTTTCCGAGCATCTAAAGCGGATCAGAAAGCTGCAGTCTAAATATCCGAATGCTAAATTTATCGTCTTTGGCACCGGTGTTGGCGACATCGCTATGTGGGAAAAGTTTGGCATCAAGACCGATATTGAACCCTGGAGAGAAATACTCAATAAAAGCGATTTTCTAGGCGTCAGAGGGCCAATCTCAAAACAATATCTAGATTCTTGGAATCTAGATAAGCCGGTCAAAGTCATTGGAGATGGAGCTATTCTGCTGGCTAGAAACTATATAACACCTAAGACATTAAACCGTTCTATCGGCTTAAATCTTGGTTCATTGCTGACTCGCGACGGTAAGTTTCACGGCGGTGATGAACAGGCTGTGCATGACTTCTATATCAAGCTCTTACGTTATCTAAAATCAGAGAACTTTAAGGTAACGTTCTTTCCAATGCAGGCATTCGAAGTAGAAAAAATGACGTCGATTGCTAAGGAAGCAGAGCTAAGCGAATTTCAAATTTCTCCAGCATTTAAGCAGCCCATTGCCGATACCATTGCTAACCTCGAAGCCCAGGACATATTTATTGGAGAAAGACTGCACTCCTCTATTTTTGCGACCTGCGCCTATACACCGACCATCATGCTGGAGTACAGAACTAAGTGTTTGGATTTTATGGCGTCCATCCACTGTGAGGACTGGAATATTCGGACAGATCAGTTAGAGCTTGATACGGTTGTTGATCGAATAAATTATTTCCATAACAATATGGAAAAGCATCAAAGATTACTGTTTTCAGAGATGCAAGATAAGGTTAAGACCCTTCATACAGCTCGAACAGAGATTATCAACATTGTCTCTGAGGCTTAAAGCTCTGGATGTTGGTCTAGGTTAGCTTATTAGCAACTAGCCAGACTCTAAACTGCTTAGTTTTATCTTAAATCTAAAAGGCTAATTGCTATGAGCTTTGTATTTATTCTACCTATTGTTCATCCTCAGCGTCGTAACGTTAGCAACTACCATCATGTAGAAGTAGCTCTCAAACAAACGCTAAAATCGCTGCAAAATCAAACATATAGCGATGTCAAAATCATTGTTGTTTGCTGCCAGGTACCTGACTGGGCTCATCAACTCAATGAGAACATATACTTTTTAGATGTATCAAATTCTGAAATCTTTAGTCCTGATAGAAATATAACCAAAGTCGATAAAGGGCTGAAATACATTTTAGGTATTCTCTATGCCGCTGCTAATTTCCAGCCAAGCCTATATATGCTGGCAGATGCAGATGACTATGTAAATACTCAGCTGGCTGACTATGCGCTGAAGTCGCTCAGTGGAACGTTTGGTCGGAAAGATATTGATGGCTATTTAGTGGATAAAGGGCTTCAAGTTGAAGTAGATGTCTCACCTGAAGAACAGCTTGAATATAAGACAGCTTATCTGATTAAAGAATTTAATACATCGTGCGGTACCTGTCGGATATTTAAGCAAGAAAGCTTAGCTCAAAAGCTGCTTGAAATTGACGCCAATATCTTTCAAGAATCCAAGCAATGGATTTCCAATCCATTAGGGGTCATTACTAAGGTTCCATCAGAGCTTTGCACGTGGCTAGATGGGTTATGTAACGATAGCTATGAAGAACCCTGGCATGTTGTCAATGTGCTGGGCAGACATATTAAGCAGGGAAAGTATTTTAATTTTATATTGTTTCCCCATGTCGGAGCGGCCAAAGCCTGCGGCCATGGTAATCACGATGGTCCTCGATCAGGTGGGGTAAATCAAAAGAAAATCATCGGGCAGTTAGCCACCAGCGATTTTAGAAAAAAGTTTGGCATTGAAGAAAAAGGCACGTTGGATTTTGGCCTGATATCAGATCTAAAAATGAAGGTTGCCTTTCGGTTAAATCGAAGCTGATGCCCCTGTGGAGCTGTTTAGAAAAATGTATAAATCGTTTAAGCGAAAGAACGCTGCAATCCTTTGATTATTCTGTGAATATTTAAATTATTTGGCTATTTTCTTCAGATTCAATTCTCTCTCTAAGTCACAGGAACTGTCGATGAACTACTCGAATAGCATTATTTCTAATACTATTAGTACCCCATCACCAAAAAAGGTTAAATCCCTTCAATGGTCAGGTCTGCTGGATTTAGTTAAAAAAACGACAGCAGCCGATCGAAAAAAATATCAACATAAAGGACGTCAAATGTCTGCTAGCAGGCTTTGGCATCTGGTTTTTCCCAATCTGAGTCAGCCGATTTTTATCATCGGTTCTCCTCGTTCTGGGACAACGTTTTTAGGCGCATGTATCGGCAGCCTGCCGGACGTCTCATATCATTTTGAGCCCATAGCGACTAAAGCGGCCGCGCGCTGCATTTATGAACAAGAGTGGGGCTTTCGAAAAACCAAATGGTTTTATCGTTTGGTCTATGGATGGCTCATGAGAATTCACGCGGATGGAGACCTGCGCTTCGCTGATAAAACACCTCGAAATTGCTTTGTTGTGGACTTTCTTAACCAGGCGTTTCCCAACGCACAGTTTGTTCATATTATCCGCGACGGTCGAGACGCTGCCTTGTCCCATAGCAAAAAACCGTGGATGCAGGCCGCCCAGGCTAAATCCCCAAAGTATGAACCGGGAGGCTATCCCTATGGTCCTTATGCCCGCTTTTGGGTCGAGCCAGAGCGGATTGCTGAATTTGAATCAACCAGTGATATCCATCGATGTATCTGGGCCTGGCGACAGCATACGGAGAATGCTCTAGATGCGATCGCAAATATTCCGCAGGATCGCTACCATGAGCTGCGATACGAGGATCTAATCACCAACACCGAATCAGAAACCGAGCGTCTGCTTGATTTTTTAAGTATTGACAACCCGGCATCGCGCCAGCATTTTCATGATGCGGTTTCTAAGGTGCGCCCTGATTCAGTGGGTCTATGGAAGAACGAATTATCAAGTGAGCAACTGCAGCAGGTCGAGCAAGAAGCGGGTGAGCTGCTTAGAAAACTAAACTATGCTGACTAAAAAATGGCCATGAGTACATCAATTAATCAGTCACCTAAAAGAGTGTTTGTAGTAGGCTGTCCTCGTTCAGGAACAACGCTGCTGCAAAGCATCCTTTTAACTAATCCTTCCATTATTTCTTTTCCTGAATCTCATTTCTTTATCAATCTGTTTAAACGGCGCACTGACTTTCAAAAAAAGTTTAACCTGGCTTCTCGCTATTCGAGACCAGGTTTTGCCACCTTTATGGAAGAGTCAGGCTATCAAACAGTAAAACCGGCTTTACCTAAATATGCTGTGAGTGTCAAACAGCAAACTCAAGTATTTGCAAGGACGCTAGACCGGATTGCAAGACAGGAAAAAAAGTCTATCTGGCTGGAAAAAACACCCGATCATGTGAATTTTATTGAGTTTATCGAAACTCACGTAAAGGATGCTCTGTTTATTCACATTGTTCGAAATGGTCCAGATGTCGTTGCTTCTTTATATGATGTCACCCACAAATATCCCCAGGAGTGGGAAGAACCTTGGGAGATAGAACGATGTGTGCGTAAGTGGATGACCTGTGTACAAAATACCTCTAAACACTTACAGAAACCAAACCATCTGTTAGTCAAATATGAAACACTTGTCAATGATCTAGATGCCGCGAGTCAGAAGCTGTCGAGCTTTCTTGAGACCGATATAGATACCCACTTATTGAAAGATCGCAAAGATGCTTTTAAGGATATTGCCTTAACAAGAGAGCCATGGAAGGCCAACTCTGCCAAACCTGTTTACCAAAAGGGTAAGGACAAGTTTTCTGCGCTTTTTGATGCTGGCCAGCAGCAGTATATTTTGGATGCGATCGCAAATGGAAAATTAGCCACTATCTAGAACTCAGCCCCCTTTAGCTAGTCTTAAAGGGTTAGAAAACTGTCTACTACACCTCCGCAGGCTATTACTTTAGATTTATGCTTTAAAGGCTAATACTGTAATTCTTAAACCCAGATAGAACCTCTAAATTACTATTCCTAAGACTGTCTTATTTATTATGCTGAAATCGTTGGGTAAAACAATTAGCTCTCCCATCTTAAACAAGTTTAGCCTGGGCAATATTGCCATGTTTCACATTGGGCGTAGCGGCAGTACGGTCTTAGGAGATTTACTAAACCAAAGCCCCAAAATTCTTTGGGATGGCGAAATATATCATACCTATGTCGATTGGGGTGGCCAAAAAGCACTCAGAAAAGGCGAAAGTCCTATTATTGATCCAGTTCAACTGCTTCATGCTCAAAAAATTAAAGCACGTAGACGATACTATGGCTTTGAAGTCAAGTTTTACCATCTAGATCGTACGAATATTAGCCTGTCAGACTATATCCAACAGATTAGCGAGTTAGGCGTTAGCCATTTCATCATACTGAAACGAAAAAACTATTTACGAAAAATCGTTTCTAGCTACGTTTCTTTTGATAAAAAACAAGCAAATCTGAGAACGATTGATGACTCCGATCATCATTCAGCTGAAACAAAGCCAACGCTGCATAAAATCAATCTAAACATTGACAGCATCAATATCGACTCTACTCAAAAACCTCTGCTTGAGCATCTTAACTACTATCAGGACCGGTTTCAGACTTTAGATACTGAACTAGCCGATCAAAAAGTATTGCGACTCACCTACGAAGAAGATATCGCCCAGGGACCCATAGACGGCTATCAAAAAGTCTGTAACTTTCTAGATATTAGTCAGCATCCAGTCACCGTTCAATATGGAAAAACTAATCCATTCAAGCTGTCTGAAATAGTCGAAAACTTTAGTGATGTAGAAAAGGCACTGAAGAATACCGAATTTGAATGGATGCTATATGAATAGGCTAGATAGTCACATCGTTTTACTCTTTGGATCTATCTTTTAGTTTTCGATATCTAGACAAACGGTCAAGAAGTTCCCTCCCAGATTTAACTATTATTGCCAGCAGTAGAGATCTATGAGAGTCCTATTCGTTTCTAATACCTTTCCTACCGATCTTCGCGTCAAAATTCATGGCATCTATAAGCGGATGGGGCTTTTTGTAGATGCGATTAAAGACCTCGCGTCGATTGACTTTCTTTACTACGTTTCCCCTAACTTTGATATCTCTTCAGCCAATGTTGCCAAATTAGAACAGGAGTTTGCACAGCACTGGCAAGGGGATATTACCCTGACTCTATGTCATCGTTCAACCCGCAAACATCAGTTTCTGCGACGTCCTAACTATCTACCGGGTACTCTCAACTTTTTTCAACAAAAACCCTACATTAGCGTCAGTGGCAAACAGCAGATAGCCGCGCTAGAAGCCTGTCTAGAACGCAACCCTGATGCCATCTTTGCCCATCGGCTACAGGCCATGTGCCCGCTGATGCTAACCAAAGCCAAGCTGCCCCCGATCTTCTTTGATCTAGACGATATCGAGCATGTTTCCCTTGCTCGTCAGCTACAGCAACCGGCTCCGTACCGCAAAAAAGATCGTGCTCACACTCTATACCTGCCGACTCTCAAACGTGCGGAACTCAAGGCTATCCGTACAGCCCACAAAACGTTTATTTGCTCTGAACAAGACCGCGCCTATCTCAGCGAGCAGCTTCAGCTTCCGGGTATCGTTACCGTCCCTAATGCCATTACCCTGCCGGCTCCCCAGCCTCTGACATCTGATCCTACGCTTTTATTTATTGGTTCGTATACCTATGCGCCCAACGTCACGGCTGCCGAGTTTCTTATCGAACAGGTGTGGCCCCAGGTTCATCAGGCAGTACCGGCTGCCAAACTCATCATTGCAGGTGCGCATCCGGAAGGTATCCGCAGCTATCAGACTCCGCCAACTGGCGTAGAATTTACCGGATTTGTTGAAAATCTTGATGAACTATATCAGAAGACTCGAGTTGTCTGCTGCCCAATACTTTCGGGGAGTGGTACTCGAGTAAAGCTGATTGAAGCCGCCGCCTATCGTAAACCCATTGTGTCTACTCATATTGGAGCAGAAGGGCTAGATCTAGCCGATGAAGATGCCATCTTTTTACGAAACCATGCCGAAACGTTTGCAGATGCTTGCATTGAGCTGCTTCAAGATAACCAGCTGTGCCAGCGTCTGGGCAGCAACGCTTATGCCATAGCCTCAAAACGATATGACAGAACTCAGATTCTGCAGCAGATTCAACATCATCTCTAGTTATGGATATAGTGACGACATCGAGTACCCTGATACCTGAGATATCAGTAATTATTCCTACCTACAACCGCATCAAAATGCTAGAGGAAGCGCTTGCCAGCCTCTATGCCCAAGAGTATGACGGCACGGTAGAAATTATCGTGATAGACGACAACTCAAACGATGGCACGTCCCAAGCTATTCAGCAAAAATATCCGGATGTTCACCTGATTGCCCTCACTGAAAATAACGGTGCATCCAATGCTCGTAATCAGGGAATATTGGTCTCTAAAGGTGAGTTTATAGCGTTTCTCGATTCGGATGACCTTTGGGAGCCCCACCACCTACAGTCCCAGATGACCCTGCTAAAACGTGAATCTGTTGCCGAACATCAAGTGTATTTTGGCATCAGCGACATCTTTATTTGGGAGACACCTACCAATAACAAGTATAAAAAGTCTCAAAAGCCGAAATCCAAATATTCATCAGCACTACATCACCTCCTTTCAGGAGGTAGTTTTGTCTCTACCCCATCGGCTGTCGTTTTTCCAAAATATATGCTGGATGACGTTGGTTTATTTGATCAGAGTCTGCGGTTAGCAGAAGATACCGATCTCTATACCCGTGCTATTCTCAAAGGCTTTCAGCCCGCTTTTACAGAACAGGCATCCGCTATCCGGCGTAAGCATGACAGCGGTCAGGCCATGACCATCAAAAACATTGAACCTAGAATTAAAAATCGTCTCGATGCGTTGCAAAAATACTATCCCATTGCCAAACAAACGTTAGGTGATGTGGGGCAAAGAAGAATTTATTCCGAAATTTATTCAGACTTTGCCAGATACTACTATGAGGATAAATCCTACGGCGATTGGTTAAAACTGCTGGTAATTTCTGCTCGCTATAGTTCTCCACTGTTTGTGCTGCGTGATAACTGGCGCTATATCAATGATTTCTTTGGCAGAATCATCAGTAAAGTAAGCTTTGCAGGCTGATTTTAAAATCCTGCCTTTATCCCCTCTCAGTCGTATAAATATCAGCGTCCACCTTTAGCTATAGAAAGAATATGAGAACGATCAGCCGACTTAGATTGAAACCTAAAAAGCCCTCTATATTCTTTATGCACCTCCCTAAAACAGGAGGGACATCTGTGGATTCAGCATTTCAAAAACACTACGGTAGAGAACATATAAAAATAGAGGCATCTGAGTCGTATCAAGCCTCAAAGGTTTTGCATGACGATGCGAGTAAAGAGTTTAGCTACGATGACTGCTTTCGCTATCGTGAAAGTCTCCTTTTATACCATATGCATCTAGGGGCGCCATACATTAGCGGCCACATCCCGTTTAATCAGACTATATGGGAAGATACTAAAGACAGATATTCATACGTTACAGTTCTACGGCACCCCGTTAAGCGATATATATCCAACTACTTTTTCAATAAGTATAAGCAGACCGAACATTGTCGTATTAATGACACTCTTTCAGATTTTCTAGATTCGGATCGAGGTAAGTCATGGGGATATATGTATACCAACTACTTTTCTGGAAATCCTAATTCAGCCGTAGGTGCCCCCAGTCAAGACCTGTTAGAAACTGCAAAGACTAACGCGCTCAAATTTAACACTATTGGTTTTTTAGACAAGCTAGATAAGTTTGTAGGCGAGTGTAAAAGTAAATATAATCTGAAACTAAAAGTTCCCCACAAGAGAAAAAATCCCAAATCTAATCGTGAAATATCTCAAGCTGACTTGGAGAAGATAAACCACATTTGCCGCTTTGATGTGGAGCTTTATGATTTTATCAATCAAAATACGTCAAGCTAGCTCTGTTGCCAATGGCTGTGGTTCAGTTTGGAAGTATCGCTGTACATGTACCAGAAATCGGGATTCAGGCGAGACAAATTAAAAATTGGATCAGCATCACCCCCACTTTGTAAATATAAATTTACGATGGATACGGCTGCTTAACTTAGTTTATTTCATGGAAACTACGGCCCTAAGATTTTATGATTACGTCATTTGTATCCGTTATCATCCCCGTCTATAACGACTCCGAACGACTGCAGAAATGTTTGCAGTCTTTGGAGAGTCAAACCTATGGTCAACAACACTATGAGGTCATTGTTGTTGATAATAACTCAACCGAGGATCTGAAATCTGTTGTTTCGCAGTTTAAGCAAACCCGGTACGAGTTTGAGGCTAAGCCAGGCTCCTACGCCGCACGGAACAAAGGAATTGCCTGTGCCAGGGGAGACGTTTTTGCCTTTATCGACTCCGACTGTCTGCCTAGAGACTGTTGGATTGCAGAAGGTGTCCATGGATTAAAAAGCCATTCTGCCGACTTAGTAGGAGGTCAGGTAACCTTCACATTTTCCGCAGCAAAAGGGCCAGCAGAGCTGTATGACTCTGTCACCAATATGCAAATTCAAGAAAATATTGAAACTCGTAAGATTAGTAAAACCGCTAATCTTTTTACCTATAAATACGTATTTGATCGAATCGGACTTTTTCCCGCCCATCTAAAGTCTGGTGGTGATGTTATATGGACTCAGCAGGCTACCGAAGCAGGTTTTCAGCTGGTCTATGCACCTAAAGCAGAAGTCTTTCACCCGGCACGTAACTTCTGGGAACTGATGCAGAAGCAGTACCGTGTTGGTAAAGGACAGCTCAAAATCTTGCAAACTCAAGGGCAGTCTACGGCGGCTATTTTGAAAGGGTCTTTAAGGGGACTCTTGAAGCCCCCCTCAAAGCAAGAGGTAGAAAATCTGATCACGCGCAAACAGCTGCGACTAGAGACAACAAATTTGTTCTCTATTTGGCTGGTTAGCTGGATGTGTCAGGCTTCTAAAGGTCTAGGGCGTCTAAACAAACTGGCGGCAGAAAGCTCTTTACTAAACCGATGAATTTATACGACATTATTATTCAAAGCGCCACTGCTGCTCTGTTGCTCCAGCACCCTGAGCAGGGTTCGATGCCCCCTGGCCATAATGGATCGTACCACGACCCGGAAACCCCCGTTCGTAATACGGCTCATTGGCTAATCACCTTCTTAAAAGCCTATGAGATATCGGGAGAACAGACGTTTCTAGACGGTGCAAAGCGGGCGATAGACTATCTTTGTAGCCCGGATATTCGTCCCATGGACGCAACGTTCTGGCACCGTAAGAACCCTAAGAAAGACTTTTGCAACGGGCTTATGGGGCAAGCCTGGACAATCGAGGCGCTAACGGTTGCAGCTGAAAAGCTAGATATGCCTGAGCTGCTCACGCTAGCGGAGCAGGTATTTTTATTACATCCGATTGATAACGTCAGCGGTGGCTGGCAGCGAGTGGGGGTAGATGGTTCGTATTTGGCCGTTGACTATACCTTTAATCACCAGCTGTGGTTTGCCGCAAGTGGTGGCCTATTGAAGGGGCAGTCTGGGGATGTCGATGGGCAGGTGCGTCAGTTTCTAGATCGCCTACCGTCGCTTTTTGAAGTCTATAAATCGGGTCTCATCAGGCATATGATGCCGTTCAAACTATTTTCCATAGAGAAACAGGCACAGATTCTTCGCAAGCAGCTTCGACAGCTGAAGCAGCCCCAGGCTTTTTTCAAAGAAAAGGCCTACCTTCGTAAAAAAGAGATAGGCTATCACGGATTTAACCTGTATGCCTTTGCTCTATTAAAGCAGGTCTACCCTGACCATGATTTCTGGAAAAGTGCCAAGTTCTTATCTACCCTAAAATTTATTCGTTCTGACACCTACGCCCAGGAGATTCAGACCAGTAAATACGGGTTCCCTTACAATCCTCCTGGGTTTGAAATTCCGTTTGCCTTGAAGACATTTTATCCGGACTCCGACTCTCAGACCGAACAGAGCCGCTGGCTTTCTCGTCAGCTCCATTCGTCCTATGACTTTGAGACCGGTTTGATGAACAAGCATACCGATGATTTGATGACCCATGCTGCCCGCATCTACGAAGCAACCCGGCTGGATAACCTACCCCTAGATGCTACCGTTCTTCAAGCGGAGCTGGCTTAGCAAGATGAACAAGACCACACCGTTTGTTTCCGTGATTATCCCGGTCTATAACGATTGCGATCGCTTAAAACAGTGTCTAGAAATTTTAGACGCTCAAACATATCCTAAGCAGTCCTACGAAGTTATTGTGATCGACAATAATTCGACCGATGATATTAGATCTATCGTCGATGGATTTGAGCAGGCTACCTACGAGTTTGAACCGGTTCCAGGCTCCTATAGTGCCCGTAACAAAGGTCTTGGCGTGGCTAAAGGAGATATTCTGGGCTTTACGGATTCTGACTGTGCGCCAGCGGCTAACTGGATTGAGCAAGGTGTGGCTAATATTCTGAAATATCCCGGCTGTGGTCTTGTGGCCGGTCGGATTGATTTTTCATTTCAAGATCCCCACAATCCTCATCCGGTAGAGCTATACGACAGTCTGTATTTTCTTCAGCAGGAAAAGTACGTTGAGGAGGACCATTTTGGGGCTACGGCCAATGTGTTTACCACTCGACAGATATTTGACACGGTGGGAAAATTCAACGCCACGCTCAAGTCCGGTGGCGATCGCGAATGGGGAGAGCGGGTCTATGCCGCAGGTTATAAGCAAATTTATGCGGCCGATGTAAAAATTGCTCACCCGGCTCGTGCCAGCTTTCAAGAACTCAATAAGAAACTGCGGCGGGTGTATAAGGGGGGATTCTACATCAACAAAAAATCAGAAGTTCCTATCTTAGAGCTGCTGAGGGAACTCACCTTTGATATTAAGCCACCGGCCAGATTTTTATTTAGAGCACTGAAAGAAAGGGGGATTTGCGATCGCAAAAAGCGCTTATCCGTGGTCATTCTCTACATGTCGCTCAAAATATCTAAAGCGCTGACGGAGCTACAGCTCTACTGGCGAGAACATTTTAAGCTGCAGCCGGTTAGTTAATACGCATGTTCAACGAAGCATCGGCTATCTTTTACTGCCGTGCCTGCCAGCTTCCCTATAGAAATCAGATAGTCCAAACGTCTCTTCTAATACTATGTCTCCTAAGACTAACCCAACACCATTTGTTTCTATTATTATTCCTGTTTACAACGACGGTGACTTTTTAAAGACCTGTTTGGCCGCGCTGGCTAAACAGACCTATGCAAAAGATCGCTACGAGATTATCGTCGTTGACAACAATTCAGAAGAAGACGTTAGCCTCGTTACCAAGCCGTTTGAGCGGGTCATTTTAGCTCATGAGTCCACCCCCGGCTCCTATATTGCCCGCAACAAAGGATTAACCCTGGCTAAGGGAGACGTCATTGCCTTTACGGATGCCGACTGTATTCCACAACCTGACTGGCTCGAAACAGGTGTTGCTACCCTAACCCAGCGCGCCAATATTGGCCTGGTGGCAGGACGTATCGAGCTATTTTACCGAGACCCCAACAGACCTAAATCATTTGAGCTGTACGACAGCCTGACCATGGGATTTCCCCAAGAAGACTTTGTCAGAGACAGTCATTTTGGAGCCACGGCTAACCTGTTTACGTTTCGCTCTGTTCTAGATAACGTTGGGGGGTTTGACGAGAACCTAAAATCTGCTGGAGACCGGCAATGGGGTAAACGGGTTTACGATAGCGGCTACGAACAGGTCTATAACGACGCTGTTTGCATTCGACATCCGGCCAGATACTCTTGGGCCGATGTTAAAAAGCGGGCCATTCGAATCACAGGCGGTCGCTACGACTTAGCCAAACGAAGCTGGAGTTCTCGGTGGGCCGCGTTTAAAGATAAAATGGACTATCTCAAGCCCCCCTTTAGCAGCTTCTTTAGAATTTGGGCTGACGACAGACTCAAAGGCCCCCAACAGAAACTGCAGTTTACCATCGTAATGTTGCGTATCCGTGATGTAGTCATCAAAGAGCGGCTAAGACTTCAGCTCGGTGGTGGTACTCCCGAACGCAGTTAGATAGCTTAAATTTCGGCCTGATGTATCGCTAATTTAGTCCTATGGGTGTCAGTAGTTCTTCACCATTAGTCAGTATTGTTATCAATAACTATAACTATGGCGCGTTTGTGGGACAGGCGATTGATAGCGCCCTAAATCAGAGCTATAAAAACGTTGAAGTTGTTGTGATAGACGATGGCTCCCAAGATAATTCGCGGGAGATTATTAGCCGCTATGGAGACAGCATTATTTCTGTTTTTCAGGATAATGGCGGTCAAGCGGCAGCCTTTAATGCGGGCTTTGCTAAAAGCAGCGGCGATATCATCTGTCTTCTGGATGCGGACGATCTGGTGCTCCACCATAGGGCCCAGCAGGTAGCCGATATCTTTGTTCAGCATCCCGATATTGACTGGTTCTTTCACGAATCAGCGCCTGTGGAGGCCGAGAAAATCACTCCTGCCACCCTGGTTGAGCTGGGGGATAAATATGCTCAAGATCTTAGCCAGTCTGATCTTGAGATTATCGATTTTAAGACCCGGCTATGTAGCGCAGAGCTGCCGTACTTTGCGCCTTCTACCTCTAACCTTTGTTTTTCGCGATCGCTGCTCGATCGGTTCTTTCCATTGCCTGAAGTTAAAGGAACCTCAGGTCTGGCGATTTGCGACTTTTATCTAAGAATTGTAGCGGCGTGGCTGGGAACTGGCATCAAACTCGAAGACTATCTAGGAGTGTTTAGACTCCATGCCAACAACCTATATACCACTCAAGAAATCACAAAAAAGCAGAAGACCGACTGCGAGATATTTCTCTTTACGGCCTACTACCTATCTGTCAATTATCCGGAACTATCAAAGTTGAGTAAAAAGCTTTTCTCTAAAGCCGTTTGCCTCCACTGGCATGTAGCGCAGGAGGACTTTAACTATAGTGAAATAATCCAAAAATATAGATCCGATCTTTCCGCTCTAGAACAGTTTAACGTGTTGACAAAAGCCATTTTGTATTCCGTCAAGCTGAGACATTCAAAACTAATTTAGCTTATTTGAAATATTTATTATGCAGCAGCCTATTCTGGTTAGTATCATCATTAACAACTACAATTACGAACGATTTCTGCCTAAGGCCATCGATAGTGCCCTGGCGCAGACCTATTCCCATGTGGAAGTAATCGTTGTGGATGATGGTTCCACAGATGGCTCGCGTAAGGTTATTCAGAGTTATTGCGATCGCATCACCGCCATCCTCCAGGCCAACGGCAAGCAAGGAGCCGCCTTTAACAATGGCTTTCAGCATTCTACAGGCGATATCATTATCTTCTTAGACGCCGACGACTACCTGCATCCCCAGGCCGTAGAACGTATTGTTAGCGTCTGGCGTCCCGGTATTGCCAAAGTTCACTATCGTCTCTCTGTCGTTGATGGCGATGGCAATCCCAAAGGTTTTTCCTTTCCCCAAGGGGGCTGTTTAGACAGCGGCAGTCTAAGGGATACAATTTTGCAAACTAGCGGCTACTGCAGTGTTCCCACTAGCGGTAATGCCCTCAGCCGCGACGTTATGGAAAAGATGTTTCCGATTCCAGCAGAGTTTGCCACCACTTCAGACGATTATCTCTCGTCGTTAATTCCTTTGTATGGAGACACGGTTGCCATCGAAGAAGAGCTGGGTGCGTATCGCATCCACGATAGCAACCAATGGGCCCTAGTAGAGCTAGACAGCAGCCGATTTCGCCGCTTTATTGCCCACGACCTACAGCGCTGCGCGCTGCTTAAGGCCACAGGTCCGTCCCTGGGCTGTAGCGTTCCCGCCAATCTAGAAATCCGCCGATTTGGTTCGGTTTGGTCTCGGTTAGTGTCCCTGCGTCTAGAGCCAGCGCAGCACCCGGTCCCAGAAGATAAGCCTATGCTGCTGGCGCTGTGGGGGATACAGGCCCTCTGGTTTTATTCAAGTGAGTCCCTAGTTAAGCGCATTCTTTTTAGTCTCTGGTTTATCTGGGTGGGGCTAATGCCTCTCCCTTTAGCTAAACCCGCGATTAATTGGCTATTTATGCCCAATCAACGCCCTCGCCCTCTACACTCTCTCATGAATATTCTGCGTCGAAACCGGTCCCAAGACCACCCAACAGACCCCAAATCATCCTTACGCGTCCTGTTTGTTAGCCATACCTATGTGGTCGGTATCAACCAAGGTAAGCTGGCCGCCATTACCGACAGGGCCAAAGTTGGACTACTCACCCCAGACACCTGGCGCTCCCAAGGCTGGGACCGGGTCCTACCGCTGGAAACCCCCTTTCCCGATATCACTATGTTTCCCAGTAAAATTTTGTTTTCTGGACGGGGTGGAGCCTATCTGTTTAATCCGTTTAGAATTTGGCAGGCGATCCGTCAGTTTAAGCCGGACGTGCTTCAAGTTGAAGAAGAAGTCTTCTCACTTTGTACCCTACAGCTGGCAATTTTCTCCCGGCTGATGGGGCTACCTTTAGTTATCTTTGGCTGGGAAAATATGGACCGCAAGTTGCCTTTGGCGCGCCGCTGGATCCGTGACTTTGTTTTGAGCACCGCCTCGGTAATCTTGGCGGGCAACCGCGACGGTGGTCACCTGCTAAAACAATGGAACTATCGAGGCATCATTGAAGTGATGCCCCAAATGGGTGTGGATGAAGAGATTTTTTCACCCGAGCTGATTACCAGCTGTAACCGCAAGATTAATATTGGCTTTCTCGGACGGCTTGTCCCTGAAAAAGGGATTGACCTGATGCTCAAGGCGGCTCAGCAGCTAAAACAGCAGCATCTTAATTTTGAGATTACTCTTTGTGGTTCCGGTCCGGCGCAACAAGACCTAGAAACCATAGCCCAAGACCTGGGTGTGGACGACTGTGTCCGCTGGCAGGGGGCCGTTACCCACGAGCAGGTACCGGCTGAGATGGCCAAGTTTGACGTGTTGGTGCTGCCGTCTCGCAGCGTTGATACCTGGAAAGAACAGTTTGGCCACGTGCTGATTGAGTCCATGGTGATGGGTATTCCGACAGTGGGCTCTACCTGTGGTGAAATCCCTAACGTGATTAACCATCCTGACCTGGTGTTTGAGGAAAACAATGCCGAAGAGCTGGCTGCTATCTTGTCGCGGCTGGTGGGCGACCAGGAGTTTCGTCAGTCCATGGGAGAGTTTTGTCTCCACAGAGCCCAGCAAAACTATACCCACAAGCGGATTGCCCAGCGGCTCCATACCCTGTGGCAAAAGGTGCTGCCCCCCCGTTCGCTCTCCCCCAGACCGGTGGCGACATCAACCACTTCGGAGGCGTAGGAAAATTATGCGCGTCGTTATTGCTCGAACCATGGCCGAGTTTAGTATGGATGCCTACGCGACGGGACTGGTTAACGGTCTGCGTACGGTCAGACCGAGCTGGGACATTGTTGATCTGAGCCCTCACTCTGTTGATCGCCGCAGCGGGTCGGTGCGGGTACGGGCCCATAAAGCCTATGAACGATTTTGGAATTTTCCCAATACGATTCAGCGGCAGCAGGCAGATATCTACCACATTATTGACCCGGCTGAGGCCCATGCGGTGTACCGTCTGCAGCGGAAGTCAGACAGCAAAATAGTGGTTACCTGTCACGATCTGATCAATTTTCACAATCAGTACAATCTCCAGGGCTCGGTGCAGCTGCCTCTGGTCAGCCGACGGCTGTGGCTGTGGGCGGTGCATGGGATGACCCAGGCCGATCACATTGTCTCGGTTTCTGAGGCCACGGCTCGGGAGACCACTAAACTGCTTAATATTCCAGCCCATAAGATCACGGTTACGCCCAATGGGGTGAGTCCGCTCTTTCAACCTACGTCGCCTGAGGTGGCCGCATCTATCCGTCAGCGTCACGGTATGGCCGCTGATACCCTGTGTTTGCTCAACGTGGGCTCTAACCATCCTCGGAAAAACATTCTGATTATCTTAAAGGCCCTTAGAAAACTAAAACAGCAGGGACTGCCCGTTTGTTTTTGGAAGGTTAGCGCTGATTTTACCGACGAGCAAAAAGCCTACATCACGGAGCATCGTTTGGAGTCATCGGTGGTCTATTTAGGAAAACCGGCTCCCGAGGAGCTGATCCAGCTGTATGGCACAGCCGATATTTTGATCGCGCCGTCGCTCCAGGAGGGATTTGGTCTGACGATTCTTGAAGCAATGGCCACGGGGACTCCTGTGATTACCTCTAATGTGTCAGCGATGCCTGAGGTAGCGGGAGACGCGGCAATTTTGGTGAATCCTCACCAGGAAGATGCGATCGCAGCTGCCGTCCAAACCCTGTATCAAGATCCGACCTATCGGCACACCCTGATCGAAAAAGGTTTCCAAAGAGCCCAACAGTTTACCTGGCAAGCTACCGCCGAAAAAGTAGCTCAGGTTTACGAATCCCTGTTTACCAAAAAAAAATCCACTTCCTTGATCTGTAAGCCCTAGCCCCCGCTGATATTGACATGAAAGTACTGATTTCTGCCTATTCCTGCGAACCGGGTCAAGGCTCAGAGAGAGGCGTCGGTTGGAACGTTGCCAAAGAAGCGGCCAAACACCATGAGGTTTGGGTTCTGACTCGCCCCGACGAAAGCAAAGAGGCGATCGAAGCCGAGCTTGCGGCCAACCCCGTCCCCAACCTGCATTTTATCTATTTCACCCTGCCCTTTTGGAAAGATAGCCTATCCCTGGGGCAGTCCGGGGCAATGCAGATTCACTACTATCTCTGGCAAATTCAAGCTTATTTTGTCGCCAAGCGTTTGCATAAAGAGATTGACTTTGACCTGATTCACCACGTCACCTTTGTAAAATACTCTTCTCCCAGTTTGCTATCGGTTCTACCCGTTCCTTTTATCTGGGGACCTGTGGGTGGTGGAGAGTCGGCCCCGGCCAAATTCTGGAAAGACTTTAGCCCCCGTGCTCGTCTCTATGAGCTGGCCCGAGACATGATCCGCACCGTGGGAGAAAAAGACCCCCTAGTGGCCCACACCATTCGCAACAGCGCCGTTGTCCGCGCCACCACCGACGACACCGCCCGGCGTTTATACAAAATGGGGGCAAAAGATGTGGATGTGGTATCGGCCATCGGTCTATTAGAAGAAGAAATCGATATTCTCAAACAGCACACCCTACCCCCGGCTGAGCCACTACGCTTTATTAGCATGGGGCGACTGCTGCACTGGAAAGGGTTTCATCTGGGTATTCGCGCCTTTGCCCAGGCTAAGTTGCCCAATGCCGAACTGTGGCTGGTGGGGGACGGCCCAGAAGCCGACGCCCTCAAACAGCTGGCTGCTGACTGCGGTGTTGCCGAACAAGTAAAATTCTGGGGGCGTCTCTCCCGCGATGAGACCCTAGAGCGTCTAAACGAAAGCCATGTTTTGTTGCACCCTAGCCTGCACGACTCCGGTGGCTGGGTCTGTATCGAAGCCATGGCCTCAGGACGTCCGGTGATTTGTCTGGATCTAGGGGGACCCGCCGTACAAATTACTAAGGAAACCGGCTTTAAGATCGCTGCTAAAGATCCAGACCAGTCTGTTCGCGACATTGCCGCTGTTATGCAGCAGCTGGCCCAAAACCCTGAGCTTTGTCACCAAATGGGGCAGGCCGGTCGCCAGCTGGTCGACAACACCTTTAGCTGGACAGCCGTCGGTCAACAGCTGAATACGCTGTACGAGACCACGTCCAAAACGATTCCTGTCACTGCCTAGGAAACAAAATAGGCCTTAGGACGTACAGACGTTCCATGGAACGTCTCTCCATCCCTATCCCATCAATCTATACTCTCTTCTCTTGCTGCTATGCACGTGCTGATTCCGGCTCTTCATCGCCCGACCAAACCTACCGGTGTCTGTCGCCATGCGGTCAATCTGGCCCAGTGTTTGGCAGCAGCGACGAACGTCACTCGGGTCACTTTGGTGATTGGCAGCTGGCAGCGGGATTATTTCAACGAGGTATTTCAGCTAGACTCGCCTAAAATTCAGCTGGCGGATGTGGATATCAAAAACAGCTCGCTGGCTCGCAACCGTTGGTTTTTGTTAGGGCTGCCCCAGCTGGCCAACCGGCTTAATCCTGACATGATTCACATGTCGTTTCCGTTTCCCTTTGTGCGGCAGTGGTTTAAAAGTCCTGTTGTCTCCACCATTCACGACCTTTATCCCTATGAATGTCCGGAGAATTTTGGCTATCCTCGCGTCTGGTTTAATCAGCTATTTCTACAGCAGTGTGTTCGTAATAGCGATGGACTGACCTGTGTCTCTAACTGTACTCTGACGGCTCTAAAAGACTATTTTCCGACGGTCAAACATACCAAGCAAACAGCGGTTGTTTACAACGTCGTTGACTTTGAAGGTGTCGATGCCAATATCCCCCGGCAGGTATCCCCTGGTGATTCGTTCCTGATGAGTGTGGCTCAGCATCGCAAAAATAAGAACCTGGATCTGCTGATTCGAGCCTACGGTGCCCTGCACCAGCGTCAGCACCTACGGGCCAAGCTTCTGATTGTGGGGAGTTCTGGTCCTGAAACGGAACATCTGACCCAGCTGGTTACCCAGCTCAATCTAGAGGATCAGGTGCTGTTTCTTTCGGGGCTGACCGATGGAGAACTGCGATGGCTGTATGAACATGCTTCTTTGTTTGTAATTCCGTCGGCAACGGAGGGGTTTTGTCTGCCGCTGGTGGAAGCGCTTACCCTAGCCTGTCCGGCTGTCTGCTCAGACATTCCGATCTTTCGCGAAGTGGGCTCTGCTAGATGTCATTATTTTTCGCTAGAGGGGCAAGACTCGGCATTGGCAACAGCGATGACAGCGGCACTCTCAGCCGCTCCGTCCTCGGAACAGACCGTAGATAGCCGATTTTCTAAACCGACCATTGCAAAACAGCTGCTTGATTTTTATCAACTAACTTAGATTTCAGTATCGGACGTACAGATGTTCCATGGAACGTCTCAGCATTAATTTAAGGGATACGTGGCCAATGCAAAACCGTCTACTGCTTTCTGGCATCAATGCTGCTCCTGAAACGGAGGGCCGAATTGGCAATACAACCCTGATCTTAGTTGGGTTTGCTTCTGCTTTTTTTCCTCGGCTGCTGGCCTCAATGGGAATTCCCGCCGTTATTAACTTTGTTCATTTTGGACTGATCCCCAGCGCTTTTTTGATCACTGTTTTTACCACGAAAACGCGGGATAGAAAGCGGCTTAATGTGGTGTGGCAGCTGCTTACCGGCATGGTTATTTTTTTAATCTGTATGCTGGCCAGCGCCATGCTTAACAGTGCGGGTATTGCTAATATTGCCCTTCAGTTTATGTTCCAGGCAGAACCCTTTATGTTTTTGGCGGCGATCATTGCGCTGCCGATGTCTGGAGACCGGCTGCAGCGGTTTAAGTATTGGGTATTGGGATTTGCCGCATTTAATCTTTTGCTTGCGATCGCACAGTCCATTCTCCTACCCATTGGTCTCTATCCCAAACCCGACGGCGGCACGCTGCAGGACAATATCGGCGGTGTCTTTGGCGGCGGTGGCGGCAGTGCGGCCAACTACATCGCCTGCACCGTGTCCTTCTATGTCGGGCTATACTTCTTTAACCAGTTCAAGCATCTGCCCGTGTGGGCACGGATCCTGCCTCTGATCGGCGCAATCTATCAAATTCAGATATCTGACTCTAAGCAGGTGTTTTTAGCGTTAGTGCTAGGCTGGGGGCTGCTAGCGGCTACCAAGGTAGAGAAACCGGCCAAGCTTTTAGTTTATTTCTCTCTCTTTACTCTGCTGATTGCCGCGTTTAGCTGGGCGCTGCTCAACTTACAATCTCCCATCCTGAGCCCCTATCAAAACTGGATAAACCGCCCGATCTGGGGCTGGGACGGTTTGGCTGCAGAAACAAAGTTTGCAGCGTTTAGAATCATTCCCACCCATTTTGAATCCCCCTTAAACTGGTTTTTTGGCCTCGGACCCGGACATACGGTTACCCGCCTCGGCGGCTGGGTCATGCGGGACTATGCCAGTCTTCTCGGTCCTCTTGGTGCCACTATTCATCCCGCATCGACTGAAGTGTTCCAGGTGGTCTTTGACAGCTATTTGCCTCAGGAGTCTACGATCTACTTTCCCCTATTTACCTGGGCGGGTATTTGGGGAGATGTGGGCGTCATTGGTCTAGCTGCCTATTTGTTTATCTGCTTTATTGTTTGGAAGCAGGTCTGCGTAGACGACTTTGGCAAGTTTTTACTGCTATCAACCGCTGTTTTTGGCTGTATTTTGACCCAAATGGAAGAACCTGGCCACATGCTGACTATTTGCTGTCTCCTGGGTATCCGCTGGCAAGAGGAGCGAGAAAAACAAATGGCGCGCACCGTTTCCCAGTAGCGGATCTATAGCCTGATCGCTGCACTCAATCAGCGGAGCCGAGCGTCAGTCCCGCTGGCGCTATTTTTTGTGACAAAAAATCTCCTGCACCAAACGCAGAGGACGCAGCAAGTAATATAGAAAAAATAGAGACTGTGGTAACGGTACAGCGGCCCTATCTGCCAGGGTAGGCTGCATTAGATCTCCCACAAAATTTACCCGGTTGCTCCAATTGGCCATCAGCCGAAACTGATGGAGCACTCGTCCCATGGTTAATCGAGAATCAATGTGAGCTCTTTTACCCAGAAGGATATTCTGCTGCACTTCCTCAACGAGAGTTTGCAACGAGGGTAGCGCCTGTAGCTGCTTTTGCACACTGTCGGGCAGCACCACTCCGTATAGGTTGTGCACCAGGCTCAGTCCCAACAGCAGCCGACGTGATACATCACGCTCGTCGGACAGTTCCAGCAGCAGCTGCCAGTCTAGTTCTGGATATTTATTGATGAGCATGGCCACATCACACAGCTTACCCAGCTGATTCCAATAGTCTTCGGCCCCCTGAGCACAGAGAACCAGAATTTGAACCTCGGGTGTAATGCTCAACACCTGTTTTCTCCCTATCTTTACCCCTTGGGTGTGATGCCAGATCCAGCGGGTATCAAATAGGGGAAAAAAGTGCTGGGATAAAATACCCTGGTGGATATCAAGGAAAATGCGATTTTTAGGATTAAACAGGCTGAATTCTTTTTGTGAGCGCAGGTAGGACGATTGTTTTTGGGGCGTCAGCTGTGCCAAACAGTTTCGTTCTGATAGGGCCATCAGCTTGTCACACTCGTAGCCATGGTTAATAGCTATTTCCCTTAGCGTTAGAAAATCATCTGGGTGAACCAAGAGGTCCAAATCGCAAAAAGTACGCAGCGATAAATCTCCATAGGCGCTGATGGCCGTTACCGGCCCTTTGAAGGTAATGGCCTTAATATTATTAGCGTCTAAAATGTCTAAAAATGCGATCAGCTCTCGTACTAAAAAAAGGGTGCGGCCTATATTACTCAAATGATAGCTGCGCAACTGTTTGAGTATTTCAGCAGGCACTTCCACAGCCGCCATGGAAGATAGGGCTCTGTGGAGCAATGGCAGCAGCCGATGGAACCGAGCCATTTTGATAGTCTTTTTCCAGTCCAGCTGACTGTGGTTGAGCAGCTCCTGGATCTGTTGTTGGCAGGCATTATCACCCAGCTGTTGTTTAACGCAGCATAGCAACAGCCTAATTTCTGGTTCTAAATCAACAGCATGTAAGGTATTCACGAACTTTAAAAGTAATTTATATAAGTATCGGTCGGCGACGGTTGTTTTTTAGAAGAATGTATCCTCAAAAATTCTGAGCTAGAGCGATCGTGCTGATAGATTTATCTCCTAAAGTAGCTGCCGCTTACCAGTAATTTTTAGCTTGAATTTCAAATAGGTGAGCGTAGGTGCCCTGACGATCCATTAATTCTCGGTGGGTGCCATTTTCGACAATTTGTCCTTTGTCCATCACATAGATACGGTCGGCCATTTTCACCGTAGAGAGTCGATGGGTAATGAGAATAGCGGACTGATCTTGGATGAGTTCGCGAAACTTTTTAAATAGCTCATATTCGGCCTTGGGGTCCATAGCGCTGGTGGGCTCATCCAGCACAATCACCTGGGACTCGCGTAAAAAAGCTCGGGCTAGGGCCACCTTTTGCCACTGGCCAATGCTGAGTTCTTCTCCACCATTGAAAAGCTTGCCCAGCATGGTGTCGTACCCGGCAGGCAGCTGGGTAATTACCTCATGGGCACCGGCATGTTGAGCCGCCTTAAAAATGCGCTCATCTTCCGGCGGCAGCTGAACATTACCTAGCCAAATATTATCCTGGGCCGACAGATGATACTTGGCATAGTCTTGAAAAATGACGCTGATCTGCTGACGCAGCTGGGTAATGTCTAGATCCCGCAGATCGATGCCGTTAAAGGTAATACGCCCTTCAGTCGGGTCGTAGAGACGACATAACAATTTGATCAGAGTGGTTTTACCTGAGCCATTTTCTCCTACTAGGGCAACAGTTTCACCCGGCTTAACATGGAACGACAGATCCTTGAGGGCCTGACGAGTGGTGCCTTCATACTGAAAACTAACCTGCTCAAATGTAATGCCTTTGGCGTTCTGCGGTGGACAAACCTTGGGCTGAGCTGGCGTCACAACCTGTGGCTGTAAATCTAGAAACTCATAGAGATTAGCCAGAAATAGATTGTCTTCGTGGAGTCCAGACAGCCCGGCGATAAATGATTTTAACCCGCTTTGTCCTCGCTGCAGGGCCTGGTGATAAAGCACGAGATCTCCTAGCTTGAGAACGCCCTGCAGGGCCTGATAGAATATAAAACCATAGATGGCACCCACCATCAGCCCTGCGACGATATTGGCGGCTAAAAATGAGAGTGAGCGCCCGGTCATAAACTTTAGTTTGGCGCTGTAGATTTGCGATCGCAACCCATCAAATCGCTGACTAAATAACTCCCCCAAACCAAACAAGCGAATTTCTTTAGCAAACTGTTCTCCTGTCAAAACCCAGGCAAGATAGGTTGATTTTCGTTCGACCGGTGTCCAGGTTCGCTGCCAAGTATAAAACTTACGCGTATAGTATACTCGCACCAACACAGTTGGAATAATTGCAACTAATAAGACAATGGTGATGCCCCAATGGAGGGTCAACAACAACCCCAGCATTGCCACCAATAAAATACCGTTTTGAACGACCAGCGCCAGCCGCTTTAAAATTTGATTAGGTCGATAGGTTGCTTCTTTTTGAGCTCGCTGTAATGTGTCGTGATAGCGAGGATTCTCGTAATAACTTAGATCGATCTCAACAGACTTAGCATGCAAAATGCTACGCATGTAGTCAGATACTTTTTGGGCCTGAGACGATGTGACCAGTTCTGAAAGTGCATTCGCGATCATGCCCGTCAGCAGTATTACTGCAAGACCGATCAATAATGGCCTACTTTCACTTAATAGCTGTGGCGATGCTGCTAGCTCTGGTTGCGCCGTCACCGCATCGACTAACAGCTTTATTAAGTAAATCTGTATTAACGGATATAATCCCTGGATGACCAGCAGACTCAGTTTAGCCATGGTCCAACCAGGACTGCTGCGCCAGACTAACCGTAAGGCTGGTACCAACCGCTGAGTTTGCTTAAAAACCGCAACTAATTTTTTACCAGATTGCACGGTAGGTTAACCCCTGATTTCTCAACCGATGTTTCTTTCACATGTTTCTCTACCATGCGGACTAAATCAGGCAATTCTTCTAAACCAGGTTTTCGAGTAAAGCGGTGATAGGATACCTGCTTGAGCAATTGAGTACATTGTTGAAAGTGCGTCTGCATTGACTGAGTGTCACGCAGGACATCCATCGCGCGAGTATGGCTAACCAAATATACAAATGCGTCCTTAAAGCTAAGCGGAGTAATGCTGTGACTATCGCCTTTGGATAATAGATAAATACTTTGTAGTGGCAGCTGCTCTTTTTGGAAGCCTGTTTGAAAGTGATAGGCCCGTTTAGCAGAGTGGGCATAGAGAGATTCTAGGCTGGCCGGATCTTTACCCAGCGCCTCTGCGGCTTGAGACGTAAGCTTACACTGGGGAAACGATGGAACCACCTTCGGTCTTTCCGCGTCCTCTAACCTAATGGCCAAGACGTCATCGGTAATCACACTATGGCCATGGGCATGGAGTGCGGCAGCCAGAGTTGATTTTCCCCAACCTGAGTGCCCCAAGAACGCAACTACCTTTCCCTGTATAGCAACGCTACTTGCATGCAGAACCAGAAACCCTCGCTGCCGTAAGATAACTGACATACAGCCCCCTAGGATATTAGGGCCGATCATCTCATGGGTAACCCCTTCAAAAGGCGTAATAGTAATAAACTTGCCATCTGAGATTCGAATTTTTCCTATCTCTGCTAGCTGCCCAAAAATATCTTGGGTTGGATTAACTGTGTCAGGATCAGGTTGTTCTCTAGAATCTCCCAAGCGGATGATGACGTCTGGCTCACCTTCGGTGTTAGGCAGTCCTGATAGCGGAATCTCTGAGTGGAGACATAGCTGATAAGCAGAGTAACAATACATGATTTACAAAAATACGTCTACTTAGACTTAAGCTAAAAAATAGAAACAAGGCAAGGGATCAGGATTTTGTAAAGCTCAACAATTAATGCTGGAGAGACGTTCCATAGAACGTCTGTACATTGAATAGTGGAGCTTATTTAATTTTGTTTCCTAAGCATAGTAAAAAAGGGGATCTAATGAGATGCTTTTCGGATCCATTCAATCCATTGCTATAGCTACAGGCGGTGATGACCTATTAAGCTTTAACAAAGATGAGCGGAGAGAAGTTTAGCATCTATTAAATCCCCTATACGTTAGTCAGAAGGGTTAACCCTCACGATTGGTCTTTAATCAAGACCTCCAATCAGAAGGACTAAAACCCAAGAGCCAAAGGGAGCTATTGAAACCAACCAGGTTGGATGGAATAAGACTATTCCCAGGGCCGACAGCTCCCTATTAGCTGGCTTTGCTCACTAAATCAGGTCCTCGAAGTCGATAGTCACATCTGCAGAACCAACGCTATCGATCTCTAGGTCGTTTGCGCCTTTAGGCAGGTTAGTGAAAATAACGCTATCTCCAAGATCGATAGCTCCACTACCCTTGGTGAGCTTCTGTACACTACCGTAAGCTGTCAGACTGGGCTGAGTGTATGTCTTCTTAGTCATTGTGTGTCCTCGAATTACATCAGTTGAGTTAACAGTTGGTGATACTCCCTGGTTTGGACTTACAGTTAGGGATACCTGCCCTAACCTGCCAAGATAAACGTTGTTGGCAATGAAATGTCTCTATATACGTTTAACCCAAAGTGCCAGGACTGTTGCTCGCCACACTATAAAACAGTCCTTTGTCATGGAAGTAGCTGTTCTATTTGACTTGGGATACTGTTTTACCGCATTCCAGGCATTTTTCCAATTGTCAAGATTGACATATCCAAGCACAGAGCTGTTGTGCTGATTGAGAGCTTGCTCAAATAATGGGCGATTTATATTAAGTAACCCATTGACAAAATTGGCAGTCATATCGGCTTTATCGCCCCGCCATTGTATGGCTTTGGGCAATATATTGTTGAGCCCCTGACGCATAACTATCCGACCAAACCCTCTCCTAAATTTTTGGTCAGATGGGACAGCTAGGCAAAATTCAACTAACCGACGATCTAAAAATGGATGGCGGGCCTCTAAACCAAAGGCTGCTGCACAGCGATCAACCGCTTCAAGGTTCACTGATAGTACGCCTTCTGTCATTGTCTGCCAATGTCTTTGGCGTACTGCTCCCGGTGCAATTGGTTCGGGCGTATATTTGTCGATACGCTCTTTTAAACAAACCTGCTTTGCAAAATTAGCGTTAACTATTTCTCCTACTTTACCCAAATCGTCAGCTGGTTTTTTAGATGCTCGATAAAATTTCTGTAAAATTTTATTGAAAACGGGTCTAATTCCTTGTCTGATCAGTAAACTGCGCCGTGAATACTGGAAACGATGGTGAATATAGTTAACAGTCTTGGCAAATGCCAGCCACTGTCCCCGTTTACTTAACCGCCTCAAAGCTGGCAAACCATAATACGCCAGCATATAGTTAAGGGGAGATTTATAGTTTTTACTGGCAATTTCGAGAGCCTCGGAAAGCTCTGGCCATTTTTGCTGAAATGCTAGCTCATGTAGACGATCTAGACCATGGGAAACAACGGTATCGCCGTCAAAGCCATCAAAGACAATACGTACATTGGCCTCATTAGCAGCCTGATTCAAGCGCCAAGGGTAGTGATGACTAGGGCCTAATATGGGCTCATCCTCATAGTTCCAAATCTGATCCACATCATTTAAGGGACCAAAGGTATCGGCATGAATATAGTGAGGAGTATAGCCACCTTGCTTTAATACCTCATCAATATAGGGGCGTTCATCACACTCTTTGACTGTGTCAAAAATATTGGAAAATGTATGGAGTGTTTCTCCTGTTGTTTCACTTAGGATTTTACGAGCGACACAGCTCACTGAAGAAGAGTCAAGACCGCCACTGAGATGGGAGCCGACCGTAAAAGCGCTTCTTAATCGACACCTGACGGCTTCAGTAAAAATCTCACGAAAAGCCTCTGCATAGGCTTCGTCTGATTCTAGGGTGAGCTCATAGTCAGGATTTAATGTCCAGTAGGTGTCAATCTTGATTCCAGACCCATCAATCCACATGCGAGAGGCGGGAGGGAGTCGTAGAATCTCTTCATAGGTAGTTATTGCCTGGTCTTCAAGCATGAGGGCCAGGTAGTCCGCGATCCGGGTCTCATTAATTCGTCGAGGCACCCAGTCTAGACATAGTAATCCCTTTATTTCTGAGGCGACTGCAAAAGATCCGTTGGGCTGGTGGTGATAGTAAAAAGGCTTTACTCCAAAATAGTCACGGGCACAAAATAACTGTTGCTTTTGACCATCCCAAATAACAAAAGCAAAGTCTCCAAGGAGGTGCCCTGGGCAGTCACTGCCCCATTGCTCATACGCTGCCAGAATGAATTCGCTGTCAGCGATTTTTTCCAAAGGTCGATCGGGCAAGGACAGGACCTGAGCTAGTTCCTCTCGGTTATCAATGCGGGCATCGGCTGTAATGGCTAAATCGCCCTTCACTAGAGGAAGCTGCTCATGGAGCGATTCTGGTGTTGTCCACAGCATGCGATGACCCAGACCGATGGAGCCCTTACACCAGGTATCTGATCCATCAGGTCCGCGATGTGCCAGGGTAGTCATCATCTGGCACAGCTCACTGGATGCAACCGGACGCTGATTGAGATGATAAATACCTGCGATCGCACTCATTGTTTTACTCCATCGGCAGAAAGCGATTTAAATCGGCCTAAATTATTGAGTCGGCCAACAATGACGTGATTGCGATACTCAATCCAGGCATGGGCTTCCAGAGTATTAGCTACCCCTTTAGCTACACCAATGTGCAACTGATGAGCATAGCCATACCGGGTCAACAGCAGCTGTGAGGTTAGTGCCCGAGCCAGACATTTGGCCCCACCCGGAGCGTACTTACCCGCAACATTAACGGTCCATACAATGAACTTTACCGAGACAGCCTGAGGCTGATTCTCGCAGATCCATATCGAAGAAAACTGTGCCAGCTTTTGTCTTAGCAGATTAAAGGGCAACAGCCATAGCGCCAGCCGAATACTATTGAGCAATAGGAAGCTATAGAGTAAGGTCCTAAGTTCACGACCCGAAAGTTCAAGTAATCTATGCAGCTTGCTCATGACTTACCTCAATTAGGCTAGCCTCTTTCATCTCGATCAAAATCTTAGTTAGATCGTTCTGGCAAATATCAGGTTGTACCTCATACTCTTCAAGTAAATGGTGAAGAATACTGTCGAATGTGCAAGGGGTTTGAATCAGTTCCCAAATTCTTGCCCCTAGCTCATTAAGGCCGTAGTACATACCTGTCGCTAAGTTTAAAATAACGGCTTCTCCGTCTAGCTCAGATGCAATTTGGTCTGGAGTAGTGGAGATAATAGCCGCTGAAGAAATATCTAACATCTGAGAAGACATGGGGCTCTATATAATAAAGGTATTAGATTTGAAACAAGAATTCTGTTGTAAAAGGCCAGAAGCTTAAGTGGCTCAGATGGTGTCATCCATATCTAGTTCGGCAAGTAGGACGAAACAGGAATAAGAATTTTAGAAGTGCCAAAAATTAATGCTGGAGAGACGTTCCATGGACGCCCAATAGCGAGTCTAATTAATTCTTTATCGCAGATGCGAGATATTGTTTTCTAGTCAAATAAGAAAGAACTGCACCAGCGTTCGTGAAAATCGAAAGATAGGCTAAAAAAAGGTGTAACGTTATGACTTTTTTCTGAAATTAGAGTGGCCTATCCGAACAATTTTTATTTTTTCAATATTTGATTAGGGCTCTTCAACCTATCCTCTTTATCTTTAGGCTGGGCAGTGCTACTAGGCTTCTCTAAGACTGCGTTTTTGTCTGTTTAACATTGCCATCGCTGTATAGTAATACACCGTAAACAGCATACCGACAAAAATCTGTGCGCCCCAGGACCCGTGCCAAAACTCAAACCACCGGTCTCCCCAGTAGGCATGGGCTAGGGCCATCAGCATAATTCTTGGCACATTAAAAATGAGACCCACAGCCGCCCCTACTAGCATCAGTCTGGCGATTTGCAGACGAGTCCGTTTAAAGAAGATTCCTAGCAACAGACCCGTAACAGCCATGGCCACCGCCATATTAAAGCCGTTACAGCGCCAGGCTACCTCGACAGCACCTCCAGCGGGCATTGTAATAAAGCGGCCTTGGGCAGTGGCGGCTTGTCCCATCCATTGCAGTGCTTGAGTGCTGACAGCCGCCATGATGTTTTCTAGAAAGTTAGGCGGCATTAGAAATCGCCAGGTGCCCTGGGCAATAATTCCAGGACGGGTATAAACCGTCATAGGAATCAACAGAGTTGTTAAGGGATACTGAGTAAAAAAGATAGCGCCCCACGTGCTTAAGGTGATTCCAGCCATGATAAATAGCCAAATCAGCGCCTGGGCCCACATATCTGCTCGGAAAAACGGAAATATGGCCACACTTCCCAGAATAATCAAATGACCAATAATTTTATCTTCCTCGGAAGCCGTTAGCTGTTTTAGCTCCTGACGCTTTTGCCACAGTGGAAACAGACCCATTAGAGCAGCACAGGAAATTAGCACCAGTCCAGTAGAACCGCTAATTGAACGAATTACCAGGTCATAGATCCACAAAGGGAAATAGAGTAGACCCACCGTAAGGCCCAATAACACAATCCGACCATGGTTAGTCTTGACTTGAGTATGTAGCCACTCAATACTTTGCTGGCCAATCTGCTGTATCCAGCCCATAGAACCTCATTATTTCACTCTGGAGATTAATCGCAACAACACCCAAAGAGACCTATAAATGGTGCCTCCAAAAGACACTGCGGCTACCCTCGCTTAATGCCCAATCGACCTAGACCGAGCATGCCCAGTCCGACCGCAATCAGATTTCCCATACTAGCTACGCCAGCTTTGGTGATGCCTTGACGAGCATTTTGCTTCATCGTTGACGCCTGATTTGCCAGCTGCTGAGATGCCTGCTGCAGCTGTTCTGGAGTAACTGATTCGGGAAAATCGACACGTCCTCCTCTTGCTTCTTCTAGCTGAGATTGTGCCTGCTGTTCTTGGTTACTGATGTTTTGTAGAGTTTCACTCTGAAATATCAGGCTGTCACGGATAACCAAAATGCAAGAAAGCATAAAGGCCACTCCTAAAACCAAGCAGATAAACCCTAAAACTCGCTTTAGCTGGCGTTGACCCAGCCAGGCGTACATCAGAAGAGCCGTGGCAAACAGCAAGACAATACTGCGATCTCCTATTTGCTGTAATACATTGACACGCCACTCCAAAGAGAAGGGGGCAGGCGGTGTGCTTAGAACCACCGTATCTACTAGAAACCCTAGCAGGCAGGTGAGTCCAACGATCGTGCATATGTTTTTGCCTGCCGCAGAACTACCTTGACTGGCTACAGGAGAAGCTGATTGGGACGGGAACGGTCTAGGAAGACTTGTCATAGCAAGAGAGATAGATGACGATATAAGCTTTTTGGTGATTCTATGGAACTATATGGCTTAGCATGGAGACTGTTTAATCAGACCCAGCTGCTAAATCGAGCTAATAAGCGCCCTGCTTACTGAATACAACAATAATGGTCCTCAAGATCAGCAAAAGATCGTAGCCTATTGACCACTTTCGCTGATAGTTCAGATCCATCCGCACGATTTCATCAAAGTTTTCTACGTTGGAACGTCCGTATACCTGCCATTCCCCCGTCATACCCGGTTTGGTATTCAAACGCTGCAAATGAAAACTTGAGTATTGTTCTACTTCTTCTGAGGTGGGAGGACGAGTACCCACTAAGCTCATGTCTCCTTTTAAGACATTGAAAAATTGTGGCAGCTCGTCTAAGCTCGTTTTCCGGATAAACTGGCCTACACGGGTCACTCTGGGATCGTTTCTATTTTTAAAGATGTGTCCGTCGGCTTCATTCTGCACTAGATGCCTAATTTGATCGGCATTGGTGACCATCGAGCGAAATTTTAGCATCGTGAACTTTTTCCCCTTTAGCCCACAGCGCTGCTGGCTGTAAAAGATAGGGCCTGGTGTATCTAACTTAATAGCCAATACAATCGGGAGAAATAGAATTACGGTAATTGTTAGCCCAAGCAAAGCACCTAATATATCGATACATCGCTTGCGTTTGCTGTAGACAGAATAATGTGTTGAAAGAGCAATTACCGATAGGGGGGTGGGAAAATATGTGGAGAGTCGCATAACACAAAAGTTATTGAGATCAAAGGCAGATATCTGTAATCCCTTTAGAGCCGGCTGGCTACTGTCTTAATAGAAATCTTTAACAATGACAGAAAGCGTAAGGTGCACTTAGTCAGCGAATAACTTGTTGCGCGCTATATCTCGTATTCAATTTGTTCTAATCTTGCAAAAGACAACAGTCATATCTGGAAGATAAAGACTAGCTTCATATAAGTTTTATCAACTTTATTAAATGCTTACATTGTTGGCCCTTATTGATACTCCGTATACAACAATAAGTTTGGCCCCTAGGGTGAACTGCCTGGAAGATGATTTATGACAAAGCCTGTGCGCATCTTGCGCATCTATAGTCGAGCAGAAGTTAGGCCAGCCTAAAGCTTTTTATTCGGTAAAATCCCGGACATTTTCAAAAATCCCTGTAGAAGGAGGTAAGCCAAGTTACATTGTTTCTGTCTTCGTTGTTGGTATGACTTATTCTTGGAAACCCACTAATTCTATTCAGTCCTGGCGATGGTTATTGGCTCGTCGGGATGAGCAGCCCTACCAACATCGAGAAGAGTATCTAGACTCAGAAAGTCTGGCTCCTAAGCTGGCCTATTGGACGGACGAGCTTGCGATCGCATCGCCATCATCTGCCGCATGGCAGTACCATACAGCGTTAGCTATTGGCGCTACGGTAGTCTGCTCTGCTGGTGCCCTGATGCAGCATACAGAGACCGGCTTCTGGCAGCCGATGGATACGGATGCTTCTAATGCGGCCAACACCGTTAGCAATAAGCAGACGCGGTCTGATAGCGACGAGCAAGTGGCAACGCCGCCCATTGTGACACCCCAAACCCAGGCAAATGCAGCCTTTAGCTCAGCTAACCGCGACAGTACCTGCCAGGACAGCACCTGTAAGGGGCTAGAGTTTATTGATCAGCAGCTTCCTGAAATCAAAGATCAGGTCCGTCAGCTGCGCGATGAGATGCAGCGGTTTCAAGAACGGCATACAACCCAGAATCTACAGACCCACCGTACGGTTTTAGCCTATCGCAGCAGCGACTTATCTCGAAGACAGGCTGAACTAACGGTGCGATCGCAGCGGCTCGAACAAAACCTTGAGAGTGTTACCTCTGTTCTAGCTCTGCGACCTGACGAAGTTGGCTACATCACCGGCCTACTGCAGACAGATGCCGACTATCAGAGTCATCTGCAGCAGCTTCAGCTTCTAGAGAACGATATTGCTAACGAATTTAGTAATCCAGAGATCGACACCACCCAGCTTGGCGAACTATATGCAGGCTATTACCAAATTGAAAGCCAGCTGCGACAAATAGCCCAAAATGCTTTAGCAGATTATGTGTACGTCGCTAGCCAACAATCGTCTGATCCTCTTTGGCAAGAGACCGGCTATCATGCACCGCTACAGGAGCTGATAGACCTGTCCCATCAGCGTCAGATGCTTGTCATGGAAGAAAGCACCCTTAGCCAGATCGAACTAAAACTCACCGAGCGCCGAACTGAGCTAGCCAGTCTTCTAAGACAATATGCGACGATGCAGCGTCAGCTAGACGGTCACAATCAGATCCTGCAACAATATGTAGCTAAACGCCAAGCGCTACGGAATGAAGTAACCTAACTTCCTTGATAAAAAATCGTCGTTGCTAATCTATGGGATGCATCGGTCTGCCGAGAATACCAAGGAAACGGTGTCTTGCAGATAAAACCATCCCGAGAATCAGCAACGCCAAAATTCTAATAGCTGTCTCTCCGAAGTAAGGATGTCTCTGTTTATTGATCAGAGGCATCTTTTTTATTGGTCCCTTGTTTGAAGGATAGGCCAATCTGTCGCTGCTGCTATCTAGCGCGCTTTTGCTGCTGCGATCGTGACGGTCAGCGATGTCCTATTGGTTTTGCTTAGTCATAGCCTTTCGGCCTAAAGAGATAGCTTTTGTCGATCAGCCGCTCTATCAGATGCTTATCGTTTTGTATCCATTAAAGATGGCCTTTAAGACATCTATTAAGCAAAAAAGCTTCAGCAAATAAAAGACTGGTATTATCTAAGCATATCTACCTTAAAAGACGTCTGGGCCTGAAAAAATAAAGCATAGCGAGATAAGTTAGCATCAGTCATAAATATCGTCAAAATAAGGAATTAATAGCCATATGCGATGCAGCATAAAGAACGCTTAAATATCAAGCCTGGGTACTTCAAAACAAACAAAGTCATCTGTTATATAGTTCTAGGGTATCTGATTATATGGGTTGATCTCATCCTATGTTACAGACCCCATAGAATGCTCTTTATATGTAAAGAGTGCTGAGACAAAAGACGTTAGCGTTTATGAGAGTTTCCATACTTTAATAACGTATCAAGTTTCTATGTCATCAAGGTGTATCATCTTGTATTCTGCTGAAAGCTACGCAAGTTTCTGAAGAAGGAAATATCTAAATAAGGGAGTTTAATTGGCCACAGCATCTGTTTTATTTGCGAAATCACCCTCCTGTGCTGTGTAGCTTTCACTAAGCCCTGATTCTAGAGTCATCTGCCATCTATCATTCTTGACTTTTTTGGTTTTGTTGTTCTTTTTGCTTGATGATGTTCAAAAAGATTTCCTGTATTATGTTTGGGGCTGCCGCGGCATCCCTGGTTTCGGCAGTTGAGCCTGCTCAGGCATTTAGTCTGTACTCTTCTAGCAGCAGCTATAGTAGCTCGTTGAGTTCAAACTCTTTCAATTCTTCTAGTGGTCTAGCCTATAGCTACAGTCCCTCCTCCCTATCTAACCCTAGCACAACAAATTTATTGTCTCAGGCACCCCAGCTCAGCAGCGGTGGTGAGAATTGGCTATATGCCATTCCTCTTGCCCTGCTGATATGGATGATTGCAGAAGGATTAGACACCACAGATGACGGTGGCAAAACACAGCTTGTCATAGGAGAAGATCCGATTCTTTCTCCACCTGTTATTATTCCCGATGGCGAGAATGGCGGTGGTGATAAGTCTCCTGTTCCTGTTCCCAGCCCAGCGCTCTTACCAGGACTATTGGGCATGGGAGCTGCTGCAGTGCGCAAACGCAATCGGCAAATTCAGGCCGATCAAGCTTAACTCTTGGCTGTCCTCGAACCTATTCTCAAGATTTTGACCTACGACAAAAGGGCAATTTAAACGCTTGTGATTTATCGCTATCAAGAATTAACAACTCACCACAAGGAGGACTAAATAATTTAGCGGACGATTAGAAATAAGAGCGTTGCTGATCCCCGATATGACTGCTTGGAAAGAATACTGATACGTAGCTGTTTCTACGGATCGTTTCATGCTTCAAATCGGCAACGGCGAAATAAGAAAATCGCAAGCTGTAGGTAACTGAGAGGCTACCTGTCTAAACATGCTTGCTAAGGAGCAGCTGTCTATCTCTACTGTCCTAGAATACGCTCGGCCACCTCGAAAATAGGTGACGCCGTAATTATTGGGTATGGATCATTTGAGCGTCAAAAATCAATACGTCTCCAGGTTCGAGTTCAACTAAAGCCCGGCAGATTTTCATGATTGCGATGGCCGTCTAGCTCAAATCAGATAGCTTTCCCATGGGGTATCTCAGCGTCTACGAATACCAGAAATTAGTTCTGTCCCTTAACGGAATTCGATACAAATTGAGCATCTTGTGCCGTTAGTCAGCCTGTGGGCTGTCATCAATAGGACTGTATTGCCGATCACAGTGCCAGTGGGGGCGTTTTTCTAGAGGAGCAAAAAAAGAGCTGCGTGCTATCAGAATAGAGATCTGTTAGGAATAGGGCTTAGAATCTGTAAGAAAGCGACGGATGATTTAGCCTTTGTCTTATGGATAAGCCCGTTATTCTCACAATCGACGATGACCCCGCTGTGCTGCAGGCTATTGCCAGAGATCTGCGAAAGCAATATGGCGATCGCTTTCGTATTGTACGAGCTGATTCAGGGGCAGCAGCCTTAGAGGTTACCCAGCAGCTAAAGCTGCGCGGCAGTACGGTAGCGCTGTTTTTGGCAGACCAGCGGATGCCGGGAATGAGCGGCGTTGAGTTTTTGAACCAGGGCTCAGAAGTTTTTCCCAAAGCAAAGCGGGCGTTACTGACGGCCTACGCCGATACGAATGCGGCCATTGATGCGATTAATACAGCACAGCTAGACTATTACCTACTCAAGCCCTGGGATCCGCCAGAGGAAAAGCTGTACCCGGTGCTAGACGATCTGATCCAGGACTGGCAGGCTACGTTCAAGCCAGCATTTCAGGGGGTCAAGGTCATTAGCGATCGCTGGTCGCCTCACTCCCATGCCCTACGGGACTTTCTCTCACGCAACCAGGTTCCCTACCGCTGGTTAGATATCGAATCGAGCCAGGAAGCCCAACAGTTAGTTACCTATGCAGGAGAAAAAGATAATCCCTGTCTGCCCTTGGTGCTGCTGCCCGATGGCAAGAAGCTGGTCAAGCCCAGTACAGCCGATCTCGCCCAGCAGGTAGGTATGCAAACAGAGGCCGAGAACCCGTTTTATGACCTCTTGATTGTGGGCGGTGGGCCAGCTGGGCTGGCGGCTGCCGTTTACGGTGCCTCAGAAGGATTGCGAACTGTAATGGTTGAGCGTGAGGCCCCCGGTGGTCAGGCCGGGACTAGCTCTCGCATTGAGAACTATCTAGGTTTTCCAGTTGGACTCAGCGGTAGCGATCTGGCGCGTCGAGCTGTTACCCAGGCAAAGCGGTTTGGTGTCGAGATTTTAACACCGCAGGAAGTCACAGGTATCCGACTAGAGGACAACTACCGAATCGTATCGCTGTCAGACGGTAGCGAAATTAGCTGTCATGCGCTGATCCTGGCTATGGGCGTGGCGTGGCGACGCTTAAATGTTCCTGGTGTAGAGCAGTTTACAGGCGCTGGAGTCTATTATGGTGCGGCCCAAACTGAGGCAAAAGCCTGTCAGGATGAAGAGGTCTATGTCGTAGGCGGTGCCAACTCAGCCGGACAGGCCGCGATGTATTTTTCCAAATATGCCAGCAAGGTCCGCATGCTGGTGCGAGGCGAGTCGCTGATCAAAAGCATGTCGCAGTATTTAATCGATCAGATTGCTGAAACTGACAACATTGAGGTGATGCCGTTTCATTCTGTTGTAGAAGCTAAAGGTGGCGACCGGCTAGAAGAGATTTTGGTCAAGGATTCTCAGTCTGATGAGATCAAGACCTTTAGGGCTAATTCGTTGTTCATTTTTATTGGTGCAACGCCGAGTACAGACTGGCTTGATGGTGTCGTACAGCGAGATCAGCGCGGCTTTATTTACAGCGGACCCGATATTCCTAATGAAATATCTTGGCCACTAGAGCGCGATCGCTTTTTGCTGGAGACAAATGTCCCAGGAATCTTTGCAGTCGGAGATGTACGCCACGGATCAGTGAAGCGAGTGGCATCTGGTGTTGGCGAGGGTTCAATTTGTGTACAGTTTGTCCATCGTCACTTAGCCAATGTTTAAGGGTTGCTGCAATTGGCGAGTACGAGGATGGGGGAACTGCTGTGAGTGAGATGATACCCCAGGACTATGGCAGTTTTTTGCATGGGGTCGGCGCATTCGTAAGCGGCAACTGCAGGCGCTACGAAATGTGAATCGTGAGCTGGTGGAGCTGTATTGGGAAACTGGGGAGCTGATCCATACGGTCAAACTCGCTAAAATAGCCTCAGGTTTTTGGAAATCCTCTCTATGACAAAGAATAAAGGCAAATATTTTAGATAGTTTTTGGTCAACTCACTAGGTGCTCCTTATGCCTGATTTTGCTACTTTTTCGTTGTTTTTTAGTGCGGCTATTGTACTAGCGATTACTCCCGGTCCTGGTATTTTTTATGTGATGACTCGCAGTATCAAGGGTGGCCGGTTTGAAGGGATCGCTTCGGCGATGGGCACCTCAGTCGGTGGAATGTTTCATGTGGTGGCGGCTGCTCTAGGGATTTCTATTGTGCTAGCGGCGTCGGCAATTGCCTTTAATCTGGTGAAATATTTAGGAGCAGCCTATTTGATTTATCTGGGGATAAAGACGATTTTGAGTCGAGATGCTCACATGGGAGCGGCAAATATCCGTAGCACAGGCTATAAGCGAGCATTTTGGCAGGGGGTGACGGTGGAGGTGTTGAATCCGAAAACAGCGTTGTTCTTTTTGGCATTTATTCCTCAGTTTATCAATCCAGAAGGTGTTGTTTTTGTTCAATTTTTGCTACTTGGTACAACCTCTGTTGCGCTTAATACCAGCGTTGACTTTGTTGTGATTGCTATGGCGGGTCCCATTGGCCAATGGTTGCAGGCTAGCCCCCGACTGCGGGCGGGGCAGCGCTATGTGACGGGGACAGGACTGATTGCCTTGGGTAGCTATGTAGCGTTAGCAGGTGAGGGAGAATAACTATGCTGTGTGCAGAGTCTTTGTTACAGATGCCAGCGTTTCAGTCGTTGCCGAGGGAACGGTTGGATTGGATTTGCGATCGCACCGAACACATCCAGCTCTCCGCCGGTGAAACCCTTGTAAAAGAAGGTGATCCGCCCCGAGGCTTCTTTATACAGCTCAGCGGTCAGATCTCCGTCACCCGTCGAAGCAACGGTACCGATATTCCCGTGGGTCGCCACGTCAGCCCATCGTTTTTTGGCGAGATTCAAGTGCTGACCGAAGACCTCGTACCAGTTACCCTAATGGCTGATACTGATGTCGATCTCTATCGGCTCAACTGTCCTGACTTTTTAGACGTGCTCCACAGCTGCCGAGAGTTTGAGCGAGATATTTTTCGGATTGTCGGCACGCGGCTGCGAGGACTGCAGTCCTTTATCCAAACCCGTGAAAAAATGGCAGCCCTGGGAACGCTGTCGGCAGGACTGGCCCATGAACTCAACAACCCAGCAGCGGCTCTGGTACGGGTGCTCAAAGACCTACAGCCTGCCATGCTGGAGCTACAGCGGATGAACCTGGTCTACGGCCAGCGCCAGGTGGATGATGAGCACACTCAAGAGTGGTTAGAGGTGCGCGATCGCGGGTTTGACGCCATTGCCCATCCTGATAATGATCCCCTTGCCCAGGGTGACCGAGAAGATGCCCTGACAGATTGGCTGGATGACTATGGCGTAAAAGACGCCTGGCAGCTATCAGAACCCCTCGCCGCTGGACAGGTTGAGCCCGCTCAGCTGAATAAACTGACGGACCGCTGGCGTGATGACCACACCGAGTTACGGGATATGGGACTGCGGTGGCTGGCGCTGTCTTTTGACGTCATGGGAATGATCCAAAGCGGTCTGGATGGGGCCGACCGTATTTCCACCCTGGTACAGTCGATGAAGTCATATTCCTACATGGATCGCGCAGCCCAGCAGCAGGTTGATATCCACGATGGTATTGAAGATACGCTCCGGCTGTTTGCCTTTAAGCTTAAGCACGACATTCAAGTAGAACGTCACTACAGCAAAGATCTACCCAAAATTATGGCTTTTGGTAGCGAGCTTAATCAAGTGTGGACCAATCTAATCGATAACGCTATCTATGCTTTGGGCGAGACTGTTTCTGGAGATGCTCCTAAAATTGTGATTCGTACCTGCGAAAAAAATGGCTGTCTTCGAGTCGAAATAGAAGACAACGGTCCCGGAATTCCAGACGAGATTAAAAATCGACTAACAGAACCCTTTTTTACAACAAAGCCCATGGGCCAAGGGTCTGGCCTGGGGCTAGATGTCGTTCGACGAATTATCGAAAATCGTCATGGGGGTAGTCTGATGATTGAGTCGGAGCCTGGGCATACCTGTTTTATTGTTCTTCTACCGATGTAGTCTGATTGCTTTTGTAGCATCGCCCTTCTAATAAATCTCTTTTTTGTCGAAAGGCGTCTGCCATAAAATCCATAAAGGTCTGAATTCTGACAGTCGCAACCAAATCTTTGTGGGTCAAGATCCAAATATCGTGACAGGGAGCGCTACTGCCGGGGGCAATCCTTTGCAGGCTGGGTTCTAAATCGCATAAAAAATAAGGAAGACGAGCGATACCAATTCCAGCTTTAACCGCGGCTAGCTGTGCGGTGGCATTGTTAAATCGCCCTTTTACTAGAATATTGGGAAATTCACTTTGACGCACCCAGTCAGGATAGAGTGTGGGTGCATCCCAGCCAATCCAGTGGACGCCTTCGGTATCAGTCGGTAAATTATGTTTGGCCAAATAGTCTGTTGAAGCATAGTTGGCGCAGTGGTAGCAACAAACCTTACGACCGACTAAATGTTCGGATGGATTCTCGGTAACGCGAATAGCGACATCCGTTTGTATCCGCTGTTGTGGCTGCCATTTTAATTATTCTGCAGCAATGTCTGATGATTGCTGTTGGACTACACCGGACTAAGACTGGTGTGGGTATTGGTGTGGGTAATGATCCTAACCTAGAGCGTAAAATACGCCGTCATGGTAACCTATCCGAAAATGCGGCCTTGTTTATTGTCGTGCTTGCTTTGGCAGAACTGTGTGGTATTTCAAAGCCGATCATAGCTGGATTTGGAGCTATTTTTGTACTGGCTCGTTTGCTCCATGCCCTGGGGTTTTCCTCGCTGGTGGGCTCTCATTTAGCCGAGGGTAATAAGCTGTTTGTAGCCATGCGGGCTATCGGTGCTTTTGGTACCTTTCTAACGGGAATTTTGCTGGGCGGGCTGTTGGTCTTTACCTTTGCTGGAGGATAGATAAATGCGATGGGGCCAGAGGCGATTCGGACACAGCTGGTCAAGATAGCTCAGGAGCTAAGCGGGGAGCTGGCGGATGCGATCGCACATACGCCGTCACTCCAGCTAATGCCAAACCAGGAGTCTCCTTTCTCGGAGCGTCTGTGTCGAGCTGTTGCTGGGCAACAACTATCGGTCAAGGCCGCCGCATCCATTTGGGGGCGTGTGGTTGATAGTGCCGCCAGCCAGCCGCTGATAAATTATTTTGCTACAGTCTCTCCAGAGATGCTGCGAAACTGTGGACTTTCTAATGCTAAAGCCAAAGCCATGCGAGCAATTGCCCTGGCGACGCTGGCGAATCAGCTAGATGAAGTCTTGCTATGTGAATTGGACCATTGCGATCGCAGCAACTGTTTAACAGAAATCTGGGGCGTAGGTCAGTGGACGGCAGATATGATGGGGATCTTTTACTTTGGCGATCCCGATATTTGGCCCGATGGTGATACGACGGCTCGTAAAACGCTTGAACGGTTAACCAGTCGTCGTCGAAAAACTGTTCGCACCGCTGCCCGCTTTGCCCCCTATCGGTCCTATCTGGCTTTATACATGTGGCATCAGGCAGATACGCCGATTGTCTGAACCTGCCTAGCCAAAATTGTTACATAAAAAAGCGAACGATCTAGAAGACCGCTCGCTTCAATAACACTAGCTAAACGACTGTCTAGCTGACTGTTACAAATTTAGAAAGAGTTACGACGGTAGTTACCACCGCCACCGCCGCCTGCAGGTGCAGTACGAGGCTTGGCTTCATTGACCTTCATCACACGGCCCATCCACTCAGCACCATCTAGGGCTTCAATGGCTTTGGCTTCGTCGTCTTTAGCTGCCATTTCAACAAACGCAAAGCCACGAGGGCGGCCAGTTTCGCGGTCCATAGGTAGACTAACGCGGTTTACACGACCGTACTCAGTGAAGACAGCTTCTACGTCTTCGCGAGTGACATCATAGGACAAGTTGCCCACATAAATAGACATAAGGAAATCCCCTTAATCAAAAAACAATGTAGCGAGTTAACGGAGATATTCCTGTTACTGAAATCGAAATCCCAACAAAGCTTAATTCTCTACCGATGAACTTACCGGCTCTAATCATAGCACTGGGTTTTATAATTTGGGAACCCTTTATGCGCACTTTTTTTGAACTAATTGACCCGCTGCTGACATGGCTAATGCGCAACCAGGTTTGGACTGCCTTGCTCATATATTTTTTGAGCAAGATAAAAAAGGAGAAAACGAGATATTGTCAGCGACTCCTAGCTTGGGGATAAGGATTTTATCAGGTCCAAAAAATGATGTTGGAGATCTGAGGCAATGGCATGACAGCCAGTAGCTGGGTGTGATTCTGATAAATATGAGGTGGCTGCGCTCAACCTGATTTGGCAGACAGTATCTATCAAATTAAACGCACCTTGTGAGTAAAAGAAGATAAGCACGTTATAAATAACTACAGAAGTTTTGAGAAACTTATCGGTTAACTGGTTGAGCTGAGGAGAGAGTTTAGTTGGATTCGAAATTTATTAGAGATCAGTTTCCTGCCTTTAAGGAGCCATCGTTAGACGGATGGGGCTTTTTTGAAAATGCGGGCGGGTCCTACACATGTCAGCAGGTAATTTCTCGTCTGAACAACTACTATATCCAGACCAAAGTTCAGCCCTATTACAACTATCCGACAGCCCAAAAAGCAGGGGCCGCTATGGATGACGCCTATCGCCGAATGGCTGCCTACCTCAACGTCAGTGAAGAGGAAGTCCATTTTGGGCCATCTACTACTCAAAATCTCTATGTGCTAGCCCATGCTTTTCGAGCAATATGGAATAAAGGAGATGAAATTATTCTCTCCAATCAGGACCATGAGGCCAATGCTGGGTTTTGGTGGCGTCTCGAAAAGACGGGCATTGTGATCAAAGAATGGTGTGTCGATCCTGAGACGGGACTATTAAATCCGGATGACCTGGATGCCATGCTATCTCATAAAACCAGGCTGCTGGCCTTTCCTCACTGTTCTAATGTTATTGGCTATACCAACCCGGTGGCAAAGATTGTTGCAAAGGCAAAAGCTGTCGACGTGTGTGTTGTTGTCGATGGTGTAGCCCATGCTCCCCACGGTCTGCCAGATATTGGCTCTCTCGGCGCAGACATTTATCTCTTTTCTATTTATAAAACATGGGGGCCTCACCTCGGTCTGATGACTATCAAAAAAGAGATTATGGAGCAGCTGCCCAATCAGGGGCACTCTTTTAATGCCCACAGCAGTCGAAAAAAGATGCTGCCAGCGGGGCCGGACCATGCCCAGATTGCAGCGACTGCCGGTGTGGCTGAGTATCTAGATACCATTTATCAGCACCATTTTTCAGAAACAGCTGATCAGGCAGAAAAAGGACGACAGCTGAAAACACTGTTCCAGACCCACGAAAGAAAACTGCTCGCGAAGCTCCTAGGGTGGCTGCGACAGCGCGATGACATCGATATTGTTGGTCCGGATGATCCACAACTACGGGCATCAACGGTAGCCGTCATCCCGAAAAAGAAATCAATTGACCAAGTTTGTACGGTGCTGGCCGAGAAAAAGCTGATGGTGGGTCAGGGTAGTTTTTATAGTGTTCGTCCGCTAGAAGGCATGAATATTCCCACCGACACCGGGGTTTTGCGCATGTCATTTCTCCATTACACCATTGAAGATGAAATTGACCAGCTGATTGACGGACTTGCTGCTGCGCTGGATTAGTTCACAATGGCTGTAGCGAGCGGCTAATTGCTTAGGTTAAAGCGCTGGAGTTTGGCGTCTAGCAGCTTGGGTAGGGCTTTTTGCAAACTAGATTTGTTGCTAAATTCCAGCTTGTGCTGGGCGGCAATGTCAAAGGGAAACTGTCCGGGCAGATCGCCCCGCTCCATTTGGGCGACAATCAGCTGTTCGGGGCGCTTGTTACATAGGGCGTAGCCCAGCTCGACACAGACCGCCGGGTTGGGAATCAGCAGGGGCAAGTCGCTACTGGCTTCTAAAATTGGGGTGGCATCGGCAATAAATAGCAGACTGCGGCGGATGTGACGCATCAGGTTGCTGTTGAGCCGAACAGGACCATTGCTAAGGCGGTGGGATTCTACTAGCTGGATCGGCAGCCGGGCACGACGGTTAAATTTCTCGATGTAGGGTTCGAGGGCGGCTCGCAGCAGATCGCTAGATTCGGGGTACTCCTCCTGATAGCAGAGAAATATGGTGGGGTCGAGGTTGGCTAGGGAGTCGGCCTTGGCAAAGTAGATTTCGTGGCTGATCAGGTCGATATTTGCGATCGCATACGTCCCGCTTCCCTCCACATAAAACTCCACCGCATCTCCTTCCAGGTAGCGCTGAAACCAATCTGCCTCGCGCACTTCGTCAATATCGTCTAGAAAGTCCGCCCGCAGCGCCGACTTTAGCAAACTATTTTTTGCCAGCCGCAAATCGTGGGGGCGTTTTTCCAGGTCCCGAATAGGCTCATAGTCCTGCAGATACCAAGCTTTTAGCGCAATAATCGCCATGCCGCGTGCCTTGCCTCAAAATTTCAAACCGTTCAAGCTTAACTAGTGCATTTGTATTATGACTAATTTTGCTAGCAAACTGCTCAGATAACTTTGAAATTAACACTCACCCAGGAGCCGCTCCAAATTTTCCGGCGAAAAGTTGTGTAATTCGGTCTGCTGTCTCTGCGCTCGATATATTTCCTGATTTTTAGTCCGTCGCTGTCCGTAGTACACGCCTGAGCCTCGGGATGGCTTCATGGGGCACATCCAGACTATTAGCAAGTTTTGCAGAGCGTTTTGTTAGCTGAATCAGCAATGGCAGAGATTTAGATCTATTCCTTTAGATACATGCCATAAAGGCGTCGGTCACCTGTTGGTCTGGTACATAAGCAAAGCTTATTGATGGTGTAAAAAGGATCGTTGAAAAAATGATTACACGTAGAAAGATTTTGTGATTAGATAATACTCAATGGAGTTTAAATTTCTCATAGACTTAAATCTATGCAAAAAGAAATCAAGCTAACCATTACTGACTCAGGACCGCAGCAGTGCTTTGCCAGCTGGTCCAATCAGAGTCCTTGGGGAGAAGGCCCACGCTAGTTTCCAAAGTCCATTCCCCAGTCTCCATCAGATACCGTCTGTCGTTAGAGGATTTTTAATGTTGTTGGATAACGCTATAAGCTGGTTGGACACAGCCTTGATGGCCCCGTCCCATATATCCGGATTGCTAGCAACAACTCCTGAAGCAGATTACGCTTCCTGGGTGCTGGCCGGAGTATTACTCAGTCTGGTTGTCGTTTACTTCGCCAGTAAGCTGGGGGGTGAACTGTCCAAGCGGCTTAATTTACCACCGGTCCTGGGTGAACTGGTCGGCGGTGTTGTTGTCGGTATATCTGCGCTACACCTGCTGATGTTTCCAGAAAACAGTGCTGCCGCGACTGACTCAGTGATCATGACGGCGCTGCAGTGGCTGGGGAATCTGGACTCAGAGGCCATGGTTCATATTTTCCAAAGCCAGAGTGAGGTGATTTCGGTTCTCGCGGAGCTAGGGGTCATCGTCCTGCTGTTTGAAATTGGCCTAGAGTCAGACTTGCGAGAGCTGAGCAAGGTGGGCTATCAGGCGGCGATTGTGGCTGTTGTGGGGGTGGCTGCTCCCTTTTTACTAGGCACCGTCGGATTGGTTTCGCTGTTCCATGTAGCGGTTATCCCAGCGATTTTTGCCGGTGCAGCGCTGACGGCTACCAGTATTGGTATCACCTCCAAAGTGCTATCTGAGCTGGGACATCTCAAATCAACGGAAGGCCAAATTATTGTTGGTGCCGCTGTTATTGACGATGTGCTCGGCATTATTATCCTGGCTGTAGTGGCAAGTCTGGCCAAGACGGGCGACGTTGACTTAATGAATGTCGTCTATTTAATCGTCAGCGCCAGTGGCTTTTTGCTGGGGTCGGTTCTACTGGGTAAATTCTTCAACAAGAGCTTTGTTGCCATTGCCGATAAGCTTCAAACCCGAGGTGCGCTGCTGATTCCAGCGTTTACCTTTGCCCTGGTCATGGCGTTCTTTGCCAACATTATTCATCTAGAAGCGATTCTAGGTGCCTTTGCAGCAGGTCTGGTACTAGATGAGACCGATAAGCGTAAAGAACTTGACCAACAAGTGATGCCCATTGCCGATATCCTGGTGCCGATTTTCTTTGTCACTGTGGGTGCTAAGGCAGACTTGAGTGTGTTGAACCCTGCTATTGCTGAGAACCGTGCCGGGCTGATCATCGCTACATTTCTGATTGCCGTTGCCATTGTCGGCAAAGTTGTCACTGGCTGGGCCGTCTTTGGACAAGAGGGCATCAACCGTCTGGCGATTGGTATTGGTATGATCCCACGGGGAGAAGTGGGCCTGGTCTTTGCCGGGATTGGTACCGCCAGCGGAGTATTAGATAAGCCTCTAGAAGCTGCCATTATTGTCATGGTAATCTTGACCACATTTTTAGCGCCTCCCCTCTTGCAATGGTCGCTCAGAGATCAGGCAGACCCTGTCTTAGTAGAAGAAGCTCCTGTTGGACCATAGGCGCTGATTGATTTCTAGAACTAGAAAACATCGACAAAATTAGGAGACAAGATGATGTTTAGTACTTTTCTCGCGGCTGTAATTGT